>WBZM01000852.1_pt1 | contig 35633 bp, 30 predicted proteins | sample 5204271 | NCBI WGS metagenome assembly WBZM01 (sample SAMN12344346, study PRJNA552823) | activated sludge metagenome | biome: Activated sludge suspended growth; feature: Nitrification reactor; material: Wastewater; isolation source: activated sludge from nitrification reactor of wastewater... | reverse complement strand
CCAAGCAACGTCAAGTTCACCGACCAGCTCAAGGCGCTGAAGGACCCCAAGGTGCTCAAGTACTGCCAGTACTACAGCATCGTGTTCGGCGGCTACGTGGCGCTGTCGCTGTGGATGGTGCAGTACTACGTGGGTGAATACGGCCTGGACATCCGCGTCGCGGCGCTGCTGGCGGCCTGCTTCTCGTTGCCCGGCGGCGTGCTGCGCGCCATCGGCGGCGTGTTGTCCGACAAGTATGGCGCCCACAGCGTGACCTGGTGGGTGATGTGGGTGAGCTGGATCTGCCTGTTCCTGCTGAGCTATCCGCAGACCGACTTCACGATCCAGACGGTCAACGGTCCGACTACCTTCCACATCGGCCTGAACGTCTACGCGTTCACCGCGCTCATGGCCATCCTGGGCGTGGCCTGGGCCTTCGGCAAAGCCAGCGTCTTCAAGTACATCAGCGACGACTATCCCAAGAACATCGGCGCGATCAGCGGCATCGTCGGCCTGGCCGGCGGCATGGGCGGATTCGTGCTGCCGATCATGTTCGGCGCGCTGATGGACCTGACGGGCGTGCGCTCCAGCGCATTCATGCTGATGTACGGCGTGGTCTGGGTCTCCCTCATCTGGATGTACTGGACCGAAGTCCGGCGCACCACCATCATGGGCGGCAAGCCCGCAACCGGCGCGGCCTGAAACGTTCAGACCCCATTCATAGAAAGGCAATTCATCATGGCAAGGATTCAGAACTGGAAGCCGGAAGATCCGGTCTTCTGGAAGGAAACCGGCAGCGCGCTGGCCTGGCGCACCTGCGGCGTGACCACGTTCTCGCTGATCTTCTCGTTTGCGACCTGGTTCGTGATGAGCGCCGTGGTCGTGCGCATGCCGGCCATCGGCTTCAAGTTCACGACCAGCGAACTGTTCTGGCTGGCGGCGATTCCCGGGCTGGCCTCGGGCATCCTGCGCCTGATTCATGCGAACTTCATTCCGATGCTGGGCACGCGCCCGGTGGTCAGCATCGCGACGATCCTGAAGGTGATTCCGATGGTCTGGCTGGGCTACGCGGTCCAGGACCTGAACACGCCCTGGAGCACCTTCATGATCATCGGCTTCCTGTGCGGCATGGGCGGCGGCGACTTCTCGTCCTTCATGCCGTCCACCAGCATCTTCTTCCCGAAGCGGCTGCAGGGCACTGCCATGGGAATCCAGGCGGGACTGGGCAACTTCGGCGTGTCGATCGTGCAATTCGTGGCGCCCTGGATCATCGGCTTTGCGGCGCTGGGCGCCGCGGTCGGCGGTCCGCAGGTCTTCACCAAGGCCGATCCGATCAAAGGCGCGATCACCGTCACCAAGGACGCTGGCATCGTCAAGGATGTGGTGATCAACCAGCCTGAGCTGGCCGAGGCCATCCTGGTGGTGAAGGAAGATGGCGTGCTGAAGAACGTCACGCTGAAGGAAACCGACAAAGTCAAGGCGATCAAGGCCGAAGTCAAGAAGGATGACAAGGGGCAGATCACCGAGGTGGTCACCACCAATGGTGTGGCCGTCGACGTCAAGCGCAACCCTGCTGGACAGATCACCGACGTGGCGGTGCGCAACGTGGTCAAGAAAGGCATGTGGCTGCAGAACGCCGCCTTCATCTGGGTGCCGTTCCTGGTGCTGGCGTTCATTCTGTCGGTCATCTTCCTGCGCAGCCTCCAGATGCCCACGCGGGGCTTCATGGGCCAGTTCGAGATCCTTTCCACGCGCAACCGAGCCAGGGTTCACACCTGGAACTGCACGATCACCTACATCTGCTCGTTCGGTTCGTTCTCGGGCTTCTCGGGCGCCTTCCCGATGCTGATCAAGACCTTGTACGGCGGTTTCGACGGTGCGCCCGATCCGCTGGCCTATGCCTACATTGGCCCGCTGCTCGGCGGTCTGGTGCGCATGTTGACCGGCGGCATTTTCGACAAGATCGGCGGCAGCAAGGGCATGCACTGGACGACCATCGGCCAGATCGGCGGCGTGGCCTTCCTGGTCTTCGGCGGCTACCTCACGCCCACCAGCGTCGACCAGTTCAGCGGCTTCCTCTGGGGCATGTTGTGGATCTTCCTGATGTCGGGCATCAACAACGCCGCCACGTTCCGCCAATACCCCATCGTGTTCGCCTACTCGCCCGCCAAGGGCGCGCAGATGCTGGGCTGGACCGGTGCCTGGGCGGCCTTCGGTCCGTTCGTCTGGAATTCGTTGATCGCCACTTCGCTGGAAAAGACCGGTGCGGTCACCGCTTTCTTCATCGGTTGTGCCGTGTTCTACGTGTACTCGCTGCTGGTCAACTGGTGGTACTACACCCGCAGCGGCGCCGAGCGCTTCGACTACGGCAACGGTGGCGGTACCTGGTGGGACAAGCTGTCCGGAGCCGAGAAAGAGCGCATGAAGCGTATCGACCTCGGACAGGCCGCCTGAATGCCGGAGCCCTTACATGAACAACCTGCTTCACATCGGCGCCGTGATCTACGGACTGGCCCTCGCGGCGGGCGCCTTCGTGAACCACCCGATGATCGAAGCCCTGCGGGTGGATGCGATGTTTTTGCCCTACGCGTCCGAACGGACCCGCCCGCTGAATCTGATTTTCGGGTTGCTGGTGGCGGGTTACGGCGCGTGGTCGCTGTGGGGCCAGGGATGAATGAAGGTCGCGTCGTCGATGGCATTGCCATCGGATTCGGCGCGGACCGGATGTTTGAAATGGAGGGGGCTTGCGCAGGCGTTCAGCGCCTGGGTTGTGCCCCGATTGTTAGCTGAAAGGAAATTACGACCATGAGCCATTTTCTGGATCGACTGAGTTACTTTTCGAGCCCCCGGGAGGCTTTTTCCGGTGACCACGGTGTCGCCACTGGAGAAGACCGCACCTGGGAAGATGCCTACCGCAACCGCTGGGCCCACGACAAGATTGTGCGCTCCACCCACGGCGTGAACTGCACGGGCTCCTGCTCGTGGAAGATCTACGTCAAGGGCGGCATCGTGACCTGGGAAACCCAGCAGACCGATTACCCGCGCACCCGCTGGGATATGCCCAACCACGAACCGCGCGGTTGCGCGCGCGGCGCCAGCTACAGCTGGTACCTTTACAGCGCCAATCGGGTGAAATACCCGTTGGTGCGCGGGCGTTTGCTCGAGCGCTGGCGTGCTGCGCTCAAGGTGAGCAAGACCCCGGTGGATGCCTGGGCCCTCATCCAGCAGAACCCTGAGGCCCGGCGCGACTATCAGCAGGTGCGCGGCATGGGTGGCTTCGTGCGAAGTAGTTGGGACGAAGTCAACCAGCTCATCGCAGCAGCCAACGTTTACACCATCAAGCAGCACGGCCCCGATCGCGTGATTGGCTTCTCACCGATCCCGGCCATGAGCATGGTGAGCTATGCCGCCGGCAGCCGCTACCTGTCACTGATCGGTGGGGTGTGCATGAGCTTTTACGACTGGTACTGCGACCTGCCACCGGCCAGTCCGCAGATCTGGGGTGAGCAGACCGACGTTCCGGAGTCGGCCGACTGGTACAACAGCACCTTCATCATCGCCTGGGGTTCCAACGTGCCCCAGACCCGCACGCCCGATGCCCACTTCTTCACCGAGGTTCGTTACAAGGGCACCAAGACCGTTGCGGTAACGCCCGACTATTCGGAGGTCGCCAAGCTGTCCGACCTGTGGCTGCACCCCAAGCAGGGCACCGACGCCGCGCTCGCCATGGCGATGGGGCATGTGGCGCTCAAGGAGTTCTATTTCCCCGGTGGCGGCAAGCCGCGTAGCAGCTATTTCGATGACTACGCCCGCCGTTACACCGACCTGCCGCTATTGGTCATGCTCAAGGAACACCGCTTGCCGGATGGCACCACGACCATGGTGCCTGACCGCTACCTGCGCGCCAGCGACTTCAACGGCAAGATGGGTCAGAAGAGCAACCCCGAGTGGAAAACCGTGGCGTTTGACACCGACGGAAAGGCGGTGCTGCCCAACGGTTCCATCGGCTTCCGATGGGGCGAGCCGGGTCGCGAAGACGAGGGCAAGTGGAACCTGGAGTCCAAAGAGGCGCGCGACAACAGCGATGTCAAGCTTAAGCTTTCGGTGATCGAAGACGGCGAACAGGAACACCAGGTGGTGGACGTGTGCTTCCCGTATTTCGGCGGGCGCGAGACCCCCAACTTCACGGGCAACACACAGAGCGGCGAGATCAACCGCGCCAAAGTCCCGGTCGTGCGCCTGCGCCTGGGCAAGGCCGGTGAAGAGCGTTACGCCATGGTGGCCACCGTGTTCGATCTGCAGGTCGCGCAGTACGGCATCAACCGCGGCCTGGGCAGCGGCGCCAAGGACTTCAACGACAACGCCGCCTACACACCGGCTTGGCAGGAAAGCATCACCGGTGTGCCGCGCGAGCAGGTGATCACCGTGGCGCGCCAGTTCGCCGATAACGCCGACAAGACCCGGGGCAAGTCGATGGTGATCATCGGCGCGGCCATGAACCACTGGTACCACGCCGACATGAACTACCGCGGCGTTATCAACCTGCTGATGATGTGCGGCTGCATCGGCCAGAGTGGTGGTGGCTGGGCCCATTACGTGGGCCAGGAAAAGCTGCGGCCGCAGACCGGCTGGGTGCCGCTGGCTTTTGCCACCGACTGGGCGCGTCCCCCGCGCCAGCAAAACAGCACCAGCTTCTTCTATGCCCACACCGACCAGTGGCGCTACGAGAAGCTGGGCATGGACGAGATCGTCTCGCCCCTGGCGGACAAGTCTCTGTTCGGCGGCAGCATGATCGACTACAACGTGCGCGCCGAGCGGATGGGCTGGCTGCCCAGCGCGCCGCAGCTCAAGACCAACCCGATGCAGGTGGTCAAGGACGCGCAGGCCGTCGGCATGGACCCGAAGGACTACGCGGTCAAGGCGCTGAAAGATGGCACGCTGGAGATGAGCTGCGAAGACCCGGACGCACCGCAGAACTGGCCGCGCAACATGTTTGTGTGGCGCTCCAACCTGCTGGGCTCCAGCGGAAAGGGCCACGAGTATTTCTGCAAGCACCTGCTGGGCACCGAAAACGGGGTGCAAGGCAAAGATCTAGGCAAAGACGACGCCAAACCCGCCGAAGTCCGGTGGCACAAGGATGCGCCGCAAGGCAAGCTGGACCTGCTTGTCACGCTGGACTTCCGCATGAGCACCACTTGTCTTTATTCCGACATCGTGCTGCCCACGGCGAGCTGGTACGAAAAGAACGACCTCAACACCAGCGACATGCACCCCTTCATCCATCCGCTATCTGCAGCGGTGGACCCGGTGTGGCAGGCGCGTTCGGACTGGGAGATTTACAAAGGCTTTGCCAAGGCCTTTAGCGAAGTCTGCGTGGGCCATCTTGGCGTTGAAAAGGAGGTGGTGCTATCGCCCATCATGCATGACACCCCGGGCGAGATGGCCCAGCCATTCGACGTGAAGGAGTGGAAGAAGGGCGAGTGCGAACTGATCCCCGGCAAGACCGCGCCGCAGATCACAGTGGTCGAGCGTGACTACCCCAACGTTTTCAAGCGTTTCACCGCACTGGGCCCGTTGATGGACAAGTTGGGCAACGGCGGCAAGGGCATCGGCTGGAAAACCGGCACCGAGGTGGAGCAATTGGGCCAGCTCAATGGCACCACGCTGGAAGAAGGCGTATCCCAAGGCATGCCGCGCATTGTCAGCGACATTGACGCCTGCGAGGTGATCATGCAACTGGCCCCTGAGACCAACGGCCATGTAGCCGTCAAGGCCTGGGAGGCGCTGGGCAAACAGACCGGGCGCGATCACACGCACCTGGCGCTTTATCGCGAAGACGAGAAGATCCGCTACCGCGACATCCAGGCGCAGCCCCGCAAGATCATCTCCAGCCCAACCTGGAGCGGCATCGAGAGCGAGACCGTCAGCTACAACGCGGGTTACACCAACGTCCACGAACTGATCCCATGGCGCACCCTGTCGGGCCGCCAGCAGTTCTACCAGGACCACCCCTGGATGATCGCCTTCGGTGAAGGCTTTGGCAGCTACCGCCCGCCGGTGGATCTGAAAACCACTAAAAGCATCCACAACATCAAGCCTAACGGGAACAAAGAGATCCAGTTGAACTTCATCACACCGCACCAGAAGTGGGGAATTCACTCCACCTACAGCGACAACCTGATGATGCTCACGCTCAACCGCGGTGGCACCGTGATCTGGCTCAGCGAAAACGACGCCCGGAACGCCGGCATTGAAGACAACGACTGGATCGAGTTGTTCAACATCAACGGCGCCGTGGCAGGGCGTGCGGTCGTGAGCCAGCGGGTCAACGATGGCATGTGCCTGATGTACCACTCGCAGGAAAAGATCATCAACACCCCGGGCTCGGAGATAACGGGCGTGCGCGGCGGCATCCACAACTCGGTGACCCGCATCGTGATCAAGCCGACACACATGATCGGCGGCTACGCGCAGTTGAGCTACGGCTTCAACTACTACGGAACCATCGGCACCAACCGCGACGAGTTCGTGGTGGTGCGCAAGATGGCCAAGGTGGACTGGCTGGACACCCCCGCGGACGACCACTTGGTCCGCGCTTACCAGTCGCAAGGCGAGAACCCCTGAGCCCGCTGCCCTTCATTCGGAGTCAAACATGAAAATACGCGCACAAATCGGCATGGTGCTGAACCTGGACAAATGCATCGGCTGCCACACCTGTTCGGTCACCTGCAAAAACGTCTGGACCAGCCGCCCCGGTATGGAATACGCCTGGTTCAACAACGTCGAAACCAAACCCGGCATCGGCTACCCCAAGGAGTGGGAGAACCAGGACAAGTGGAACGGCGGCTGGGTCCGCAAGAGCAATGGAACGATCGAACCCCGGCAAGGGGCGAAGTGGAAGTTGCTCATGCGCATCTTCGCCAATCCGAACATGCCGCAGATCGACGACTACTACGAGCCCTTCACCTTCGACTATGACCACCTGCAGTCGGCGCCCGAGATGAAGCACGCACCCACCGCGCGCCCGCGCTCGCTGATCACCGGCAAGCGGATGGAAAAAATCGTCTGGGGTCCGAACTGGGAGGAAATCCTTGGCGGCGAGTTTGCCAAGCGTGGCAAGGACAAGAATTTCGACGACGTGCAGAAGGCGATGTACGGGGAGTTCGAAAACACCTTCATGATGTACCTGCCCCGCCTTTGCGAACACTGCTTGAATCCGGCCTGCGTAGCATCGTGCCCCTCGGGCTCGATCTACAAGCGCGAGGAAGACGGCATCGTGCTGATTGACCAGGACAAGTGCCGCGGCTGGCGCATGTGCGTCAGTGGCTGCCCCTACAAGAAGATCTACTACAACTGGAAGTCGGGCAAGGCCGAGAAGTGCATCTTCTGCTACCCCCGCATCGAGGCCGGCCAGCCCACGGTCTGCAGCGAGACCTGTGTGGGCCGCATCCGTTATCTGGGCGTGCTGCTGTACGACGCCGATCGCATCCAGGAGGCCGCCAGCGTCGAGCGCGATCGCGACCTGTACCAGGCGCAGCTCGACATCTTCCTGGACCCGAACGATCCCAGGGTCATCGAGCAGGCACGGATTGACGGCATACCGGACGCCTGGATGGAATCCGCCCGCAGGAGCCCGGTCTACAAGATGGCGGTGCAATGGAAAGTGGCCTTGCCGTTGCACCCCGAGTACCGCACGCTGCCCATGGTCTGGTACGTGCCGCCGCTTTCGCCCATCACTGCGGCTGCGAATGCCGGTCAGATGGGGATCAACGGCGAGATCCCGGACGTGAAATCGCTGCGAATCCCTGTCAAGTACCTGGCCAACCTGCTGACCGCAGGCGATACCCAGCCCGTTGAACGTGCGCTGGAACGCATGCTGGCCATGCGAGCCTACCAGCGCGCAAAGCACGTGGAGGGTGTTGTCAACCAGGCGGTACTCGATCAGGTGCAGCTCAAGGCCAACGAGGTCGAGGAGATGTACCGCTACATGGCCATCGCCAATTACGAAGACCGCTTCGTGATCCCTACCACGCACCGTGAATATGCCGAGAACGCCTTCAACGTGCGCGGCGGTTGCGGCTTCAGTTTTGGCAACGGATGCTCCGAGGGCATCGGCGAAACCAGCCTTTTCGGCAGCGAGAAGAAGCGCACCATTCCGATCAAGGCGGAGGTCTGAGCGATGGGCTATCTGAAAAAATCGCCGCCAGTGGCGGCCCGCACGCTTCGGGTGCTTTCCCGACTCCTGAGCTATCCCAATGCTGAACTGCGCGAGCACCTTCCTGAACTGGCCACCGCGCTGCGTAGCGAGGCGGCGCTGTCGACCGCCAGACTGGATGAATTGGACGACCTGATCCACTGGTTGTCGGGGTCTTCGCGGGAATCCGGTCTGCTCGCTGTGGAGGAGGCCTATGTGGAGCTCTTCGACAGGGGGCGCTCCACGTCGCTGCAACTGTTCGAGCATGTTCATGGCGATTCCCGCGAGCGTGGCCCGGCGATGATCGATCTGGCGCAGACTTTCGAGAAGGCCGGTCTTTTCCTGGCCCCCGGAGAAATGCCGGACTACTTGCCGGTGGTGCTGGAATTCACATCCACCCAGCCACCCCGGGAGGCGCGGGCCTTCCTGAGGGAAATGGCGCACATTTTTAACGCCATCTTCGCAGCGCTGCAACAGCGTGACACCCGCTACGCCAGCGTCCTCGGCGCCTTGCTGGAGCTTTCCGGCGAAAAAGCCAAACCGGTGAAGGTCAAGCCGGAAGAATCGCTGGACCAGACCTGGGAAGAGCCGGTTGTTTTCGATGGGTGTTCGACCAAAGGTCAATCCAATCCGAATCAGCCGCAAATCATTCATATCGTTCGCACGAATGCCGCGAACACACACAAGATCGGAGTATCCGTATGAGCGCTCTCCATACTTTCTTCTTTTCGGTTTACCCCTACATCTGCCTGGCGGTGTTCCTGATGGGCAGCCTGGCTCGGTTCGACCGTGATCAATACACGTGGAAGAGCGACTCGTCGCAGCTGCTTCGCCAGGGCAGCCTGCGGTGGGGCAGCAACCTGTTCCATGTGGGCATTCTGTTCCTGTTCTTCGGACATTTTGTAGGCTTGCTCACGCCACACTCCGTCTATGAGCACTTCATCTCTGCTGAAAACAAGCAGCTGATGGCCGTGTACTCGGGTGGCGCTGCGGGGGTTATCTGCTTTATCGGGCTGACGCTGTTGCTGCATCGGCGAATTTTTGATCCGCGCATCCGGCTGACCAGTCACCGCACCGATCTCGCGATTCTGATCATTTTGTGGATTCAGCTGTCGATTGGTCTGGCGACCCTGCCGCTCTCGCTGCATCATTCAGATGGTTCGGTCATGATGGCGCTCGGTGAGTGGGCCCAGCGGCTGGTGACGTTCCGCCCGGGTGGCGCCGAACTGCTGGTCAATCTTCAATGGACCTACAAGATTCACCTGGTGCTGGGGATGACGATCTTCCTGTTGTTCCCCTTCAGCCGGCTGGTGCATGTCTGGAGCGGCTTTGGGACCGTCGCCTATCTGTTCCGTCCCCATCAGGTTGTGAGGGCCCGGCGCCTCAATTTGCCTGTCGGACAGAATCAGGCCAACCGTTCCGGCGCAGTTGTTCAAGGAAACGGTCATGCAAAGTGAAGTGCTCCAGCAGGGAATTGCACGTGTCAATGGAGTCGCCCTGAACACGGCTGAAACGAGCCTGTCCGGAGACGAACTACGCCAGCGGGCCTACTCGGAATTGCTGCGCCAAGCGGCCATCGAGCGTGACCTGCTGTCCGAAAGCGATGTTCCCGGCAGTGACGGCGTGCTCAGTGAAGCGGCCGCCCATGCTATCGAGGCACTGCTGGAGCAGAGCCTCATCATTCCCGAACCCACCGAAGAGGCCTGCCAGCGCCATCATGCCGCTCATCGTGCGACCTACTGCGCCGGTGAGCGGGTGAACGTCAGGCATATCCTGTTTGCCGTCACACAGGGCGTCGATGTGGTCGCGCTGCGCAACCGTGCCGAGACAACGCTGTTGGACGTGCGCTGTCATGACGGCAGGCGGGCTGACGAAGCCTTCGCCGAGGCGGCCAGCACACTGTCCAACTGCCCGAGTGGTGCGGAGGGAGGGCATCTGGGCTGGCTCAGCGCATCGGACTGCGCCCCCGAGTTTGCCTGCGAGTTGTTTGGTCACGCCGAAGTGGGCGTGCTCCCGCGGCTGGTTCACAGCCGCTTCGGGCTGCATGTGGTCGAGGTGCTGGAACGGGAGCCCGGCGTGGAGCAGGCCTTCGAGTCGGTGCGCGGTGCGGTGGCCATGGCCTTGCGGCAGCAGGCCTACGTGACGGCCTTGCGTCAGTACCTGAGCCTGCTGGCCGGCCAGGCGCAGCTCGAAGGAGTCGAGCTGGACGCTGCCGAGACGCCGCTGGTTCAGTAACGAACCAGGCATCACACCGACGCATCGTTCGGACTTCGCTTCTTCGAAAGTGACCGATACCCCGGCGGATGCGAGGAGACCGTCATGAGGCTTCAGACGACGACAGTCACCGGTTGCGCCAGCAGCGGCTGCGAGTGCGCTGCGGGCGCTTTTTCGACGCCGCCGGTCGTGGTCAATGGCTACGGCCTGGCAGGACTGGAAGGCCGAACGGCCCCGGACACGCTCGCCTGCCGGGTGGTGGACGAACTGCTGAGACAACGCGCGGTGGCAGCCGGTCTGCTGGCCGATGTGGGAACGGGCCTGGCGCCAGCGCTCGATGCCGGCTCGCGCGAAGTGATTGCGGCGATGCTGGCGGAGCAGGTGGCAGCGCCCGATGCGAGCGCTGAAGAATGTGAAGCCGTCTACGCCGAAAACCCCCAGCGGTATGTGCGGGGGCAGGCGCTGCGCGTGCGGCACATCCTGTTTGAGGTGACCCCGGAGGTCAATGTCCACGATCTTCTCGTCCAGGCCGAGCGGGCCTTGGTGGAACTGTCACGCCCGAGTGTCGGTCCGGGCCGGTTTGCCGAGATCGCCGCACAGGTCTCGGCCTGTTCCACCGGGGTAAACGGCGGTGATCTGGGGTGGGTCGGCCCCGGCGACTGCGAACCGGAGCTGGCGAACGAGCTGTTCGAGCACAGCCATTCCCGCTGGGGCATGGGTGTGCACCCGCGTCTGATCCACACCGGTCGCGGCTTTCACATCGTCGAGGTGCTGGGGCGGCGCAAGGGCCGGCAGCTGACCTACGCCGAGGCCCGGACAGGTATTGCGCTGCAGCTCATCTGCCAGAAGCGCCGCAGCGGATTGGAACGCTACCTGCACCAATTGCTGGCCGACGCGCGCCTGCAAGGTGCGGACGCGACCAAACTGAACCTGGAGGAGCCCTTGCGGCGCTGGTGCCATGACGGATGAAGTCCCCAAGCATGACGATCTGTTGCTGCGCCTTCGTTCGTTTCATTCCGACTACTTCCCGCTGCACCAGCAGCGTTTCCAGGATCTGGTGGCTCAAGGGCAGCATCCCAAGACCTTGTTCATCGGCTGCTCCGACTCCCGCCTGGTTCCCTACCTGCTCACCGGGACCGGGCCGGGTGAACTGTTCATCGTGCGCAACGTGGGCGCCTTTGTGCCGCCCTACGACGGATCCCACGGGCTGCACGGCACGATGGCGGCGGTCGAGTTTGCGGTGCTGAGCCTGAAAGTGGAGCGGATCATCATTTGCGGCCATACCCACTGTGGCGCCATCCGGGCCGCCTACGAGGGCGTGCCCGACGAAGCGCGCAACCTGAAGGCGTGGCTGAAGCTGGCCGACGAAGCGCTGCTGCCCGTTCAACCCAGCGCCGAAGCGCTTCGCCGGACCGAACAGCGGGCGGTGGTGCTGCAGCTGGAACGTCTGATGGAGTACCCCATGGTGCGGCGTGCCGTGGAAGAGGGACGCCTGACGCTGCACGGGTGGCACTATGTGATCGAAGATGGTGAGATCCATGTCTTCGACGCGCGGCGAGGGGATTTCGTGGCCGCGTCCGAGGCGTCGAACAGCGGCACCGGGCCTTACCAACCCTATGTCGAACCCGACGGAAATCCGCCCCAGAGCTGAGAGGGACGGCCTTGCCGTTTCCACCCGATTCCCCGTTCACTGGCGAGTCAGGGTTGTTGCAGGTCAAGGAATCTCAAACTGAGACCGGAAACGCTCGGGCATGTTCGCCAATTGGCTATGCTGTCGGGTTGCGGCGCTGTTCCGAGGATCGGCTTTCAGCGCACCCGATTGACATACCCTTCGGCGGTGGATAGGGCGTGAGCCCACTGGCGCCTGGACCTGAGGAGCAAGACTGATGAAACGCGACAACTTCGGGCGTCCGCAGGATGCCACCGTCACCCAGCCGATCAGCCACGATGTGCTGAAAGAAAAATACCTCAAAGCCGGCGAAAGCGGCGCCGAGGATCTGTACCGGCGTGTGGCGCGTTCGCTGGCCTCGGTCGAGGCTGAGCCCGATCGGGCGAAGTACGAGGCGCTGTTCCTGGAGAACCTGCATGCCGGCGCCATTGGCGCCGGGCGCATCATGAGCGCCGCCGGCACCGATATCCAGGCCACGCTGATCAACTGCTTCGTCCAGCCCGTGGGCGACTGCATCCAGGGTGTGGACGACGGCGGCTACCCCGGCATCTACGAGGCGTTGCGCGAGGCGGCCGAGACGATGCGCCGCGGCGGCGGCGTCGGCTACGACTTCTCCCGCATCCGGCCGCGCGGTGCCGAGGTCAAGGCCACCGCGTCGGTGGCGTCGGGCCCGTGCAGCTACATCAACGTGTTCGACCAGTCTTGTTCGACCGTGGAGAGCGCGGGCGCCCGCCGAGGCGCGCAGATGGGGGTGCTGCGCATCGACCACCCGGACGTGCTGGATTTCATCACCGCCAAGCGCACGCCAGGGCGGTGGAACAACTTCAATGTGTCGGTGGGCGTGCCGGACAGCTTCATGCAGGCCCTCAGCGAGGACCAGCCCTGGGAACTGGTGCATCGAGCCCGCCCCAGCGCCGCCCTGATCGCGCAAGGCGCGTTCCAGCGTGCCGACGGCCTGTGGGTCTACCAGACGCTGGCTGCCCGCGAGTTGTGGGACACGGTGATGAAGTCGGCCTACGATTTTGCGGAGCCGGGCATCCTGTTCCTGGATCACATCAACCAGGACAACAACCTGCGGTACTGCGAGGCCATCGCCGCCACCAATCCATGCGGCGAGCAACCGCTGCCTCCCTACGGGTGCTGCGACCTCGGCCCCATCATCCTGACCCGCTTTGTGCGTCATCCGTTCGGGTTCAATGGTGTGCCCGCGTTCGATTTCGAGGCTTTCGAGCGCGCCGTGGGTCTTCAGGTTCGCGCGCTGGACAACGTGTTGGACGTCACGTTCTGGCCGTTGGAGCAGCAGCGTGCCGAATCCGCCGCCAAGCGGCGCATTGGTGTGGGATTCACCGGCATGGGCAATGCGCTGGCCATGCTGTGCCTGCGCTACGACGCGCCGGACGGGCGTGAAATGGCGGCGCGCATCGCCGCGCGCATGCGCGACGCGGCCTACGGCGCTTCCGTGTCGCTGGCGCGCGAAAAGGGGGCGTTTCCCAAGTTCGAAGCGGACGGCTATCTGGCTCCGGGAACCTTCGCCAGCCGTCTGCCGGCCGAGCTGCAACAGGCGATCCGCGCGCACGGGATCCGTAACAGCCACCTGCTGTCGATCGCGCCCACGGGCACGGTCAGCCTGGCCTTCGCCGACAACGCCTCCAACGGCATCGAACCTGCGTTCTCGTGGATGTACCGACGCAAGAAGCGCGAGTCCGACGGCAGCACGACCGAGTACGCGGTCGAAGACCACGCCTGGCGCCTGTACCGCGAACTCGGTGGTGACGTGGACAAGCTGCCCGAGTATTTTGTCTCGGCGCTGGAGATGTCGGCGGCCAGCCATATCGCGATGATGGAAGCGGTGCAGCCTTTTATCGACACCGCGATTTCCAAGACCGTCAATGTGCCGGCGGACTGCCCGTACGACGATTTCAAGGGTCTGTACCTGCAGGCCTGGCGCGCGCGCCTGAAAGGGCTGGCCACCTACCGGCCGAACAGCATTCTGGGCGCGGTGCTGGAAACCGGCAGCGGCAAGGCGGATGGTCCCGCACCCGTCGCATCTGCGCCGGTGGATCCGATGCGCACCGTGATCGAAAGCCGCCCCAAGGGCGCCCTGTCGGCGGTGGCCGAGAAGGTGGAATACTGGACGCAGGAGGGCCACAAGACCCTGTACCTGATCGTGTCCTTCCTGCCGGTTCCGGCGGCCGAAGGCTCCGGGACGGTCGAACGCGCGATCGAATTCTTCATGCCGGTCGGCCAGAGCGGCGAGTCGCAGCAATGGATCACGTCGAGCATGCGCATGCTGTCGCTCGCCGCCCGTGGCGGTTTTCTGGAGCGGGCGCTGGGCGACATGCGCAAGGTGGCATGGGACCGCGGTCCGGTTCGGCTGGGCACCTACGAAAAGGCCGACGGCACCCGCGTGCCGATGTGGCACGACTCGGAGGTTGCGGCCATCGCCTTTGCGGTGCAGAACATCATTGGACGCCGGACCAGCCACGCGTTCCACCGGGCGCAGGAGGTTGCACCACAGGCCGGTGCCGCGCCCGGCCTGACGCCGCCTGTGATGGCTGGCAAGAAGTGCAGCGAATGTGGCGCCCACGCGGTCATCCGCAAGGACGGCTGCGACTACTGCACCCAGTGCGGCCACCTCGGGACCTGTGGGTGAACACGCGGGCGCCGATCACCATCCGTCCTGCCACGCGAGTGGTGCCCGGAAAAGCCGCGCCCATACCGGCTCCTGATCCGGCATGGCGCTGGCGACACCTGCTGCTGGCACCGCACCGGCTGGGATTCTTCCTGGCCATGGGTGTTTTGGTGTTCACGGGCGGCTGGTGGGCGCTGGTGCAGGTGGATCGGGCCAGCGCGCTGCTGAACCTTTCCTATGCGGTGTCGCCGTCGCTGGTGCATGCGACGGTCATGACGTACGGATTCATTCCCCTGTTCTTCACCGGCTTTTTGTTCACGGCCGGCCCCAAATGGCTGGGCGTCCGGCCCCTGGAGGCGCCGCAGTTGCGCGCGCCGCTGGTGCTGCTGGCGGCAAGCTGGGGCTTTTGGGTGACGGGGAGCCATTTGAATGCCCGGCTGGCGGTCATCGGGCTGACCGGTGCGGTGCTGGGCCTGGGCTGGATCGTCGGCTTGTTCTGGCGCCTGATCGTTGCCAGCACCGCCGAAGACCGCCTGCATGCCAAGGTCATCGGCGTGGGCGGCATCGTCGGCTGCCTGAGCCTTGCCGGGGCCTGCATCGCGATGTGGCTGGACGCCGCCGAGGTGAGCCGGGCGTTTGTGCTGACGGGCTTGTGGGGCTTCGTGGTCGTGACCTATGTGACGGTGGCGCACCGCATGATTCCGTTTTTCACGTCAAGCGCGGTACCCATGGTGGCCGTGTGGCGGCCGTTCTGGGCCCTATGGGTGATGCTGGCGGCGGCGGCGCTGGAAGCGGTGTCCGTGACGCTCGAACTTTCGGGCGTCCCGGCCGGCGATGCGGGTCGGGCCTGGGTCCTGGTGCGCGGGTTGCTGGAACTGGTGGCTGGGTGCATCGTGCTGTGGCTGGCCGTGGCCTGGGGACTGGTTCAGAGCCTGCGTATCCGCCTGCTGGGCATGCTTCATATCGGCTTCGTCTGGCTCGGGCTTTCTTTTGTCCTGGGGGGTGCCTCGCAACTGCTGGGGCTGGCATCGGGTGCGCCGGTGCTGGGACTGGGCGCGTTGCATGCGTTGTCCATGGGTTGTCTCGGCTCGCTCATGCTGGCCATGGTCACCCGTGTGTCGTGCGGTCACAGTGGCCGTGCCCTGGTTGCCGACAACACCGTCTGGGGGCTGTTCTGGGGCCTGCAACTGGCGACGGTGCTGCGCATATCGGGCGCCTTGCCGGGCGCGCCGGGCGGGTTGATTCTGGTGGCGGCCTTGATTTGGGCGACGGTGATGGCGGTGTGGGGAGTGCGCTATGGTTCCTGGTTCGGACGCCTGCGTGTCGATGGCAAGCCCGGTTGAAGTCCGCATGACGGGGGACACCCCCGCAGACGCTGCGGAATTGCTCGCTGCGGTGATTCATTCCCGGCAGACCGTGCTGCCCAAGCGGCTGGACCACCCCGCGCCCGATGCCGCGCAGCTCGCCCTGATCCTCGGCGCGGCCGCAGCGGCCCCAGACCATGGGCAGCTCACTCCCTGGCGTTTCGTGATCGTTCCCGAGGACGCCCGCAGCCGGCTGGCGGGGGCTTTCGCGGCTTCGCTGGTCGAGCGGGACTCCCAGGCCACGCCCGAGCAGGTTGAACAGGCGCGGGAAAAGGCGCATCGCGCCCCGCTGCTGATGCTGGCCATCGGGCAACTTGAAAGCGGCGACCCGGACATCGACGCCAGCGAGCGGCTGATTTCAGCAGGCTGCGCCATCCAGAACATCCTGCTCACCGCCCATGCGATGGGTTTTGGCGCTGCGTTGACCAGTGGGAAAGCCTTGAAATCGCAGGCCTTGCGAACGTTGTTTGATCTGGACGCGGGCGAACAGGCCTTGTGCTTCATCAACATCGGAACTCCGCACAGGCGCAAACCCGCCCGGCAGCGACCCGCCGTGCACAACTACGTGAGCGTACTGGCGAAGGGGTGATGCCGGTTTGCCGGAGCAGCGTTCGGCCCCCTCCATTTTCTTGATTAACATGGGCAAATGCACACCACCGCCCTCGTCCTGTTCTCCGGCGGCCAGGACTCCACCACCTGCCTTGCGCAGGCGCTGTCCAGATACCAGCGCGTCGAGACCATCGCCTTTGACTACCGGCAGCGTCACAGCGTTGAACTGCAAGCGCGCCTGAACGTCCTGTCCGAGATCCGCGCGCAATTCCCGCAATGGTCAAGCCGCCTGGGCGAAGACCACCTGCTCGACCTGGCGGTTCTCGGGCAGATCAGCGAAACCTCGCTCACCCGCGAAACCGCCTTCAAGATGGAAGCCTCGGGCCTGCCCAACACCTTCGTGCCGGGGCGCAACCTGCTGTTTCTCACGCTCGCCGCCGCGCTGGCCTACCGGCGCGATCTGCAGGTGATCGTCACCGGCGTCTGCGAGACCGACTTCTCAGGCTACCCCGACTGTCGCGACGACACCATGAAGGCCATGCAACTGGCGCTGTCGCTGGGCATGGACCGGCGCTTTTTGATCGACACCCCGCTGATGTGGATCGACAAGGCCGCGACCTGGCAGATGGCGCACGACATCGGTGAACGCTCCGGTGTTGCGCAAGGAGGCGAAAAGCTGGTGAACCTGATCATCGAGCACACCCACACCTGCTACCTGGGCGACCGGGTGCGCCGCCATGCCTGGGGCTGGGGCTGCGGCGGCTGCCCAGCGTGTGAATTGCGGGCCCGAGGTTACCGGGGATGGATCGAGCACCGTATGGGCATGGCAGGCGGGCCGCGATGATATGAAGTCGATAGCTGGCAACGACCGTTTGATGCCGGGAAACTGATGATTCGGTTGTTCAAAGACAGAGACCAGCACTGAGGGAGGGGGCCCCACCTGACGAGCGGGGGCGTTTCACGACCCTCGCGCAATGGGCGCTCCCGGCTTAACGCGGTATCACAAAGGTGGACTTTTCTTCGATCGCAACTTCGCGATCGGTCTCCGCGCTCTGGACTTTGAATGTGATCGGTATGGCCCGGCCGCGGTACGCCTGTGCAGCCTGTGCCCCCAACGCCAAACGAACCGTCAGCGAGCCGATTCCTGTGGCGGGTACGTCAAGTGCCGCAGGGGTCACCAGCGTCATCCCGGGCAGACCCTGCACGCTCACGCGGTAGGTGCTGGCGTGTTCGGAGGCATTCATGACTTTCAGAAGGTAGATGTTCTCGATGTCGCCATTGCCCTGCTCGCGCGCCAGTGCGCCGCGGTCCTTGATCACGTCGACCGCAACGCCTTTGCGGGCGGACAGACCGACAATCAGGAGCGAAGCCACGAGCAGCATCAGCGCGCCGTACATCCACACCCGGGGTCGCCAGACCTGCCGGATCATCTGCCGCGCGCTGAGCCGTTCCTGCATGCCCGTGGCTGAGGAATAGCGGATCAGTCCCTTGGGATAGTTCATCTTGACCATGACCTGGTCGCAGGCATCTATGCAGGCTGCGCAGGCGATGCACTCATTTTGCAACCCGTCGCGGATGTCGATGCCCGTGGGGCAGACCTGCACGCACAGGGTGCAGTCAATGCAGTCTCCGAGGCCCAGCGCCGTCGGGTCGGCGCTGCGCGCCCGCGCCCCCCTGGCCTCGCCGCGCTGTGTGTCATAGGCGATGACCATCGTGTTCATGTCGGTCAGGGCGCTTTGAATGCGTGCGTACGGGCACATCTGCATGCAGATCTGCTCGCGCAGGTAGCCGGCGTTGCCATAGGTCGCAAGGCCGTAGAACACCACCCAGAACCACACCCACGGCGACAACGACAGCGCCAGCGTTCCCGCGGCCAGGTCTCGAATCGGGGTGAAATAGCCCACGAACGTGAACCCGGTGAGCAGGCTGGCGCTGATCCACAACAGCTGCTTGGCGCCTTTGCGGGCGACTTTCTCCGCACTCCAGCGCGCAGCGTCCAGGCGCATGCGGGACAGCCGGTTGCCTTCGGTGATGCGCTCCAGCCACAGGAAGATCGCGGTGTACACCGTTTGGGGACAGGCGTAGCCACACCACAATCGGCCCGCCACCGCCGTAAAAAAGAACAGGGCCAGGGCCGCCAGCACCAGCAAGAGGGCCAGAAAAATCAGATCCTGTGGATGCAGTACCAGGCCGAAGATGAAGAAGCGGATATTCGCGAGGTCGAACAATACGGCCTGCCGGTCGTTCCACTGCAACCAGGGGATGCCGTAGAAGACCAGTTGTGTCACCCAGACCATGACCCAGCGCAAGCGCGCAAAAAGGCCCACAACTGCGCGCGAATAAATCTTGTCCCGTTTCGGATGGAGCGCAAACACGTCGTCCGCGGGAGTAGCTGTTCCTGTCTGCATCGCCACCGGCTGGATCGGAATGATTCTGGAGCGCGACGACTTCTTCATGAACGGTGCAGCGGGTCTTTGTGGTCGAACTTGGAGTGACTTTCAGTTTACCCACATAACAAGCATATCGAGTGCATCTTTTGATTTGCCCCGCCTGTGCGGCCGGTCATTTCCACCGAAAGTTCCGTCAGTCACACGTCCTTGGCGTCGCTCCGGGAGTGTTTAAAGCTATTGAAAATATAGCAAATAAAGACCTTGCGACGCTGGGATGGTGCCAATTTGATGCCTAATTATTCATGGGGATCCGGTCGGGAACCGGTTCGCCGTGCGCAACGGCTTTCAGGGGCGCTTGTGGCCTGTGGTGGCGACCTGCACCCGGTAGCGCGACGTCGCCCCTTCGGGCTTGGGAATCAAACTCCACGTCTGCCCATGAAAACCCGCAACCGTCGGGCGATGGGCAATCGAGATCAGGCCACCGCCGGTGCGCTTGACCAGCGCGATGAGGCGCTGGTAGAGGGTCTGCTCGGCCTGCGGGTCCAGCGCGCTGGTGACCTCGTCGGCGAACACCCATTGCGGCTGCTTGAGAAACACGCGGGCGATGGCCAGGCGCTGTTGCTCGCCACCGCTGAGCTTCTGGCTCCACGCGTCGGCTTCGTCGAGGCGGCTCGCGAGTGCGGGCAGTTCGGCTTCGACCAGTGCCTGACGCAAGGCCTCGTCGGTATAACGCTCGGGTGCCTCCGGGTAGGCCAGCGCGTCGCGCAACGGCCCGTTGGGGAAGTACGCGCGCTGCGGGATGAACATGCTGCCGGCGGGAAGCCGCACGCGGCCCTGCGCGTAGGGCCAAATGCCGGCCAGGGCGCGAAACAGCGTCGATTTTCCGCTGCCAGAGGGGCCTTGCAGCAGAATCCGTTCACCCGGCGCGACCGTGAGCGTCTGGCCGGCCAGAAGAGCCGCCCCGCCGGGCAGTCGAACGGTGAGGTCGGTGGCTTCGGGCGATCCTGAATCGATAGCATCGTGTGACCATTGGGCGCTGGGTTTGGCGTCAATATTCCTGGTAAAGGCGCTTTCGAAGCTGGTCAGGCGGTCGGTCGTGGCGCGCCAGCTCGCCAGGCGGTCGTAGTTGTCCACAAACCAGGACAGCGAGTCCTGCACCCGGCCGAAGGCGGAAGCGATCTGCATCAGTTCGCCGAGCTGGATGGCGCCGCTGAAAAAGCGTGGCGCCGCGACAATGAACGGAAACACCACGGCGGCCTGGCCGAAACCGGTGGTGAACCAGGTCAGGCGCTTCTGCGCGGCCAGCAGGCGCAGGTAGTTGGCCAGCACCTTGCCGAAGCGCCCGTCGAGCTGAGTGCGCTCCACCGCTTCGCCCCTGTCCAGCGCGATCGACTCGCTGTATTCGCGCACCCGGGCCATGTGATGGCGGAAATCGGCCTCATAGCGCTGCTGCTGGAAATTCAGCGATATCAGTGGGCGACCGATGTAGTGGGTCAGCACGCTGCCCACCAGGCAATACAGAACCGCCATCCAGACCATGAAGCCCGGTATTTCATAGCTGGCGCCGTTGAACGTGAAGCCGAATGCGCCGCTGAGACCCCACAGGATGCCGACGAAGCTCACCAGGGTCACCAGCGCATTGAGCAGACCCATGCTCAGCGACACCGAATACGACGTGAACAGGTTCAGGTCTTCCTGAATGCGCTGGTCCGGGTTGTCGGGCGACTGCCCGTTTGCGGCCGCCGCGGGCTGCGTGAAGCGGTTCAGCTCCATCCGGTAGAAGGCGTGGCCGGCCAGCCATCGGGTGGTGTAGTGGGCGGTGAGCCAGGCGCGCCAGCGCACCTCGAGCAGTTGTGTCAGGTAGAACTTGTAGACCGCGATGATGATGTATGCGAAGGCGATCCAGGTGAAGCGGCCGAGCTGCGTCCAGAACACATCCTGCTGCTTGTTCTGCAGCGCGTCGTAGAACAGCCGGTTCCAGTCGTTGATCAGCACCAGCATGTACACGGCCGCGAGGTTGAGCACGATGATCGATGCGAGCAGGGCGCGCGCCTTCCACCTTTCCTCGGAGCGGAAATAGGGCATGGCCAAGGCGCCGGCCTGGCGCGCGAAGGCGCGGAAGGTGGTGAATTTCTGGATGAGACGCATGCGGCGGACTCCTGTCGGGGACCCGCATGGTACCCGCCGGATCGCCCGCCGGGCGCCGCTTCTCCCGAGGGATGCCGCTCAGCCGTTGCGCACGCCGCTGGCCACATGGCCGGCCGGCACGTGGCGGGCCGCGGATTCGATGTGGCCGGTCTGGTCGTCGAAGAAAAAGTCGGGCTCGAACTCGCGCAGGAACTCGCCCTTGGGCAGGCCACCGAGGAACATGGCCTCGTCGACCTCGATGTTCCAGTCCATCAGGGTGCGGATCGCGCGCTCGTGCGCCGGGGCGCTGCGGGCCGTGACCAGTGCGGTGCGCAGGCGCATCGCGGGCGTGCCGTCACGCTGCAGGCGCTGCAGCGCTGCCAGCAGCGGCTTGAAGGGGCCGGCCGACAGCGGCTGGGCAGCTTTTTCCAATTCATGCTGCTGGAACGCGCTCAGGCCCTCGGCCTGGAACACCCGCTCGGCCTCGTCGCTGAAAAGCACCGCGTCGCCGTCGAATGCGATGCGTACCTCGTTCGGGTGGGCCTCGCTGGCGCGTGCCGACAATGGATAAACCTGCGCGGCCGGCACCCCGGCGTCGAGCGCCGCGCGCACGTCGCTCAGGTGGGCCGACAGGAACAGGTTGGCATTGAGCGGCTTCAGGTAGCGCCACGGCGGGGCACCACGGGTGAAGCTGCCGCGCTGGATCGGCAGCCCGTAGTGCTGGGCGGAGCGGAACACGCGCATGCCCGAGACCGGGTCGTTGCGCGACAGGATGACCACCTCGACCCGCTGGGCACCCGCGTCGTTGAAGGCCAGCAGCTTGCGCACCAGCGAAAACGCCACGCCGGGCCCGGCTGGTTGTTCCAGCCGGTCCAGTTGCAGCTGCATGTAGGCGCGGTCGTCGCCCTGCTCGAACAGCTCGTTCTCTTCCTCGAAGTCGAACAGCGCCCGCGACGAGATCGCAACGACGAGCTGGCCTTCGAGTGTGGCAGCCATCCTTCTACTTCACCCACTGGTTGAGCTGGATGATCGGCAGCAGCACGGCCAGCACGATCAGCATCACCATGCCGCCCATGGCCACGATGAGCAGCGGCTCCAGCAGCGTGGCCAGGGCCATGGCTCGGCGCTGAACCTCGGTGGACAGCTGCGCGGCGGCGCGTTGCAGCATCAGCGGCAGCTGGCCGGTTTGCTCGCCCAGGCGCGCGAACATGGACAGCAGGCCCGGGAATCGTTTCTTCTGCGCCAGCGCCGAGGCCAGCGGCGCGCCTTCGCGCACGAGCACCAGCGCATCCAGCGCGTCGGCGCGCATGGCGTGGTTCGACAAGGTCTGGGCCGCCGCCTGCAAGGCCTTGAGGATCGGCACGCCGGCGCCGGCCAGCATCGCCAGCGTGCTGGCGAACCGCGCCGCGTTGTAACCGCGCGAAAGACGGCCCACGAGGGGCAGGTTGAGCCACGCAGCGTCAAATTTCTCGCGAATCTGGGCGTTTCCCAGCGCCAGACGGCCACCAGCCGCTATCAAAATCATGGTGATCAGCATCAGCCAGCCGTACTGGCGAACGGCCGCGCTGAGCGCCAGCATGGCCACGGTCAGGAAGGGCAGGGCGCGCTTGGTGCCAGCGAAGACGCTGGCCACCTGCGGCACCACATAACTTACCAGGAACAGCACGATGCCGATCGCGATCACCGTCACGATCGCCGGGTAGAGCGCCGCGCCAATGAGTTTGGCCTTCAGCGCCTGGCTTTCTTCCAGGTCGTCGGCCAGGCGTTCCAGCACGCCCCCAAGGTGGCCGCTTTGCTCCCCGGCGCCGATCACGGCGACATAGATCTCGGAAAACTCGCGCGGGTGCTGGCCCAGGGCGCGGGCAAAGCTGGAGCCGGCATTGACCTCGGCCCGCAGCGCGGCGATCAGGTTGCGCTGTTTCTCGTCTTCTGCCTCGTCGGCCAGCGCGGTCAGCGCGCGCTCCAGCGGCAGGCCCGAGGTGATCAGGCCGGCGATCTGCCGGGTCCAGATCGCCAGCTTCGTCGCGGTGAACACGCGCGGCGCGAAGAAGCCCGGTTTGGATCCGCCGACGCCATCCGACGCGCCGGTCACAACGGGCTCGACCTTCAACGGAACCAGCGCCTGGGTGCGCAACTGGCTGCGCGCCGCCTTGACGGTTTCGGCCTCCATGACACCCTTGCGGGTCTGGCCCTGGGCGTCGAGCGCTTCGAAGGTGTAGGCCGGCATGGACGCTCTGGCTGGGTCAGTCGCGGGTCACGCGGACCAGTTCCTCGCGGCTGGTGATGCCCGATTGCACCAGTCGCTCGCCGTCGTCGCGCATCAGCGTCATGCCGGCGGCCAGCGCGGTGGCGCGGATGTCGGCCTCGGCGGCACGGTTGTGGATCTGGGCCCGGATGGCGTCGTCGGTGACCAGCAGCTCGAACACGCCGGTGCGTCCCGAGTAGCCGGTTTGCGCGCATTCGCCGCATCCTGCGCCATTGCAGTGCACACACAGCTTGCGCACAAGCCGTTGCGCCAGCACGCCCAGCAACGACGAACTGAGCAGGAAGGGCTCCACGCCCATGTCGATCAGGCGGTTCACCGCGCTGGCCGCATCGTTGGTGTGCAGCGTGGCCAGCACCAGGTGGCCGGTCAGCGAGGCCTGGATGGCGATCTGCGCGGTTTCGAAGTCGCGGATTTCGCCGATCATGATCACGTCCGGGTCCTGGCGCAAGATCGCTCGCAGGGCCTTGGCAAAGGTCAGTTCGATCTTGGCGTTGACCTGGGTCTGGCCGATGCCGGGCAGTTCGTATTCGATCGGGTCTTCGACCGTCATGATGTTGTTGCTGCCGGCATCGAGCCGCTGCAACGCGGCATACAAGGTGGTGGTCTTGCCGGAGCCGGTGGGCCCGGTGACCAGGATGATGCCGTGCGGCTGGGCGATCAGGTGTTCGAATCGCTTCAGTACCGGGCCCTGCATGCCCACCGATTCGAGGCTCAGCTGGCTCTCGGATTTGTCCAGCAGGCGCAGCACGGCGCGCTCGCCATGGGCGCTGGGCAGGGTGGACACGCGCACGTCCACCGCCCGCGTGCCGATGCGCAGCGAGATGCGGCCGTCCTGCGGCAGGCGTTTTTCGGCGATGTCCAGGTCGGCCATGATCTTCAGGCGCGAGATCAACGCGGCGTGCAGCGCGCGGTTGGGCTGCACCACCTCGCGCAGCGTGCCGTCGACCCGGAAGCGCACACTGGAGGTGCGCTCGTAGGGCTCGATGTGGATGTCGCTGGCGCCGTCGCGCGCGGCCTGGGTCAGCAGCGCGTTGAGCATGCGGATGATGGGCGCGTCGTCGTTGTTCTCCAGCAGGTCTTCCACAGCGGGCAGTTCCTGCATCATGCGCGTGAGGTCGGCGTCGCTTTCGACCTCGCTGACGACCGCCGCGGCGCTGGACTCGCCTTGTGCGTAGGCGCTGGTGATGCGCTGGGCCAGCGCAGGGGCGTCGAGTTGTTGCCAGGCCAACGGCGGCTGGCTGCTTCCGTACTTGCGCAGCACCTCGCCCAAGGCGCTGAGGTCGGGTTGCCCGTGATGCCACAGCGTGAGGCTGTGGCCATCGTCTTCCAGCAGCAACTGGCTGGCGCGGGCGAAGGCGTAAGGCAGCGGGTGGCGCATCGGGTGGGCGGGCAGCGGGCTGGTGGTGCGGCTCAGCGGACGGCCGGCGCGGTCTGTGCCGCGGCGGTCGGCGCTGCGGCGGGCGCCGCGCCGGTTCCGGCCCGCGCTGCGGGCAGCGCCGGGGCCTGATTGGGCAGCAAGGTCCGATCCTCCGGCTGCGCGGCCTGCTGCACGCCGCGCATCAGGTCGTAGCGGTCCAGGGTCAGGGCGTCGGTGGCCAATGCATCGCGCAGCACGATGGGCCGCAGGAAGACCATCAGGTTGGTCTTCTTGCGGGTGCGCGTCTCGTTCTTGAACAGGCTGCCCACGTAGGGCACGTCACCCAGCACGGGAACCTTGTCGACGTTGCCTGAGTAGGTGTCTTCCATCAGGCCGCCCAGCACCACGATGCCGCCGTCTTCGACCAGCACGCTGGTTTCGATGGCGCGCTTGTTGGTGATCGGGCCGTCCTTGGAAACCAGGGACTCCGGCGAGATGCTGCTCACTTCCTGGTAGATCACCATCTTGACGGTGCCGTTCTCGCTGATCTGCGGGCGCACGCGCAGGGTCAGGCCGACATCCTTGCGTTCGACCGTGGTGAACGGATTGACGGCGCCTCCCGCGCCGCCGGTGTTGGTGAAGGAGCCGGTCGGGATCGGAATGTTCTTGCCGATGATGATCTTGGCTTCTTCGTTGTCCAGCGTCAGCAGGTTGGGCGTCGACAGGATGTTGCCGTCGGCGTTGGTCTGCAGGAAATTCGCGAGAAAACCCAGCACGTAGACGCCGCCGAACTTGCGCGCCGCGGCGACGTTCACGCCCTGGTTGGGATTGGCGCCGTTGCCCGACGCGATGGTCTGCGCCATGTTGACGATGTTCTTGCCGCTGGCGCTGTTGAAGAAGTTGGTGCCGAGGAAGCCGATGACCGAACTGCCGGGCGCGCCGATCGGCCCTTGCCACTGCACGCTGAGCTCGGCGCTCTTGTCGGCATTGACCTCGGCGATCAGGCTTTCGATGAACACCTGGGCGCGCCGCGCGTCGAGTTGGTCGATCACCGCGCGCAGCTGCCGGTATTGCGGCTCGGGCGCGGTGATGATGAGCGAATTGGTCGCGGCGTCGGCCTGGATCTGTCCACCGGTCGCCGACTGGGCGGCGCTGGATGCCGTGCTCGCGGCGCCGGTCCGGCGCCGGTGGTGGTCGCCGGGGCCGGTGTGGACCGGACCTCGCCGCTGAGAGCGGCGCGCAGGGTGGCCGCAAGCTTTACCGCGTCGGCGTTTTTCAGGTAGACGACGTGGATGTTGCCGCTGGGCGATGCGGTGCCGCCGGCACCACCGTTGGGCTGGTCGAGCCGTTCGATCAGCGTCTTCACCAGCGCCATGCGGGCCGGGTTGGCGGCCCGCAACACCAGCGTGTTGCTGCGCGGCTCGGCCACCAGCGTGGTCTTGAACGAGGTGTCGGCCTGGCCCTGGCCGGCCGCGGGCGCGGCGCTGCCGGACTCGATCAGGCGCAGCACCAGCGGCGCCAGGTCGGTAGCGATCGCGTGCTTGAGGCGGATGACTTCGACATCGGTTGCGTTGGCCACGTCCATCACGGCGATGATGCGGCCGATGCGTTGCAGGTTGTCGGCGTAATCGGTGATGACCAGCGAGTTGTTGCCGGGGTTGACGTTGATGGTGTTGTTCGGACTGATCAGCGGACGCAGCACCGGCACCAGGTTGTTCGCGTTCTCGTAATTGAGGCGGAAGATCTGGGTGACGATCTGGCCGCTCGGCGCTACAGGCGTCGCGGTGGCCACGGCGTCGGTCTGCAGCTTGGCGTCAGCCTCAGGTACCACCTTGTACAGTCCGGCCGATTCCACCACGGTGAAGCCTTGAAGGCGAAGGGTGGCGAGGAACTGGTTCCACGCCGCAGCCGGTGGAACCGGGCGCTCGGTCACCAGGGTGATGGTGCCCTTGACGCGCGGGTCGACCACCACGTTGCGCCCGGACAAAGTGGCCAGGGTGCGGGCAACCGCCTCGATTTCGGCGCCGGTGAAGTTGAGCGTGACCGGTTCACCAGGCCTCGTGGCGCCGGTTTGGGCATGAATCTGGGCACCTCCCAGCGCCAACAGAGCACAGAACGCTATTGTTTTGAGAGTCAACGCGGCCGGGCGCGGGACAGACGGGGAGCGGTGGGTCATGAATCGGCCAGGTGTTGGGGTGTGGTTCGGGGGAGAAGGCGACGGATCAGCCAAACTTGATGACGGCGCGCGGCCCGTCACGTCGTCCGAGAATGCTCAGCAGATTCGACAAGGCGGCTTCGCGTTCGGGGGCTGCACTGGCTGTGCCGTTGAAGCGCAGGCGCGAACCGACCCACTGGCCAGTGCCGGCCATCTGCAGGCTGCCTTCGATCGTGCTGACTTCGAGGGTGGTCGTGTTGCCTCCGGCGAGGGTGATTCGATAGCTACCCATGGGTTTGAGCGTGGACAGGCGGGACGAAACGCCCGTGGCGAGCAGCTCCGCACGGCCACCCACCGACAGGCGGCCCCGATTCCATTCTACTGACAGCCCTTGTGTCGAGAGGCTCAGGCGGCCATCGATCTGCAGCGTGTTCCAGGGGGTGCCCAGGCCAGCGAGCATGGCCGCCGGCCAGACCGACGGACTTTGGGCGCCGCCGGGGGGATCTTGAACGTGCAGTTTGGCGCCGCCCCAGCCGGGGGAGACCCGCAAGGCCAGGGGTTCCGGGGTGCAGCAGTCGGCCCCCAAACGGATGGTCAGACCGTTCAGCGACGGGCGGATCGACCAGCTGATCCGCCCGGGCAGGATGGACCGGTCGCTGCTGCCCGCGCCGCCGGAAAACTGCAGCCGGGCGGAGCCGGTCCAGACCGTGCCGCGGGCTTCCGGCAGGTCGACCCTGCCGGCGCTCGCCGCCTCGACCGCGAGTGCGAGCCAGGCGGCCGGTGCTTGCAGGACCAGGGTGGCCACTGCCCCCGCCAGCGCACCGAAGCCGGCCCAGGCCCACGGCGGGGCTTGCGTCCGGTTCTGGACGGTTCGATTGCTTCGGCGGGACATGATCACGGCAGGAATGGGCTCCCGGCAGCATCAGCGCGGCGGCAGGGCCAGAACGATCACGCCATCCCACAGGATGCCGGTGGCCGCCGTGGTGGCCGGGCTGCGTACCAGTCGGGCTTCGGCGGGTAAAGCCCGGGCGTTGGCGCGGACCTGGGCCAGCCAGGCACCCAATGCCGTCGCGGTGACACCCTTGAGCGTGAGGGTCGCCCGCTCACCGGATACCGTGAGTTGCGCGCCGGCTCCCAGGCTTTGTTTCACCGAGGCCTCCAGTGCCCGAACGGCTTCGTCTTGCCGGGCTTTGGGTTGTGCCTGCAAGGCACGGGCCTGTGCCTCCAGCGCTTGCATCTGTTGCCATTGGGCGTCCAGGCTTTGCTGCCGCGCTTCGGCTTGTCCCAGTATTTTCAGGGCGGGCGCCACACCGACCCACCACAGCAACGCCAGGCTCACGACGGCGGTTGCGGCGGCGAGCAAGGTCTGTTCCCGTGGCGCCAGGGCGCGCCAGCGCTCCTGAATCAGCGCCTTCAGCTTGGCGGCGGTCATGGCGCGCCCTCCGAACGGACCAGCAGGCTGTCACCGCCCATCCGGCTGGCGTAACCCATGGGTTGCAGCTTTTCGGTGAAGGCGGCCATCTCCTGCGGCCCCAGGCTGACGCCCTTGAGCCGGACTTCTCCCGCTGCGTACTCCAGGGCCGTGGGGTTTTTCCCGGGCGGCAACGCGGAGCCGGCGGCGGCGAGCATGGCCTCCAGATCCCGGGCGGACGGCGTGCCGGTGGCCTGGCGCAAGGCCGCCACCTCGCGGGCCATCTGCAACGGGGCGTCCACCACCACAGTGACGGCCGGGAATGTGCGCGTCAGGGTGGCGTCTATGGCCTGTCGACGGCTCTGCCACGATGATTGCTCCTTCCATGCCCAGGCGTTCAGGCCGATCAGGTTTCCCACCAGCAGCATCCCGAGGGCCCATCGGGCCGCCCGCCACCGGGGGGCGCGGAGCATGGCTTGCACGGCGCCCAGCGCCCGTTTCAGCGAGCGGGTTCGGCTGGTGTTCACCAGATCGAACTGGGCCAGGTCCCACGGGGTCTGGATGGCGAGCAGCAGGCGATGTTCGCGCTGCTGGAGCTCAATGCTGTGCCGGAATACCGCTTCGGCGCGCTCCGCCGTTGCCGGTTCTGCAAACAGCTCGGCGGGCGCGGAAGTCAGGTCGTGACCGAGTACCGTTCCCATCGTCGTGGCACCCAGCGGAAACCGAGCCACGCCGCCGGCAACGGCGTCGCCGGTCACCACGGTCCACGGATGTTCGGCTTGCCCCAGTACATGCAGCCGCAACGGGCCACCCCGCGGCGCGAACTCCGGAACGATGCGCGAGACGTGCCGGCCGGCACTTTCGAGCGCCTGCAGGTGCTGTCGAAGCCAGGCTTTGTCGACGGCGCAAATCCAGACGGAAGCCCCAGCAGCAAAAGACGGCTCACAGGCCAGGTGCACATCCTGAGGGTCGTCGAGCAGGCGGTCTTCCAGCAGGCTGAGAAGGACCGGCCGCAGCCGCGAAGAACCCGAACCCACACCCTTGGGCAATTCGACACGGTGCCACGACATCAGCTCGGGTGGAACCACCGCAACGATTTCGTCGGTGCCCCGATTTGCCTGCGGCAACAGGCTGGCCGCGGCGTTGGCATGCATGCCGATGGTCACCCCATCCGGCGTGAGCACATGCTCGTAGCGGGTGGCGGGGTCGCCGCCGGACGGCGGGAGGGCAATGATCAACGTGCTCATGTGCGGATAGCGGGGCATTGTAGAGAAAATGACCGTGCCGGGACCGGCACGACAGGCAGGCTGACCAACCGGCGCTGGCGAGGTTGCGGACGAAAACAGGCCGGTCTTATCGCGAACGTGTCACGGTGCGCACGGTGACGCCGTCACGTTGCACCATGGAAACCTCCTCCACGACGGACTGATCCAGGCGCACACGTCCGCGAATCTCGAAAAAGCGGGAATTGACGGCGAGTTGCGCGCCTGCGCCTGAATCACCCAGGGCGGGGACCAGCCGCGTGGCATCGGCCAAGGTGGCGAAATGAGCCCGTTCCCGCTCGTTGACCAGGCGGGCGGCGCTCGCCCTGTCAAGCCCGGGCACGGTGGCCTGGATGACCTCGGCGCTGGCCGTGTTGAGATTGATCGGGGTGCGTTCGGGCAGCAAGGTCACAAAGGGCCTGAGGGCGGTTGTCGTCGCCGGTGAAATGCCCAGCCAGGCCAATTGGTCGATGGTTCGTGGCATCAATGGCTGTTGCGGGTTTATAGCCTGCCCCTCTTTGGCGATCTGGCTGGCCGCCAGCATGCCCTGGGTGAGCAGACCCAACTCGGCAGGCGGCAGGCCCAGTTGATCGAACAGGCGCGCCAGTGCCTGCGCGGCCGGCTGTGACAGCTTGCCGTCCTCGACCAGGTTGGTCAGGTTCATCCGTCCCTGCAGGTCGGTGATCTGCCCTGAAAGAAACGCGTCACGGTCCGAGTCGGCCGAACTGGTTTCCATGGACAGAAAGGTTGACAGGCGGGCTTCATTCAGCGGAACAGCCCAGGGCTCGGCCAGATGGTCCGCGCCGCCGGTGATCGCATCCTGACGCAGGATCAACCGCGCCCAGTCGAGCGCGCCGGTCAACAACCAGGCCGATTGCACCCGGGCTCGCTCGGCTGCTTCCACCTCGACACTGCGCCATTGCTGCCACAGGGCTGTGGCGGCCATCGTGGCTACCAGCGTCACGGTCAGCATGGCCGCCAGCAGGGCGGCGCCGCGCTGCGCCTTCATGACTTGCCGCCTCCGACGGTTGCCCGCACCCAGTCCAGGCTGAGGATGCCGCCGATCGGTTGGGTGGGCGGGAGCGTGAGCACGAGTCGAACGCCGTCCGGAATGGCTGACTTCGGGCCCGCTGCGGTGGTGCCATCGCTGGACAAAGGGTTGCTCCAGGCGCCGCCTCGGAAGTAGAAGATCTGCCATTCGTCCAGCGGGAAGACCGCCACCTCCCGCTTTTTTTCTTCGTCCCCCGCGTTCTGGGCCCAGATCGAAGCCTGCCCCCAGTAGGCCTGCCAATCGTCCAGGGTGGTCATGGGCGGCGACTGCCACCGCAGCCAGCTGGACCCGGCGCCGGTGCGGCGGGTCCAGGCGACCACCCGCAGCCCATCGGCGGCGCCCGCGCTGCTGCGGCGGGTGATTCGAAGCACCCGGCCATCCCAGTCCAGGCTGGTGATCTGTGGCCCGTCGGCCATGGCGTCAAGGTCGGCTCTCCACTGGGCCAGTCCTGCCTGCAGCACGAGAATCTCGTCCGAACGGGCCTGCGTCTGGGTCTGGGCCCGGCTCATGCCGTCGAGGCCGCGCCAGCTCAGCAGCGCCATCAGCGCCATCACCGCGATGGCCACCATCAGTTCAACCAGCGTAAAACCCCGGCGGGAGCGCCGCGACGACGATTTCCGTGAAGTGCGGACCATCGGTGCGCCTCAGTACCGGCCAATCACGGTCGACAGGGTCAGCAGCGGCGCGCCACTTTCGCTGACCTTGGCGTCGACCCGCCGGAAGGATGGGTTCTGGGTGGGCCGGACCGTCACCGTGACGTCGAACCGTCGGTTTCCTTGCTCGCAACCCGATTCGCTGTCCCCGACGCCCGGCATCTGCTGTGACAGGCGCGCCTTCACCAACTCGTTTTCGGCACAGATGTGCGCCAGCAGGATATCGGACTGGCGCATGCCGTTGTTCGTCAACGCGGCCGTCGCGCGAAGGCCGGCCGTGAGCGCAATGGCGACGATGCCCAGTGCGACCAGAACCTCGACCAGGGTGAAGCCCCTGATGCGCCGTTTGCCCGTCATGGAGGCGTTCCGGGTTGCACGGTGAACGGTCGAAGCCCGTCCGTTGCCACGCGCAGCAGCCGTTCGGGTTGGCTCGCGCTGACCAGCACGATGCCCTGGGGTTCGATCAGGGGATCCGGGCCCAGCTGCAGGGAGGTCGTGCCTTGCACCGCCGTGTCGGTCCCGAGCCAGGTGGCGGGCAGCGAACCCGCATCAACGCCGACGAATTCAAAGCCCTGAGCCGTGGTGCGCCAGAACACGACCCGACCGGTGGCCCTCGACTGGGCACGACCGGCTTCCAGCAACGCGGCCAGGCGCTGTGCTTCACGTTCCAGCGAACTCGCGCTGGCATCACGCAAGGCCAGGCTGACGGTCGCCGTTCCGATGGCAATGATGGCCACCACGACCAGCAATTCCAGCAGGGTGAACCCCGACGACCGGAATCTGCGATCGGTTGGTCGCGAAAGGATCCGGTGCGAGCCCGGGCGTGCCTCCGTCATGCCCTGGTATCCCCCGGGGCAGACGGCGTCTGGCCTGCACTATTGCCAGCTGCCAATATCCGCATCCTTGCCTTCACCGCCGGATTGACCGTCAGCGCCAAAGGACATCACGTCGATCTCGCCTTTGACGCCGGGGTTGAGGTATTGATAGGGGCGTCCCCAGGGGTCGTTGGGAAGCTTTTCGACGTAGGGTTTCCAGTTGGGCGGTACCGGATTGACCGTTGGTTTCGACACCAGCGCCCGCAGGCCCTGCTCTGCCGTCGGGTAGCGCTGGTTGTCGAGCTTGTACAGCTTGAGCGCCTGCATCAGGTTGGCCACGTCGGTTCGGGCCGCGGTGGTTCGGGCGTCGTCGGCGCGGTCGAGCACATTGGGGACGATCAGCGCGGCCAACACGCCGATGATCACGAGCACAACCATCAATTCAATCAATGTGAAACCGCGAAGGGCAATTCGAGCGGGATTCAGGCGCATCAGAAAACGGGCGTGATGGGTCATGGATGGGTTTCGTAGGGTTCGGCTCGCATCAATCATAATCATTCAATGTCAATGAATGCGCATAACAGCTGGTGGGTTCGCATGGTCACGATGGTCTTGTGGGCCGCGGCTACCGCCAGTGTGGTCTGGTGGGGGCTGCGTGTGTGGGGTGGCGCGTCGCAGGCGTCGTTTTCGGCACCGCTGCCAGCCGTGGCGCCCGCGCCGGTGGCTGATCCGGCTGCGGTGGTGCGCTTGCTCGGGGCGGTCGCGCCGGCCGGCCCGGCCATGGCGCCAGTAGCCGCAAACCGGTTTGTCCTGCTCGGTGTGGTGGCCAGCCCATCCAGGCTGGGTTCTGCGCTGATTGCCGTGGACGGCAAACCGGGCCGGGCCTTTCGTGTGGGAAGCAAGGTCGACGAGGGCGTCGTGCTGGAGGCCGTCGAACCGCGCAAAGCCCGCTTGGCCCCGGTTGGGGGCGCCGGGGAGCCGATCTTTCTGGAACTGCCGTTGTCAAAGCAGCAAAGCGCCGCCGGGCGTGTGGTCGCCGATGGACGATCAAGTCAGAACACCAAGGCGCCAGTCAATCCGAACGGCCCCGAGTGAACCTGTGATCGGCGACTCCGAGTGCCACACGCAGCACGGCGCGGAGCCGGGCAGACCTGCGCCACTTCTGCCACGTGCCACCCGTTCCTACCGAAGCTCGCCGTACTGGGTTGCGCTCAGCGCGGGGTACGTGGGCTCGTCATCGAGCAGTTCGGTTTCCGCGATTTCGGTGTCGGGCAGGCGAGTGTCCGGCAGTTCGGACTCGATGATCTCGGTGGTTTCGTAGCCGGTGAGCTTTCGGGCCGGCGGTCCGCCCGCAGCCACTCGTCCCGCATTGGCAGCCAGGGCAGCGCCGGCGGCGAGCGCCTGCTTGAGTGCGCTGATTTCGTCGGCCAGCACCGGCTCGTAAGCGCGCTGTGGCGCGCCGGGGGACGTGGAAGCATGGACTTCCACAGCCTGAGCGGCCACACCGGGCGCCGATGCGGTCACCGCAGGCGCGGACGCTGCCGATTCCGTCGCCGCTGGCGCTGGATGGACCGCGCTGTCGGGCTGCCGGCTCGGCGTGACCTCTTCAGCACGCCAGTAGACCGCCGACACCGCGATGTTGTAGCGCGCCTTGGCTGACTGGCAGATCAGTTTTTCGATTTCGGCCAACTGCGAGACTTCACCGCCGAAGTCTCGCGACAAATCCATCATCACGATGAATTTTTTCCCCCGCGGATCGGTCGCGAGCACCTTGAATTTGAAGCTGCTCGACAGCACACCGACGCGCACCATCGATTCCCGAACCACCTTGAACAGCAGCTCGCGTTGCCGAGCCCGTTCGTCCTTGCGGCGCTCCGCGGCACTGGCCTCTGCTGCCCGGGCCGCCGCGTCCTTCGGGTCGCCGAAGCGGGCGTCCCGCGCCAACGCGATCGGGTCGTTGTTGGGTTTCGGAGCGCTCTTGAACCAACCGAAAAATGACATGCGAACGATTCTAGTGGATGGTCCGCGCAAACCCGCCCGTTTGTGTAACCGGGCGTCAGCTTTGCAGGAACATGCGGTACACGGGGTTCTGGGTTTCTTCGACCCAGGGGTACCCGAGGGTCTGCAGAAATGTGGAAAAGAGCGCGTCGTCGCTGGGCGGGACCTGCAGCCCCACCAGGATGCGGCCGTAGTCGGCGCCCTGGTTGCGGTAATGGAACAGGCTGATGTTCCAGCCGGGCGGCATCAGGCTCAGGAACTTGAGCAAGGCGCCGGGTCGCTCCGGAAACACGAAACGCATCAATCGTTCGTCCTGAGCCAGCGAGGAGTGTCCGCCGACCATGTGGCGGATGTGCTCCTTGGCCAGATCGTCGTGCGTCAGGTCCAGCGCGTCGAAGCCGTGACGGGTGAAATTGGCGGCAATCTTCGCGCTTTCGCCCTTGCCTTGGGTGGTCAGACCCACAAACACGTGAGCCCGGGCCTCGTCACTGATCCGGTAGTTGAATTCGGTCACGTTTCGCGGGCCGCCCGGCAGGTTGCCGATCAGTTCGCAGAAGCGACGGAAGCTGCCCCGTTCTTCCGGAATCGTCACGGCCAGCAGTGCCTCGCGTTCCTCGCCCACCTCGGCCCGTTCGGCCACGAACCGCAGACGGTCGAAGTTCATGTTGGCACCGCAGAGGATGGCGGCGTAGGTTTCGCCCCGCGTCTTGTGGGTGGCCACATACTGCTTGATCGCCGCCACCGCCAGGGCGCCGGCCGGTTCGACAATGCTGCGCGTGTCGACAAAGACGTCCTTGATCGCCGCGCAGACGGCGTCGGTGTCCACGGTCATGAACTCGTCCACCAGACCGCGTGCAATGCGGAACGTCTCTTCGCCGACCAGCTTGACCGCGGTACCGTCCGAGAACAGGCCCACGTCGTCCAGCGTCACACGTTTGCGCGCTGCCACCGAGCGGATCATCGCGTCCGAGTCGTTCATCTGGACGCCGATGACGCGAATGCGCGGATCCACCGCCTTGATGTAGTTGGCCACGCCCGACACCAGGCCACCGCCGCCGATGGCCACGAACACGGCGTCGAGCCGGGGCCCGGACTGGCCGCCCAGGGTCTGCACCTGGCGCAGCATCTCCATCGCGATGGTGCCCTGGCCGGCGATCACGTCCGGGTCGTCGAACGGATGGACGAAGGTCAGCCCTTGCTTTTTTTCCAGTTCCAGCGAATGGGCGTAGGCGTCCGAGTAGCTGTCGCCGTGCAGCACGACCTCGCCACCGAGCGCACGCACCGCGTCGATCTTCACGGCGGGCGTGGTGGTGGGCATCACGATGACGGCACGGCAGCCCAGCTTGTGCGCACCGAGCGCCACGCCCTGGGCATGGTTGCCCGCCGATGCGCAGATCACACCCTTTTCCAGTTGTTCGGGCGTCAGATGCGCCATCTTGTTGTAGGCGCCGCGCAGCTTGAAGCTGAAGACCGGCTGCTGGTCTTCGCGCTTGAGCAGGATGCGGTTGTGCAGGCGGCGGCTCAGGTTCTTCGCGGGCTCGAGCGCC
>WBZM01000851.1_pt1 | contig 35659 bp, 29 predicted proteins | sample 5204271 | NCBI WGS metagenome assembly WBZM01 (sample SAMN12344346, study PRJNA552823) | activated sludge metagenome | biome: Activated sludge suspended growth; feature: Nitrification reactor; material: Wastewater; isolation source: activated sludge from nitrification reactor of wastewater... | reverse complement strand
TCACTCGCACTCAACACGATCATCACCCGTAACATCTGATTGAGCCCCAAGGTAAGCAGCTTAAGGCAACCTTACCGCAAATCCTTGCTGGCCGCCATGGTTATAATGACTTTGTGTGAACGACTTACCGCCTTCGCTGACAATCCATACTTCATGCGCTCCTTTTGATAAATAGAGTGCTATTTTTTCATCAATCTCCCCCTGGGCATTCGAGGGAAAAACGACTTCCACACATATCAGGATTTAACGTGCCGGTCAGCCGTGCGCGAAGCGCATCGGCTGAAGTGGCTTGTTCTGTGCCTATCTACGCTTATTAACAATGACTGCAAATTCGCCTGATGTTGGATTATAAGGGGTTCCAGCAACGTCGGAATAGATCCCTTTAACGCAAAAACCAGCATCAACGAACTCCCTCTCAAGAGCCTCAGGAGTAAAATATTGTAACCAGTTGTATACGTATCTAGTGCGCTCAAGCTCAATAATCGTGTACTTGTCCAGTATTACCTTCTCTTCATTGTATTTGAAGGTGTTCACAAAACCATAATATTTATTTGGAGACCAAAATCCGTTAAACTGATTCAACTCATATGTCGCGGCTTCTTCCCTTTGTTCAAATGCGGGTAGAGAATACACATCAAGAAGTACCGAACCGGTTGGGTTTAGAAACTCATGGTATTTGCTCAGAATCCCCTTCCTTTGTGTTGGGCTGAGGGCACAGAAATCACACATAATCATCAGAATGAGGTCAAACCGATCTTCTGTTTCGAATTCCAGGTAATTCTGATTCACATAGTTGATACCCAAATGCTCGCGGGATGAAACTTCCTGTGCATACTCAATGGACCTCTTTGAGAAATCGATGCCAGTAACATTTGCTCCGCGTTTCGCCAAATGTGATGAATACAATCCAGGACCACAGCCAAAATCAGCTATCTTAGTGCCACTACCGATGCTGAATTCAGATGCGATCCATTCAACCGATCGATTGATGAACTCTGCGTTTCGCGATGAAACATCGATGGCCTCGTTAAGGTGGAACGAAAGCATCTGTTTTGATGTGTGTTCATCGGTCCATAGATCACTTGCTGTGTAAAATTGAAACGGTTTTGGCGGTTCGTTCATCTTCTCCAACTCTTTAAACATACTCTCACCTATACACAGAACGCCAGCCATCAAAGGCGGCAAACTCGGAGCGCAGCGACGAGTTTGGCGTCCTTTTGCATGGCATTGTTATATCAAGTTGTCTCCGCTCTGCCTTGAACGAGGTTTAGTGCGCTACGGTATATGAACGGCACCCAATATGATGGATCATCCTTGGTACCCCTAGCTTCAAAAAAGCCAATTTCTGTAAGGCGGCGCGCATTAGTTCGAGTTTCTTCTTGGTCAGTTCCCCATATTTCCGAAAGCGTATGGAGTGTTTGCTCGGCTTTCTCCCCATTAAGTTTCATGAGGAAATCCCGCATATTCGGGTACTCAGCCAAAAGAGTTTGCTCGAAACGAACCTTTGATACTGTAGGAAGCGCTTCTTTAAATGATGCTCGATCAAATAGCTGGCGGTCTGGCGGTTCCTCGCCGCCACGCTCAAGCTTCTTGATTTGAATCTTTCTTGCCACTTCCAGAAGGTGAATAACCTCTCGTGGAACACTATTTCCAGATGAATCTGTTGTTCGAGACAATATCCAATTGAACGTATCCGGGTTTTTTCCCGTGTCTACCTGGCGTGGCACTAGCCGATAAAACAACTCATCTTGCTTCGCATAGTCCGCTATAACTTCTTCGGGACTTATGCCGGCATATTCGACAAGTGCTTCATTACTCAGAACCCTGAGCATTACTAGATTAAGCAGGCTTTCTTCGTTCCATCTTATATGCACTGCCTTGGTAATATGGCTTGCTTCGGTAAAACCCCCTGAGGTTATACGCTGCCAAATGTCGTCCCGAACGAATATTTTTAGCTTTACTCTAGCGTAAGCTTTGATGTCGTTATAAGCTCGAAAAAGAGCACGGAGAGCATGTCTTTCGAGTTCCAGAGAATCTGCAAATGCGACATCTAGCCGGTCAAAAAGAAGCCAGACAGTCAGGCCTTCCTGTTCTAATGCCCGGTTTGCCACCTCAAACAACTCTTCTACGGGAATATCTCCCAGATTCTGCTCTTCGGACTTCGCTGCAAATTCGGTTTTTCGTGTGAAGGTAGCCGTTCCAGTCGTAGGATCAATCGTTAACGCATGCTCAACTGCTTTTGCATCTCGATCCAACCACCCACGAAAGTATCTGGTGACGGCCCTGAATAAGACGGAAAGTGAATCAGCTGCCGGTAATAGGCCAACCTTCTCCAAAGCCTCGACGAGACTTGCTGAATACTCATTCTTAATTTCATATTCACGAAGGGCTCTGGCAATGATACTGAGACTATATATCTTCCATAAGTATACGAAAGACAACTCAGATGGAGGTGGATCTGCAACAATTGTACGGAAAACCGTAGCGCCGCGGACATTCTCCGCTGATGCCAAAAGAACCCCGGCATCAAATAGTTCGCCATCTTTTTTATTTAACAACGTATAGATGGCACTTTTTCCGGAGCCTTTAGGACCATAAACGACGTCAATATTGCCTTCAATCATCTGATGCCACTGGTCGGTCTCGACGAAGTATCGCTCTAGGTGGTCTGATTCTTCTTCAGCCACACGTTCGCCTATTTCCATTTCTTTCAGGGCTTCTAACTTACGTGTCATTCCGTATTTCCGAGTCGATGAATTCGTAACGGGCTTTAATTGATATAACGCCGGCGTCACAGGTGGAGGCGCGACAGCGCCGGAATCCTGTGCACGCCCTTGTTAGCACTAGCCTCGATATGGAACGTCAGACTTAATCACTTTGACCTCCTCATACCCCTTGTGGTTGAGGTATTCTTTAATACTTTTAGCTGTCATATCTTGATTTACAGCAGGCCCAACTCTAACTTCAATAATGGGCAACTTATTTGTACCCAGAAGCTTTTTAAAAGATTCATTGTAAATATCCTTTGAAGTTATGTATGGAATAATACTATCTTTGCCAACTCTATGCTTTATTCCCTGAAAGTGATGTAAATGACTGCTAGATACTGCCATTCTGATTTCTTGTTCCGATGCATATTCGGGGTGTTTAAAGTTAATGAACTCTAAAGCTAAATGTTTCGCTAATTGATCGCTCCAGTCCTCAGTATCTATGGGGTTTCCGTACTCTAGGTCTACAAAGTATTCCTTTTTATAGCGCCTAATTGTACGTAGGATCAGCTTTAGTTTTTCAATGTCGTTGTAAAGGACTTTGCTAACCGAAAGAATTGGCATTTTATGAAAGTGGCTTAGGGACTTTCTTGTGTTATCAAAAGTGATTGATAAACCTTGCCCGTTTCCTCCATAAGATCGCCACTGATCGAGACTATCAGGTTTTTTGGACAATGAGCATACATAGTATGGCTCCTCGCAATAGTTCTCTAGTTGAGAGGCTGTTTCTAGCAATATATCTTTAAAATGAATGTACGTTTTCTTTCCTCCTAGTTTTTCTAGCAGATTATTAGTGAACTTTCTGCCATTCTCGAACTCCTCTGTGTCATTTAAAAACCGATGATCCGAGAGCCAGAAACCACCAGATTCTACAATCCCAAATAGCCCACCAAGGTTCGTATAGTGACTGATTGTTTCTCCTGTATAGAAAAACAAATCCATGTCGAAGTGTTTGGGAGATCCTCTATTAAACTGAGCTCTTAAGAAGCCAAATGTACATTCCTTTGGATCGCTGATTTCCATGGTTTGTTATTCCTTAAGTGCTAACGTCCGAGTTCAGGGGCGCGCCGCCGATGGCGGAGCGTCCCTTGCAAAGAAGTGTTAGCAGTGCTTTAAGGTTGAAGCTCACCAGCGGCCACCACGCTTTTAGCAACAATTTGTTGGTCGAACTCATTGATCAGAGCAAAGATCGCAGTCCGGGCATTTTGAAGAATGCCGTGATCAAGCGAAATCTTCTGGCCCGCCGTTGCCCCAATGGCGGGAAACGAATCACAAAACTTTTGATCGGCTTTTCCATCGGAATGCGCTAATAGGTGCCTGATTTCGAAATACGGGAGAGCTGCGTCAATTGTGGCTGCGGAAACGCCAAGGTCGAGTTTGGCGTTCATCTTCTGAAGCAAGTTCTTAGTGCTTCTTTCGTTTTGCAACTTTCGAAATACAGATTGCGAAACCATGCGCACAACATTAGGCCAACTTCCAGCAGCCAGAATCTCGTTGGCCTCAAATGAGACCTTGTGCTCACCTATCAAGCGGTTGGGGTCAAGTCCGTGCCGAGCAGCAGCCTGCAGAATCTCCAGGAAGTACTGCGTCATGTCTTCGTAGATATCCTTGAGGAAGGACGCGCAAAGAGTAGCTTTTAGATGGTTGGCGGCAAGAGTTCGGTTATGCGCACTACTGGCGCGGGAGGCGAGCCTAGGGTGTTGCTGTGCATTTACGTGGTCAAAAAGATGCTGTCCGTTGTTGGTGGTAAAAGCGCCTTGGCCTATAGCGATCTTGAAAACATCGACCAGTTCGATGTCAGCGTCATGATGTGCAGCGCGGTTAAAGAATCGAACGTGTGATTTTGTCTTCATGGGGAGAGGCCCTATTGATACTGCTAACTATAAGGCCAAGGCGGCGCGCGCCACTGATGAGCCCGCAAACCAGCACAACGCCCGTGGCGCGCGCTCGCTCTTTGGCCGAAAGTTAGGCATTGCGTTTCTTGGTTCTTAAATTAGGTAAACTGTCCCCGGAATTCTTCAGCCGTAACCGGCGCATTTGCAGTGAGCGCAGCGAACAAAAAATGCGTCCGGGTTTACGGCATTGTTAGCCATCATTCTTCCCTTTATCCTCGGCGCGTACTTCTTCCATCCTTTGAGCCAAAGCGGAAGCAATGGCCTCCGTTTCAGCATTTAGCTCACCTGCTGGGTCAAACGACAAACCACCATACTTGCGACTTTCATCGAACATGCCGGGGGGATTGTCTTGATACCAAATGGGAATAACCGAGTTTTCCCCAAAACGGTGCTTGAAATTATCCGACTCGAATTTCGTCCAAATCTTTCTTGGGTAGTCTTTACTAAGCAGTGCTACGACAAACCGAGATTCACTGCGGTAAATTGGTGCCAAGTATTCCTCAACGTCATTGGCAAGAATTCTGTGTTGTTCGTGTTTGTCATAAAATACGCTGATCTCCCGTTCCGCTAGTGCATTAGTGAGGCTTTCCGCCAAATCGCGATTTTCACCAGCAAACGAAAGCGCGAAATCGTAACGACTTTGAAAATCGATACTAAAAAACCCCACTTGCGACGCAAATTTTGACCAAATTAAATGCCTTATAAAATAGAGAAGCTTAGGGTCTTCAATAGTAAGTAGTTGTGTATCTGGTTCAAAATGGAAGAGTGAAAAAAGCTGATCGCTGGTTGTGATGAGTGTTTGCAAGTGTCCTTTCTCAATCACTTGAGAGACGCTTCCTTTTAATGCGGGATTTGCGGCCAGAGCCTCTTTTGTATCTAGGGCGCCCTCGGGGGTTTGTGATAGCCACCGTAACAAATTCAAATAAGGTGCTCGACCTTCTCTTCGGAGCTTGTTACCGGTAGCAAAATCTCGTGATATTGGAAAAAATCTAGGGTGCAAATCTGCGATCACAGATTCCCGAATGCAAGGTAAGCTCACACTTATGTCTTTGACTATGGCTTCTCTTGAAGTGTCAACATGATGCCCTTGAAGACAAGCCTCATGGCAAAGCACTTGAGCCATTGCGAAACTACCTTCTGCTTCAGCAGAAATTTCGTCAGCAATGGCAATACGACAATTCAGTGCCCTTTCGCCAAGTTCAACCATGTTCTGGATTCGTTCAACGTTGGTACGACCAAAACGGATCGTTTCAATGCGATGCAAAAGATCGGGGGCGTATTCCACCAATGTTTGCCCAGCTCGATTGATCCCAACCAAAATAACCTTGCTATGTTGATCCTCTTCGTCAGCCAGGACTTTTACGAAATCGGTCAACGAGGCCTTCTCAGCATCTGGAAGTCGATGAAAGTCATCGACGACCACGATACCTATGCTTCGCATAGAAGGGAGTTCTGCGATTAACTCTATGTCTGCTCGCTTGCGAGCAGACAAAAACAAGCACGATTCCGAGAGTCCGGCATCGTCAAGCGCTCGTTTGACGCAAGATGTTTTTCCGATTCCAGAAGGGCCTTCGACAATTATTCCACGGCCAGGGGTTCTCAACGCCACTGCTACGCGGTCGTATTCGGCTGGTGGCACAAACGTGTGTGTTGGAACACCAGATTTTTTAAATACTTCATCTAGCCTAGGCACAGAACTTCCCTTTAGTAATTTTTAGAGGCTAACGAACAGGCTAACCCGACCGCGCCAGCCACAATACCGAAGGCTGGAGCAACGGATCGCGGCGCGGTTCGGGGTTGAGCCACTTGTTAGGCGCTTTCTGTTGCCGTCCTATAGTAAGTGGCTCTGACCACATATTTCCGGCACTTGAGTATTTCCTTCAAAAAATTCACGCACAGCGAACGCGAATTCATATAACCCGGCATCGTCTACATGGTCAACTGGCTCCATCATCTTGGCAATCTCCGGTACGGAGTAATGCTCGATTCCTACATCTTTCGGAGATAGCACGAAATGGCTATATAGCTTTGGCATATTCTCCACCTCTGGTTAACTCTGGGTTGTTACATTTTAGACGGACAAGTTCCATCGTGTTTGCTACCGCGCTAGCTGTTAAGTCGGCTAGAAAAGCCAACGAATCAACATGTTTTACCTCGAATGTACTGCTCTCCCGCGAGGTAATATACATAATTCCTATCATATCCTGCTTGATCCCAGACCAAGCATTCATCGGAGCTACCATCATGGTTACTATTTCATCAGGATACAGTTCGTCGTTCTTAGTCATAATATATGCGCCAGCGTCCGAGGCTGCTTTCATGTCATAATAAACTAGAATACCTTGCGCGCTCTTGTCTTCACGAAGAAACCTTGGTATTCCTTTATTTATTGGAATTGCCTCTGAATGCTTCTTCCTGTGCGCATTTAACCCTTTTGATCTAGCAAACGTCTTATAGACAATTGTCTTTCCATCTTCGCCTAAAGATGCAAGGCGGATCGAGGCCCCAATGGATTCATCGTCAGTCAGTAATTTAAAATATGTTGCCGCATTCTCGCATATCTGTGTCAATAAAATCTCAAGCTCTTTCGATAGCTTTCCTTTGGAGTAGCCCTTCCCTGGCGCTAATTTTTTATGCAAATCGGATTGTTTATCACGAATATCGTGAACAAGTTGGTGGAGGTAGTATTTCGTGCCGAGAGATCGCATCGACCTTTTGCGCAAATAAAACAATACATAGGTAAGAATGCTACCAAAAGTAAAGACAGCGACCAGAAAGAAGTACTTGAGATTTACTGCAACTGTAGCAGGAAAATTATTCGGCCACCACCACGGCACCCCCATTGCAATTACGGTTATAACGCCTGTTCCGACGATACCCTTAATACGAACCAGCAAACCCACGACGCCGATCTTCCATGCGTTTCGACCATCCGTGTAGTGCGATACCGAATTTTTCACAATTTATGCTCTTCCTTTCTTGGCCTAACAGTGAATTAGACAGATTCAGTAATTAAGATACTAGACAGAATCTATGTTGGCAGGACTAGACAGAATCTGTCTATCTTCTACACTAACAGGCTAGAGAAACCTCTGGTGGTCTCCCCCGTTCCACCCCCCTTATGTAGCCCATCTGGCCTTGAACCTAGTACATGACCGAAGCCCCGTCAACGCGTGATGAGAAGATCCGCTCCTTTTGGGATCGATATATCAATAAGCTATATGAATCAGTCATCAAGCCTCCCTTCGACCGATGGATGGTGCGGCGAGCCGAGCACTACATCGCCGCCCACGCGGATCGTCGCCTGGCCGAACATACCTCAGTGGACGTGAATGCCTATCTGGCTGAACTGGGGCGGAAGCCCGGTCTCAAGGCCGGCAGTTTCGCCAGGCCGTCGATGCTATACAGAAATTGTTCGATCTCGCGGGCGTGAGCTGGCTCGGTGAGGTGGACTGGGGGCACTGGCGCGACTCTGCCCGGGGTTTGGAGGCGACGCACCCGACGGTGGCGCGGGATTACTCACCCTTACCCGGCGGTGGCAACCCTGGGGCTGGATTGGTGCCGGGGGGAGGAGAAGCCGTTGGCCAGGACCTGACCCTGGCGGCGATCCGGGCGGCCCAGGGTCCACTCCTGGAGCAGGTGGCCAAGACGCTACGCCTGCGCGGACTGGCCATTCGCACTGAGCAGACCTATTTGCATTGGATCACGCGCTTCTTCGGGTTTCTCGGCGACCGGGATCCGGTGAGCCAAGGACCGGAGCGGATCGCGGCCTTCCTGGAGGACTTGGCGCTGGTCCGGAAGGTTTCGGCCAGCACGCAGAATATCGCCATGAATGCCCTGGTGTTTCTCTACCGCGAGGTGCTGCGGCGCGAGGATCTGGATCTGGGGACCTTCGCCCGCGCCAAGCGGCCGCGGCGTCTGCCGACCGTCTTGACCCACGGGGAGGTTACCGCCCTGCTGGCGGCGTTGTCCGGGACTCACGGGCTGATGGCCGCGCTGATGTACGGGACGGGGATGCGGCTAATGGAATGCGTGCGGTTGCGTGTGCAGGATGTGGACTTTGGCTATGCGCAAATCACCGTGCGGGATGGGAAAGGGGGCAAGGATCGGGTGGTGTCGCTCCCGACCCGCGTGACCGAGGCGCTTCGGGTGCACTTGGTGGGGGTGCGTGAGCTGCATGCGGGGGATCTGCGCCAGGGTTATGGCGAGGTCTATCTGCCCGATGCGCTGGCCCGGAAGTTCCCGAATGCGGTACACGACTGGTGCTGGCAGTATGTCTTCCCCAGCGGTCGACTGTCCACCGACCCGCGGAGCGGGGCGGTCCGACGGCACCACCTGCATGAAAACGCCCTGCAAAAGGCCGTGAATCAGGCCGCGCGCACGGCGGGGATCATGAAACGGGTCGGCACCCATACCTTGCGGCATAGCTTTGCCACCCATCTGCTGATGGCGGGCTATGACATCCGCACCGTGCAGGTACTCCTGGGTCATGCGGACGTGTCCACGACCATGATCTATACGCATGTGCTGAATCGTGGGGGCAAGGGGGTGCTGAGCCCGCTGGACGCGCTGGGTTATTAGCTTCGCACCGCGCGCCGCGGATAAGCATGGGGTTATCATCCCAACAGTCCCAACCCCGACGGTCCGGCCTGACTTTTTGACGCCGTTTTTCTGGTCATCCCCGCGGTAAGGCTTCGCTGTCATGAATAGTGCCCCTCAGGCCCTCTGCTCCATCGACCTCTTGCCCTTGGGCAAGGGCCTCCTGGGCATCCCGCAGTGCCTGGGCAGTGGCGTTACCGGCGTTGACAATACCAGGCTGGCCAGCAAGACCCACCAAGCCCAGCTTGGCCAGGTGAAGGGCATGTTAGGGGCTCCTGGCAGGTGCCTACCCTTTGCAGGATTTTCGTTCAAGGTAGGATCCCTTGATCAGGCGTCCATCATGGCGATGACCTTGCTAGCCGGTCCAGCCGCTCGCCCAGGCGCGCCGCCGTTTCGGTGTCGCCCGCCTCCTGGGCGTAACTGACGCCGGCCGCGAGCAGGTCGGGATGGTAGGGGAACCGTTCCAGGGCCTGGGCGAGGGTGGCGCGTGCCTCCCGCGGCTTGCCAGTATCGTGTTGGGCCACGGCGAGGACATAGGCGTAGCGGGCATTGTCCGGGCTCAGCGTCGCCGCGCGCGCCAAGAGTCGCAGGGCCTCGTCGGGGCGCCCTTGGCGCACCCGCAGCAGGCCCAGGGCATGGGTCAGGGAGGCGTCCTGAGGTCTTTGACCCAAGCCTTGCAGCAACACCGCCTCCGCCTCGCTATCGCGTTGGGTCGCCCGGTAGAGGTCGGCCAGATTGACGTAGGCCGGGGCGAAACCCGCCTGGAGTTTGATCGCGGCGCGATATTCCGCCTCGGCCTTGGCGTCCTGGCCGCGCTCGGCATGGAAGAGGCCCAGGTTCAGGTGCGCCTCCGGCCTTTCGGCGTTGGCCTTCTGGGAGGCGACATAGTCCGCCATGACAACTTCAAGGCGGGCCCGGTGCTCGGCTGAAAGGCTTGCGTCGGGTACCGGCGCCAGCGCCCGCGCCGCCTTGAGGCGCACCATCCGCACCGGATCATCGAGCAGGGGCAGGGCCAGGCTGAGTCGCCGCGACAGGGGCAGGACGAGCAGGGTCTCCAGGGCGGCGCCGCGCACCAGCGGGTTGCTGTCCCGCAATGCCGCCGAGAGCAGGGGGAGGCTGGCCGGACTGAGGTAGGCCTCGATCTCTCTCACCGCGCTGGCGCGGGCGATGGCAGGGGCGTCCTTGTCCTGGATCAGGGTGGTCAGCCGTTGGGCCGCGCCGGGTTCGCCGCCGCGACCCGCGTGAAGGGCGCTGGCGAAGGGCTGATAACCCTTGCGTTCGGGGCCAAAGGCGGCGGCGATCACCTCCGCCGCCCAGGCGGTATCCTTGTCCTGGTGACAAGCGGTGCAGGGGTCTGGCGTCCCCAGCCGTTGGGAGAGGTCGGGCCTGGGCACCCGCATGGCATGATCATGGCGCGGATCGACCACCATATAGGTGCGCACTGGCATGTGGCAAGCGACGCACTGGGCGCCGGCGCTGCCGTGGGGGTGCAGACTGTGGCCGGGCTGATCATAGCGGGCGGGGGGGTGGCATTGGGCGCAGAGGCTGTTGCCCGGGGTGCGGAGTCGGCCGCTATGGGGATCATGGCAGTCGGAACAGGTGACGCCCTGGGCATGCATCCGGCTCTGGAGGAAGGAGCCATAGGTGTAGACCTCGTCCTGCTGCTGGCCATCCGCGAAATAGAGTCCCGGGGAGAGCAGCACCGGGTCGTGGGTCTCCAGCAGGGGGGCGCCATGGTTCAGTCCATCGGCGAGACCGGCGCGACGGGCATGACATTGGGCACAGACCTCGACCTCGCGGTGGCCGCGCGGGGGCGGGTTGCGCACCGGCTTGCCGTCGGCAGCGGGGCTCCAGGTCACCCCGCGACGCTCATCAAGGGCAACCACCAGGCCCTTGGTCGCCACCAGTGCCGGGTCCGGCGCCTGGTTGGCGGCCATCCCCTCGGCCCAGGCGAGGTGGTTGGAGCCCGGACCGTGACAGGCCTCGCAGGAGACATCGATCTCCGACCAGATGGTCCGATAACGGTCGGTGGCGCTATCGTAGTTGCGCCTCAGGTTTGTGGAATGACACTCGGCGCACATCCAGTTCCAATTCTGGCTGGGCCGGGTCCAGTGCAACTCGTCCTCGGGGGGAATGCGTTCGTCAGGGTAAAGGTGAAACCAGCGCCCGCCACCCGCTTCCCGGGGCCTCGAGTCCCAGGCGATGGAGAGGGCCTGCATCCGCCCATCCGGGAAGCTGACGAGGTACTGCTGCAAGGGGGTGACGCCGAAGGTGTGGCTGATCTCGTAGTCAGCCAGTTTCCCGCCGGGCCCCTCCGTGTTGATGAAGAAGCCGCCGTTGCGGCGGAAGAAGCGGCTGGTGACGCCAAAGTGGGTGAAGCTGGCGTCATTGAAATCGCCGCGTACCGTGTCGTCCCGTGCCTCCTGCATGGCCAGATCGTGGTGGGAGCCGAGCCAGGCCTCCTGTTGGTGGGGATGACAGGCGGCGCAACGCTCCCGGCCGATGAAGGTCGCGCTGGCCTGGCTATCCTGGCCGGCGCGGGCCAGTTCCCCGGGCACGGCGCCACCCAACCCCGCCGCCGCGACCAGCGGGATGACCAGCGTGAACCGCCGCGCCAGGGCTGTCCGCGGGAATATCCGCAACTGGCACGCGAACCTGACGAGTGGCTGGGACGGGCTCATCTTGGGCCGCCAGGACAGGGAAGTCGGGGCACGGCCTTGGACTATCTAGGGTATGTGCTCGATCTCCCCGGGGCGCCAGGTCTTGTCAAACCAGGGTTCCAGGGGTCCATACAGCCTCAGGATGGTATTCCAGCTTGTCCCAGGAGCGGTCTGCACCCAATTGGACGCTTTGCCGTGCGGCGGCTTGGGTCCGAAATACAGATCGACCGAGCCGTCGGGATTGACCTGAAGATCCTTGGTAAAACTGCTGAGGCTGGGGAAGCGTTGATCGGTCTGGATCATCGATCGGGTTTGATTGCTGTAAAGGATGACGGACCAGAAGTCCTTTACCGGAATATTGGGTGGCAGATGTAGCCTGTAGTTCTTGCCACCGTCGAGTGCCTCGCCCCGGGCATCGCGGGCGGTCCAGGCGTACTGGGAGCCCTTGCCCACCATCTTCTCCTCCATGGCGGGTGTGACGCCGGTGGCCATGAAATAGTAATAGAGGTAGGCGTTCAGGTTGAGGACGCCGGGTTGGGTCTGGAACTGGTAGCCGCCGACGAAGGGGAGTTGCCAGTAACTGTTGTCGTAATAGAAGGCCTCCTTTTCAGGCATGTAGAAGGCAACGGCGCGTGCCGTGGCATCTGCCACCGCCGCCGCTTCGGTCAGTAGCTTCTTCATCCGTTCGTCCGGGGCGAAGGGCTTGCCCTTCTGGATACCGATGGCGGCAAAGTAACCCAGGCGGATCTGATCAAGGGACTCGCTTGGCTCCTGTTGCACGACTTCGTTGAGCAGTTCCCAGAAACGGTAATCGGCGGGCGCGACGGTGTTGAACGGCCGTGCCGACAGGTCCACGAAGGTCAGGTCCGGTGCGGGCGCATTGGCGGCGGCCAGGGGATAGATGCGGGTGTGTTGCTTCACCAGCTCCACCCCCGGCTTGGGATCACCTTTCACCAGGAAGCTGCGCCAGGGCGCCCAGAGATTGAAGGTTGGTGACTTGACCACCTCGTAGCCGGCGGGCACCTCACCCTGGTAGCCAGGAGGGAGCAGCAGGTATTTGCCCCCCTCACCCTTGTCCGGGCCGGTGATCCCTACGTCCACCACCCAGCGGAACCAGATGTCGTTGATCGCTCCCAATACCTTGGGGGGTACCTCCAGGACCAAGGGGCCCTGGCTGAGGTCGAGCCAGGTCCAGCTATAGACGGTGTTGTCGTTGGCGGTGAGGAAGATGGAGCGGGCATCGAGAAGTTGCTCGAAGATGGGCACCACCTGGTTGACCGGCCCCAGGGTGCGGATGGCATTGCGGTTCGCCGCCTGGCTTACCGCCGGCAGGGCGAGCAGATAGGCCTGGACCGCGCGTTGGAAATCGAGGTTGTCGAGCAGCTTGGCCGCGGATGCCTTGTCCGGGAAGCCAGCGAAGAAATGCAAGTGCCCCAGGCGGCTCTCCACCTTGTCGGGCGAGGCGATGCCAGGGGGCAGGGGTGTTGAGTATTTGAACTGGGGCGCGGCGGGAGAGCCATTGAGCTGCTGGGCCCGGCCAGGGGAGGCAATCGCCAGGCAGGCCACCAGGGTGGAGAAACCTAAGAGTTTCCCGTAATACATGCGAGTCACCTGTTGAGTGAGGGGGTTCGCAAGATGAACTGCGTCATCTTGCCCCTGAGGGGCGCCCGCGCCAGGCCGCCCCTCCTATGGTTTGGCATGAAAGTCACGGCAACGTCTTTCATTTCAGGGGGGTGGCGCACCCCCACATGACGGTTGGTGCTACCCGGACTACTGCCTGGCCGGTTGTTGACGTTCCGCCGCCAGCAGCTTCTGTTCATCCTCCGGGGTCAACCGGGGCCGGTCGATGGTCAGGGTGATCTTGTCGAGGGTGCCGGTGAAGGCAAAGGGGACCTGGTAATCCTGATCCGCCACCGGCGTGCCGGTATCGGAACCGACGTCCAGGTTTTCGTCCCATTGCAGGATGAAGGGCAGGGTATGTTCCATCTTCTGGGTGGCAACCACCTGACCGTCCACCTTGAGGGTACCCGTGCCCCCCTGGCCGATGCCGCTCAGGTTGCTGAAGGCGAGGGTGCCCGCGCCCAGACCCTCATACTTGAAATCGAACTCGATCAGGTGCTTGCCCGGCTTCAGGGCCTCTGTCCCCTCCCAGCGGATGCGTTTGAGATCGACCAGGTTCCACAGAAAGACGGGCCTGCCCTGGAGCAGATAGAAGCCATAGCCGCCGAAGCGTCCGCCCTGGGTGATGAGCATCCCCTCCGCCCCGGCGGCGGGGACCTCGATCTCGGCCTGGAATTGGTAAGAGGCATTCAAGACGCTGGGGGCATCGCCGTTGGGCGTGCCGATGAGGGGACGGGTCCAGGTGAATACCTGGCGGCCGGCGGTGGTGCTGGGGCGTGGCGTGATCAGTCGCTCTAGCAGGGTGTCGTCGAGGGGCAGGACCTGATATTTCCCCGCCTCCCGCCAGAACAGCTCCTGCAATTCCTTGAGTTTTTTGGGGTGCTGGGCGGCGATATCGCGCGCTTGGGTCCAATCCTCGTTGAGGTTGTACAGCTCCCAGGGATAATCCAGCACCCCTTCCTTGGGGATGGCATGGACCCAGGGCGGACGCATCACCTTGGTACTGGCCAGCCAACCCTCGTGGTAGAGCGCCCGGTCGCCGAACATCTCGAAGTACTGGGTCTGGTGGGTTGAGGGGGCCTTGCTGTTCTTCACATCGAAGGTGTAGGACAGGCTGACCCCTTCGATGGGGCTTTGCCGGATGCCGTCCACCACCTCGGGCGCCCTGATACCCGTGGCCTCCAGGATGGTCGGCGCGATGTCGATGACGTGGTGGAACTGGTGCCGGATGCCCCCCTTGTCGGCGATCACCTTGGGCCAGGAGATGGCCATGCCCTGGCGCACGCCGCCCAGGTGGGAGGCGATCTGCTTGGTCCAGGAGAAGGGTGTGTCGAAGGCCCAGGCCCAGCCGACCGCCATGTGGTTGTAGGTTCTGTCCGATCCCCAGACATCATAGAAGTCCTTGAGCTGGGCCTCGACCGGGACGTCCACCCCATTGAACATGGCCACCTCGTTGGGCGTGCCGACCAGGGTGCCCTCGGAGCTGGTGCCGTTGTCGCCATTGATGTAGATGATCAGGGTGTTGTCGAGCTTGCCGATGTCGTCGATGGCCTGAATGACCCGGCCGATCTCGTGGTCGGTGTAGGCGACGTAGGCGGCGAAGACATCGGCCTGGCGAATGAACAGCTTCTTCTCGTCGTCGCTGAGCTGATCCCACTGCTTGAGCAGATCATCCGGCCAGGGCGTGAGCTGGGCGTCCCGAGGAATGACGCCGAGCCGTTTCTGGTTGGCGAAGATCTGCTCGCGCAGCTTGTTCCAGCCCTGGTCGAACAGGTGCATCGCGCTGATCTTCTGTATCCATTCCGGCGTGGGGTGATGGGGCGCGTGGACGCCACCCGGTACATAGTAGACAAAAAAGGGCTGATCCGGCGTCAGGGTGTTGACCCGGTCGATATAGGCAATCGCCTCGTCCGCCATGGCCGTGGTCAGGTTGAACTGGGGATTATCCTGGAAGGGGTAGATGTAGGTGGTGTTGCGCGCCAGATTGGCCGGGGTCCACTGGTTGGTGTCGCCCCCCATGAAGCCATAGAAGTACTCAAAGCCCATGCCGATGGGCCATTGATCGAAGGGGCCGATGGCGGTGGCCTGAAAGGCGGGGGTGTTATGGTTCTTGCCGAACCAGGAGGTGCGGTAACCGTTGTCCTTGAGGATCTTGCCGATGGTGGCCTTGTCCTTGGTGATGAAGCTGTCATAGCCCGGGTAACCCGTTGCCTGTTCCGCGATGACGCCAAAGCCGACCGAGTGGTGGTTACGGCCGGTGATCAGCGCCGCCCGGGTCGGCGAACAGAGGGCGGTAGAGTGGAAGTTGGTGTAACGCAGACCATTGTCGGCGATGCGGTCCAGGGAGGGGGTGGGGATCACGCCACCAAAGGTGCTGGGCACCCCGTAGCCGGAGTCGTCGGTCATGATGAGCAGCACGTTGGGCGCGCCAGGAGGCGGCGCGATGCGGGCCGGCCAGTAGGGGAGGGAGCCGTGGGTGGTGCGCTCGATCTTGCCGCCGAAGGGTTGGGGCGGCGCGGGGATCTGTCCCCCCGGGATGGTGAGGGTGGCGCTGGGTGAGCCAGGGACACCCTGGATACGTCCCTGCTCGCTGGCCTGAAGTCCGCCATAGGCCAGGCTTGCCGCCAGGGCCAGAATGATGCGACCGATGTGACCGATGTGACCGATGTGACCGATGTGTCCGATGTGTCCGATGCGACTGGTCAGGCTGGTTTGGCTGGTTCGACTGATCATGTTCATCAAGGCCTCTTGTCAGGGAAGGAATAACGCCATTTCGGGCCTGGCTGTGATTTGAAAAATACCGGCTGGCGGTTCCGGAGTAAGCATTCACCTCCCCCTGCGTCCGGCCTGGCTCAGTGAGCACAACCCGCTGATGCTCGGGCTCCCTCCCCCCTGGCGGGGGAGGGCTGGGGAGAGGGGGGGCGAACGGTAAGGTTCCGGAGGGGGTCAGTAAACGAACGCCCGGCGGAAGGCGCGGCGGTCGGCGCCGGCGATGGAAACCGGCGTCAGTGGCATGCCGATAATGTCGATAAAGAGGGAAACGGGTCCGCCCTCGGTCGGCATCTTGCCCTCCAGGATGCTGACCTGATAACTCAGGTCCTGCCCCTTGAGTTCGGGATCACGCAGGACCACCACCACATCCTCGACCTGCTGCCCCTTCACGATGGACAGGGTGGCGTTGGGTGGATCCGCCAGAAAACTGTCCTTGCCCTGGGACCAGAAGGGCACGAAGCGGGTGGTATCCATGTGGCCAGCGATACGCTCCGGACGGTCGCTGAACATGATGGTGGTCGGGCTGATGCCTTTGAGGGTTAACCTGCCATCCGCGAAATGGATGGCGCGGGCATTTTGGACGAAGAGGAAGTCCGCTTGTTTTTCCGTCGCGGCGGCCTTGGGCCCTTCGGCTTGGGGCGCTTCCGGGGCCGTCCAGGAGAGGCCGGGGGCCAGCAAAAGGGAGACCAGGAGAGACGGCGTGATCAGGCGTGAAAATGTTGCGAGCATGGATGAAGCACCTTGGGTTGAGTGGACGATGTGAGGATTAAGGTGGGTTGACCCTGGTTAGGATCGGTTTTTCCGCCTGGCCCTGGCAGGCGGCGCCGCGCTTACCAGCGGAAGGTGACACCCAAGGCGGGGCCACCCATCCGCAGGTCCTGGAGCAATTCATGGCCGCTGGTCGAATAGGAGAGGTTGCGGTAAACGAGGACGAGATCGCCCCAGTCAAAGCGATATCCCAGCCCCCCCCAAGCCTGCCAGGTCCAGTTGGAATAGTTACCCGCGCCGATGTCGAGGTAATAGGGCAGGAACCAGTTACCCAGGGTGCCCGGCGTTACTTCACCGCGGATACCGATGATGCCATCCCAGACATCGAGCCGGTCGGAACTACCGCGGGTGTGATTAAAGAGGCCTTCCGCGCCGGCAAGGGAGAGATCCGTGGAGGTCTTGAGGCCCAGGTAGCGCACCCCGCCAAACACATCCAGGGTGCCGATTGAATGACGAACCAGGGTGTAGCCACCAATGCCTTCCCATACCAAGGCCTCGATGTCGACCTGGGTTTGGCTGTCCATGGCGGTGGGTGCTGCCCCGCCAGGCATGGGCATGCTGTGGACCTTGGCATCCTGAGAGCCAAAATCGGTATAGATCAGGTCCATCCCCAGCGACCAGGGGCCTTTGCGCGCTTCGAGCATGCCCATCAGGCCAAACTTGAGGTCACTGAGATAGTTGTCCGGTTCGACCTCGACCTCGACCTCGACCGAGCGGCTGGTGGCGCGTCCCAGAGGCTGGTCGTACTCCAGTTGCTGGGAGATGTTCGGGAACCAGACATAGGGGGTGAAACTGAAATGCCACGGGTCGTCAACCACAGCGACGCCAGCCGTCAGGGGGCCGACAACCAGGCACAAGACCCCCGCGGCGCCGAGAGGGGTCAACAGGAGCAACCTTGAGGTTGCCTTAGGGGATGAAAGCTGCATAAGCGATAGCCGCACCCTTGGATGGATGGTTGGTAACGGAAGCGAGAGAGACACGGATGGGCGCCCAGGGAGGGGCGCCCTGAGCAAGGGCATCAGGAATTCGGTTGGCGGGACCTGGTTATTGGCGGCCTATTCCCACCTGGGGAATGAAATTAGCACAGGCATTTACTCTGTTCTTGACATATAGTGCCAAGCACCTGGGCTCGAATGGCAACCACCCCCCGCGGTTAACCTCCCGCTGGGGCGGCTGTTTCTGGCGGCGCGGAGAGGTCATGACGATGGCGACTGGGTTGGTATCCATAAATTCCCTGACGGATTCCCCGCGGTGGACCAGACGACACCAGCGGGTCGAGGACTTGCGCGTCCACCCGATCCTCGGCATCCCCGACCTGTTACGCCAACTAGGCGTTGATCCCGCCCCCCTGCTGGCGCGGGTGGGCATTCTTCCGGAATTGCTTGCCGATCAGGACAATCGCCTGCCCTTCGAGGTGGTCGGCCGGTTGTTGGCGGAGAGCGCCCGGCAGACCGGATGCCCGCACTTTGGCCTTCTGGTCGGTCAGCGGGCATCGGCCGACGTGTTGGGGCTCATCGGCGAACTGGCCTGTCAGGCCCCCACGGTGGAGGTGGGGCTGCGTCTGCTGTCACTGCATTTTTACCTACACGACCGGGGTGCGGTCCTGACGCTCATCCAGCGCAACCCCACCTTGGCGGAGCTGGTCTACACCATCCATGTCCGCGATCTGCCGGGCGCGGCCCAGGTGATGGACGGGGCGCTGGCCATTGGCCTGCACCTCATGCGGGGGCTGTGCGGGCCGGCCTGGTCAGCGGTGGAAGTGACCTTCGCCCATGCCCGTCCCACCAACCTTACCCCTTACCAAAGTTATTTCCGGGCACCTTTGCGCTTCGACCAGCGACGTTCCGCCCTGGTGTTTGCGCGGGGCTGTCTCCAGCAAGCCATACCGGGGGCGGACCCTCAGGTCAGGGAGGCGTTGACCCGACGGATTGGCCTTCTGAGATCGGCGAGCCCCCATGCCTTCACCGATGTCGTGCGTCAGATCCTGATCGAACTGATCGTCGGCGGCATGCCTTCGACGGAGCGCGTCGCCAGCCTCCTGGGGGTGAGTCGGCGTACCCTCTTTCGCCGGCTCGCAGCGGAAGCCACCAGCCTGCAAGGGCTCATGAACGAAGTACGTTGTGAGCTCGCCCGGCAATTGCTTCAGGAGTCCCGGATGTCCCTCGGCGAGATCGCCGCTACCCTGCACTTTTCCCAACCGAGCGCCTTTACGCGGGCCTTCAAGCAGGCGACGGGCATCACGCCAAGTGCCTGCCGGGCCGCCGCGGCGGCTGTGTCCGTTTAACGGACAAACGAGGTAAACCCATGACCATCCCCCGACTGCACTTCGCCCATCTCCCCACCCCCATCGAACCCCTGCCCCGCTTGTCCGCGGCCTTGGGCGGGCCGCGGCTCTTCATCAAGCGCGATGACCAGACCGGTCTGGCCCTGGGGGGTAACAAGACCCGCAAGCTGGAGTTTCTGGTCGCCGCGGCCCAGGCCGAGGGGGCCCGCACCCTGGTGACCGCCGGGGCCTGGCAGTCCAATCATTGCCGCCAGACGGCGGCGGCGGCCGCCCGTTTCGGTCTGGACTGTACCCTGGTCCTCGCCGGTCCCCCACCCCCGGAGGCGACCGGCAACCTGCTACTCGATCGGCTGCTGGGGGCGGACATCGTCCCGGTGGCCGACCGTGCCGACCGGGACCAGGTCCTGCAACGCACCGGCGAGGAACTGGCGGCCCAGGGTCGGGCGCCCTATGTCATCCCGGTGGGCGGCAGTAGCCCCACGGGCGCCCTGGGCTACTGTTTTGCCGTGGAGGAGGCCCTGGCGCAACAGGTGCCGGTCGCGGGGGCGGAGTTCGACTGGATGGTCTTCTGCACCTCCAGCAGCGGTACCCATGCCGGCCTGGTCCTGGGACAGCGCCTCTTCGGTTATGGCGGCCAGGTGCTGGGTATCAGCAATGACCACCCGGCGGCCTGGGTCCAGCGGCAGGTCGCCAGCCTGGCCAGCGCCGCCAGCGAGAAGCTGGGACCGCGCATCGACTTCTCCCATGCCGACGTCCGGGTCAACGACGACTACTGCGCCGCCGGCTACGGCGTACTGACGGCGGCGGAGCGTGAAGCCATCGCCCTCTTCGCCCGCCTTGAGGGTATCCTGCTGGACCCGGTCTACACCGGCCGCGCCGCCGCGGGTCTGATCGATCTGATTCGGCAGGGCTTTTTCGACAAGTCAGCCCGCGTGCTGTTCTGGCACACCGGCGGTCAGGCCGCCCTGTTCGCCTCTGATTATCAGGCCGCGCTGGTGTAAGAAAGACGGGGCTGGTGCCTTTTGCGTTAAGCCACCGCTGCGCCGGATCAGTTTGCGTCGGAGAATCAATGTAAAATATCTCTTGCTTTAACCACCGAAAAACCCTCTAAAGGAAATCATGTTTTCCGTTAATCAGCAGGAACAGGATGCCCTGGCCCGGCTGGGGGAGCGCCTGCGTCGGCGGCGCCTCTTGGCGGCGGAACCCCAGAGTCGTGCCGCGAGCCGCATCGGCGTGTCCTTACCGACCTTCCGCAAGCTGGAACAGGGGGACCCGACGGCGCAGATCGGCGCCTGGGTGCGGGCCTTGCGCCTTTACGGGGACTTGGGTGATCTGGAACTTGTGTTCCCTGAATCCCTGTTTGATCGCGACCTGACTCGCCAGCGCGCCCCGCGTCGCCAGCCATGATTACCCTGAACGTCTGGCGGCGCACCCCTGATGGAGACAGGCTGCGTGCCGGCCAAATCCGCGTTGCCGCACCCGACCCGACGCGTGGGGGGCGGCTAAAGGGCGAGTTTCGCTACGATCCTGGCTACCTGGAACAGCCCCAGGCCCTCGCGCTGGCCTTGGACCCCATCCATCTGCCCCTGAAATCGGGGATTTTCGCCGCCGACCGCCCCCATGCCGGTATCCATGGCGTCTTCGAGGATTCGCTGCCCGATGCCTGGGGACGCGGTCTATTGATCCGCCGCCACCGGTTGCCACGTTCGCACCAGGACCCCGCACACCTGCTGCTCTACCTGGGACAGAACGGGCTGGGTGCCCTCGCCTATCAGGTTGCTGGCAGTGACGACATCCCGCCACCCGCACCGCCCACGTCCCCTCACGACACCCTGGCCCTGATCGAGGCCGCGGAACGCTACGACCTCAACCCGGCGGGGCTCGCCGATGATGATCTGGCCGCCCTGTTCCGCGCGGCGAGTTCGCCGGGTGGCGCCAGGCCGAAGCTGATCGTCGAGCATCAAGGGGCAAGTTGTATCGCCAAGCTTGGCTCCCATCGTGACCGCGTCGATTTGGTCCGGGTAGAGGCGGCCTGCCTGGCCCTGGCGGCTGCCGCCGGTCTGGAGATACCCTCGTTTCAGGTGGTCGAATTTGGCCGCCACCCCGCCTTGATCATCGAGCGCTTCGATGTCTGCGGGAATCAGGGTCGCCGCCACATGCTGAGCATGCAAACCCTGGCGGGGGCGGATGGCTGGTATCAACTCGGCTATGCGGACCTGGCCGACCTGGTCCGGCGCCTGTCGGATCGGCCAGAGGTCGACCTGCCGGCCCTTTACCGGCAGATGGTCTTCAATGCCTTTATCGGCAATACCGACGATCACCTGAAGAACTTCTCCCTCCTGCACCGGGACCATGCCTGGCGCCTGTCCCCGGCCTACGACCTGACCCCCGACGAGCCGCAACGGGGCGAGCATGTCTTGCACTTTGGCCCCGCGGGATACGAGCCCAGCGCCAACGCCTTGGCGGCCCTGGCGAGCGCGTTCGGGTTATCATCCCGCAAGGCCCGTCAGATCCGCGATAAGGTGACGAGCGTCATGGCTGGCTGGCGCGAACGGTTTCTGGACTATGGGGTCCTGCCGCTGGACCTGGAACTCCTGGCGCCGGGCATCGAGCTGCGCAGGAAGCGCTGCACTGAGAGTGGGTGAAAAATACCCTTTCTGCACAGCCCCAGACTCGCGAACTCGTTTCGCCTGCCGCGCGGCGCGACTCGCGGCAGGTCCCAGTTGTAGCCTGCTTTCCGGTGGTTGGCCTCGGTGCCCCGTCAGGGGCACTGCGCATGAATACCAGCCAGTGTGCGGGCGCCATGGGCTGTGGAGGCCAGGCGCCATGTCAGCCTCTTCCCTTCGATCGCCCTTCAACCTCGATCCGGACCTTATTCCCATGGCAGTGACCCTTCCCACCCAGACGATCGATCTTTCCTGTGGCCCGGTGGCGTATCGCCGGGGCGGGAGTGGCAGCCCCCTGATCCTCATCCATGGCTGGCGGGGCACCTCCAATCACTGGCAGGAGACGCTGTCCTCCCTGGCGGACCTGCGGGAGGTGCATGCCCTCGACCTCCCGGGACATGGCGACACCCCGCCGCGGCAAGACCCGCTCACCCCCGAGGGGCTGGCGGCCTTGACCCTGGAGTATGCCGACCGTGCCGGCCTGGACGAATTCGATCTCATGGGCCACTCCTTTGGCGTGGTGGTAGCCATCAACCTGGCCAGCCGCCAGCCGCGGCGCGTCCGCCGCCTGGTCTTGTCCAGCATGGGGCTGGTGCGGAATGACCTGGAGCATTACGCCCTCCTCCATACCCACAGCGCCTGGAACCTGGCCTTGAGCTGGTGGCGCCCCTGGCTGATGCTGACGCGCCCCTGGGCCGGGATGGGGTGGCCCTGGCAGGACTGGCTCAGCGCCAACCCGATGCTGAGCAGCGCCATCGCCGCCCCCTTTCTGCGGCAGTGGCCCTTGGACCCGAGCCTGGTCAGGGAGGGGGTACGGGACTTCCTCGCCACCGATCCCCTCTCCGCGCTGGAGATTGCCATCAGCGCCAACAGCGCCCGCTTCAAGGCCGCCATTGCAGGCGTCCACGCCCCCGTCCTGCTGCTCAGCGGCGATCGCGATCCCATCGCCCCGGTGTCCGCCGTGGAGGCCCTGGCCCGGCGCTTGTCCGACTGCCGGACGGTGTTCCTCAAGGACTGCGGCCATCTGCCCATGGTGGAGTGGCCGGAAGTCTTCCATGTTCAGGTCCGGAATTTTCTGGAGGCCGAGGAGGCCTTCAGCGTCGGCGGTCGCCCCGCCTGACCGGTGCGCCGCGTGTCTGCGGGATCAGGTACCTTCCCGTTTCTGGGGCAGATACTGGTGGCCGTCCTGGCTGGTGGTTATCAGCTTGTCGTCCAAAGGGCGGCGCGGGTCACACCACATTGTCGCTCACCCAGACCGCCCCATAACGACCTGAAGCTGAACTTCGGCTAATCTGGAATCACTTTCCAGATTTAGCCGACATCGGCGAGGCATTACTCCCGTCCCGCTCGCTTGCGCTCATGCTCCTTGAGATGCCGCTTGCGGATGCGGATGGCCTTGGGGGTGATCTCCACCAACTCGTCGTGCTCGATGAACTCCAGGGCCTGTTCCAGGCTGAAGCGGATGGGCGGGGTGAGGAGGATGTTCTCGTCGGAGCCGGCGGCGCGGATGTTGGTGAGCTGCTTGGCCTTGAGGGGGTTGACGGTGAGGTCGTTGTCGCGGGCGTGGATACCGACCACTTGGCCCTCGTAGACCTCCTCGCCGGGGCTGACCAGCAGGCGGCCGCGCTCCTGGAGGTTGAAGAGGGCATAGCCCAGCACCTTGCCCTGGCTGTTGGAGATCATGGCGCCGTTGCGTCGCGGGGCGATGCCGCCGGGGTTGGCGGGGCCATAGTGGTCGAAGACGTGGTACTTGAGTCCGGTGCCGGAGGTCAGGGTCATGAACTCGGTCTGGAAGCCGATGAGGCCGCGGGAGGGGATCTCGTAGTCCAGGCGCACCCGGCCCTTGCCGTCGGGGACCATGTCCTGGAGCTGGCCGCGGCGCTCGCCCAGGGCCTGCATGATGGCGCCCTGGCTGGTCTCCTCCACGTCCACGGTGAGTTGCTCGTAGGGCTCGCAGATGACGCCGTCGATCTCGCGGAAGATGACCTCCGGGCGGGAGACGGCCAGTTCGTAGCCTTCCCGGCGCATGTTCTCCAGCAGGATGGACAGGTGCAGCTCGCCGCGGCCGGAGACGCGGAACTTCTCCGGGTCGGTGCCCTCCTCGACACGCAGGGCGACGTTGTGGATCAACTCGCGCTCCAGGCGCTCCTTGAGCTGGCGCGAGGTCAGGTACTTGCCCTCGCGGCCGGCGAAGGGGGAGGTGTTGACCTGGAAGGTCATGGTCACCGTGGGCTCGTCCACCGCCAGGGCCGGCAGGGCCTCGACCCGGTCCGGGTCGCACAGGGTATCGGAGACATTGGGGGCCTCGATGCCGGTGATGGCGATGATGTCCCCGGCCTCGGCCAGCTTGACCTCGTAGCGCTCCAGGCCCAGGTAGCCATAGACCAGGCCGATCTTGGCCCGGCGGCGACTGCCGTCGGGCTTGACCACCACCACCTGCTGGTTGGGCTTGACGGTGCCGCGCTGGATGCGGCCCAGGGCGATGGCACCGACGAAGCTGCTGTAGTCCAGGGTGGAGATCTGCATCTGAAAGGGGCCCTCCAAGTCCACCTGGGGCGCCGGGCAGTGGTCGACGATGGCCTGGAAGAGGGGGGTCATGTCGCCCTCGGTCACGTCCTCGCGCAGGCTGGCGTAGCCGTTGACGGCGGAGGCGTAGACGATGGGAAAGTCGAGCTGCTCGTCGGTGGCCCCCAGGCGGTCGAAGAGCTCGAAGACCTGATCGATGACCCAGCTCGGCCGGGCGCCGGGCTTGTCGATCTTGTTCACCACCAGGATGGGCCGCAGGCCGTGGCTGAAGGCCTTCTGGGTGACGAAGCGGGTCTGGGGCATGGGGCCTTCCTGGGCGTCCACCAGCAGCAGCACCGAGTCGACCATGGACAGCACCCGCTCCACCTCGCCGCCGAAGTCGGCGTGGCCGGGGGTGTCGACGATGTTGATGCGGTACTCGACGCCGTTCAGGGTCAGGCGCAGGGCGGTGTTCTTGGCCAGGATGGTGATGCCCCGTTCCCGCTCCAGGTCGTTGGAGTCCATGACCCGCTCCACCGGTCCGAAACGTTCCCCCAGGGTGCCGGACTGCTGAAGCAGCTTGTCCACCAGGGTGGTCTTGCCATGGTCGACATGGGCGATGATGGCGATGTTGCGGAGTTTTTCGATCACGGGCGGACGGCTCTCGGGGTGTGACCGGCGCGGGGCCGGCAGCGGACGGGGGATCAGGACTGGGCGCGCGGGGCCAGGCTGGAAGGGGGGCGCAGTATAACGGAAGCGCTTTTCGGGCGGGGCATGGACGCGCGTCGGGACCCAACGGGGCCTGATTGGGCTGTCGACTGGAGTTCACTGGAGCCCGACGTTAGCCCGATCGGGGTCCGATCGGGGCGCGACGGAAGCTCGACGGGGGCCCGGTGGCGGCATTAGCATATTGGAATATTTAGATTCTTCAGGAAATTCCCAATCCGCGCTTAGGCTTGCAAGATGACGCCAAAGTCGTCAGGATTAGGACCTTCGCGTTCTGGCCTGGGTTCTTCGTGAGCACCGGCGCCAGAAGCGCTGGCCAGGCACCGATGGCCGTCGCGGCGCGGCCTGCCCCCGTCGGCCCTTGGCGCTGGGGCAAGGTGAGATCAGAACCACCCGGGGAGGACCCGGGACCCGGTGCCTTGCGAGAGCCCTGTCGTCCGCCGCGCGCGGACCCGTTCGTCGTGTCTGAACCCGGAAGTCCCTGCCTCATGACCCCCGCCGACCTCAAACCCGTCCGCGACCATATCGCCTCGCGCATCATCGGTCAGCATGGCTTCATCGACAGCATGCTCATCTGCCTGCTCAGTGACGGCCATCTGCTGGTGGAGGGCATGCCGGGCCTGGCCAAGACCACGGCGGTGAAGGCCCTGGCCGAGTCCCTGGAGGGCGACTTCCACCGCGTCCAGTTCACCCCCGACCTGCTGCCCTCGGACCTCATCGGCACCGACATCTACCGCCACGAGAAGGGCGAGTTCGAGTTCCGCCCCGGCCCCCTCTTCCACAACATCCTGCTGGCGGACGAGGTCAACCGCGCCCCGGCCAAGGTCCAGTCCGCCCTGCTGGAGGCCATGGCCGAGCAGCAGATCACCGTCGGGCAGCGCACCTACCCCCTGCCCAAGCTGTTCATGGTCCTCGCCACCCAGAACCCGGTGGAGCAGGAGGGCACCTACCACCTGCCCGAGGCCCAGCTCGACCGCTTCCTGATGGAGGCGGTGGTCGATTACCCGAGCCGCGACGAGGAGCTCAAGATCCTGGAGCTGGACCTGGCCCAGCAGAAGACGACCCATCGGGCCCCGCCCAAGCGGCTGACCCAGGCGGAGCTGTTCGCCATGCGCCGCGACGTGGCCAGCCTGTATCTCGATCCCAAGCTCAATGCCTACATCGTCGATCTGGTGCAGGCCACCCGTAACCCGCGGGTCTACGATCCCGATCTGGGCCGCTGGTGTCGTTTCGGCGCCTCCCCCCGCGCCAGTATCGCCCTGGCCCGTTGCTCCCGGGCCCGCGCCTGGCTTGATGGCGACTCCTTCGTCGCCCCGCACCACATCCAGGCGGTGGCCCCGGAGATCCTGCGCCACCGCCTGCTGCTCACCTTCGAGGCAGAGGCGGAGGGCATCACCACCGACGACTTTATCAACCGCCTGCTCAACCTGGTCGCCATTCCCTGAACTGACGATCCGGCCCGACCTTGAGTCTCTACCCCCGCCTCGACGACCTGCTGGAGCTGCGCCACCAGGCCCATACCCTGGGCCTGCCGTCCCGCCATCTGGTCAACTCGTCCTTTGCCGGCCTTTATGCCTCGGTGTTCCGGGGCGCAGGGGTCAATTTCGAGGAGGTGCGGGAGTACGCCGAGGGCGACGACATCCGCTACATGGACTGGAAGGTGACGGCGCGCATCAACGAGCCCCATCTCAAGGTCTTCCGGGAGGAGCGCGAGCGCTCGGTGGTGCTGTGCGTGGACAAGGGGCCCCACATGAGCTTTGGCACCCGCGGGACCTTCAAGTCGGTGCAGGCGGCTCGGGCCGCGGCCCTCATCGGTTGGGCGGCGAGCCGGCTCAACGACCGGGTGGGGGGCCTGGTATTCGGTGATCCCATCGCCGGACTCCAGCACTTCCGGCCCGCTCGCGGCCGCCGCGCCCTCTGGCAATTGCTGCGCGCCCTGACCGTCCCCGGGGCTGAGAAGGAGGCCTCCATCGACTGCCTGGGCATGGCCCTGCGCCGCGCCACCAGCGGCATGCCCACCGGCTCCCTGGTCTTCATCATCGCCGACCTCAATCGCGACCCCCTGGAGCTGGAGCCCATCCTCGGCACCCTGATCCAGCGCAACTCCGTGGCCCTGATCCCGGTGGACGACCCGGCGGACTGGGAGATCCCGGCCATGGGCGTGACCACCTTCACCGGCACCGATGGCACCCTGATCGAGATCGACACCGATGACCCCCAAGCGCGTCAGGAATATCTCGAAACCTGGAAGGAGCGCCGTATCATCCTTCGCGCCATGGCCTACCGGCTGGGCGTGCCCCTGCTGCCGGTGCGCACCGACGAGGAGATTCACCTGAGCCTCATCCACCACCTGGAACAGCGCGCCCGGGTGCGGGCGGTCTGAGGCGGCGCCGTGGCAACCGACATCCCCGTCACCAGCCTCCCCGCGGCCAGTCCCTTGGCCCCCCTCGGGACCGTTGCCCCCGCCGCGCCGGGTGGCCCGCTGCCCGTCCAGACCCCGGACCTGACGGGGCTGTCGGGCCTGTCGGGGCTGGACGCGGCGGCCCAGCAGGCCATGGCCCCGGCGACCACGCCCACCCTGGTCCCGGTCCCAACCGAGATCCTCTCCCAGTTGCGGGACATCCGCGGCCTGGACCCGGTGTCCTGGTGGCCACCGGCGCTGGGCTGGTGGCTGCTGGCGGGGCTGATCCTGCTGCTGCTGTACCTGGCTTGGCGCTACCGGGCCAGCCTGCGCCTGCGCATCCCGCCCATTCCGGTGCTGCGCATCGGCAACTGGCGCTGGGACGCCGGGCGTCAGTTGCGCGACCTGCGCCAGCGGGCGGCAGCCCAGGACCCCAAGCGGACGGCGGTGGAGCTCTCGGAACTGCTGCGCCGTGTCGCCATGGCCCGGCTGGGGCGCGAGGCCTGCGCCGGCCTGGTCGGCGAGGCCTGGCTGGCCTGGCTGGCGGAGCAGGACCCCAAGGGCTTCGACTGGCGGACCCGGGGCCGACCGCTGCTGGACGCGCCCTACGCGCCCCCGGCGCCCGTCCGGGTAGCGGACCCGTCCCGGGCCGGTCCTTCGGGCCGGGCGGTTGAGGGTCTCCAGGACTGGTTGGTGCTGATCGACGCCGCCTACCAGTGGGTCCTGGTGGAGGATAAGCGCCGTGTTTGAATTCCACTGGCCCTGGGCCGCCCTGTTGCTGCTCCTGCCCTTCCTCCTGCCCCGCCTCTGGCCCGAGCCCCAGGCGCGGGAGGAGGAGACCCTGGAGGGCCAGCGCCTGACCCTGCTCCACCCCCATCCGGAACGCCTCCAGGCCGCCTATCACGCCCGGCGCCCGGGACGTCGGGTCGCCGGCTGGGTCCACCTGGCACTTCTGGGCCTGCTCTGGGCCTCCCTGGTGCTGGCCCTGATGCGACCCCAATGGCTCACCCCCCACACCGAGGTCAGCAGTCCGGGTTACGACCTGCTCCTGGCGGTGGACACTTCCCACTCCATGGAGGCCCTGGACTTCAGCGCCCAGGGCTTGCCCATCAACCGCATGGCGGTGGTCAAGGGCGTGATGGGGCGCTTCATCGACGGGCGGGAAGGGGATCGCGTCGGCCTCATCGTCTTCGGCAGTCAGGCCTTCGTCCTCGCGCCCCTGACCCTGGACCGGCGCGCCACCCGCCAGCTCCTCGACGGCATCGACGCCAATATCGCCGGGCCCGGCACCGCCCTGGGCGACGCCATCGCCCTGGGGGCCAAGCGCCTGCGCGAGCGTCCGGCGGGTTCGCGGGTGATGATCCTCATCGCCGATGGCGACAACTCCGCCGGCGGTTTCGCCCCTCAGGAGGCGGCGGCCCTGGCCCGGGTCCTGGGGGTGCGCATCCACGTCATCGGCGTGGGCAGCGAGGACAAGTCCATCCCCATCCCGGAGGAGGGGGCCATCCGCTACCGCGAGGACCTGACCATGGACGAGGCCACCCTGCGTGCCATCGCCGACACCACCGGCGGCGCCTATTTCCGTGCCACGGATGCCCGCGCCCTGGAGGAGATCTCCCGGCGCATCGACGAACTGGAAAAGACCGAGGCCGAGGCCCGCACCGCCTTCCTCCCGGAACCCCTCTACCGCTGGCCCCTGGGCTTGGCCCTGGTGGCCCTGCTCGGCCTGGGCCTCTTCCCCGAGGGCCGCAAGCGCTTTGCCCGGAGGTCGGCGAGTGATTGAGACCCGCGTCCATGGCGCCCGCTGGCCGTCACCCGACCGCCGCCAACCGCCAAGCGTCCTTGGCCCGGAGGCCGGCGCATGACTGAGCCCGGCCTCCATTTCGCCCAGCCGCTCTGGTTCTGGGCCCTGCTGATGCCGCTGCCGGTGGGCCTCTGGCTGTGGCGCAGCGCCGCCCGGGCCGCGCGCGGGCCGGTGCATCGCTATGCCGACCCCCACCTCCTGCCGCACCTCACCGGCACCCGGGAGTTGCAGACCCGCGAACGCTGGGGCCGCTTCCTGCTCTGGTCCCTGCTCTGGTCACTGCTGGTGGTGGCCATGGCCGGGCCGCGTTGGGACTACACCGACGTCCGCCTCTTCCACCCCGGGAACAACCTGCTAATCCTCCTGGATATCTCCCGCTCCATGCAGGTCGCCGACGTCGCCCCCCACCGCCTGGGGCGGGCCCGCCAGGAGATCCAGGACCTGATCGAGCAGAACCGCCAGGTGCGCATCGGCCTGCTCGCCTTTGCCTCAGTGCCCCACGTCCTCTCACCCATCACCGAGGACACCCAGACCCTGCTCAACACCCTGCCGGCCCTGGCCACGGACCTGACCCAGCTCCAGGGCAGCCGCCTGCTCGGCGCCCTCGACCGGGCCGAGGCCCTGCTCGCCGGCCTGCCGGAGGACAGCGCCCGGGCCATCCTGCTGATCAGCGACGGCGATTTCGACGAGGAGGGCCTGCCGGAGCGGGTGCGGGCCCTGGCGGACCAGGGGATCCGCTTCCACGCCCTGGGGGTCGGCAGCGAGGACGGCGGCCCGGTGCCCGGGCGCGGCGGGGGCTGGCTGACGGACCGGGGCGGTCAGGCCATCATCTCCCGTCTCGGGGAGGGTCAACTGGAGGCACTGGCCGAGGCCGGTGGCGGTCTCTACCGCCGCGCCGACTATCGCCTGGACGACACCGACGAGTTGCTCGCCGCGGCCAACGTGGCCAAGCTGCCCCCCGAGGCCAGCGACGAGCGGACCCGGGTCTGGCACGAGCGCTATACCCTGCCCGTCATTCTGGTCATGGCCCTGCTGCTACCCCGCTTCCGCGGGCGCGGCTGGTGGAGGCGGCGGGCATGAGCGATCTGGCCAAGCGTTCCCTCCGCCCCGCCCGGAGGCGGGCCCTGGCATTGCTGGGCCTGGCCCTTCTGTCCGGCCCCACGTCCGCCGACTGGTTCTTCAACCAGGAGCAGGCTGCGGAACGGCAGTTCCGGCAGGGCGACTACGCCGGGGCGGCCAAGGGGTTCAGCGATCCCTACCGCCGGGGCGTCGCCCTCTACCGGGCCGGGCGCCCGGTCGAGGCCGCGGACGCCTTTGCACTGGAGCAACGACCCGAGGTCGCCGAGGACGCGGATTACAACCTGGGTAACGCCCGCTTCCAGGTCGGCGATTTCGCCGGGGCCGCGGCGGCCTATGAGCAGGTGTTGGGTCATAACCCCGGTCATGACGATGCCCGGCACAACCTGTCCCTGGCCCGCGCCGTTCTGGCCCGCCTCGATCAGGAAAAGTTCGAGCGCGAGCGGCGCGAGCGCGAGGAGGCCGAGCGTCAGGCCCGGGAGGAACAGGAGCGCCGGGAGCAGGAGCAACGGCAGCGCGAGGCTCAGCAACAACAGCAGCAGGATCGGCAGGAAGCCCAGCGGCAGGAGCAACAGGCCGGGCAGGACCCGCGGCAGAAAAAAGAACAGGAACAAAAACAAGCCGAGCAGCAGCAACAGCAGCAGAAACAAGAACAAGCCGAGCAGCAACAACAGCAACAGGATTCCCAGCAATCCGAGCAGTCCGAGCAGTCCCAGTCGTCCGAGGAATCCCAGCAATCGGAGCAAGGCCAGCAGTCTCAGCAGTCGGAGGACGCCCAACAATCGCAGCAAGGCCAGCAGTCCCAGGACGGGCAGCAGGCGCAGCAGGGCAAGGAGTCGGAGCAGTCCGCCGAGCAGTCATCGTCTCAGGGCGAGTCCGGCCAGGAGAGCCAGGAGTCTCAGGCGGGTCAGGGCGAACAACGGCAGGAGACGGCCGCGGGGGCCGAGGCCCAGGAGCAGGAACAGACCGGCGCCAGCGAACCCGAGCCCCAGGAGTCCAGGGAGGGCGAGGCCGCGGCCGACCAGGACACCCAGGGTGGCCAGCCGGACCAGCGGCAGGCCGCGGAGGCCGGCGCCCAGGAGGAGCAGGCCGAAGAGCAGGCCCAGGACCGGCAGCGGCCCGAGGCGGAGCAGGCCGAGAAGGAGAAGGCGGGCGAGCGCCGGGCGAGTGAACCGCCCCCGGAACGGACCCCGGAGGCCAGTGGCGGCGATCAGGAACAACAACCCGAGGCCAAGGAGGGGGAAAAGCCCCAGGATGAGGAGGCCGCGGGCGGCGAGCAGGCGCGGGAGCCCAAGGACCAGGGCCAGGGCGAGCCCCAACCGGAGACCGAGACCGGCCAGGGCCAGGCGCCCAAGCCCGGTCAGGAGGCCCAGGGTCAGGCCGAGGAGCAAGAGGAGCGGGAAGGTGAGCAGGGCCCGGGCGCCCAAGACCAGGAGCGTCCGCCGCGGGGCGGTGGTCCGGGTGAGCGTCCGCCCGAGGCCCCTGGCATGACGCCCCCCGCCACCGCCCCTGAGCCGGGCAGCGCCGCGGCGGTGGAGGAGTTTGATCAGCTCGGCCAGCAGCCGGCCCTGGATGCGGGGGAGGGCACCGCCATCGGCGCCCTGGGCGGTCAGCCCAGCTCCGGCCCCGGGGCCGGCATCCTCGAACAGCGCCTGCGCCAGGTGGAAGGCGATCCCTCGGAACTGATCCGCAACCAGTTCCGGATCGAGGAACTGCGCCAACTCCGCGCCACGGGCGGCGCCCCGCGCGAGACACGACCTTGGTAAGGCCCAGGTGGTCATGAGCCCGAACTACCCGACGACATGCCCACGGCCGTCCGCCCGGACAGGGTGGCTGGCCCGCCCGACCATCCCGGTACTGTTGAGCGCGCTGGGGATTGTCACCCTGGGCGGTGGTCTCGTGACCATGCCTGGCGAGGCCGAAGCTCAGTACCAGCCTCAGCCCTGGGGTTACGGCGTGCCCTATGCCCCGCCCGCCGGGCAATATCGGCCACAAGAGCCCAGCAACGCCCGGGGGGTGCCTCCGGGCAAGTTGCCCGAGCCACAACCCACTCCGCCTGGCCAGGCCAAGGAATCCGGTCAGGCGGTGCCGCCTGGCCAGACCAGGCAACCAGGCCAGGGGCCGGGGTCCAGCCCTCAACCGGCGGGAGCGATGCCAGTGGGGGGACCCGCCCCGGCCACGCCCCTGCCTTATCCGCTGGGACCCGCCGGGATGCAGCCTGGCTTCCCCCCAGCCATGCAACCCCCTTCGCCCCAGGCCGCGCCCCATGGCCAACCGCTGGCTATCCCGCCCTACGGTTACCCCGCCATGGGTCCGGGAGGTTGGCCTGGCTTCCCCCCCGGGGCAGCGTCGTTAACCTCCCCCTGGCCAGCGCCCGCTGGCGTCACCGCACCCGCCGCGGCATCGCCCCCGCCTGGCCAGGGTCAGCCACGGCCCGCAGCCCCCACCCTGGGTAAGGCTCCCACCTCGGGTCAGGCCCCAATCCCGGGTCAGGCTGCCGCCAAGTTCCCTGCCCCGGATTCCGCCAAGTCGGTTGCTCCCGCTCCAGCGCCCGCGGCCGTCCCCTACCCGACGGGCGCCCCGACCATGGCGCCGGCGGGCGCCGTCATGGCCCCGGCCCCTGGCGCGAGCGTCACTCCGCCTTATGGCGCCTTTCCCGGTTGGGGCATGGCCGGTCCCGGGACCACCGCCAGCCCCTATTCTGGCCCCACCGGAGGTATGTACGGTTCCCCCTGGGGTCAGCCTGGGGTCGCCGCCAGCGGTCGCGGCCCGCGCCTGGAGGTGGAGCTCAAGGAACGCCAGCCCTACGTCCAGGAGAACGTCCTGCTGCACCTGCGGGTCGTCAGCGACCAGAACCTGGCCACCGCCACCCCGGAGTTGACCAGTACCAACGATCTGATCGTCACCCAGTTGGAGGGGCCCAAGGCGGGCACCCGAGGCACCGCGGATGGCCGTCGCGAGATTCTCACCGAATTCGTCTATGTCCTCACCCCCCTGCGCGCCGCTGACCTGGGCCTGCCGCCCCTGAAGGTGACGGGGGAGACCGCGGGTGACGCCTACGGCTTCGGCCGCCAGCGCTTCGAGGTCAGCGGCGGCGAGGGGATTCGCCTCCAGCCGCGTCCGGCCTTGTCCAGCGTGCAGCCCTGGCTGCCCCTGCGTTCCCTGAGCCTCAAGGCCAGCCTGGACGGGGGCGAGGAGATCCGCGCCGGGGAGCCCGTCGCCCTGGTCCTCGAACTCCAGGCCGTAGGCGCCATGGGGAGCCAGTTGCCCAGTCTGGAGCCTATGCTGGCTTCGCCTGACTACCGGGTCTATCGGGAACGGACCCTCACCGATGCCAAGGTGTCCCCGAACGGCGAGCGGCTGGAGGGTTCCCGCGTCGAGCACTACACCCTGGTGCCCCGGGACGGGGGGCGGGTGCGCCCGCCGGAGATCCGCATCCCCTGGTACAACGTCACCACGGGCAGTCGCGACTGGGCCAGCCTGCCCCTGGGCCTGGGGACTGCCCAGGCGGCGGAGGAATCCCTGTTTTCCCGCGAGGATGCGGGTTTGATCTGGCTGAGTCTCGCCGGCCTCTTGCTGCCGGTCCTGGGTTTCGGCATCGGTCTCTGGTATCGCGGCCGCCTGTTGGCGCCCGCGGCGCCCGGCCAGGATTCCATCGGCGCGCGCCTGGGGCGTGGCGCCCGCGCCGCCGCGGGGGCGGCCAGCCGGCGCTGGGGCCAGGTTCGGGATCGCCTCCAGCCGGCCCCCCTCTGGGGGCGGCTGCGCGACGGGCTGCGGGGGCTGCTTCCCCCTGCCAGCCGCTTCCTGTCCTGTCTGCGCGCCGCCAATCATGCCCGGGAGCCCGCGGTCTGGGCGCGCCACTTCCAGGAGCAGGCCTGCCGTCACCTGCCCGCCGGGCCGCTCCCGCCTCAGCCGGGCGCCTTGCCGGGCCTCGCCAGCCAACTGCTGCGCCTGCGTCCCGGCGCGGACCCGGAGCAGATCAGGCGGCTGCTGCGGCAACTCGACGGGGCCCTGTATGGCGGCCAGGACATCGACTTCCCGCGGTGGAAAAAGGACTTCGCCCGCCAGGTCAGCCGTGTCCAGGGGCTGATGGGCTATGGGCTGCGCAGCCGCAACCGCGGGCCTCGTATCGAACGCCCCCGCTTGCCGGAGCTCAATCCCCGCCCGGCGGGTTGAGCATACCTCACGCACATCGATTTTCGGTTTTCCGGGTCGGGAGGCGTCTGGCGTGGGACGCCGTGAATCCGTCCCTGGAGGCTTGACGACCGCCTCCCTGCGGTCGACACCCCCGCCAGACGCCTCCCGACCCTCCCTTGCAAAATGCCGATATCTGAAATGCGATGGGTACAGAAGCCGTTTGCCCGCCTGATGCGGGGACGGCCTCAGATTTCATCCTCGACCCGTTTCTCTTCCAGGGCCCAGGCGCGATCCTCCTGGGTCAGTTCGTCACGGGCGGCGTTGCGCCGCGCCAGGCCATAGATGAGGCTGATGAGGGTGACCAGGATACAGCCCAGGAAGGCGGTCAGGACGAGGGGATCAGGGATGCCGAGCATGAGTCTCTCCGCGGGGATTCAGGGCAAAGGTCAGAAGGGCCAAGGGTGCCCAGGGACCCGGGGTGAGGGCCTATCGCCCCTGCTCCTTGGGGAAGCAAACCCCCAGGTGCCGGGGGTCCACCGGCCTGGTGACCAGGCTGACCAGCACCAGGGTGAGGATTGCCAGGGGCAGGGCGATGACGATGGGGTCCACCATGGGCCAGTTGGGGTGGTCCGCCAGCAGGCTGGTCTTGCCGTCGGTGACGAACTGCACCAGGCCAATGGCCGAGGCCTCCCGGGACTTGATGAACAGCAGCCAGAAGACCGAGACCCCCATGCCCACCAGCATGGAGGCCAGGGCGCCGGTGCGCGTCGCCCGCCGCCAGAAGAGCCCGCCGATATAGGCCGGCAGGAAGGTGGCGGCGCAGAGGCCGAAGAAGATGGCCGTGAAGCGGGCGACCACGTATTCCTGCCGGACCGTGTAGCTGATGGTCACCGCTGCCAGCAGGCCGATGACGATGGCGACACGCATCACCAGCAGGCTCGGTTCGTGGCCGGGCTTGCCAGTCAGCCGCTCATAGA
>WBZM01000850.1_pt1 | contig 35668 bp, 33 predicted proteins | sample 5204271 | NCBI WGS metagenome assembly WBZM01 (sample SAMN12344346, study PRJNA552823) | activated sludge metagenome | biome: Activated sludge suspended growth; feature: Nitrification reactor; material: Wastewater; isolation source: activated sludge from nitrification reactor of wastewater... | reverse complement strand
CCGGCCTGTCCTGGCTGCGCGTCCTGGATGGCATCGGCTGGTTGACCCTCCTCGTCTGGGACCTGGGTAAGCGCCTGGTCCTCTGGTTCATGCGCCCTTCCGTCAAGGATCGAGGCTCCGAGCAGTCCGCTGCTCACACGCCCGCCGCGCCCCCCGCCCCTGCGATGAACGTCCATCCAGCCCGGCACCGCCATTCCGGGCCCCTGTCCGCCCTGGGGCCGATGGGTGGGGAGGACCTGGCGGATGAGCGGAACCTGGTGGACGAGCAGGAACTGGTGGATGAGAGGGACCTGATCCAATTGACGGGGTCGACCCCGCGGACCCCGGCTGGCGATTCGTCCGATCGCTGGCAGATTGGACAAGCTGGACAGGCGGGTCAGGCGGGTCAGGCGGGTCAGGCGGGTCAGGCGGGTCAGGTGGGACGTGAGGGTCCAGCAGGACAGGCAGGCCAATCGGGTCAGGCGGGCCACCCCCGGCTTGCGGCACGGTCGGGAGGCGCTTCCAGTCCGGCGACCCCCAAGACCGGGGCGGCTCGGCGATCAACCGCTGAGTCTGCCGCAGCGGAGAGCGAGCCGCCCGCGCCACCGGCGGCCACCGCCTCCCGTTTCGCGGCGGCGGCTACCGGGTCCCCGACCAAACCCGAGGCAGGCGCGCGATCCGGGGCCGCGCCCGCCTTGTCCTCCCTGTCCTCCTTCAGCCTGGATGGCCCGCTGGAGGACGATCTGGACGCGGAGCCGGCGCCCAGGCCGGGGACCCGGGCGGCATCACCGCCGGACCCTGGCACCGCCGCATCCACTTACTCCAACTCCAACTCCAACTCCACCTCCACTTCCGCCGCCGTTCCCCGATCGCCGGCCAGGACGCCGAAACCCGCCTCGGATCCGACCCCGGACCCGATCCCGGTCCTAGCCCCGGCTGGCCAGCACGGCCGGGCCGGGCACGAGCCCTTACCCCCGCCGCCTTGGGAAGAGGAGCCAGGTGAACTGCCCCCCCTGGCGCTTCTGGACGAGGCCCGCCGCAGCGGCAAGGGCTATACCAAGGAGCAGCTCGACGAGCTCTCCCGTCAGGTGGAGATCAAGCTGGCGGACTTCGGCGTCAGCGTCCAAGTGGTCGCGGTCCATCCGGGGCCGGTGGTGACCCTGTTCGAGATGATGCCGGCGCCGGGGACCAAGGCGAGCAAGATCACCGGCCTGGCCCGGGACATCGCCCGGGCCCTGTCCACCATCAGCGTCCGCGTGGTGGAGGTCATCCCCGGCAAGTCGGTCATCGGCCTGGAGATCCCCAACAACTTCCGCGAGACCGTCGCCCTGCGGGAGATCCTCGGCTCCAGCGCCTACCAGGATGCCAAATCGCCCCTGACCATCGCCCTGGGCACCAACATCTCCGGCCACCCGGTGGTGGCGGACCTGGCGCGCATGCCCCATGCCCTCATCGCCGGCACGACCGGTTCCGGCAAGTCCGTGGCCCTCAACGCCATGATCCTCAGCTTGGTTTACAAGGCCGGACCCCGGGACGTGCGCCTGATCATGGTCGACCCCAAGATGCTGGAGTTGTCGGTCTACGAGGGCATCCCCCACCTGCTGACCCCGGTGGTGACGGATATGAAGGAGGCGGCCAACGCCTTGCGTTGGTGCGTGGCGGAGATGGAGCGGCGCTACAAGCTCATGGCTCGGCTGGGGGTGCGCAATATCGGCGGTTACAACCGTAAGATCGCCGAGGCCGAGGCTGCTGGGGAGTCTATCCCCGACCCGCTCTATAGTGTGGCGCGGGAGATGGTCCCGGGCATGGATGCCCCGCCGTCCCTGGGCCATCTGCCCTACATCGTCGTCATCATCGACGAGCTGGCGGACATGATGATGGTGGTGGGGAAGAAGGTGGAGGAGCTGATCGCCCGCCTGGCACAGAAGGCCCGGGCCTCGGGCATCCACCTGCTGCTGGCCACCCAGCGGCCCTCGGTGGATGTCCTCACCGGCCTGATCAAGGCCAACATCCCCACCCGGATGGCCTTCCAGGTTTCCTCGCGCATCGACTCCCGCACCATCCTCGACCAGATGGGCGCCGAGCATCTACTGGGCAATGGCGACATGCTCTACCTGCCCCCGGGGACCAGTATCCCCCACCGCATCCACGGCGCCTTCGTCGACGACCACGAGGTGCATCAGGTGGTGGAGTTCCTGCGCGCCCAGGGCGAGCCGGAGTACATCGACACCATTCTCATGGACATGGGCGATGGCATACCCGGCATCGACCCGGAACCACGCGCCAATGGCGATCTGGAGGACACGGACCCCCTGTTCGACGAGGCAGTGCAGATCGTGGTCGAGACCCGCCGGGCCTCCATCTCCGGGGTCCAGCGCCGGCTCAAGATCGGCTACAACCGTGCCGCGCGCATGATCGAGGAGATGGAGCGCATCGGGATCGTCGGCCCGGCGGAGACCAACGGCAACCGCGAGGTCCTGGCGCCGCCGCCAGTCGACTGAGCAGGCCCTGCCGATGACGCCCAGCGAACACCCTTCCCCGGAGACCGACCGTGCCCTTCAGCTCGAGGGCTGGTATGGCTCTGGCCTGGGCCGGGAGGTGGCCAGCCAGGAGCTGGCCTGTCTGCGGGACATGCTGGAAGGGGTCTTCGGCCACTATATCCTCCAGGTCGGAGGGGGAGAGGTCTTCCGGGAGACGGTGGCCGCCAGTCAGGTCCGCCACGCCATCATCCTGCCGCCGGCCGGACAACCGAAGGGCCTGGGCATGCGCATCGTCGCCAGCCCCGAGGCGCTGCCGATTGCCAGCGACAGCCTGGACGCCGTCTTCCTGCCCCATACCCTGGACTTCGCGGGCGACCCGCGCCAGGTCCTGCGCGAGGCGGAGCGGGTCCTGATCCCCGAGGGCCGGCTCCTCCTCTTCGGTTTCAATGCCCTGAGCCCCTGGGCCCTGGTGCGCCTGGCGCGACCGGGGCGCATGCCCTGGTGCGGCGGCTTCCTGACCCGTTACCGGGTCGGGGACTGGCTGTCGCTGCTGGGCTTCGATGTCGAGTGGCAGCGCATGCTGGTCTTTCAGGCCCCCTGGGGCGGGTCCAGCTGGTGTTCGGGGAGTGTCCTCGCCGCCGCGGGCAGCCGCTACTGGCCGGCCCTGGGCGGCGTCTATGCCCTGCGCGCCGTGAAGCGCGTTTCCACCCTGACGCCGCTGCGGCCCTCCTGGAAGACCCGCCGTCGGCTGTTGCCCGGCGGGGCGGTGGAGCCCACCGCCCGGGGGACCAACCGGGCCCCGGTCACCTCGGTCCCCGTGCCTGTCACCCCGGCCGGCCGGCTGGCCGGTTCGCCAGCGGAACGCCGCGAGCCCTCGGGTGATGGCGGGGTGGGTGCTTGAAGGCTTGCTTGGGTGGGGTGCTCAAAGGGCGCCCTCAGATCGCTTTTTTGAGAATTTTCCGGGGCGGGTGGCGCCTGGCGGGGGACAACTGCATACCTCCCGGTTGTTATGATGACTGCCGTCCTGCGGTCGACACCCCATCCGACGCCCCCGACCTTCCCTTACCTGAATGACAACGGATAGGACTTATGTCCAATAGTTCAGTAGGTTACCTGAGCGGATGGCGAGACTCATGACAGATCCGGTCGAGATCTTCAGCGATGGGGCCTGTAAGGGCAATCCTGGTCCGGGGGGCTGGGGAGCGCTGCTGCGCTTTGGCGCCCACGAAAAGGAGCTCTGTGGCGGCGAGGCCCATACCACCAATAACCGCATGGAACTGATGGCCGTTATTCAGGCCCTGGAGGCCCTCAAGCGGCCGGTGCCGGTGCGGGTGGTCACCGATTCCCAATACCTGCGCCAGGGGATCACCCAGTGGCTGCCGCGCTGGAAGCGCAATGGCTGGCAGACGGCCAATCGCCAGCCGGTCAAGAATCAGGACCTCTGGGAGCGCCTGGATCGCGCCTTGGGCGACCACCAGATCGAGTGGCGCTGGGTCAAGGGCCATGCCGGCCACCCGGAGAACGAGCGTGCCGATGCCCTGGCCAATCGCGGCATTCCCCGGCGTTGAAGTCCGCGTCACAGCCATCCGGGTTATCGCTACGACCATGACCATCCTGATGGAAGACGGCATGGGTCCGGTGATTCCGTCATTCACGTTAGCGTGAAAGTCACGGCAAAGGCTCTCATTTTCAGGGACATGGCGCGCCGCCTCATGACAATTAGGTCGCTCATTCATCGGCTGGCAGTGGCTTAGCAAGTTTCACCGACGGCGATGATGATCCTACCTTCCGCACCTTCCGCAGCCCACAGCCCACAGCCCACAGCCCACAACCACTCGTCGTGCGTCATTGCCAGGTAATCTCCCATGCGTCAGATCGTCCTCGATACTGAAACCACTGGCCTGGAGCCCAGCGAGGGCCATCGCGTCATCGAGATCGGCGGCGTCGAACTGGTGGAGCGGCGGTCCACCGGCAACAATTTTCATCGCTACCTGCGGCCCGATCGTGACGTGGAACAGGGCGCCCTCGATGTTCATGGCATCACCAACGACTTCCTGCGCGACCAACCACGGTTCGGCGACATCGCCGAGGAGTTTCTCGCTTTCATCCGGGGCGCCGAGCTCATCATTCATAACGCCCCCTTCGACGTGGGATTTCTCGATCATGAGCTGAAGCAGTGGCGGGCCGAGGCCCCGCGCATCGCCGATCTCTGCCCCGTCGTCGACAGCCTGATCCTGGCCCGTCGGCGCCATCCCGGGCAGCGCAATTCCCTGGATGCCCTGTGCAAGCGCTACGAGATCGACAGCACCCGCCGCGACCTGCACGGTGCCCTGCTCGACGCCGGGCTGCTCGCTCAGGTGTATCTGGCCATGACCGGTGGCCAGGTCAAGCTGGCCCTGGGGGGACAGGGTGAGGCGGGTCAGGAGGCGGGTCGCCAGACCTTCCGCCGTCTGCCCGCCAACCGCCCGCCCTTGCGCGTGGTGCGGGCTAATGACGAGGAGCTTCAGGCCCACCAGCAGCGCCTGGCGGCCATCGACAAGGCCAGCGAGGGGCGCTGCGTCTGGTTGCAGCAGTAGCCTGACCGAAAATTAGGGCGCGATGGCGATAAAATGCCGGCCCTGGGTCATGCCCCTCTTATCACCCGCACCTTTTCCACCCTCAGGTGACTCATCATGCTCGATCCCCATTTGCTGCGTGCCGATCTCGATGCTGTCGCCGTGCAGCTCGCCCGTCGCGGCCTGACCCTCGATAAGGGGCGTATCAAGGCCCTGGAGGCTCGGCGCAAGGCCATCCAGGTCCGGACCCAGGAGCTTCAGGGCGAGCGCAACAGCCGTTCCCGGCTCATCGGCCAGGCCAAGAAGACCGGGGAGGACGTCACCCCCCTGCTGGCGCAGGTGGCTGACCTGGGGGATCAGCTCAAGGCCGCCGAGGCGGAGCTGGCGTTGGTGCAGGAGGGGCTGCGGGAGATCGCCCTGGGCCTGCCCAATCTGCCCCATGCCAGCGTCCCGGACGGGCGTGCGGAGGCGGACAATCGCGAGGAACGGCGCTGGGGCGAGCCCCGGGTCTTCGGCTTTGCCCCCAAGGACCATGTGGATCTGGGCGTTCCCACCGGCTGGATGGACTTCGACACCGCCGCCAAGCTCGCCGGGGCGCGGTTCGTGGTCCTCAGCGGTCCCCTGGCGCGGCTGCACCGGGCCCTGATCCAGTTCATGCTCGATATCCATACCCGGGAGCACGGCTATGTCGAGGTCTATGTCCCCTACCTGGTGAACGCCGACAGCCTCTATGGCACCGGCCAGCTGCCCAAGTTCGAGCAGGACCTGTTCAAGGTCCCCGGGGAGCGGGACTACTATCTCATCCCCACCGCCGAGGTGCCGGTGACCAATCTGGCCCGGGACCTGATCCTGGACGCCGACCGCCTACCGAGCAAATGGGTGGCCCATACCCCCTGCTTTCGCAGCGAGGCCGGTTCCTATGGCAAGGACACCCGGGGCATGATCCGCCAGCACCAGTTCGAGAAGGTCGAGCTGGTGCAGCTCGTCCGGCCCGCGGACTCCTTCGCCGCCCTGGAGGCCCTCACCGGCCACGCCGAGGCCATCCTGCAACGGCTCGAACTGCCCTATCGGGTGGTCAGCCTCTGTGCCGGGGACCTGGGCTTTTCCGCCGCCAAGACCTATGACCTGGAGGTCTGGCTGCCCGGCCAGCAGAAGTACCGGGAGATCTCCTCGTGCAGCAATTTCCAGGACTTCCAGGCCCGTCGCCTCCAGGCCCGCTGGCGCAATCCCGACACCGGCAAGCCCGAGCTCCTGCACACCCTCAATGGCTCCGGCCTGGCCGTGGGCCGGACCCTGGTGGCGGTGCTGGAGAACTACCAGGAGGCCGATGGCCGCCTGCGCATCCCCAGCGCCCTGCGGCCCTACATGGGGGATGCCGAGTTCGTGCAGACGGCGGGGTGAGGGTCGCCACTCCGAAAATTGGGGTGCGATGACTCGGCCGTTCAGCGCACCATGGCGATGAGCAGCACGACGAGCCCCGCGACCATCGCCAGGGGCAGGATGGCGGCCTGCCAGTCGCCTTTCTCGGCCTTGGGTCCTTGCTGTTGCCACTGCTGGTAGGCCCGCCAGGCGTAGAAGACCATCATGCCCATGGCGGCGGCCGCCACAATCTTCATGAAGAGATCCATTGTCATCCTCCGGGGTCGGGGAAAGAGAGATCGTGCCCTTCAGGGCCTGATCAGTGTTTGTATCCGGGGCGCCTGAGCTAAGGTTCATGAGGAGCCTTGACTCGCCCCTGATGATCAAATACCGGGTCGGCGTCCTGGAACCTCAGTGCCGCGTCTTGCAGGATCGGGTGGCGGACAAAAAAACCCCGGCACGGGGCCGGGGTTCAGATCAGCCTCTGGCTGAGGGCGATGGCGCCCAGGTCAGTCGTCGCTGCCCATGATCCCCAGGATCTGCAGCAGGCTGATGAAGATGTTGAAGATATTCAGGTAGAGGCCGTAAGTGGCCATGATGTAGTTGGTCTCACCGCCGTTGATGATGCGGCTGGTATCGAAGAGGATGAAGCCGCTCATCAGCAGGATGATGCCGCCGGAGACCGCCAGGGACAGGGCGGGCATGGCCAGGAAGATATTGGCGATGGCGGCGATGAAGACCACCATGATCCCGGCAAACAGGAAGCCACCCATGAAGCTGAAGTCGCGCTTGCTGGTCAGAGCGTAGCCGGAGAGGCCAAGGAAGATCAGGCCAGTGCCGGCGAAGGCGGTGGCGATGATCTCGGGACCCCGGGGCAGGGCCATGTACATCGTTAGGATGGAACCCAGCCCCAGGCCCAACAGGCCGGTGATGGCGAAGATGACGCCGATACCGGCGCTGGAGTTGGCGGTGCGGGGCAGGACGAAGATGCCCATGACCATGGCGCCAATCACCGAGACCAGGTACATCCAGCTTGGCAGGGCGAGGGACATGGAGATCAACGCCATCAGGGCGCTGAAGCCCAGGGTGGCGGACAGGAGCATATAGGTGTTTTTCAACACCTTGTTAGCGGAAATGGCGCTCTGGGCGCCGCTCAGTACAGAGTATTGGGGGTTGGCCATCTGGCGTCTCTCCTCGGTAAGGGTCGGATGAAAGTTTGTGACCGCATTAGAACGGCAGTTGTAGACTGAGTTCCGAAGGATACCTGTCCGACTCCAAAAGGCAACCTCAACATGCTTGGCCTGAGGATGTCCCTTCCGGTATCCTTGTTGAACTCGAATCTGGGGGTCGTCCTGGCCCATCCCAAGTAGAGGGCCTGCATGTAACCGGAAGGGTGGCTGAGTGGTCGATAGCGGCGGTCTTGAAAACCGTTGACCCGCAAGGGTCCGTGGGTTCGAATCCCACCCCTTCCGCCAATTACTGATATTTCCCAAATTATTTCAATTGGTTAGGTTTGGCGCATCCCTCGCCAATGCCCCGCGACCAGCCCCCTAAATCTGGGGGGCGCTAACTGTCAAGGGGGGGCGCTACGCCCCTGAAAACCAAAGGCTTCGCGGTGGTTTTATGCCAAGCCGTTCATGGTGGCTCATGGGTTCCTTAAAGATCTAGGGTCGAGCCAATCAACCGATCTCCTCGCCTGTCCGGTCCTCGGCCAGGATCCCGGAACAAGGCCCCAAAAGGTCGTCAACAGGTCCCGCAACCCCGCAGGCGTTCCCGCAACTGCGACAGCTTTTCGTTACTACGGTGAATGGCGAGCAACAGACCCGCGATCAGGACGGTCAGGAGGAATCCCCCCAGGGTCAAGGCGTCAAAGTTCATGTCAGTCTCCTAACAAATTGATCAGAAAGGACCTTAGTCTTATTTGGCTAGGATCGATGGTTTAAGTATGGCTGACTATCTATATATTAGCAAGTACTAATTTAGTATTTGCTAATGCTACAGGCTACCTAGTTCTTGCCCTGTGGATGCTGCCCCCATCACGCCAGACCGAAAACCGGCCTACCGCGGACCGAAAAAAAGCCCCGCTTGGGGGCGGGGCAATTCACCACTGAGGAGGTAGAGAACGGAAGTGTCGGGAGAGAAATCCGCCTCGTCTAGAATTACGCAATTTGTGGGCCACTCTTATCCGGTGACCCTCAGGCCCGGCTGATGAGACAGGATTCAGGCGGTGCCAAGCCACTCATACTGGGCCAGACGCTCCGGATGTCTGGTCGGCTCTGGAAATCCTAGGGTTGAGTGACTCGGGGGAGTGGCGCCCCACCGGCAAGTCCCTGCCTGTTGGTTCCCTCCCATTGCCCATTGGACCGTAAGCAGAGGGATTTCTGCACCACGGTGGTGCGGTTGAATCTGAAACTGGGCCTTTTCTTCCCGCGCCCTGGAGGTTTCCGGTCCGTGGAGGGCTGTGGTGGCCATGCCATGATTCGGGATAATAGGGGTCCCTACCCGGCTACCGGGCTATGATCCACGATAATCAGGATCGCCTCCCGGGTCCCGGCGATAGGGTCGTTCCCAAGAGGCAGCGTCTCCGCCGGGCATCAAGGCCTGGCCCCGTTACCGGTTGGCATTTAGTCTGTTTGCACAAGAGAAGAGGTTGGGAAAATGAGCGCAACCGCCAGGGTCCGGGTGTTGTTTGTCTGCATGGGCAACATAGCGAGAGCCCAATAACGCCAAGGCCTGTAAGCCGATTGTGTACTTTTCTGTATCGCAATCGGTTCAGCGAGTGATCAGGGCGGCATCCCACCACACCAGCCGCACCAGGCGGCGCTGCCAGGGCCTTGGCCTTGCGCTGGTATTGCCAGGCGCGGCGATGCGCCCACGGGCCGCCTAGGGCCTCCTAGCGGCACGGGCACAAAAAACCCCGACCATGGGCCGGGGCTGGGTGGGTCAGTTCAGATCCGGGTCAGGCGCTGGGGGCCTGCTCGTCGCCGTCGTCCATGCCCTGTTGCACGGCTTGATAGGCCAGCTTGCTTAGCTCCCGGACACGCTCAGCGATTCCCGAGAGGACGTAGCAGGCGCCCGTGCCCACAACCACGTCGGCGGTGACGCCGAAGGCGCAGAACTCGATCTGGGGCGCGATCTGGTCAAGTTCGTTCACCACGTCCAGGAGGGTGATGGGGGCGATTGGCTCAGACATGGGCGGCCTCCTGGGTGGTGCCGGTGGCGATCTCGCAGGCATTCACCCATGCCAGCATGGCGGCCTCGTGGGCTTGCTTCGCGGCGCGGGTGCGGCGCTGCGCCTGGGTGAGTTGCTCGCGGATAGAATGCTCGTCGCGCACCAGGGCCTCATAGGTGGCCCGGGCCTGCTCCTTGCGCTGGGCGAGGGTGGCGATGGTGTCAGACATGGCGGCTGATCTCCATGAACCGGACCACGGCGCGGGCGCGGGCGGCGAGGCGCTTCACCTCCAGGAGTTCACAGTTCCGGGCGAGGAACCGGGCGATGGTCAGGCGTTCTCTGGCCATGTCGAGTGCATGGACGCGCAGGCAGAAAGACAGATCGCCGTTGAGGCGGCGGATGGCGTCGTCAAGGTTGAAGGTGATGGTAGTCATGGATCGGTCTCCAGTCATGGATGATGGGACCGACCGCTAGGCGGGGTATGGCAGGCGCATGGATGCCCTGATGGGGTAAGATGCGTTCCGCCGGTGCCGGGCCGTGACTGCGGTCGGGCTTTGCCACCGGGGACGCCAATCCCCGGTGGACGGCTCAATCTTCCTCCCTCCTCGCCTTCGCTGTCAATCTTCCCCTCATTAGGTTGGGTCCCGTCCAGGGTCGCGATCCGAGAGTTTTGGCCCGCACCCTTGGCGCTCGAATTTCGGCCTTTCATCGCTTGTTGTTGGGATCGCCACCAGATGGTGGGCAAGAAAAACCCCGACCATGGGCCAGGGTTCTGAATAGGCGGTCCCGATTTTGACACGGGACCAGGGTCCCCCTCTGGCCACGCTGGGGGCGGCGCGAATGCCCCGTTGGAGCGACGGGGCCGGCCGGGGAGTGGATTAGTTGATCATCACCTTGATCGCGTGAGGCGACAGGGCGCAGGCGCCGTAGCTGTGCCGAATTCTGACACTGATGCCATCGCTGGAAAACTGCGGTTTCCGGTCAATCACTGGATCCCTGGCGTTGCCCAGATGGGCCAGGCCGACCACGGGGCGGCGGTCGGGGTCAGGCAACAGATACCAGCTGTCTACAGCCAGGTGGGGGTCATAGACAATCGGGGTTGCTGTGCCGCTCAGCAGGCGATCAAGGCCCGCGTCCATCAGTACGGCGGTGGTGAGGGCCCACATGGTCGGGACCACGATCAGGGCCGGCTGTAGGCCAAGGCGGGCGCCGTTTTCGGTCAGCTCGGACAGGCGGTACATCGCACTTTCCAAAGTGGACACGGAGGGGACGCCGGGGGTTGAGGCAATGTTCCCGCGGCTGGCGTCGAACATCGGGACACCATCGGCAAGGGTGGGATTGCCATTCAGCACACCATAGACGGCTTGCCGTTCGGCGCGGTCGGCGGCGTCAACCATCTCCTGGGCGATGGAAGCCAGCAAGGGCCAGTCGGCGGCGAGGACCGCGGCGCGGCTGAATTGCAGGATGCCGCCCACGGTTTCGAGTTTGCAGCTTGCCCAGTCAATCCCGCTGGCGACGGCGGGAATCTCCCCGGCCTCATTGACGCTGCCCAGCACCAAGGGCTGGTGAAAGGGGATGGTGCGCTCTTGGAAGTCGCGCACACTGAACAGCTTGGCGATACGGCGGTGGCCAAGATCGCGGGTTTTATCCAGGGCGATGGCGATGATCCGCAGGGCTTCCCCGACCGCGGCGCCCAGATCGGGCGATGTGACGGGGCTGGCCTTCACGTCGGCGCCCATGGCCTCCATGATCGTCTCCAGCTTGGTGCCAGCCCGATACAGGTCGGCGGCCAAGGGATTGACGGTGGCCGGGTCCAGGTCGATACCCGCGGCCATGGCAATGGTCTGGCCGGTGATCTCCGCCCTATCGGCGGGAGGCATGACGCGGATAAAGTCCATCATGCCGGTGGCGCTCAGTTGCGCTTTCTTGGCGGGGGTCATGTTATTTCCCCTTGTTCTTGATGGCTTGGCGAAGGCCGTCCAGGCTTCGGCTGGTGTAGCCATGGGCGGAAAACTCGTAGGCGCCGTTTTGGGACACTTGACCCCAGAGTTCGCCGGTCGGGATGGCCGGGAAGTAAATCGGCTCGATTTCGTCGCCGGTGACGCGGAAGGCAACGAGTCGGCTGGTGCACATGACGCCGGTCATTTTGTGCGCCATGGTGATGGGGTCATGCTCGGCATGAGCGGGAATGATGGTGGTAACGGGAGCGGCGGCAGGCATGGGTGGCCTCGTGGTGATGGTTGAACGATGGGGCCATCATCGCCCGGGCGAGGCTGAAATTACCTGCACCAGTTTTTCAGCAAAATGCTGTAGATACTCCGCTGGCTTCTCGGTAATGGTGCGGCCTGGCTGGCCATGTCGAGCAGCTCGTCAACCAGATCAGGACGACGCCGGGGCGGGGCATTGATCCGGTCTGCCAGGCGCCCGGCCAAGGCCCAGAGGGTATCGGCTTGCCGTAGGACCACGGCGGCATGGCACAGATACTTGTCGCGCTCCCGTCGCGCTCCAGGGCCTGCCAGTTCCAGGGCCTGGGATGCTGGCAGGCCGTGCTTGATCTTCTTGGCCACGGTCTGAAGCCAGGCGGCGAGGTCGGGGCGCATAAGCTCGAGGGCCTCGGCGGCATCCTGCAAACGGCATACGCTCATCAGATCCCCCAGCCCTTGGGGCCAAGGCCATCACCTTGGCTGGGGCGCTTGGGGGGTATGCGGTACAGGGCGATGACGCGGGAGACTGTAGCGACATGGACGCCGTACTTTTCCGCGATCTCCCCCTTGGACATGCCGCGGTCCCAATCCCTGGCAATATCTTCATTGCGGAAGGTCTTGGATGGGGTGCGGATGTAATGCCGCTCGCCACCGAAGTTTTCCCGGATCAGGCCGACCAGGCGCGTCGTCAGGGCCTTGGCGTTGTCTGTCGTCAGTCCGGCCTCGGTGGCCAGGGCGCGGAGGTTACGGGTTAGGAAAGTCATCATGTCGGTTTCCTCTTTCATTTTGGCTTGCGATTAGGGATCGGACGCCGTTCCGTCATAACAATCTCAGCGTATTGGCGGAGGAGTGTTTGCAGGTCGGGCTCATAGAGGAGGTGGAAGTCGCCCTCAGACACCCATCCCCGGGGGGGCGCACGGTACACCTCACACCAGATCTCCTTGTCGAGCAGTCCGGCGCGGCTGCCGCTCCAAACATCCCTAAACAGGAGCAAGGCCTTCTGCTTTTTCCGGGAGGCATACATGGCCAGGCGGGGCCAGTGGGCGCCGGCCTCCAGGCATGAAATGCGCCCGGGGACGCTCGTGATCCTAAAGGTCGGCAGGATGAGGACCAGACGGTCGTCCGGGCGGTGGATGCCGAGGCTTTGCCAAAGGCGGGGGCGGCGGGTCTTGGGGTGATGGCCTTTCATGCGGCCTCCGGGGATCCTGTCCCGACCGCGCTCCCCTCCCCCCCTTGGCCAGGCGCGGTGGGCATGCGGCGGAAAACAGGCTCAGTCAGGGTCCCATGCCGGAAATCCAGCCCGGCGCGGTGGATGCCAGATCGGAAGGCCTCGTCGATGAGCCAGCTCAACTCCCAACCAGCATCAGCAGGGCGGGCCTCGTCGAGCAGCTTGCGAAAGCCGCGGATGGCGGCGGCGGAGGGAGGCTTGGGGGCCCAGGGATCCAGTCCACAAAATCGCGCAAAGGCTTTGGAGTCTGACAGGGCGCCCTCCAAGGTCCGGTCACTGGCTCGCCAGAGCCAGCTAATCAAGTGACTGCGCAACATTGTGCGAAGACCAAAGCCGCGGCGGCCGCGGGGTTGCGAGTCTGCGTTGTAGTGCGGCCTGACCAGTTTCTCCAGGGCCTGCCAGTCGATGGCGCGGTCGAGCAGGTCGAGTAACTGGTCGCGGCGCGGAGGGCGATCCCGGGGCCAATAGCGGGTGGCACAGGGCAGCTCAAGCTGTTGCTGCGCAGAATTTGCTTTGCAACTTGAATTCATTGGTATTTTCTCGGTTGTTGCCTATAGAAATTAGGGCCGCGCTAGCGGAATACCGGGGTGCGAAATATCCGCTTCATTTGCGGCCTGACAGGACCCGCAAGGCTTCAGAAGGGGATTTCATCGGCATCTGAACCATCTCCGAAAAATCCTGAATAAGTTTTTGCCTCTCGTTCTCTCGGTTCTATCGAATCAATGACTTGGCCTCTCGAAGGGGGCTCGACACCCTCTCGAAACCCTCTCGAAGCATTGCGAACGGATGCAATCCAGTTTGGCGGGTCTTCCCATTCCTGGCGAAGGCGCAGGCCGTAGAGATGCCAGGTGCGCTTGTCCGGGTGCTGAGCCCGGTGGACGTGGTGGCCGAGAGATTCCGCCATGTCGCACACGATCGCGCCGAAGCGGACCAGGGAGACGGGGCGGCGGCCTGTTGCCTCGCAATACGAGATGTAATTGGCGAAGGCCCAGGTGGTGGCGCTACTTGCATCTTTGTGGCCGATCTGTACCGACAGCACTTCATCGGGATTGCCGGTTGCCGGGCCGGGGATGGTGCGCTCCATCAGCCAGTCGGCGCATGAATTGCCTGCGGCCATGCCCAGGAGGTTGTCGGCGGTGATGCGGTTCGGGGGGTTGGCGATTCGCTCGCGGATCTTCTCCACGGGCATACCGAGTACCCAGCGGATGAGGCCCGGGATCTCGACATGCAGCACACCCTTTTCTCCGCCACGGGTCTCCCAGTCGGCGCGCTCGGCCGGGGTGGCTGAGCGGGGGAAACGTACGGTGATACGGCGCCGTTCGATACCGGAGGTGTTATCGCTGGTGGTCAATGCCTCGTTGGTGCTCATCAGGACCAGGCCATGGAACTGGAAGGTGCCAGACTGTTGCACGTGCTTCCGTTCCAGGGGGAGATGGTCTCCCCCGGTCACCGCTTTCAGCATGTTGAGGCTACCTCCATGGTGGCCGGCCTCGTTGACCATGGCCAGACGCTTGCCGTAAAGCTTTGCGGTCTCGAAGCGGTTCTCCTCCAGGTCGCGGAGGGTGGTAACCGTGGCGTTCGCCGCGCCAACGATGGCCATTGCGAGGCGCTGGAAGGTGCCCTTACCCGATCCCCCGCGGCCAAGGAGCACCAGGAATACCTGCAACGGAATGCCGCGCACCAGGGCCGCCAGCCAGGCGCGGAGGAATTGGACGGTATCTTCATCGCCCTCTACGGCGGTGGATAGCCAGGCCTTGACGTTGGGGCATTCGGCCTGGGGGTCCCAATCGTGGGGCAGACACCAATCAAGGGAGTAATCCGGGGTCGCGTCGTGACGTTCCATCGTTTCGGTATCGAGCAGGCCATTGCGAAAGGGCGTGACGTGCGGGGGCCAGACAGGCGGGGGCAACAGTCCCCGACGTGTGACGATGGAAGTAACGCCGGTCAGGTAGGCGAGGCGAAACCCCATAGTGTCCGTGCCGATGTGGACCGCATCCGCCAGCAGCTTGTCGGCGCGGGCAGAGTTTTCTTCCGTTTGCCAGTGGGTCCCCTCCCAGACCAGCCAGGAAGTGGCGGCGGCATCCCAAGCCAACTCTCCACGCAAGGCCTTGGCGACGATCTCGGCGGCGCGGCTGTCGATGACGCGGCTGATGAATTCCCCTGACTTAGGATCCTTGACCAGTAGGGCACCTGGCGAGAGGTTTGCGAGAGGGTTCCGAGAGGGTTGCGAGAGGCTAATATCTTGATTCGAGAGAACCGAGCCTTTTTCATCCAACTTATACGCATGAGAAGAATCGGATTCCCTGTCTGCTTCGGGATGATCCCCCTCCCCTGGCCCGCGCTTGGCGGGGGAGGGGGAAGGGCGGCGGCCGTGCCAACCGAGGGCGGCGGGGTCAAGGGCGAGGCGGTCGCAAAGCCACAGAGCGGCGTCGGCGGGGGTGGTGGCGCTGCTCCAGTCGAGTACCACGTCGATGGCGGTCTTGTTCTGCTCCGTGCCGAAGTCCCGGATGCCTTCAGGCAAGATGGAAAGGTCCTCCTCAAGGGCGCGGCCGAGGGCGGAGGATGACACCCGGTAGCCCTGGTGGTAGGGCCTGGCGGCTGGCAGGAGTTCGGGGACCCAGGCGGGCAGGTTGCCCAGGGCGGCGGAGTTGACTGCGGAATAGAATTCGCCTCCGCCGCGGACACCCTGGTGGGGGGAGGGGGCGGCGCGGGCGGCGGCGGAGGCGTCTAGGTTGAGGCCAAGAGCGGCGGTCAGCTCCGCAAGCGTAACCGTGCGGTCGGGGTGCCAGGCGAGGAGCCGGTGGGGGTGGGCCGGGCGATACTTGGTGTTACAGCCCTCTGGTAGGCGGACATACCGCACCGGGTTGTTACCGGATACATCGGCGCCGATGTGGCCGGCGGCGGCCAAGGCCCGGTGCAGACGACGGGCCAGGGCGGCGTCGGCCAGTGGTTCCGCCAGTCGATAGCCGACCTGCGTGTTGCTGCGGCCATTGGGGCGGCTGGTCTCCAGGACCCAGGTCGGTAGTAGGTTGGCCGGTGGCGGGGTGTCGTCCAGGACGACGACGTGGAGCCGGGAAAAATTTTCGAGGCGGCGGCGCAGCTCGTGCGCGTCGTTCGGGCGCAGTGAGGACACGCAAAAGTAGGTGTTCGACCGCGGTTTGCTTGGTGCCTTGGCGGTGGATGAAACGGCATATCCTGCCCAATTGGTGGTTGAGGAGGGGGGGTCGGTGAAGGTGCAGACCCACAGCGATTCATCGGGGCCAAGTTGGGGGAAGATGGCCGCGAGGAATTGGGCGTTGCTGATCTTGATGGGGGCGACCTTGCGTTGGCCGGTGGTGGGGGCGGATGCCCCCGGTCCTTGGGTGCGCGTCGTCATGGGGTATCGCCCTCCACACTCAGCTCCTCGAGGGCGTCCGTCAGGTTGTGGGCGGCCATGCGGCAAATTGTGACCAGGGCGCCGATATGGCGCAGGTCGCAGAGATTGCCCATGCCATGGTCACAGGGCTTTTGGATGATCAGGTATTCCGCGACCTCTAGCGCGCACTCCAGGGAATCGGCGGCGTCGGTCAGGCGCAGTTTGCTGTAAATGGCTTCAGTCATTGGCGCCACCCATGAGATCGTCAACCAGATCGCCCAAACCAGCGAGGATGTTCTTGCCATCCGCGTGTAGATTGATCAGGTCTCCTAGCCGACCGCCGATGTGGCGCAGCAGATCATGTGCTTCTTGATGGCCAAGGCGTTCTGCCATCCATTTGGCGCCGAAGATCCAGTGACTGATGGCCCATATTTCATCGGTGGAGAAGTCTCGGCGGGCGATCAGGTCAGCCAGCCACGAGGCGGCCATCTTGCTGGCGATGGCATGGGGGGCGGAAGGTGCGGAATGATGCATGTCGGTCTCCTGATGGATGGACCGACTGAAGGCGTAGGAATGGCGCGACAATGGGCGCAAAAGGCCCTAAAATTTGCTGCGCCGGTCCTCTGACTGCCTATCAGTCGAGGTTTACGCGGAAGGGTTTCCTAGACCCTTTCGCGACGGTTCTACAGTATCGTGCTCTTGGAAAGGCCAGCCCTGGCGGGGTCCCTGGCCTTTCTTTTTGCCCGATGGTTTGCCAGTTCCCCAGCGGCGATCTTGCTTCACCTGGCGGGCCTGGCGGATGTTGCGCGAGGAGGTTCTCATCCTGATGGCCCTCACGCGACCTGACGTTCCATCATGGAAACCCATTCCGGGATTCCGTCTGCCGGTATCAGCCGCCGGCGTCCTAACTTGAAAGACCGAAGTCGTTTCGCGTTGATCTCGTTGTAAATGGTCTGCCGTGAGAGGTCGAGGGCTTCCATGGCCTCAGCAACCGACAGCACGGCTTTATTGTTGACGCTGGACAGAGATTCTTTTTGCATCTGTCTTTACTCTGGTTGAACGGTAAAGACAGGGTAAGACAGGACTAGATTATTGATCCATAAGCATAATTCGACATAGCCGGCTACGTCGAAAATTGGCTTTTCCTCACCTCCTTTCTAAAGTCGGTGTACCAGTTCTCCCCTTGAGGTTGTGATACTGGGATTCCGTTCTCCTCTAGGGCTGATATGAAGTATTTCGCGCCCCTCCAGGTGGTGCGCGATTGGAATATCTCCCGGGCTTGGGCCTTGTGATCTGACCGCGGCCTGTTTGAGTTGCGGGCCTGGTATTGGCGGAATTGATCGCCCCCCGTCATCATCCCCAGCCATATCCCGGCATTGGCAATGGCAAAGGGGTCCTTGGTGAAAATGGCTTTCCAGAGAGCACAGCAGGCCTGAATGACCCGGAAGGCCTCGATAGCATCGGGCTCGGTGATTACCTGGGTCGTGGGGGTGCCTGTCCAGTCGGATGGGACAAGGTGGTTATGATTCTTGAGGATCGCGGCGTTGTAATCCCAGCAGGCGCGTAGCAGCTCGAGCAGGTCCTGTTGCTGGTGATAGGGCGAGGTCAGGCGATCATGCTCTTCCTGGCTGATCTTCCTGGTCTCGGTGGTGACAAACGGCGTCTTCATGGTGCTACCACTCTGAGGATTGCGCGCTCCAGCTCCTGGGCGGCGGCCACGCGCTCGGCTTCATATTCGGCGCGGTTGTAAGTCGCCATGACACCCTGGAGCGTGTGATTCAGGACCCGCTCGATAATGAAGGGCTCGACGGCGGCATCCCCCATGCGGGTGGCTGCGGTGCGGCGGCAATCGTGGGGGGTGAATGCCGGCTGGATCTCATGCCGCTCACACCAGCGTCTAAGCCAGGCCTGCGCCGCGGTGGGTGAGGTCTGTTCCAGCGGTAGCTGTGCCAGGGCGGTCGGGGTCAGGTGGACCCAATGCGGGCGCTTGTTCTTGGACAGGGCGGCGGAGACGTGCCATCGGTGGCCGTCGCGCTCGCCTTTTTGCGCTTCGGTGATTCTGAGCCCGGTCAGGAGCAGGAAACGCAGCAGGCGCCCATGCTCGTGGGTGATGGACCAGACTTTGACCAGCTCGTCATCCGTCAGGACCCTTTCCCTGGCCTTGGGTCGGTAGCCGGACACGCGGCGGGTGAGGGGGGCGGCGGGGTTGTCGGATCGGATGCCGTTCTCCACGGCGAAGGTGAACAGGGCGCGGAGGACACTGCGCAGCTGGTCGGCGGTGCGAGGACCCCGCTCCCGATAGGCCAGGATGGCGGCGGCGATATCGGCGGGGTTCAGTTCGGTAATGCGCCGGTCCCCCAGCTCGGGGAGGATGCCGCGGTCGAGGTAGCCGCGGATCAATTCCGGGCGGCGGTGCTCGATCTTCACCACTTCATCGAAATAGGTCTCGGCCAGATCCTTGACCGTCATATTGCTGAGGACCTTTTTCATGCCCTCGGCCACGGCGATAGCCCGGGCTTCCCTGACGCTCATGGTCGGATACTGGCCCAAGGTCCGGACTACCATCTTGCCGGATGGCAACCGTCGGCGGATAAGCCAGGTCTTGGAGTTTTGGCGGACGTTGAGGTAAAGGCGGTCCCCCGCGGAGACGAGCCGGTCTTTACCCTCCCAATGGATTGCTCTAGCCTGACGTTCGGTGGTCAGGGGGTCCTTGCGGGCCTGTTTGCTTATCTGTTCCAAAGTTGCCGGGTGCTGTGTGTCTGTGTGTGCCTAACGTAAGCATACCCTACAAGATACCCCTAGACAACAATGGATAAATTAGATAGTGAGATCAGACAGTTATGAACGGTAAAAGACCAGTAAAGATACTCTTTGTGTGCATGGGCAATATCTGTCGCTCGCCAACGGCGGAGGGTGTCTTCCGGCATCTGCTGCGCGGCGAGGGCTATGCGGACCTTGTCGAAACCGATTCCGCCGGGACGCATGGCTACCATATCGGTGAGCCGCCCGATGCCCGGGCGCGAGAGACGGCCCTGCGGCGGGGGGTGGACCTCAGTGATCTCCGGGCCCGGCGGGTGGTGCGGGAGGATTTTGAGTTCTATGACTATGTGCTGGCCATGGATCGGGAGAACTACCAGGCCCTGACATCGCTATGCCCGCCGCACCATCGCCGTAAGCTTAAATTGTTCATGGAGTACGCCCCCGAGATGGGCGTCCGGGAGGTTCCCGATCCCTACTATGGGGGGCCGGGCGGGTTCGAACAGGTATTCGATATGTTGGAGGTGGCGGCCATGGGGTTGCTGGAGGATATCCGCGGGGCTATGCGCGGCCGCCCGGGCTTATCCTGACATAACAATCCTGGAGGTAGAGTAGAGCCCGAGGCCCGTCGCTGGTCGGCGCGGGCCCCGGGTTGGACCTATTCCTCGGCCTGGGTCAGGGGTGGGGCCGCTTCCGGCTCCGCCAGGGTAGGTGACCGATCCTTCTCCGAGCCCTTGGTCCCGCCCGCCTCGCTGGACTTCTCGCCCCTGGTCCTGGCCTCTCTGGCTTTGGGGGGGGCAGGGGTTTCAAGGACCGCCGCCGGCTGGTCCGGGGTTGGCCTGGACTCCGCCCTGGCCTTGGGGGGTTGCTTCGCAACGGTATCGCCGGCAGGGTTGGCTGGCCGTTCGGGTGCGCTCGCGGGGGAGGCTTCCCCGCCTGCGGTACGGGTCACGCCCTCGCCCTCCAGGGTGCCCTTGGCCGAGGCGGTCGACCGGGGGGCAACCGTGGACTCGGCCACGATAGCCTCTTCGGTGTCCCTGACGGCCGGTCCTGACTTGACCCGCGGGGTGCCGGGCTCGGCGGGAGTCCGCCGGCGGCGCTGACCGCCCGACGGCGTGGCTGGTTTCGGCGCCTCGCTGGCCGCTGGCGGCCGCGCGGAAGTGGGGGGGGAGGCCTCTGGTGCGGTTGGGATGGGCGCGGCTAGGGTAGTCGGTGGGGGCGAAGCAACGTTTGCCGGTGGCGGTGTCGGCTCGACGAGGGACACGGCGACCGGGGTCTCCTTTTCTGACTTCACCACCGGTGCGGGTCGTACCATGGTCGGAGGTATCGCCTGAATCTCGGGCATGGGCTCTAGGGCTTCGGCGCTCACTTGGGCCGCGGGCGCGGTTGCCATCGCCTCCGCCAGCCCCTTGACCGCCCCTGGCCCAGGCTCCAGGGCCGCGGGGCTCGTCGGGGCCCCGGGTCCGAGTTCTTCAGGCTCCGACTCCGCCCGCGCTCGAGCAGCGGGCTCGGGCGCGCGGTGGGCTTCGTGGATCGTCGGAGCCAGGGGTTCCGATGCATTGGTAACTTGCACCGGCGGAACCGCGGGAACCGGTTCTCTGGCTTCCGAAGTTATCTGGACCTCCGGCGTCATCTCTCTGGTCTCCGCCACCTGGTCTGTGGTGGCCTGGATCTGCCGGGATTGTCTGGTGACCGGCGCCGGCGGTGTCCAGGCTTCCGGGACCTGGGTCATGGCAGGGCTAAGCGGAGGGATGACCCTTTCCGGGGCTGCCGGCCTTTCAGCGACCGCCATACCGGCATCCCCCTGATCGGCAGGTATCGCTGCTGGGGCCGATTCCCCCACCGCTGCGATCCCAGTCGGAATCGATGCTCTCACTGCCTCGACCCCAGCCGGGATCGCTTCCGCCTCCTCGCTGGCGGGCGTCTCCACGCTGCCGCCCCGGCCACGGCGACCACGACCGCCGCGGCGACGGCGTGAGCGGGGCCGACCGGTGGGCTCCTGTTCCGCCTCGCCCCCGGCGATCAGGACCTCCAGCTCCATTTCATTCAGGGCGGTGGCCTGTCCGTCCCAGGAGATGACCGGTTCATCCAGGGCGGTGACCGGTGGTCGGTCGATGGCCTCCTCGCTGGCGACCCCAACAGGGGTGGGCAGGGTCTCGACCGGTGTGGCCTTCGGGGTGGCGGTACGCTCTTCCAGAGGCTGGGGCGCGGGCGCCAGTTGGGTTTCAGGGGGGGCTGCCGCAGTGACGTCGAGAGCCGGAGGGGTGGCATCCCGGGGCGTGGGGGTGGATGACGCCTGATCCTGACGATCCGGGGCCGGTCGACCGCCTCTTACCGGCGGTACCGGAGCCGGTTCCGCCGGGATCAGATCCCAGTCGAAAAAGTCGAGGTTTTCGTCCTCGATGAACGGCGAGGGCGAGACGGCCTCGGGACGGCGCCCTTCGCCGTCGCGTCGCCCGCGGCCACCGCGCCGGCTGGGGCGCCGGTCTTCCCCAAGGGCTTCACTGACCGATTCTCCCCCAGTCAATTCGTCCTGGGGTCCCGTCGGGGTGGGGGATGGTTCGAGGGCGGCACTTGCCGGGGGGGTAAGGGTATCCGGCGAGGGCGGGCGGGGGGCTGGGGGGCTGAGCAGGGGGCGGGGACCAAAGGCCCCCCCACGCCGGGGTTCCTCGGGGCCGCGATCCCCGCGGCGGCCTTCTTCGCGCCGTACCGTTTCACCCTGGCTTACGTCGCCGGTCGCCGGGGGCTGAAATTCATCCCGCTGAGCCTCCTCACGCCGGAGTTCTTCCCGGCGGGCCTCATCACGCCGTGGCTCCTCACGCCGGGATTCATCTCGCCGGGATTCGTCGCGGCGTGACTCACTGCGACGGGGTTCCTCCCGCCGGGTCTCCTCGCGCCTGGCGCCCTCGCGTCCTGCCTCATCCCGTCGCGCGTCCTCGCGCCGGCCAGCCTCGCGTGCCGGCTCTTCCTGGCGGATTTCGTCACGCCGGCCCGACTCTCGTCCGCTCTGATCCCGGCGGGGGGCTTCACGTCGGCCCTCGGCACGCCGTGTCTCCTCGCGCCGGGTCTCGTCCCGACGACCCTCATCGCGCCGGGGCTCCTCCCGGCGTGTCTCGTCGCGGCGGGGGGCTTCCTCACGCCGAGCCTCTTCCCGCCGCGGTTCCTCCCGGCGCGGTTCCTCGCGACGGCTGGGCTGCCGCCCGCTGCCCGGGCGGCCGGATTCACGGGGCTCGCCGCCGCCGAGCCTGGCTGCCGGGGCCCGCGCTTCCGCGGGGCGTGGCTCGGCCTGACGCTGATCCGGGGAGGGGCGGGCAGGGCGGGCGCGGCGCGACGGTTCTGCTTGTGGCGCTTGGGCCGGAACCGCCGGTTCTTCGGCATGCCGGGGGGCGAAGAGGGTTGTCCAGAGACGCTTGAGCAGGCTCTCGGGTTGCCGCTCCTGGGCGGGCTGGGGTTGGGTCTGGATCTGGGGCTGGTGGACAGGGGTCTGGGGTTCGGGGCGCCGGGGGGGCGGCGCCGGCTCCCGGGGGGCGGTCTGCTTGACCGCCGGCTCCTCGGTGCGGACCGCTTCGGCGGCCCGGGCCAGGTCCAGGGGCCGTTCCTCCACCCGGGTCACCAATCGATAGCTGGGCTGCTCGTCCGCCAGCCGCTCCGCGTCCTGGGTCCGGATCCGCTCGATACGGAAGTCCGGGGTCTCCAGGTGGGGATTGGGGATCAGCAGGACGATGACCCGCTGGCGCTGTTCGATGCCCTGGATGGCATTGCGTTTCTCGTTGAGGAGGAAGGTGGCCACGTCCACCGGTAGCTCCGCCAGGATGCGCTCGGTGTTCTCCTTCATCGCCTCCTCTTCCAGGATGCGCAGGATGGACAAGGCCAGGGACTCGACCCCGCGGATGGTGCCCTGACCCTTGCAGCGCGGGCAGACGAGCTGGCTGGACTCGCCCAGGGAGGGGCGCAGGCGCTGGCGCGACATCTCCATGAGGCCGAAGCGGGAGATGCGCCCGAGCTGGACCCGGGCGCGGTCCTGCTTCATGGCGTCGCGCAGCCGGTTCTCCACGTCACGCTGGTTGCGCGCCGGGGTCATGTCGATGAAGTCGATGACGAAGAGTCCGCCCAGGTCGCGCAGCCGCAACTGGCGGGCGATCTCGTCGGCGGCCTCCAGGTTGGTGTTGAGGGCCGTCTCCTCGATGTCGGCGCCCTTGGTGGCACGCGCCGAGTTGATGTCGATGGAGGTCAGGGCCTCGGTGTGATCGATGACGATGGAGCCCCCAGAGGGCAACCGCACCTCGCGCTGGAAGGCGGACTCGATCTGGCTCTCGATCTGGTAGCGGGTGAAGAGCGGCACCTCGTCCTCGTAGAGCCGCAACTTGCGCAGGTTGTGGGGCATGACCTGGCGGATGAAGGCCTCGGCCTTCTCGTACATCTTGCGGTCGTCGACCACGATCTCGCCGATGTCGGTTCGCAGGTGGTCGCGGATGGAGCGGATGATGACGTCGCTTTCCTGATAGATCAGGAAGGGGGCCTTGCGCTCGGCGGCGGACTGCTCGATGGCGGTCCAGAGCTGGGTGAGGTAGTTGAGGTCCCACTGCAACTCCTCAACGCTCTTGCCGACCCCGGCGGTGCGCACGATGAGCCCCATGTTCTCGGGGATCTCGAGCTGGCTCATGGCGTCGCGCAGCTCGGAGCGGTCGTTGCCCTCGATGCGCCGCGAGACGCCGCCGGCGCGGGGGTTGTTGGGCATGAGCACCAGGTAGCGCCCGGCCAGGGAGACGAAGGTGGTGAGGGCGGCGCCTTTGTTGCCGCGCTCCTCCTTGTCGATCTGGACGATGACCTCGCGGCCCTCGCTCAGGGCGTCCTTGATGTTGACCTTGGCCCCGGGCTTGTTGGCCTCGTCGCTGAAATAGCCCCGGGCAATCTCCTTGAGGGGGAGGAAGCCGTGACGCTCGGCGCCATAGTCGACGAAGGCCGCCTCCAAACTGGGCTCCACGCGGGTGATGGAGCCTTTGTAGATATTGGCCTTTTTCTGTTCGCGTCCCGGGGATTCGATGTCCAGGTTGAAGAGTTTCTGGCCATCGACGATGGCCACGCGCAACTCTTCCGGCTGAGTTGCGTTGATCAGCATTCTTTTCATTCGTTGTCTCGTAACCGGGCGCGCCGGCCAACCCGGGGCCGCGCCGGCCGGTTGCCACCCCGAGGGGCGCACTGGCGGTCACGGCATCCGGCTGCGCCTCCTGGGACCTGGCCCTGCAAAGGGTGGGCGGGGAGGCGGCGCGGACAGGCGCGCGTAAAACCTCATTTCGCGGTGTCCTTCGGGCACCGCGCGCAAGGGTCCCGCGCTGCCAAGAGGGGCCAGGGCGCTGGACCGGGGCGATTAGGTCATCGGCTGGCGGCTGATCCGGTGGGAATCGGGACCGCCGCGATGCGTCGGGCCGTCTCGGTGTACAATCCGCGGCCGCTGGAGGATAGGGACGCCGCTGTCAAGCGCAAGGGGCCAGACCGACGAGGAAGTGTGTCGGGGCGCCGTGGGACTGGAACGGAGGGCGGCTCGAAAAATCGCCCGAAAAATCATCACTTGCATCCTCCAGCCGGGCCCGCGGCACCGGGGAAGCGCAAGTTGTTAATGTTAACAGCGAACCCTGATCGCGGCAATCGAATCAAGGCCATGCAGCAACATTTCCCCGCCCCGGGTCATCCCCCGACCGACCATGCCCGGTGAGGCCCCGAGTCCAAGCGTCCAGCTTGTCCCCGTGCCGGCGGCGGCGGTGGGCCAGCGGATCGACAATTTCCTCCTGGCGCGCCTCAAGGGCGTTCCCCGCAGTCATGTCTACCGCATCCTGCGCGGCGGCGAGGTGCGGGTCAACAAGGGGCGGGTCCGGTCGGACTACCGGTTGCAGGCCGGGGACCTGGTGCGCATCCCCCCCGTGAGGCTCGCCGAGCCGCGGGAACCGGGCCTGGCCCCCTCCGCCCTGCTGCGGGGCCTGGAGGCGGCCATCCTCTACGAGGACGAACGCCTGCTGGCCATCGACAAGCCCGCCGGGCTGGCGGTCCATGGGGGGAGCGGCCTCAGCTTTGGGCTGATCGAGGCCATGCGTCAGCTCCGCCCGGGCATGGAACTGGAACTGGTTCACCGCCTCGACCGCGACACCTCCGGCTGCCTGCTCCTGGCCAAAAGGTCCAGCACCTTGCGCGACCTGCATCGGCTGATCCGCGATCAGGCCGTCGAGAAGCGCTATCTGGCCCTCCTGACCCGGCCCTTGCCCCGCGCCGAGCTGACGGTGGATGCCCCGCTGCTGAAAAACACCCTCAAGAGCGGGGAACGGGTGGTCCGGGTCGACCCGGCCGCGGGAAAGCCATCGCGCACCCGTTTCCGCCGCTTACGGGGCTATCCGGGGCCCCAGGGGGGGCTGGAACTGGTCGAGGCCCGCCTGCTGACCGGCCGCACCCATCAGATCCGGGTCCATGCCGCCCACCTGGGCGCGCCCCTGGCCGGCGACGAGAAGTACGGCGACGAGGGCGTCAACCAGGCCCTGCGTCCGCTGGGGCTGCGGCGGCTCTTCCTCCATGCCGCCGGCCTGAGTCTCCAGCCCGCGCACCTCTCCAGGCCCCTGCGGCTTCAGGCCCCCCTTCCCCCGGAACTCCAGGCCCTGCTGGCAAGGCTGGAGGAAATGGCAAAGAAGGAGTAAGGTATAGCGTCTGTCAGGGAATTAAGTCAGCCAGGACTCGGTCCCTGGCAGATCCCTGTCGGTATATAATTATCTAATTCAATAAGATACTGATGTCATTCCGGTCCCGGTCTGGCGTGAACCCTACCCGATGCCTTGTTCAGGCCCCGCGTCCCACTCCCCCTCCGTCGCTGCCGTGCATGTTTCTTGCTTAAGTCAGGTCATTCCCCCGGCCATCGCCCGTTAGCCATTCTCCAGGTGCCATGTCCTTCAAACTGCTAGTCTTCGATTGGGACGGAACCCTCATGGACTCCGAGGCCCGCATCGTGGCCTGCATCCAATCCGCCTTTGCCGATCTCGGCGAGATGCCGCCCCCCCGCGAGGTCGCCCGTGAGGTGATCGGGCTCGGCCTGGAGGAGGCCATGACCATGCTCTGGCCGGATGGCAGTGTGGTCCAACGGCGGGAACTGGTGGATCGCTACCGTTTCCACTTTCTCGGTGGAAATGAAAGTTCCAGCCTGTTTCCCGGCGCCCGTGAACTCATCGAAGACCTCAAGCAACGGGGCCTGCTGCTGGCGGTGGCTACCGGCAAGAGCCGGCGTGGATTGGAATCCGCCCTGGCCAGTACCGGGCTGCGTGGTCACTTTCATGCGACCCGCTGCGCCGACGAGACCTTCTCCAAGCCACACCCGGAGATGCTGCTCCAGGTCATGGATGAGCTGGGGGCGCACCGGTCCGAGACCCTGATGATCGGGGATACGGAATACGACATGGAGATGGCCCGCAACGCCGGCGTGGCCGCCCTGGCCGTGGCCTATGGCGTCCATGGTCTGGAGCGCCTGCTGCGGCATGAACCGGTCGATTGCGTCCATGCCTTCGAGGAACTCCGGTACTGGCTGGAGCGCAATCTCCTGCCTTGAGCCGGCCCCCGTTCAGATGCCGTGAAAAAAACTCCTGATCAGGGTTCTTGATATCTTCAATAACAAGGAGATAGCACGTCTATCGCTGGTACAAACGGTATTCCCCAAGCTCTCAGGGCTGGAACTGAAGCCGCCAGACGTTATGGATGCGGGGGTTGCGGGCGAAGTCCCTGGGCAGGGTGGCGGCGGTGAGGTCGCTGATCTCCAGCCCGGCCAACTCATCGCGCCCATCGGAACCCTCTGGCCCATTTGATCCATTTGACCCATCTGGCCTATTTGACCCGCCGGGCCTCCTGCCGGGCGCCGCGGGCCAGACGTTCCGCTCGCGCCTCGTCCCCAGGGCCGCCGCCAGGGCCTCCCGATCCAGGCGGAACCGGCGCAGGTTGTTGGAAAAGATCAGGATGCCGCCGGGTTCCAGGAGCCGCAGGGCGTCCCCGATCAGCCGCGCCTGGTCGCGCTGGATGTCCAGGGTGCCGGTCATGCGCTTGGAGGTGGAGAAACTGGGGGGGTCGAGAAGGATCAGGCCCCAGCGCCGCTGGCCAGCGACCTCCCGAGGCCAGGTCAGGCAGTCGGCCTGGATGAGTTCGTGTCGCCCACCGCTGAAGCCATTGAGGGCCAGGTTGCGGCCCGCCCAGTCCAGGTAGGTGCGGGACAGGTCCACCGTGGTGGTGCTCAGGGCGCCCCCGGCGGCGGCGTGGACGCTGGCGGTGCCGGTGTAGCCGAAGAGATTGAGGAAGTGCCGGCCCGCCGCCAGTTCGCCGATCAGGCGGCGGACCAGGCGGTGGTCCAGAAAGAGCCCGGTGTCGAGATAGTCCGCAAAATTGACCAGAAACCGCAGGCCCTGCTCCTGGACCTGGAAGAAATGGCGCTGGCTGTCAAGGCGTTCGTACTGGTACTTGCCGCGCTGTCGGCGGCGGACACGCAGGAAGAGGCGCTCGCTGGCGATCCCCAGCACCTCGGGGATGACCCCCAGGGCCTCCCGTAGCCGGCGGCGGGCGTCCCGCGGGTCGATGCTGGCGGGGGCCTCGTATTCCTGAACATTGGCGATGCGTTCGCCGTCCAGGGTGGTATAGAGGTCCAGGGCGAGGTTGTACTCGGGCAGGTCGGCGTCGTAGAGCCGGTAACAGTCCACCCCCTCGTGCCGGCGCCATTTATCGAGGCCTTTCAGATTCTTGCGCAGCCGGTTGGCGAGCATCTCCGCCCCGGGGCCGCGCTGGGCCGGGGGCAGGGGACGGGGCTGGTCGGAAACGAAGTACTCCTCCCGCAACGCGAAGTGCAGCAGCCGGCAGGGGAGGGGGCCGTTGTAGAGGCTGTGGTAGCCCTCCGCCCGCAGCCCCAGGGCGTGGCCCAGTTCCGGGTTGCCGGTGAGGATCGCGGCCCGCCAGCCGCGGAAGCGCTCCCGCAGGACCTGACCCAGCAGGGCGTAGAGGCCGGGCAGTTCCGCCGCCTCGCCCAGGCGTTCGCCGTAGGGGGGGTTGGCCACCAGCAGCCCCCGGTCGTCGGCGCGGCCTGGCGCGGCCTCCCGCAACTCCCGGCACTCGAAGCGGACCTGGCCGGTCAGGCCGGCGCGGGCCAGGTTGTCGTTGGCGGCGCGGATCGCCGCCAGGTCCCGGTCATAGCCGTGGATCCGCACCCCCCCGGCCGCCAGTCGGGCCAGACCCAGGGCCCGCCGTTCCCGGGCCTCCGCCAGCAGGGTCTCCCAGGTGTCGGACTCATGGCCCAGCCAGCCGGTCAGGCCCCAGTGGCGATGGCCCAGGCCGGGGGCGATGTCGGCGGCGATCAGCGCCCCTTCGAGGCAGAGGGTACCGGAACCGCACAGGGGATCGAGCAGGGCGGCCCCCGCCGCGGCCAGTTCCGGCCAGCCGGCGCGCAGCAGGATGGCGGCGGCGAGGTTCTCCTTGAGGGGCGCGGCGCTGCCCAGACGGCGATAGCCGCGCAGATGCAGGGAGTCGCCGGAGAGGTCCAGGCTCAGGGTCACCTGGTCCTGGTGCAGATAGGCCTGGACGCGCAGGTCCGGCGTGACCCGGTCGACGGTGGGCCGCTCCCCGCAGCGGGCACGAAAGCGGTCGACGAGGGCATCCTTGACCCGCAGGGCACCGAACTGGCTGTGACTGATGCCGCTGGAGGTGCCGTCGAACTGGACGACGAAGCTGCCCCGGGGGGACAGGTGTTCCTCCCAGGGGACGGCCGCGGCCCCGGCGTAGAGGCTGTCACTGTCCCCGGCGGGGAAGCGGGCCAGGGGCAGGAGGACTCGGTTGGCCACCCGCGACCAGAGACAGGCGCGGTAGGCGTCTGCCAGGGGCCCGGCGAAGCGGGCGCCGCCCCGGCTCTCCTTGACCCCCGCCAGTCCGAGGGCCAGCAATTCGTCGGCCAGCAGGGATTCCAGGTGCCGGGGGGCGGTGGAGAAGAATTCAGGCATCGGGACGGGCGCGGAGTGGCAGGGGGGCGATGACCGGCATCTTACGGCTTTTTATTGACCTCGCCCTTCGGTTTCGGCAGCCGGTGGCGGCGCGGGGCGTCAGGCGGGAGGATGCCTGCCCCCCGGTGCTATGGCCCGGACCGATACCGGTTATACTTTCCCTTGATTTTCCACTCCAACCCCTGGCCCCACCTGCCTATGGACGCCGACATCCTCCGCATCATCCTTGCCGTGCTCGGCGCCCTGATCATCGCCGGGCTCTACTATTGGGAGCAGCGCCGCCGCCAGTCCCGCGAGGACGAGCACGCCGGGGAGCACGCCGACCGGGACCGGATGGTCCTGTGGGGCGAGGACCTCGACGCGGAGACGGGCGCTGACGACAGCCCCCGGCCCGAGGGCCACCCCAGCGTCTGGGAACGGGACGATCAGGACCTGGCGGCCGACGGGGCGGGGACGGCGCAACCGGCTCCCGCCCGGCCGTCACGGGGCCGGGCCGCCCCGTCCAGCCTCGATTTGGTGCGCCCCGACCCCGAATTCGCCGGGGTGGCCTTTCCTCCCGGGCCCATGCTGGTGGTCCTGCATGTCGCCGCCCGCGCGCCCGAGGGCCATTTCGACGGCGCCGCCATCGTCCTCGCCGCCCGCATCGCCGGCCTGGAACCGGGTGACCGGGAGATCTTCCACTGCAACCTGGGCGACGAACACCATACCGAGACCCTCTTCAGCATGGCGAACATGGTCAAGCCCGGCACCTTCCCCTTCGGCGCCATGGCGGACTTCATCACCCCGGGCCTGACCCTCTTCGCCCAGCTCGAAGGTCAGCCGGGCGATCCCGGCCGGCTGGAGGAACTCCTCGGCACCGCCCACAGCCTGGCCCGCGACCTGGGCGGCGAATTGCTGGACGAGCGGCGGCAGCCCCTGACGTCCGCGTGGGAGGAAGGGTTGCAGAAGCGGGTCATGGCCTTCGTTACCCAGCGGATGGCGGAGGAGGAGGGGTGAGCGCGGCGGCGGACCCCTCCGCGCGGGCGGAGGAGCTGCGCCGGCTCATCCATTACCACGACTATCGCTACTATGTCCTTGACGATCCGGAGATCCCGGACGCCGAATACGACCGCCTGCTGCGGGAACTCCAGGCCCTGGAGGCCGCCCACCCGGAACTGATCACGCCGGACTCCCCCACCCAGCGGGTCGGTGGCCACCCCCTGGATGCCTTCGTCACCGTTGAACATCGGGTACCGATGTTGTCTTTGCGCAACGCCATGGACGAGGAGGAGATGCGATCCTTTGATCAGAGCATCTGCAAGGAATTGGGGCAGGACCGGGTCCGTTACACCGCTGAACCCAAACTGGATGGCCTGGCCATCGGTCTGACCTATGAGGCGGGGGTCCTGACCCAGGCCGCCACCCGCGGGGATGGCCAGTTTGGCGAGGACGTCACCGCCCAGGTCCGCACCATCAAGGCCGTGCCCCTGCGCCTGCGTGGGGCGGATTGGCCCCGACTGCTGGAGGTGCGGGGCGAGGTCTTCCTCCCCAAGGCCGGCCTCGCCGCCATCAACGACCGCGCCCGGCGCGAGGGCGCCAAGGTCTTCGCCAATCCCCGCAATGCCGCCGCCGGCAGTCTGCGTCAACTCGACCCCCGCGTCACCGCCCAGCGGCCCCTGACCCTGTTTTGCTATGGTTTCGGGGCCGTCGCCGGCGGGGGACTGGCGGCGACCCAGGGCGAGAGCCTGCGCCGGCTGCAAGACTGGGGCATGCCCATCTCCCCGGAGTTGCGGGTGCTGGATGGGGTCGAGGCCTGTATCGCCTATCACCGCGCCCTGGGCGAGCGACGCGAGGCCCTGGAGTACGACATCGATGGCGTGGTCTTCAAGGTGGACGACCTGGCGGATCAGGCGCGGCTGGGCTTCGTCGCCCAGGCCCCGCGCTGGGCGGTGGCCTATAAGTTCCCGGCCCAGGAAGAGCTGACCCTGGTCGAGGCGGTGGAGTTCAACGTCGGCCGGACCGGGGCCGTGACTCCGGTGGCGCGCCTCCAGCCGGTGCGGGTGGGGGGCGTCACCGTTTCCAACGCCACCCTGCATAACCTGGACGAGGTCTGGCGCAAGGACGTGCGTCCCGGGGACACGGTCTACATCCGCCGCGCCGGGGATGTCATACCCGAGGTAGTGCGGGTCCTGCCGGAATGCCGGCCGCCAGGCACCAGCCCGGTGGCCTTGCCCACGACCTGCCCGGTCTGTGGCTCGGCGGTGACCAAGGCCCCAGGGGAGGCCGTGGCCCGCTGCACCGGCGGTCTCTATTGCCCGGCCCAGCGCAAGGAGGCCATCCTCCACTTTGGCGCCCGGCGCGCCCTGGACATCGAGGGTCTGGGGGAGGAACTGGTCGACCAACTGGTGGACAAGGGGTTGGTGGCTGACCCGGCCGATCTCTACGCCCTGCGCCACGAACAACTGGCCAGCCTGGAGCTGATGGGGGACAAATCCGCCCACAACCTGCTGGCGGCCCTGGAGCGTAGCCGGACCACCACCCTGGCGCGCTTCATTTTCGCCCTGGGGATTCCGGGGGTGGGGGAGGCCACGGCCCTGGCCCTGGCGGAGCATTTTGGTGACCTGGACCCCCTCATGACCGCGCGCCTGGAAGACCTGATCTTTCAGGGGGGCGTCCCGGGTCTGGGCGCCAAAAAGGCCCAGGCCCTGGCCGCCTTCCTTGAGCATCATCCCCAGGCGGCCCCCGGGTTGGGGGAGGGTCTGGCGGACTGGCTGGGGCGTCAGGGCATCCCCGGCATCACCGTCAGCCTGGCCGCGGCCGTCGCCGCGCGCTTCCCGACCCTGGCGGCCCTGCGTCAGGCGGGTGCCTCGGGGCTGGAGAATCGCCGGCAGGTCCGGGTCCCCGGGGTGGGGGATATCCTGGCCCGGCAGATCCTCGACTTCTTCGCCCAGCCCCACAACCGGGAGGTCATCGCCAAGCTCGTCGCCTCCGGCATCCATTGGGAGCCGACCGGCCGTCGCGCCCCAGCCCCCTTGGGGGCGGCTGACCAGGCCGATTTGGCCGATTTGGCTGATCAGGCCGATCGCCCCGGGGGTGCGCCGGCGGCGCCCGCCCGACCCCTGGCGGGCCGGACCCTGGTTATCACCGGGACCCTGAGCCGGCCGCGGGAGGAGATCAAGGACCTGCTGCTCAGCCTGGGCGCCAAGGTCACCGGCAGTGTCTCCGCCCGGACCGACTTCGTCCTCGCCGGGCAGGACGCCGGCTCCAAGCTGGCCAAGGCCCAGTCCCTGGGGGTGCGGGTGATCACGGAGGCCGACCTGCCCGGAATGCTGGCCGGCGACCTCCCTCGGGACCCGCCAACAGCCACCTGACTTTGAAAATGAAAGCCATTGCCATGTCTTTCACGCCAACCGCAACCGGAGCCTTTCATGCAAGATTTGACCAAGGAACAACAGATCCTGGTGGCCATGCGCAAGACCCTGACGGCCATCATCAAGGATGTCACGCCACCGCCCGGCTTGAAGCACCCCCTGTCGGCGGCGACCATTGAGGACGTCCGCCAGTGCCTGGCCCTGATCGCCGCCCGGGAACGGGAACTGGCTGACGCGCAGGGGCGGATCATCGAAAAGCCCTTCTACACCGATGAGCCCCCGACGGCCCAGGTGGTCCCCATCGCCGGCCTGACCAAAGGCCGCAAACCCCACTGATCCCCAGGCTAACTGTCATGAGGTGGCGCGCCATTCCACTGAGGGTTAAATATCTTGCCGTGCCTTTCACCCTAGCTGACATGAGTGGACGCGCCACGCCACTGATATTGAAAGACTTTCACGTGCCTTTCACGCGAAGGGGCTAGCTCGTGCGCGGCGTGGCGGAACTGCTGGCCATCGACCGGGCTCATGCCTGGCATCCTTACACCTCGACCCTGAACCAGGACCCCGTCTATCCGGTGCGCGCGGCGCGGGGCTGCCGGCTCGAGCTCATGGATGGGCGGGAACTCATCGATGGCATGTCCTCCTGGTGGTGCGCCATCCATGGTTACAACCATCCGGTGCTCAATCAGGCCCTGCGGGATCAGTTGGAGGCCATGGCCCACGTCATGTTCGGGGGCCTGACCCACGAACCGGCGGTGGGGCTGATCGAGCGCCTGGTGGCCCTGACCCCGGCCCCGCTCCAGCACGTCTTCCTCTGCGATTCCGGCTCGGTCTCGGTGGAGGTGGCCATCAAGATGGCCCTCCAGTACCACCAGGCCCGGGGGGAGCCGGGTCGTCACCGTCTGCTGGCCCTCAGGTCCGGCTACCATGGCGACACCTTCGGCGCCATGTCGGTGTGCGACCCCGTCACCGGCATGCACCACCTCTTCGCCCAGGTCCTGCCCCGACAGCTGTTCGCCCCGGCCCCGGCCTGCCGTTTCGGCGCGCCCTGCCGGGACGAGGACATCGCCGGCTTCGCGGACCTGCTCTGGGAGCATCGGCGGGAACTGGCGGCGGTGATCCTGGAGCCGATCGTCCAGGGGGCCGGCGGCATGCGGTTTTACAGCGCGGATTATCTGCGGCGGGTGCGGGAGTTGTGCGACGCCGCGGGGGTGCTGCTCATTGCAGACGAGATCGCCACCGGCTTTGGCCGCAGCGGCCGGTTCTTCGCCTGTGAACACGCCGGGATCAGCCCGGACATCATGACCCTGGGCAAGGCCCTCACCGGGGGCTACCTGACCCTGGCCGCCACCCTGGCCAGCCGGGAGGTGGCGGCGACCATCTCCTCGGGAACACCGGGGGTCTTCATGCATGGCCCGACCTTCATGGGCAATCCCCTGGCCTGCGCCGTGGCCAACGCCAGCATCGACCTGCTCCTGGCCCGGGACTGGGTGGGGGAGGTGCGCGACATCCAGGCCGGTCTGGAGGCCGGTCTGGCCCCCTGTCGGGGGCTGCCCGGGGTCGCGGAGGTCCGGGTCCTGGGGGCCATTGGCGTGGTGGAACTGGAGCGGCCGGTGGTCATGCGCGACCTCCAACGCCGCCTGGTGGAGCGGGGGGTCTGGCTGCGCCCCTTTGGCCGATTGCTGTACCTGATGCCCCCCTTTGTGATCGAGGCGCGGGATCTGGCGCGACTCTGCGCCGCCACCGTCGCGGTGCTCGACGAATGGGCCTGGGACTGAAGTCTCAGTATCCCTGGTAATACCAGCGGTTGTTCCAACCGGGCAGTGGGGGGTAGGCGAGGGGGGCTTCCCCGCCGGTTGTGCGGGGGGGCGGTGCCTCGGGACTCGCGGGGTGACTGGGAGGGGCAGGATTGGCGGCAGGCGGGGGTGCTTGCCAGGGCCCCTGGTTGAGGAAGTGCTCCCGGTCCCGTTCTACATGTTCCCGCAGGGCCTCGCGGCGGCGCAGGTGCTCCTGCTGGCGGGCCTCCTGGTGGGTGTCAAGCTGACGTCGGCGGGCATCCAGGGCCTCTTGGGAAGCGCGGCGGCGCTCCTCCCAGGCCTGGCGTTGGGCACGCACCGCTTCCAGCCAACGGTCGGCGGCAGGGTCCGCCAGCGCGGCTGGGGCGGTCGGCGCGGGGGTGGCCTCCTCACCCAAGCCCGGCGGGCCGGGGGGTGGGGCCTGAGCGCCAGCGGCCAGGGGCACCCACAGACACCCCAGCAGGCACCCATGGCAGAGGGAACGAAAAGCCTGATCGCGGTCGCCGCTCAGCATCCCAGGTCCTGTTCAGTGACGGGCTGGACCCGATACCGCCTGGGTCCTGTTTATCAATATTTCATTATGTACAGAAATTCTCCCGCGCCTGCCTTGCCCTGGATCAATTGACCTGCATCGTCACGCTTTTCGGGTAGATCCCGAAGGGTGTCGTCAGGGGAGATGGCCGCGGGTGGCGGGCCTCAGGTCAGGCCCTCCTCCTCCAGCCGGCGGTGAATCTCCGCCCGCAGCCAGCGCAGGGCGGTCTCCGCGGTCAGTGGGGCGTCATTGCGCGTGGTGATGAAAAAGACATCGTCGGCCAGGGCGCCGACCGTGGCGATCTTGGCGTTGTGCAGGCGGATGCCCCCCTCCTCGAAGATGGCGCCGATCTGCGCCAGCAGGCCCGGGCGGTCCCGGGTGGTGAGGCGCATCAGGGTGCGGTGGTTGCGTGGATCGGGGAGGAAGCTGACTTCGGTGGCGACGGGGAAGTGCCGAAGCTGCCGTGCCAGCCGCCGGACCGCCGGCATGGGCACTTCGGGGTGGGCCAGGGCCTGGCGCAGGGTCGCCCGGAGCCTGGCCATGACCTCGGGGTCGTCGAGGGGCTGGCCGTCGCGGTCGAGGACATGGAAGGCGTCGAGGGCCATGGCGTCATCCGTGGTCATGATGCGGGCGTCGACGATATTCAGGCCCTGCTGGTCAAGGACGGCGGTGGTGCGGCTGAAGATCAGGTTGCGGTCCGGGGTATAGAGGAAGACCTCGGTGCAGCCACGGCGGGTCACCGGGCGGATGACCACCAGGGGGAGGTTGCCGGCGGGGTTGGTGAGGATCAGCCGGGTCTGCCAGGCGATCTCGTCCGGGGCGTTGTAACGGAAATAATCGAGGTTGAACTTGATCCACAGGACCATGCACTGGTCGCGGGTCAGGCCGTAGGCGGCGAGCTGG
>WBZM01000595.1_pt2 | contig 35739 bp, 36 predicted proteins | sample 5204271 | NCBI WGS metagenome assembly WBZM01 (sample SAMN12344346, study PRJNA552823) | activated sludge metagenome | biome: Activated sludge suspended growth; feature: Nitrification reactor; material: Wastewater; isolation source: activated sludge from nitrification reactor of wastewater... | reverse complement strand
GAGACACAGAGGTTCCATTTTCGCCCATTGGGCGTCAGTCAAAACGAATCGGTCCATCCAAAGCTTGAATCACAGCCAAGCTCGGATGAGAATCCTGAATCCCAACAGTCCTTAGCGCAGCGTCGCGAGGGAACGGTGCTTGTCGCGAGCGCTACATGTTCATGCGGAACGGTGTTTACGGTTCGCGGTGGGCACGAGCGCCAGAACATTCAGCTCCGGATCTCCACGATCTCAAAAATCGGCCCACTACTTAAAACGAAAGTTGTTGCTGAGCTTGCGAACGGAACGGCAAAGAAGCAATCGCTCAAGCTCTCAACATTCCGTTCAATGCAGTCGTCAGGGTTCAAGCCGGAATGTCTGAAGTCGAACAATCGGCCATCACCGGCGTCAGCCGCCGCTCGAAGCCGCGGAACAGATCGCAGAACCGAATGTCGCCATAGCCGTCGGAATGCGCCGCCCAGTCCGGCTCCAGCCGCCGCACGCCGATCATGACGCTCGATCGCGCGAACAATCGCTGCTCCAGCGCATCTTCCGTCAGGTCATCCGGCAACGACAAGACCAATTCCGCCGTCATCGCACGCTTCAGACTGTCCTGGATCGTTGAACGCGCCGCCCCTAGATGCCGCCGGATCTCCCGCGCGCTCACCCCGTCGTGGGAAAGTTGCAGCTTATGCCGTAATTGTCGGATGGTCAGTTCTCTCTTCACTGGCATTCCGTTCCCTGTGTCGACTTCGACAAGGCGGAATGCCCGAGTTCCGGACCTGCCGACAGCAAGACGAAGAGGGCCAGAAAAGACTCTCAGGTGGCCGGATTTATCTCGGCCCCTCCGGCATCAAATCGGAATCCGCGGCGGGGTTGCGTCGGAATTCGCATGGCATGGCTCGAACTGGTTGGTTGCGGTATTCCAGCGCTCGATTTCACGACGGCCGTCAGGATGAACGATAGTTATCGTAGTGGGGTCTGCGGGAGTCGCAATCGAAATCGAATGCCCGGCTTCGAGCAGGCGTTGACCGATAGGCTTGTCAGGCAGAGGGCGTAGCTTGAGCATGCGGATCTTTTGATCGAAATGAAGCCGTTCGTCTATTGCTTTCGTCAGGTTTCTGCGAATGCGTCGATACGAAGTCGAGGAAGACGCCGACCTGGGATGACGGCCGGCGTCAAGTCGGCGCGGTACATCTGAAAGCCATGCCGGTCATCCTGACGATGCCCGATGAAATCGAGACCTGGATGCACGCGCTGGCTGAAGAAGCGCGCAAGCTTCAATTGCCGATCCCGGATGGCGCGTTCGCGGTCGTCGCGATCGGAAGACTTGAGGATGGGCCGAAGCGACGCCCTCCTGCGTGACGCCGCGCTTGGCGGAAAATCGCGCAATCGTTAGGTTGGCGTCCGAATCTTTGTCTTCGTCGATAGCGAGCTTCCAAATTGCTGCCGAAGTGGCTCACGAACATTTTTAAGGCGCGCCAAGTGGCGCGCCAGGATGCCGCGACCCTCATTCGCGCCCATCGGAGCGATGCCTACCGCGTCGCGCGTGAACGGGCCCGTGAGGCGCGCAATGGTAGCACAATCGACGCGGATCGAGATTCCCGCCATTGGGATCGTGTTCGCGCGCATATTGCTCGCGAACTGAAGATTTCAAGAACCGACACCGCCACACGCATGCTGGACGACAGCAGATGAAGATCGACGATGTTTTGGAAATGACCGTCAAAGGCCTTGCGGCGCACGGTGTCGAGAGCGTTGCGGCGCATTGCAACTATTGCGGGAAGACCTGGCCGGCGCCGATCGGCGTCATGCCGGACGCGACAACGCTGCGGAAAATCCGCGCGCTGCTCACTTGCCCAACCTGTGACCGCACCGACATCGATATCGAGCCAAACTGGCCTGACGCTTTATCCTCGCACTGACCGGGCTGGGGAGCGCCCCGACCCTCAGTGCAGGAGACGAACCTTCGACGTGGCGGCGAAGATGGCCAAGACAATTCTGCTCAACTGCCGGAGCGATCCGCCCGCCCAATTCTGCTCGATCACCGCGCGCTGGGCGACGACATCGTCGTAATAGAACCGCGGATCGATGCCCTCGTCCTGCGCGAGATCGTCAACGATGCGTCGCAACAGGAGTGATAAGTGCTCGTAGGTCGGTTTTGGAAAATTGATCACCCGCAATCGATCCAGCAGCGGCGCCGGCAAATCAGCAAGGCTGTTCGAGGTGAAAACGTAAGACGGAAACGACAGGTCGAAATCCGTCTGCAGCGCCGGATCATGATATCGGCGCGCGGTCTCGCGCTCTAGGAACCCGAGAAGAACATCCCAGAGACGGCCATCACGGCGGTTCGTCGCCGCCTTCTCGAGTTCGTCCAAAACGATGAGCGGATTTGCCTGCTTCGCTTGCGCCAGCGCCCGGATCGGAAAGCAAGGCTCTGTTGAATTGAATCGTCGCGAAGTGCCTCCGAAGGCCCCGTCCAGAGTCGCGCCGTCGACGCGCGCGACATAGACACCTAGTTCCTCGCCCAGGCGTCGCGCGAAACGAGACTTGCCGCAGCCGGGATCGCCGACAAGCAAAGTCGGCCGCAGTTTCACATACTTGCGCGTGATGAGATCGGTGAGCATCGGATCGATCGCGGCGGCGGCGTAAGGGAATTCGTCCAGAAGGACTTTGCGGACTTTGGAAAGGTCCGGGGTCGGCATCAGCGGCTGGTCGTTGCCGATGATATCGTAATATGGCGTCATCAGCTCCGCGGTGCGTTCCTGTGCTGAATCTGTGACCGAGAACCCATAGGGCGTAATTCGCGCAAAGCCTTCCTCGACCGGGGGGCGGGTGTCGGGGGTCGGTCCAAGCAGGTCAGAAAATGGAAACGGCATGACTTTTCCCCCGGGAGAATTTCACTGCTGATCGAGCACCTGCGATGGGCGGTTTACAGCGTGGATCTGGCGAAGCATCGCCAGCGGATTTCGCGCGCGCCACGGCATTGCCGCGCCGTTGATGGCCCGGAATTCGAGAAAGCTCACTGGACAAGAAAATTGTCGCCCGCCGAGCCACCATTGCCGATTTAAGTCGACCTCGGCCGGACGCCGCTGCCATCGGGGGCCCGGCAGCGCCTTAACCTGGTGGACTTCGGCTTGCGATGGCGATCCCGTACTTCGTCATTCTCATCGCGCTAGACTCGCGCGCGGCGGCAACGCGAACGACCGCCTCCAATAGGTCGGCCCCGGGTCTCGCCAACTTGCTCTTACTCACACGCAGCATGACGCTAACTCACATATGTTCATGAAATGTTCTAAGGTATCTTTTCCTTTATGTCAATTCGAGAAGAGCCCTCAGCGCTCGCGCGGAGTCCGCCGGGGCAGAGGCTGATACCCGGCGACGCAACGCTTTATGCGAAAATTCGCTTACGGCCCACGCACGCTTGCCATTGAAACATAGTAGGATTTATATCTCTTATTAGGTCTCTGGAGTACGCCCATGCCTGTAACCCGCATTGGTCGCCAGTTCATGAAATTCAGCGACGGCGATGGAAACCGCGTCATCGTCCGGATCAGCGCCATCCAGCAGGCGTCCGACTGCGATGAGTTTCAGCGCGAGACTTACGTCACCGTCGCAGGCCGAACGATTCCAATCCAAGTGCCACTGGACGAGTTGGAGGAGATTCTCGACGACGAGGCGTTTCCCTATCGGCGCCACAAAGGACGTGGAGACGTTCAACGGCCGTAGGCAGGAAACGTTTTGGCAATATCGCCACGCTGAACGACAACCGCCGCACGAAACAGTGGCTTCCTCCCCAACCGTGCTGCTGACGACGCCAAGTGAAAAAGTGTTTGGGAGAACGCTCATGAGCAACGACAAGACGGATCCGCCGGGCCCAGCAAGCGACGCAGGCACATGGTACAATTCATTGAGGGCGAAGCTGTCTGACCTGGACGGCGACGCGCCAGTTTCGGGCATTTCCCGCATCTATTTGGCTGGACCACTGGGGTTCTCGGAAATCGGCCATCTCGCCAAGTCCGACCTGATCCGCCTGCTCGTCGTCATGGACTACGAAGTCATCGATCCCTTCGCGCTCGCACCGGCCGACGAAATCGCCCTCATTCGCCAACTGCACTCTCTCGATGCGCAGCGCGCGGCTTGGCAGAACCTCAATTTCCGGATTGGCGAAATCAACCGCAAGGCGATCGACGACTGCGACGCCGTCCTGGCAATCCTCGACGGAACCGACGTCGACAGCGGCACGGCGGCCGAAATCGGTTACGCCTATGCGCGCGGCAAACCTATCCTCGGCTACCGTGGCGATTTCCGGTTGGCGGCTGACAACATCGGATCGACCGTCAACCTGCAAGTCGAGTATTTCATCGTTGCGAGCGGCGGATCGATCGTGACAAAGATCGCCGACATTTTTGACGCTCTCTCGCGTCTGCCGGTTGCCTCAGCGCGCGCCTAACTCGTCTCCTCTTGATGGTTCTGTTGGGTTACTATCAGAGCACGCGGGACCTCACATAGCTGACGGTGGGGCAGACAGATAATGGGTTTGGGTCGATGACTGGTGACGACAGTAGACGCGAGCCGGATGTCGGGCCGACGCCGACCGAGGCGGCGGTCGTCTTGGACCGGACCTGTGCCGCCATCGAGGATTCGCTCGATGCACTCGAAATCCTTTTCACGCCTGACGATGCGCTCGGCGGCCGAGCGCCGATTGAGATTTTGCGTACCGAGCCCTTTGCGGCACGCGTGATCAACAAGACGCTTGAAACGTTCGGCGATACAAAAAAGGCAGCACGATGGCTCTGCCGCCCGACGCATTTGCTAGATGGCCGACGTCCGCTCGAATTGCTCGGCGCCCAGGAAGGCGCGCGGCGGGTGGAGACGGTTCTCGCGCGAATCGACTACGGAGTACCGCCATGACTCGCCACCGTTGGCGATTCCGCAGCGATATGGGACCTAGCTGTCGTTTCCCCTGCGCCCAACGCGCCCTGTAGCAACGCCGGGACGTAGACGTCAGCATCGAGCTTCGGCCAATGCAGGCCGAGGCCAGCAGGACTGATTTCGATTTCAGCGAGATTGTCCGGCGAGGCGCCGGAAAGGCCCTCGACAAGCTGGGCCGGGAAGGCGAGCTGAACGCCTGAGCTCAGATCGACGATCACGCGAGCTGTGCGACGATCGTAACTGGCGCAAATCGCGTATCCAGCGTCCCGCAAGGCCGTCATTCGCTGTTCGGCCGGGGCGATATCACGCCCGGAGATGCTGGAGCGTGTACCCGTCATCGCTAAAACTCCGGTTTCGCGGTGTGCACGAATTCTTCTTTGAACGCTGGCTCTCAGCCGAATCCGCCATTCACCGCGCGATCCGGCTCTTGCGGCCGGAAAATGCTCGTTCGGCGCTGGCGCGTTCGCCAGCGCATCTAAAATGACCGCGCGAGACGGCGCGACGTCGCCCGTTCCCTTGCCCTTGAAGTCCCGTTTGAACGTGGCTGTGCGCTCAATCGTTCGCCTGGAGATCGTCAAAAAGGGCGTCAACAGAAACGAACCGCTGCATGCCGCCACGCTCGACTTCAGCGAAGGCTTTCAGCGTCTCCGCGTTGGGTTGAAACAACGCGGGCGGAATGGCCTTCTCGTGTGCAATGCGGGTCATAAGCGCCCGCACGACGTCGCTGACCGTCAGGCCGGATGCCTGAATGACCTGATTGGCGATATCCTGAATTTCGCCCGGCACCCGGGCCTGCACCATCCGGCTCGCGGCCATGACACTCTCTTCGGCTTGTATTTCACTTTAGTACAGAAATAGTTGGGGTGTCACTTTGTCCAGCCTCTGGCGAAGCCCATCGACGCGCGCCGCGGTCAGCGGCGCAGACGCCGAGACCGACATGGGACTCAGCTCTTGGCGACCATATCCAGAGACCAAGGGGCTGGTTTACGCAGCAAATCGACCATTTCGGGAACCGGATCGTCTGGGGTGTCGAGGGTGACCACGAATGCAGCAAAGCCCTCCGCGCTCATCCGAATTGGACGGATTTCCATGAGCGCTTCCTCGGCAACGCGCACGTCGGCCCCGCGGACGAAGTCGGTGAGCGACAGTCCACACAGGTGAGCAGCGTGGTCGATGATGGCAAGATCAGTCTCCGGCAGGCGTACCGAAATCGTCTTTTGTTTTCGCCGGGCTTTCATCAAGGCTCTCCCTTCCCTCGAATCTGGCGCGCCGCCACCATCGACGCAAGAGCGACTGCGCCAATCGTTAAGATTGGCACGAGCCCGGTGGAGTCGCGTTATTGGCATTGACCACGCGCGCGCCGCACGATTCTGTGCGGCAAGATGGGCGTCGCTGCCGAAGAGTTGCTGGACGCAGCAAGTACGGACATTGGATACTTCCTGGAGCAGCCATACTCACGGCATTGGAATCGAATGTTCAGGCCATCCCGGCAAGCGCCTGTTTTGCGCTGACGAGGGCGGCTTCGCGCGCATCGGGTCCGAAGTCGATCTTTTCCGCGTGGATAAAAGTGACATCGGTCAGCCCGGCAAAGCCCAAAAAGCATTCGCAAATAGGGTTCCTGAAAATCCATCACCTTGGCCGGGCCCTCGGAATAGAGGCCGCCAAGCGCCTCGACGACGATTTCGCGCTTGCCCGTGATCAGCCCCCGCGGGCCCGCTTCAGAGTAGCTGAATGTCTCGCCGGCTCGCAGCACATGGTCGAACCAGGACCGCAGCCCGGTCGGGATGCTGAAGTTGTACATCGGCGCGCCGATGACGGTCGTATTTGCGGCGCGCCGTTCGGCGATCATCTCATCCGAAAGAGCGCGGGCACGGGCATTCAGCGACGCGCGTATAGATCCGCGAGTTGCGCAAGCAGCCTATCAGATTCCTCGATGAGCTTCTCTTTCATCGGCAGCAAATCGCGAGCAGGCGACTGGCCCGCCGATCGTAGGCGCGCTTCCTCGGCGGTAATCCTGTTCACCAGAGCATGAATTTCGTCCACGCGGAGCCACAATGTCTCAACTTCGGTCTCAATCATCAATTTCGTCGCGTGCCATCAGGGAGAACCGAATCTGTTTAGTCAAAACAATGGGACACAGCACCAGATAACGAAACGTTGTCAGCTCCACAACAGTGGCCGGTACTTAAGAGCTCACTCTATCGTCGCTTTGACGCCGAAACTCGCGAAAGCGCTGGGCGAGAAACGTGGGTTGCCTGCGCTCCACATTCTCAAGCGCTATCTCGACGAGGCCAACGAGACGGTCGAACTGTCTGTCACGATATATCCAGCCGACAGGTTCACATTCTCGATGCGGCTGCGGCGCGACCGGGTTGGATGATCGACTTGCTGCATACCACCGCCCGAGGAAACAATCTGCGCCGTTGACCATTCAATGACACAAGGCGACGGCGCTGCACGATGCGCTGGAGCTCGGCGAGCGCAGTTCATACCTCAAAGACCTCTCGAGGCCGGTGCGCTCTTGATGAGGTCAATCAAGAAATCGGCGGTAGGCGAGAGCTGGCGGCCGCGATGGCGCGTTATTCCCACTGGACCAAAGGTGATTTTCGGTGCCCAGGACAGAGCGATCAGACGACCGGCTCTAATGTCCTCAGCTCCCACGCCCGCAGGCCATACGCCGATCATATCGCTTTCCTGGAGCAGACGCCGATTGGACAACATTGACATGCTTTCACATGACGCGGACGGGAGGTCTAGACCAGCATCCCGGAAAGCCTTGTCCAATAACCGACGCAGCGTTGTCTCTCGCGGCGGCAGCAGCAAGGGCCACTTGAGAAACTCCGAAAGGTCGCCTTTAGAGCGTTTGGCAAGCGGGTGCCGCTTGCGAGCCATGAAAGCGATCGACTCTTCATAGAGCGGTTCCAATACGAGCCCTTCGCGGTACTGAAGTTCGGGAAGCCGACCGACTATGAAATCCAGATCTCCGCGCACGAGCGCTGGCGCGAGAAGATCGTAAGTTCCTTCTGTAACCGAGACGAAGACCCGCGGTCGTTCGCGATGCAGTTGTGCAATCGCGTCAGGCAGTAGCTGTGCGGATGCGGACAGCAAAGTGCCCACGGACACGCGGCCACCTACGCCGAGTCGCAGGCCCGCGAGTTCTTCGGCTGCCTGGTCCAGTTGCGAGAACACCGCCTTTAGGTAGCCAACCATCGCCGCGCCGTATGGCGTCGTCTCTGCGCCGCGATTTGTTCGCTGAAACAACTTGACCCCAAGATCCGCTTCGAACTCGTTCAGTGCCTTGGTCACCGCCGGCTGGGTCACCCCGAGCGCTTCGGACGCTTTGAGAAGGCTCGAATGTTCGGCAACGGCAATGACGGCCCTCAGCTGATGCATGCGGACGCGATATGGCCAGTTAGGGTTCGACATCAGATATTTCCTACAGTTATATCAAATTAACTAGTATTCACTTTCTCTCATATTTGGAAGAGCATAGGCTGCACCCTGAAGATCACGCGGTGTGCCCTATGCAGGTAATTGATCTCCATACTCATTTCGTCCCAAGCAACCTGCCGGACCCTTCGGCTCGCCTCGGCGGTGATGACTGGCCTTGGCTGCGCCGGACAGATGACGGTCGAGGGATGCTGATGCTTGGGCAGAAGCCGTTTCGACCGGTCGGACCGTCGGCGTGGGACGTGTCGCGTCGCATCGAAGACATGGATCGGTCGGGAGTAAACACCCAGGTCATCAGCGCCACGCCCGTGTTCTTCTCCTACGGCCGCCCGATTGCGGCGGCGCGAGAATTCGCTGCGCTCGTCAACGATGAGGCACTTGAAATGTGCGCCCGCTCGAACGGACGTCTGATCGCACTGGGACAGGTTCCGTTGCAGGACATCGAGTCATCCTGCGCTGAAGTCGATCGCATAAAGGCAAACGGCATGGTCGGCGTCCAGATTGGCAATCATGTTGGAGACAAGGATCTGGACGCTCCTGACATGGAAGCTTTTCTGACGTATTGCGCCAAAGTCGACATGCCGGTCCTCGTCCATCCGTGGGACATGCTCGGCCGCGAGCGAATGGTGTCGCACATGCTGCCATGGCTGGTCGGCATGCCAGCGGAGACCCAGCTATCTGTCCTCGCGATGATCCTGTCGGGCAGCTTCGAACGCCTGCCACGCAATCTACGTCTTTGTTTTGCTCATGGCGGCGGTTCGTTCGCATTCCTGCTGGGCCGCGTCGAGAACGCCTGGCACAATCACGAAGGCGTACGGGAGCACTGCCCGCATCCGCCGTCTCACTACCTCGACCGCTTCTCGGTCGACTCGGCTGTGTTCGATCCCAGAGCGATTCGTTTGCTCACGGACGTGATGGGCCCCGAGCGCGTGATGCTCGGCAGCGACTATCCTTATCCATTGGGTGAACAGGAAGTTGGGAAGCTCATTCGCGAAACCCCGGGATATTCGCAAGGCGAAACGGTGAGCATGCTCGGCGCGAACGCCACCGAATGGTTGGGACTCGGAAACGTCGCCTCTCAGAAGAGAGCGCGCTCGAAGGAGGAAGTGCAATGATCAATCTTCACGATATTCGCTACTGCCATGTCGGCACTGCAGACGTCCCAGCGGCCGTCGAATTTTGCACGAAAATGGTAGGACTTGAGCATGTCCGGAGCGAGGGCGGGCGGGAGTTCTTCCGCGGGGATAGCCGCGATCACACGCTCGTTTATTTCAAGGGCGAACCGACGGACCACACGGTTGGTTTCGAGTTGCTGACGTCGGTTGAAATCGATGCAGCCGTCGGCGAGCTCAAGGCGAATGGCCTCGAAGTCCACGTTGGAACTCCTGAAGAGTGCGCGTGGCGGCGCGTAGAGCGGTTCATTCGCTTCAAGGATCTCGCCGGCACCAAGATCGAGCTCGTCTGGCGCCCGTTTCATAGCGGCAGGCGTTACTTTCCCTCGCGCGACGCCGGCATCTTCGAATTCAACCACATCGGCCTTTGTGTCACTGATCTGCAGCGCGACGAGAAATTCTGGACGACGGTCTTCAACTGGAAGGTAGCCGATCGCATCGGTCCGGCGCCCCTTCTACGCATCGACGGAGTCCATCACAAGATGGCGCTGTTCCCGACCGACCGCTCAGGCATTCAGCACATTAACCACCAGGTTCATGCCGTCGACGACATCATGCGCAACTGGTACTTCCTGAAGGGCAAGGGCATCGAAGTTGTGTTTGGACCTGGCCGCCATCCGACTTCGGGCGCGGTATTCCTCTACTTCGCCGGCCCCGACGGACTGACCTACGAGTATTCGCAAGGCGTCAAGCGGGACTGCGACGACCCGAACTACCACCCGCGTCAGTTCCCATTCGACCCCTCCGGTTTCTGCATGTGGGGCTCTAAGCCGAACATCAAGGAATTCGGCTGAGGGAATTCGAGAGCGTTGGCAGGACAGCCGAAATCTGAACTCCGGGTCTGAGCGCGATCAACGCGGCGGGCAGCAGCGCTCCGCCGCTCGCTGGCGCATTCAATCCTGGCAAGAGATGCGCAGAGAAATAACGGGAGGATTGCCATGGCGGGTTATATCGACATCGACAAGGAGCTCGCAGCCGCTCCTGTAGGGCCTCTGCACAAGCGGCTTGGTGTGCTCATCACGCTGATCACGCTGTTCGACGGCTACGACACATTCAACCCGGCATATGTCATCCACTATGTCGTCAAGCCGTGGGGCCTGGCTCCTGGCCAGGCCGGTCTGCTCGTCAGCAGCGGATTGCTCGGCTTTCTCATTGGCGCGGCGTGCCAGGGCGTAATCTCCGACAGGTTGGGGCGTCGGGGAGCGATCATCGCGAGCCTTTGGATCGTCAACGTCTTCACGCTGCTAACGGCCTTGTATGCGGACAGTTTCTACTCGTTCTGCATTCTGCGCATCTTGACTGGCATTGGCCTCGGCGCGCTTCTGCCAGTCGCGACGACGTACATCAACGAATTGGCTCCGCCCCGTATCAGCAATGCCTTCTCGCTTTGGGGCGTCACGCTGGGCTGGTCTCTCGGCGGCATGTTCGCCGGACTCGTCGGCGTCTACCTGACCCCGACCTACGGCTGGCCGGTGTTGTATTGGGTCGGTACGCTTTCCATTCCGCTGACTCTGGTCGCCATGTTCGCACTTCCGGAGAGTCCGCGCTTCCTAGCGCGTCACGGTCGGGTCGCCGAAGCGGGGGCGCTGCTGAAGCGTCTGTGGCCTGAGAAGGCGTCTTCCTACGACGTCTCGCTCCTGACCGCAGAACCGACCCAGCGCATCGTCAATCCGGTGGCGGAACTGCTGTCCCCGCGCTATCGCGGTGTCTCGCTGCGCCTTTGGCTTGCCGGATTCCTGAGCTTGTTTTGCATCTATGGGCTCACCGGTTGGATTCCGACCGTGATGATGAAGCGCGGCGAGACGTTTGCAGCTTCATTCGGGTTCGGCGCACTGATGCTGGGCATGAGCTTCGTGGGCGGTCTGGTTCTCGCTCTGCTGGCCGATCGGCGCAAGGCGCGATCCTCGCAATTCCTCGGTGCGTGGTGGGCGGTCGGCGGAATTGCGGTGCTCGGCCTTCTTGCGGCAAGCAATCACATCGCCAACTTCGTCTGCATCGGAGCGGCAGGCTTCCTGATCGTCGGCGCGCAGCACGTCATGAACAATTTCACTGCTACGAGCTACGATACTGCGATGCGCGCTTCCGGCGTCGGGATGATGCTCAGCGTCGGCCGCGTCGGCGCCATCCTGGGCCCGTACATCGCCGGGCTTCTGCAAGGCTACACCGGGGGCCCGGAAGGAATGTTCTGGACGATCGGAATAGCGGCGCTCGCCGCTGGCGCGACCGTCGCAACGATTGGCGCGCCGCGCTCGCTCGCCGCTGACGCGCGCGTCGTCCACGGTTGATCAGCCTCAGATACCATCGCCGGCGTGATCAGATCGCGCCGACGATGGCCGCCTAGGACACCCGAGCCAAGATTGTTGTGAAGGAACTGATATGACGATGCACGCTCAGCAGAAAAAACTGCGCGTCAATGTCGAGAGCGCGCGGCGGGATGTCGCACACTTCATCGACGGCGAGTTCACACAAGGCGCCACGGCGAAGGGATGGGAAAACCGGTCGCCGATCGACAATAGCGTTATCGGTCGCGTGCCGGAGGGCGGCAAGGCCGAGATCGATTCTGCAGTACGCGCTGCCAAGGCGGCGCTCGATGGCCCGTGGGGCCGGATGTCGATTGCCGATCGGACCGATCTGCTGTCGGCCGTGGCCAACGAGATCAACAGGCGGTTCGACGAGTTTCTCGCCGCTGAGTGTCTCGACACTGGCAAGCCCTACTCTCTCGCATCGCACATTGACATTCCGCGCGGCGCAGCGAATTTCAAGATGTTCGCAGACACGATCAAGACGATCTCTACTGAGACGTTCGTCATGCCGACGCCCGACGGAAAAGGCGCCATCAACTACGCCCTTCGTCGGCCAAAGGGCGTCATCGGTGTGATTTCGCCGTGGAATTTGCCCCTGTTGCTCATGACCTGGAAAGTCGGACCGGCGCTTGCGTGCGGCAACACGGTTGTTGTCAAACCGTCCGAAGAAACACCTCTCACCGCAACGCTGCTCGGTGAAGTCATGAACAAGGTCGGCGTGCCGAAGGGTGTGTACAACGTCGTCCACGGCTTCGGTCCGAATTCAGCTGGCGAATTCCTGACCCAGCATCCCATGGTCAACGGCATCACGTTCACTGGCGAAACGGGAACCGGCCAAGCGATCATGAAGCAGGCGGCGCTGGGAGTTCGGCAGGTTTCATTTGAGCTCGGCGGCAAGAATCCAGCGATCGTGTTCGCCGATTGCGATATTGAGAAAGCAATCGAAGGAACAATGCGTTCGGCTTTCGCCAACTGCGGCCAAGTCTGCCTCGGCACTGAACGCGTCTACGTGGAGAGGTCGATATTCGACGAATTCGTGTCGCGGCTCAAACGGGGTGCCGAGGGATTGAAGCTCGGCCGACCTGAGCAGGACGGCATAAATTTGGGCCCGCTTATCAGCGAAGAGCATCGCTCCAAGGTCCTCTCATACTACAAGAAGGCGATCGAGGAAGGCGCTACAGTCGTAACCGGCGGTGGAATCCCCGCCATGCCGAGCGATCTGGCGGCCGGCGCATGGGTTCAGCCGACGATCTGGACGGGGCTCTCGGACGAAGCGACGGTCGTGCGTGAAGAAATATTCGGCCCCTGTTGTCACATACGCCCGTTCGATACGGAGGATGAGGCAGTTCGACTGGCCAACGACACGCCTTACGGACTTGCTGCCGCCGTCTGGACAGAGAGCCTGTCGCGCGCACATCGGGTCGCGGCAAGAATGGATGTCGGTATCTGCTGGGTGAATTCCTGGTTCCTGCGAGATCTGCGCACGCCATTCGGCGGTGCCAAACAATCGGGCATCGGCCGGGAGGGCGGTCTCCATTCGCTCGAATTCTACACCGAACTTTCCAACGTCTGCATCAAGCTTTGAGAGACCGATCATGCTTACGGACAATGAACGCGCACGCTGTGTCGAGAGCCTGCTCGAGAGCCATCGCACAAAGAAGCAGGGGTCGCGGCCATCTGAACTCTATCCCAACATCGAAATCGCCGACTCCTATGCCATTTCGTCCGCAGTGGCGGAGGCCAGAGTCAAGACTGGCGCGAAGATCATCGGGCACAAGATCGGCCTGACGTCGAAAGCGATGCAGGCCGCGTCCAAGATCGATGAACCCGACTATGGTTACATGTTCGACGATTTGCTTCTGGCCGATGGGGCGAAAGTGAGATTTGAGGATTTCTGCGTGCCGCGCGTCGAACCCGAGCTGACTTTCGTTCTGAACAAGCCGCTCAAGGGACCCGGCGTTGGTCTCGTCGATGTCTTACGTGCGACCGAATGGGTCGTCCCGTCCATCGAGATCATCGACGCGCGCGTCACCGAACCCCGAAAGATCTTCGACACGGTTGCGGATAATGGTGCAGCTGCGGGGCTCGTCCTGGGCGGGCGCCCGGTCCGCCCGACTGATGTTGATCTGCGGTGGGTCGGCGCTGCTTTTTACCGCAACAGCGAGATCGAGGAGACGGGACTGGCGTCTGGAGTCCTCGGACATCCCGCGATGGCCGTCGCATGGCTCGCAAACAAGTTGGCGCCGTTCGATGTCACCCTGGAACCGGGTCACATGCTTCTGTCCGGCAGCTTCACGCGCCCGGTTTGGGCGAGCAAGGGAGACACCCTACACGCCGACTTCGGCCCGCTCGGCGCCGTGGCAGTTCAGTTCGTTTGAGGTGCCCCAGATGAACGCTCCCCACAACGCATTCAAGCAGCGTCTGCGCACAGGCGAAGTCCTGCGCGGGCTGTGGCTGACGCTAGCAAGTCCCACGGCGACCGAAGCGATTTCTCTCATCGGCTACGACTGGTTGCTGATCGACACCGAACATTCGGCGCTTGAGGTCGCTGATGTTCAGCCGCTGCTGCAGGCAGCATCTGCTGGAAGTTCTGCGTTGGCCGTGCGCCCTGCCTGGAACGACAAGGTCTTGTTGAAGCGGGTGCTCGACATCGGCGCGCAGACGGTCTTGATACCCTTCGTTCAGAGCGCCGAAGAAGCAGCGGCTGCAGTTTCAGCGACCCGCTACCCACCACATGGAATTCGCGGCGTCGCCGGCGCCACGCGCGCCAGCCGATTCGGGCTGACGACGGACTACTTTTCGGTCGCCAACAACGAAGTCTGCGTGCTCTTACAAATTGAGACGGCGGCGTCGCTGGAGCAAATCGAGGCGATAGCGGGGGTCGACGGCGTCGATGGCCTCTTCATTGGGCCGTCCGATCTCGCCGCGTCCATGGGGCATCTAGGCCAGCCAGGCCACGCCGAGGTTCAGGATGCTCTCTGTTCAGCTGCGAAGCGGATCACCAGAACGGGGAAAGCTCCGGGCATATTGGCGACACAGTCAGTGGACGCCGTGCGCTATATCGACTGGGGCTATCGCTTCGTCGCCGGTGCGGTCGATTTGGGTCTCTTGCTGAACGGCGCGAAGGCTACTCTCGCGGCGATGAAGACGTAGGGCGCGCTGCCGCGGCCGCTCGAAACCAGACAATGCTCGCCAGGATTGCGCCATGAGCGGCCGCGAGCGCGTGGCCCGGAAACTGACATCCGCTGTGCCATCTCAAGGATCACCGCAAGAGCCGTAGTGCATTGATCGTTACCAGCACAGTCGCGCCGGTGTCGGCGAGAATGGCCGGCCACAGGCCCGTCACGCCTGCAATTGTCGTCACGAGAAACACGGCCTTGAGCCCAAGCGCGATCGTGATGTTCTGACGAATATTGCCCATGGTCCGCTTCGACAGGTCCACCATCGCCGCGACGTCGGCGACACGCCCGTGCAGCACGGCGGCGTCCGCGGTTTCCAACGCCACGTCCGTGCCGCCGCCCATCGCAATACCGACATTGGCTGCCGCGAGCGCCGGCGCATCGTTGATGCCGTCGCCGACCTTGGCGACGTTGAAGCCCTGGCCCTGCATCTCCGAAACAATGCGCAGCTTGTCCTCCGGCAGCAGCCCGGCGCGCACCTCGATGCCGAGCTTCTTGCCGATCGCGGTGGCCGTGCGTTGATTGTCGCCGGTCAACATGACCGTCTTGACGCCCATGTCGGTGAGCGCCTTGAGGCCGGCGAACGCATCGGCGCGCGGCTCGTCGCGCAGGGCGATTGCTCCTGCCACTTGGTCGTTCACAACCAGCACCGACACGCTTTTTCCCTCGTCGTGCAAGGCCGTGATGCGGGCGATCTGTTCGGCCGAGAGCGACATGCGATCCGCCGCCGCCTGCAACGACCCGAGAAATACGGTTTTGCCCTCGACCGTGGCGGCGACGCCCTTGCCGCCGAGGGCCGCGGCGTCGCTGGTATGCGGCGGCTTGATTTTCTCGTCCGCGGCCCTGGCGAGGATCGCGCCCGCGAGCGGATGGCTTGAACCGACTTCGAGAGCAGCGGCAAATTTCAGCACGGCCGTCTCGTCGAGGCCGAACCCGATCACATCCGTCACCTTCGGCGCGCCGGCGGTGAGCGTGCCGGTTTTGTCGAAGGCCGCCGCGGTGATCTTGCCTAGATTCTCGAGCACGGCGCCGCCCTTGAGCAGAAGGCCGCGCCGGGCTCCCGCTGACAGAGAGGCTGCGATCGCCGCAGGCGTCGAAATCACCAGCGCGCAGGGACAGCCGATCAGCAGGATGGCGAGGCCCTTATAGACCCACGCCGACCAAGGCGCGCCGAAAGCCAGCGGCGGCAAGATCGCGACAAGTGCGGCCACGACGACCACAGCGGGCGTATAATAACGCGAGAAGTGGTCGATGAAGCGCTCCGTCGGAGCCTTGCTTTCCTGGGCCTCCTCGACGAGCCGCACGACGCGCGCGATCGTATTGTCGGCTGCCGCCGCCGTGACGCGCACGCGCAGCGCGGCGTCGCCGTTGATCGTGCCCGCGAATACCGTGGCGTCGACGCCCTTCCGCACGCTGACGCTTTCGCCTGTCACCGGCGCTTCGTCGATGGCGCTCTCGCCAGACACAATGACGCCGTCCGCCGCGATCCGGTCACCCGGCCGCACGAGAATGATCGCGCCGACCGCCACGCTTTCGGCAGGCGTCTCGCGCGTCTGGTCGTTTTCTTCGACCAGCGCCGTCTTGGGGACGAGCTTGGCGAGCGACTGAATGCTTGCGCGAGCTTTGCCCGCTGCCACGCCTTCCAGCAATTCGCCGATCAGAAACAGGAATACGACTGCGGCGGCTTCTTCGCTCGCGTGAATGACGACTGCGCCGACCGCCGCAATCGTCATCAGCATTTCGATCGAAAAGGGCGTCCCCGCGCGCGCCGCCATGATCGCGCGGCGCGCGATCGGAATGAGGCCGACCAGCATTGCCGCCGTGAAGGCATAGGCCTCAATTGAGGGGACGAGCTTGCCGACTCCATAGGCCGCCGCCAGCGCGACGCCGCAGGCGATGGTCAGCTGGCCCTTCTTTCCGCCCCACCAGGGACCGTCTGTCGGGCCGTGATCGTGGTCGTGAAGCCCGGCGACCTCTTCTGTGGAACCGCCAGCATGGCGATGCCCTTCGTGGTCGCGGCCGCCGTGATCGTCATGGTCATGATCGCAGTCGGCCTGCGACGGGCGACGGCCGGAGGCCGGCGCGAGCGGCGCGATCGCGTAGCCGAGGCCGGTGACCTGCTTTTCGATCGCCGCCAGATCGCTCTCGCCGTCGTGATGCACCGTCATCGTGCCCGCGGTCGCCGAAACCGCGACGTCGGCCACGCCCGGCATGCGGCGAACGGCCGTATCGATCTTGGCTGCGCAACTCGCGCAATCCATGCCCTCGACCCGGTAGCGGGTCTGCGTCGTGGAATCGGTCATTCGTCAAATCCTTGCTTTGTCGAGGGCGACGCTACATCCTCTAGTGACTAGAGGAGCAAGCGAAATGATCCTGGGGGTTCCGATCGGGGAAGCCGCCAAACGCAGCGGCGTCAAAGTCCCGACCATCCGCTATTACGAACAGATCGGTCTTCTGGCCGCGCCGGCGCGCAGCAACGGCAACCGACGTCACTACGACGCGAGCGACCTGCGTCGCCTCACATTCATCCGACACGCCCGCGAGCTGGGATTCGAGATCGAAGCGATCCGAACCCTGCTGCTCCTTCAGGACGACCCGAACCAGCCGTGCGCGACGGCCGACAGCATCGCCAAGGCGCGCCTTGCGGATGTCGAGCAACGGATCCGCAGCCTGAGCGCGCTCAAGACAGAACTGCAGGCGATGATCGAGGGATGCAGTCACGGTCGCGTCGCGGCCTGCCGCGTCATCGAAGTGCTCGCCGACCACGGTCAGTGCCAGCACCCGGGCCATTGAGACTTCGTCATACATGCAATGTCTTCTCCTCGCGGCTGAGAACGTCGTCGTCGATCTGAATGGTGACGTGATCGATCCCGAATTCGTCTCTCATGGCCCGACGCGCTTGAGCCAACACCGACCGTGCGGCCGCAAGATCCGTCACGACGAGATGGCAACTCATGGCATCGAAACCGGAAGTCACGGTCCACACATGCAGATCATGGACAGAGGTCACGCCCGCAATCGCCGTCAGCTGGCGCTCGAGGACTGCCAGATCAACCGTCGGCGGCGTGCCTTCCATCAGGATGTGCACGACCTGCTTCAACAGCCCGAAAGTCCGTGGCACGATGAACAGGCCGATGCCGGCCCCGATCAGCGGATCGGCAAGCCGCCACCCCTTCCACATCATGAGAAGCGCAGCGAGGATCACGCCAATCGAGCCAAGCATGTCGCTCAGCACCTCGAAATAGGCGCCCTTTACGTTGAGGCTCTCGGTTGACCCGTCGGCCAGCAGTCGCATGCTGACGAGGTTGACCGCCAGCCCGATGACCGCAACGATCAGCATCGGCCCGCTCATGACCTCGGGCGGAAACACGAAACGCTGATAGGCCTCGTACAAGATGTAGACGGTCAGCAGAAGAAGAACGACCGCATTGGTCAGTGCGGCCAGCACCTCCGTCCGGAGATAACCGTAAGTTCGCTGTGGCGTCGCCTCGCGGGCCGCAAAACGGATCGCCAGGAGGGCCAGCGCCAGACCGGCGACGTCGGTGAGCATGTGCGCCGCGTCAGCCAGAAGCGCGAGACTTCCCGTGATCAAGCCGCCGGCGACCTCCGCAATCATGTACGTCGCCGTCAGCGTCAACGCCCACGCCAAGCGGCGTGCATGTTGCGCCGTCGCCGTTCCAGGACTGCCGCCACCGTGCATATCCGCCTCCATTCCTGAAAACACAACGCAGTTCGGCGACGTGTCAGCTCGCAGCCTTCTCCGCCTTCTCGTCGAGCGCGACGGTATCGCCCACCTGAAACAAGATGCTTTGCAATTCGGCGCGCCACTCGCGCTCGCGGCACAGGAAAAATTCGAGCTTCATGCCGAAGTGCTTGAACTCTTCCTTCTGGGCGTTGGCCAAAATCGCCTTCGCCTGCGCGACCTGTTCGACCGATATCCGCTGATCGTGCCAGCCGAACGCTTCAGCCTCCTCGACCGGCGAGGCGATCATGTGGGCGAACGCGCGCGCTTCCGGAGAAAGCTCATTCGGCAGTTCGTGATATTGGTCAAAACGTATGTCGACCTCCTCTAGTCACGGCGTCGCCGGACGATAGGGCGCAGGGATATTCAGAACGCTTGCCGTCAACCGTCCCGTCGCGGCGAGCACGGCGTAAGAGGAAACGACGCGGTCGCGCTGCGCTGTGACATGCGCGACGCGGGCGTTGAGCAAGGTTTGCTGCGCCGTCAGCACGTCAAAAGTCGTGCGCTGACCAGCCTCCGCCTCACCCCGCATATCAACCAATGCGGATTCTGCCGCCCTGACGGCGACGCGCGTCGAGACGATCTGCGCTTTGGCCGATTGCAATTGCGCCCAGGCCGTCACCACGGTCGCGCGAACCTGATCGCGTTGAATGTCGGCTGCCAGGCGGGCCTGACCGAACCGCTCTTTGGCTTGTCGCACCGAGGCATAGTCCGCGCCGCCGCTGTAGATCGGCACGTTGATCTGACCGAAGATCGTGGCGCTGAACGATTTCTTCCCGGTCATCCCCTCGACATCGAGATCGCGATTGACCGACCCACTAATGCTCGCCGTGGGATAGAGCGCGCTCTCGGCGATCTTGACGCCCAAACCCGCGGCGTCGGCGACATGAACGGCGGATGCGATTGCAGGATGTTCGCGCAAGGCGATCTCAACCGCCAACTCGACGCCGCTTGGCAACAGAGCCTCGACGCCCTTGGCCGGCGCAAGCGAGCGCGGCTCGACGCCGACCAATCGCCGGTAGTTGGCAATGCTCGCCTGCAGCGCGCCGCGCGCGGCGAAATGGTCGCTACGGCGCTGCGCCAGCGCGGCGTCGGACTGAGCGGCGTCGATTTCGGTCGCCTGGCCCATCAAAATGCGCTCGCGCGTATGGCTCGCCTGAACCTTCAGCACAGCGACGTTGCCCGCGCGCAAGCCGACGATCGCCGTATCGCGCAGCACGTCCATATAAGCCGTCGCCGTCGCCAGAAGCGTATCCTGCTCGACGGCGCGCACGTCTTCGCGGCCGCCGAAGATATGACTCTCGGCCTGACGCACAGTATTGAGCGTCTTGAAGCCATCGAAGATCGGCTGGCTCACGCTCAGTCCGTAGCCACGCGGAAACGCCTTGAACTTCTGACCGCGTGGCGGCTTCAACGCCTCGTCATCTGCGGGATCGACACCGGGCGTTGGCGTTGGGTTTCGCGCCGGCGGGTCGCGCTGGTAGAGATACGATCGCCCGGCGTAGGCCGATGCGCCGATGGTCGGACGCCACCCGGCGCTCGCCTTCGACGCGCCCTCGGCGAGCGCTCGCAACGCGGCTCGTTGTTGCCCGATATTCGGATTGCCGGCGTAGGCGCGCGCGAGCGCGCCCGCTATCGTCTCCGCTCGCGCTTCGATCGGCGCGACAAGGCAGACGAAGATCGCTGGACAAAGAAGAGCGCGCCTTGGCTGCATCCGATGTTGCTCGCGGGTTGTCCCAGCACGCTCTACGGATTGGCGTCGCGATGGCGCACCCTGACGCCGCCGGCGTCCTGGAACAGCTGAATCTTGATCTTGTCACCGACCTGATGCCCCCAGACGTCGGTTTGATCCTCGACCGGAAAGACCACAGTCGTCGGGCGGCCGGACGAACGATTGAGAACCGTCAGCATTCCCCCGCGCGTGTCGATCCTGTGAATCACCGCCTCGATCCAGCCCGTCTCCGCCGGCGGACGGCGGTAGTAATCGAAGGTAGTGGGGCGCCCCGCCAATTGGACGTGTGGCGAGCCGCTCGCCTGCGCCGACAGCAGAGCCGCGCCAAACAACAATTGTGTACCGATAACCATGGGATCCTCCTGTCGTTGCGTCGTCGCTAATCCCGGCCTTGCCCGCCTGGGTCGGGCGCCGCCCTCTCCTTGCAGATGGAGGGATGTTCGGTGTGGGTCAGAATCGCGCTGCGGCCGTGCATCCGAATTGCGACTTCGAGGCTCGCCTCGTGCTCCTCCGACGTCATGCAACGTTCGGAGCGAGGCGGCGGCGGACGCGTGCCCGCCCCTGCGAACGCGCACTGGCCAAGCAGCGCTACAGCCGTGAAAATCAGAGTTGATTTCATCCACATTTGCTCCTCCTTTCCTCCAGTTCACCGGCGGTGCGGCGGCCCAAGCTGCCGCTTGTCAGGTTCGATCGTCGCTGAGCCCGATCTGCTCGCTCGGGCAAGCGGCCCTAAGCCGGGCAAGAGATTCGGCCGAGTCGAGCACGCGGTTGGCTTCGGTCTTGTCGGCGTCGATCTCTGCAAGGTCCGCATCGATGCGCGCGCTGATCATGCGGGAGAGCGCGCGCTCGGCCTCGACGGCCGAGTCCGCATCCGGCGCTGGCGTGCGCAAACTCGCTTTCAGACGGGCAGCGATGGTCTCTCGCGCCGCGAGCAGCCGCTCTTCCTGATAGCGGGCATGCGTCGCGGCATGATCGATCGCCGCCGTTCGCAAACAGGCCTTGTCGCGCAATTCGCGCGCCGCATGGATCATCCGCTTTCCGACCGCAATTCGGATACGGACCGACTTTGCTACCGCGCACGACCGGCGTGCTTGCGTTTGCTCGGCGCGGGACTCTATGTCCGCCGCAAACAGCACGCTGGAGCTATACACGGCCATCAACGGCAAGTGCGCTTCCCGGCCGGCCGCTCGGGCTAAGCGTTCCAGCTCCGGAAGGCTCGTATCGAACGCGGTCTCGACTTGAGCGGCCGTGACTTCGACGCTGACCCGAGCGTCCTGCGACGCAGGGCACCGCGCATTCGCGACGGGAGCGCCAGCGGCCCACACGAGCGCCGCAGCGACGCATGTTGCAACGCCCAGGTTCATGACAGGCTCCTTTGCGGTTCGATTCCGGTCGTCAACGAGATTTCCTCATGTTCCGGCTTCTCGACCCGACGCTGCCCAAACAGCAGGTACAGCGCCGGCAGAACGAGAAGCGTCAGCAGCGTCGCGCTGACGAGGCCGCCAATGACGACGATGGCCAACGGCTTCTGAACCTCGGCGCCCGTCCCGGTCGCCAGCGCCATCGGCACAAAGCCGAGCGCCGCCACCAGCGCCGTCATCGCGACCGGGCGCAGCCGGGTGAGCGCGCCGATGCGAGTCGCTTCAACCAGTGAATTGCCCTCGAGCCGCAGCTGCTTGACGTAGCTCAGCATGACGAGGCCGTTGAGGACGGCGATGCCCGACAGCGCAATGAACCCGACGGCCGCGGAGACCGAGAACGGCATACCCACCAGCCACAGCGATACGACGCCTCCGGTCAGGGCCAGCGGCACCGCGCTGAATACCAGCAGCGCGTCGCGCACGGAGCCGAGCGCCGCATAGAGCAGGAACAGGATCACCAGGAAGCTTGCGGGAACGACGATCAACAGCCGCTGCCGCGCGGCGGCGAGATTTTCGAACTGGCCGCCCCACTTGACCCAGTAGCCCGGCGGCAGGCTTACCTCGGCCTGCATCTTTTTCTGCACGTCCTCAACGACCGAGGCGACGTCGCGCCCGCGCACGTTGGCGGTGACAACGACACGGCGCTTGCCGTCCTCGCGCGAAATCTGGTTCGGTCCCTCGCGCTCCTCGAACCGCGCCACCTGCTTGAGCAGGATGTTCGGCGTGCGCCCGTTCGCGGTCGCACCGAGCAGAGGAACGGGAAGATTTTCGAGTGCGTCGACGTCCCGCCTGACGTTCTCGGTAAGGCGCACGACGATCGAATATCGCCGGTCGCCCTCGAAGACGAAACCGGCTTCACGGCCGCCGATCGCCGCGCCGATCACGTCCTGGACCGCCGTAACCGTGAGACCGAGACGCGCCGCCTCCGCCTTGTCGATCGCGATATCGAGGAACGGCAAGCCGCTGGTCTGCTCGACCTTGACGTCGGCTGCGCCAGACGTCGCCCGAATGATGCCGGCGATCTGATTGGCCGCCTTCACCATCGGCTCGAACTCGTCGCCGAACACTTTTACCGCGATATCGCCGCGCACGCCGGCGAGCAGCTCGTTGAAGCGCATCTGGATCGGTTGCGTGAATTCCAGATTGTTGCCGGGGAGCGCCGAAACAGCGGCCTCGATCTGCTCCTGCAACTGCGCCTTGGTCAGGCTCGGATCCGGCCAGAGCTCGCGCGGCTTCAGGATGATGAAGGCGTCGGACGAATTCACCGGCATCGGGTCAGACGCGACTTCGGCAGTGCCGGTCTTGGAGAAGACCATCGCCACCTGCGGAAAACGCGAGATCGCCTTCTCGATCTGGATCTGCATCGCCTGCGATTGCGAGATCGAAGCGCTGGGTATCCGCAGCGCGTTCATGGCGATATTCTTTTCGTCGAGCGTCGGGATGAACTCCTGTCCCAGCCGGTTGAACAGCAACATGGCCGAGGCGAACAGGACGACGGCTGCGATCACAACCGCGACCGGCCTGGCCATCGACTTTGCCAGCGCCGGCTCGTACAGCCGGCGCAGCGCGGCCATCACTCGATTTTCCTTCTCCTCGACTGCGCCGGTTACGGCGATCGCGATAAGCGCCGGCACGAAGGTCATCGACAGCACGAATGCCGAGAGCAGTGCGAGGATGACGGTGACCGCCATCGGCTGGAACATCTTGCCCTCGACGCCCGTGAAGGTGAGGAGCGGTACATAAACCAGCATGATGATCGCCTGACCGAAGACCGACGGCTTGATCATCTCCTGCGCGGACCCAATCACGGTGCTCAGGCGCTCGGCACGGTTGAGGTTGCGCTTCAGCTCGTGCCGCCGCTCGGCAAGTCGGCGCAACGTGTTCTCGGCGATGATGACCGCGCCGTCGACGATCAAGCCGAAGTCGAGCGCGCCGAGGCTCATGAGATTGGCGCTGACGCGCGTCTCGACCATGCCGGTGAAGGTCATCAGCATGGCGAAAGGAATGACCAGAGCCGTGATCACCGCCGCGCGGATGTTGCCGAGCAGCAGGAACAAGACCGCGATCACCAGCAACGCGCCTTCCGCCAGATTCTTGGACACGGTGCGCACTGTGGCGTCCACGAGCTGCGTGCGGTCGAGAACCGTCGTGACCGCAATATCCGGCGGCAGCGTGCGCTCGATCTCCTTCATCTTGGCGCCGACGGCGGCGGCGACCGTGCGGCTGTTGCCGCCGATCAGCATCAAGGCCGTGCCGATCACGACCTCCTGCCCGTTGGCGCTGGCGCTGCCGGTGCGCAGGTCGGCGCCGACCGCGACGGCGCCGATGTCCTTCACCCGGATCGGCACGCCGCCGCGCGCTGCCACCACGACATCGCGAACGTCGTCGATTGTCTCCAACCGGCCGTTGGCACGGACGGCATACCCCTCGCCGTTACGCTCGATATACCCCGCGCCGCGGCTTGCGTTGTTGGCTTCCAGGGCCGCTGCCACGTCGGAAAACGACAGGCCGAGACCGACCAGGCGATCAGGGTCCGGCTGCACCTGATACAGCTTTTCGAAACCGCCGATGGCGTCGACGCCCGCAACGCCCGGCACGGTCTTCACCTGCGGCCGGATGATCCAATTCTGGACCGTGCGCAGATAAGCGGCCTTCTCGACATCGGTCGTAAGCGCCTGTCCCTCGGGCGTCAGGTAGCTGCCGTCGCTGCGCCACCCAAAGGGACGTTCCGAGACGCCTGGCCCCGGCTTCGGGCCAAACGCGACTGTCCACATGTAGATTTCGCCGAGGCCCGTCGAGACCGGCCCCATGCGCGGCTCGATGCCTGCCGGTAACGCAGCGCGGGCCTCGCGCAGCCGCTCGTTCACCTGCTGGCGCGCAAAATAGATGTCTGTCTTGTCGGTGAAGACGGCTGTTACCTGCGAGAAGCCATTGCGCGACAGCGAGCGCGTGTATTCGAGCCCGGTGGTTCCGGCGAGCGCGGTCTCGATCTGGAATGTGACCTGCTTCTCGATGTCCTGCGGCGAGAGCCAGGGCGCAGTCGTGTTGATCTGCACCTGATTGTTGGTGACGTCAGGCACGGCGTCGATCGGTAGCCGCGACAGCGACCAGACGCCGAAGGCCGCCGCCATGAGGCTCAGGAACACCACCGACCAGCGATGATGGACGGAAAAAGCGAGGATGCGCGCGATCATCTTGAAGGCCTCAATGGTCGTGCGCGGCTTCGGACTTGCCGAGTTCCGCTTTGAGCAGGAAGGTGTTGGTCGCCGCGATCGGCTCCCCCGCGCTCAGACCTTCGGCGATCTCGATCCGGTCCCCGTCCGCCTTGCCGAGCGTCACGGAGCGACGTTCGAACCCTTTGTCCGTCCGCACGAACACACTGGGCTTGCCTTCGATCGTCTGGATCGCGCTGCGCGGCACGAGGACAGCAGCCGCCCCCTGCGTCAGGTCAATCTTTGCAGCGACGTAGGCGCCCGGTCGCCACGCAAGATCAGGGTTCGGCAGGCTCGCCAGCACGCGCGCGGCACGCGTTTCCTGGTTGAGCACTGGCCCGATGAAGACGATTTTGCCGCGCGCCTCGCGCCCGCCTGGCGCTGCGATCGTCACCGTCTGACCCTCGCGCACGCGGTCGAGGTCGGTCATCGGCACGGAGAGATCAACCCACAAACTCGACAGATCCGCCACCGTGTACAATTCGGAGGGATCATTGTTGGCGCCCACAGCGGCGCCGACATCCACCTTGCGCTCGATCACGCGGCCGGCGATCGGCGACTGGATCGGGTATTGTCTGAGGTCTGGCGTCACGCCCGGCTTCAGGTTGGCGATCGTCGGCCCGTCAAATCCGAGCGCCACGAGCTTTTGTCGCGCCAGGCCGGTGCGCAGCTCCGCCGCGACGTAGGCCGCGCGCGCCTGCAGATAGGCCTGCTCGGTGGCAATCTTCTTGTTCCACAGCGCCTCGGTGCGCTCGAACAGCGTTTTCTGCAGATCGAAGGCGACGGAGGCCGAGAGAAACTCGCTCTTGGCGTCTGCGACCTCGCGGCTGTCGAGGATGGCGACAATCTCGCCCTTCTCAATCCTGTCGCCGAGCTTCTTGCGCAACTGCGCCACTGTGCCAACGACCTTGGCGGGAATGCGCGCGACGCGGTCCTGGTCGACCATCACCACGCCGGGAGCCGCCAACCGTTGGGTAACCGTGCCATTCGCGGCTGCGCCGATCTCGATTTGCGCCGCCTCGATCTGGCTCGGCGTCATCGCCAGATCACCGCGCTCGTCATGATCCTTGTCGTCGCCCTCGCCGCGAGCCTGCGGGGCGGCAACCGACTTGGCGGAATCGTGCCGGTGATCTCCCTTCTCGGTCTGTTTGCGTTCGGCGTGATCGTACGGCGCTTTCGGCGCAGCGCGGGACGCAGTTGGAGATAGGCACAGCAAGGCGGAGGCCAGAGCGGCCTCGACAAGAAGGGATATGCGCACGGTCGAGATTCCAAGGCGGCGCGACGGCGCTCACGAGAGGCGCGGCGTGTCAGCGCTCATAGGAAAAGTCTGCGCCAAACGGCGCGCGAACTCCCCGGCGGGAGGACGAGGGCGTCAGGCCTTGGGCGGACCGTGCGGGGGCGCCGTCTCGCGACTTGCAGCGCGGGCGTCGAACGACACATAGACGACGCGTGCTTCGCGCTGCCGAATGCCGCCCTGCTGCAAGAGGCAGGAGGTAATCTGATGATGCTCGCTGTGGATGTGGCTGCACAGAGCGTCGGACGCCGAATTGTGCGTCTCGACGGAGGCCAAGGTCAGCGCGACATCCGCCACCGGCGACAAATGCGCATCAGCGCGCTCGCCGAATCCGTGCAAGGCTATGCTCAAGGCAAATGCGACCGCGACCAGCACGGAGTATGCCCGCCGAGGGAAAAGCCAGAATCGCGATGATCTCGACCTTCGAGCCATGGTTCCATGTACTAGCCAAAAGAGTCGGAAGCAAGACTTGGCCGCTCGCTGATCGGGAGCGTCTGCAAACCTCCGAAGGCGTGTGTAAGCGGACTTCTCCAGCCCCGAGTGACGGTGGGCGGGCGCGCCATGGCGGCGCAGGCGATCGGGTCCGCATCGCCTGCATCAACGGGCCCACGCCAATGATCTGTAAACGATGCCGCTGACGACAAGTCGATCATCGACGCGCGGAATGCCATGATACGCCGCGAACTGCCGCGGCGGAACATCCCACAAACTGGCTCTCCACCAAATGCTCGCCGTACCCCAGGTGATGCTTTGTCAACGCTCATCCCGACGGATCGAGCACTCCGAGAATCGCTGTCACGGCTAGAACCGCGACGCCAAGAAATTGTTCGATAACGACACTGCGAACAAGGTTGGTATAGGCGGCAGAGTCGCCCGACGCCAAGCGCGGCGTCCAAACAAACCGATTGAGGCCGGCAAGGCCGAGCATCGCCGCCACCAGTGCAATTTTCGCTACAAGCGTCTGCCACCAGGCGGAGGTGAACAAGGCTGTCCAGGAGGGCATGGCTAGAGAAAGCGGATATATGGCCAGCGCATTGACTATCCCGCCGACCAGAATCGCGAGAACGGCGATCAGCCCGATGACGGAAAATCGCTCCAAAGCGTCCACGACCGCGCGCCTATCCTCGCCAATTCGTTTGCCGTCGAGCAAAATGATGAGAGCCAGAATCCCACCGAACCAAGTGCCGGCCCCCAGAACGTGCAATGTGTAGGCGGCTGCGACTCCCCAACGCGCTGGCGATGCGAGCGAGGCGACATGACCGATCCAAGCCTGACTGACGAGCAGACACGCTGTCAGCGCGGCAATGGCGCCCAACGCGCGTTCTCCTCGAAAGACGCTGAGGCTCAGCGCGACCGCTAACGCCAAACGCACAATCCACGCGAGCCCAAAACTTGTGCCAAAGAGAAAGCTCAACCATGCGTCGGGATCGGCGAGCGATTTCACATCTCCGGTCATGTTGACCAGTGCCGCCCCGGCCCAGCCGAACGTCGACACAAACGCTATTGTACCGCCCGCAACGAACAGGCGGCAGATCGTAGGCTGTCCGAGAAATGTACGCCGCGCTTCCGTCGGTGCGTAGAGCGGAAAAACCGCCATCCCGAACAAACCGGCGACCGAGACCAAATTGACCCAGCGCGCGAAGACGAGCGCAGTCCAATCCTCCGTCATGGCGCAACCATGAACGTGAACGAACCTTCCACCTTGTGCGTATCGGCCGCCGAGGCGCGCCAGCGGACCTTGTACTGGCCAGCGACGAGCGGCTTCAGGCGAACATGCAAGCGCATCCCGTCAGCGGCGTCGACGACTGACTTGCCGTCTTCGAAATGCGAGCCGGACGCATCTACAACCTCGATCTTGTGGAAAACGGGCTCGATCTTCTCCGACAACCAGAGCGAGACAGATCCCGGCGCCGATGCAGTTCCGCCGGCGACTGGCTCCGAGCGTACGAAGGTGGGATGAGCGAAGGCCGGTGCGAGTGAAAGCGCAATCCACACCGCGGTCGTCATCGGCAAAGCATTGAGGCCTGGGTTCATCGATCCTCCAAGTCAGTGTCTTCACGGGGTGTCCGTTCCCGCCAGACGCCCTTTTACATCTTCGAAATGCCGCGCCGGATCGTAAATTTTGGACGTAAGACGGAGAGCGTTCGCCGTAAGTCTGCCGATCGCGGCGAGCGAGGCATAGGACGCCACAACCCGATCCCGCTGCGCCATGACGTGGGCGATGCGTGCGTTGAGCAACGTTTGTTGCGCCGTCAGTATGTCGAATGTCGTACGCTGACCGACGATTGCTTCGCCGCGAACGCCCTCTAACGCGACCTCCGCGGCCACGACCGCCGCTCGCGTTGCGCCGAGTTGCGCCTTCGCCGCCTGCAGTTGCGCCCAGTTCGTCACAATGGCGGCGCGGACTTGATTGCGCTGCAAGTCGGCCATCAGGCGCGCCTGCCCGGCCTGCTCCTTGGCTTGCCGGATCGAGGCGTAGTCCATACCGCCGCTATAGATCGGTATATTGATTTGACCGAAGATCGCCGCTGTGACCGACTTCTTCCCGGTCATGCTTTCGACGTCGAGATCGCGATTGACCGCACCGACGATCGAGGCGGTCGGGTATAGTGCGCTTTCGGCGACCTTTATCCCCATAACGGCAGCGTCCGCGCCATACGCAGCCGATGCGATCGCGGGATGTTCCCGCAGGCCGATCTCGACAGAAAGTTCAACGCTCTTCGGCAGCAGATTTTCTACGCTCTTGCTCGACTGAAGCGCGTGCGCTTCGATCCCCACGAGTTGCCGGTACGTCGCCATGCTTCTCTGCAATGTGCCGCGCGCCGTGAACATGTCGGACCGTCCCTGCGCGAGCGCCGCCTCGGTTTGCGCGATATCTGCCTCCGTCGCTTGTCCCACCGCACCGCGCAGACGTGTCTGCCTCACTTGTTCCTTGAGCACATCGACGTTGCTGCCGCGCAGGCTCAGGACCGCGGTATCGCGCAAAACGTCCATATAAATCGTCGCCGTCGCCATCAGCACATCTTGCTCAACGACACGCAAATCTTCTCGTCCGCCGAAAATCTGCGCCTCCGCCTGCCGCACGCTGTTCAACGTCTTGAACCCGTCGAAAACGGGCTGACTCAAGCCCAGGCCATAGCCGCGAGGAGTCGAGCGGAACTTTTGGCCGCGCGGCGGCTTCAGAGATTCGTCGTCGGTCGGATCGGCGCCGGCGTCCGGCAATCTCTGGCGCGGCGGCGGATCGCGCTGGTACAGATAGGATCGGCCCGTGTAAGCGGTCGCGCCAATCGTCGGCAGCCAGCCAGCGCGCGCCTTCGGCATGTTCTCGTCGAGCGCGCGTAGAGCCGCGCGCTGCTGCCCGATATTCGGATTGCCGACGTAAGCGCGCGCGAGTGCGCCCGCCATTGTTTCCGCCCACGTGGCGGTCGGCGCCAGGACGCAAGCGAGCAATGTCGCGCGAAGGATATTCGTCCTCCACGCGGCCATTGCTCGCAAAGCTCGTCGCAATCCGGCCATCGCGTCTACGGTTTCATTGCGCGAATTTGATCGAGTCGATCATGTAGCGGCCATCGGCGGCAGGCTTCAGCGTGAAGCCGACCTTGGCGCCGGCCTTGAGTGTGCTCATATCGACCCCCGGCGCGACCTGAAAGTCCATGGTCATGCCAGGCCATTTCAGCGCGGCGACGGGGCCGTGAGTCATATTCACCTTGCGAGCCGCTGTATCGATCGAATTGACCTTGCCTTCTCCGGAAGGTTGGTCAGCTTGGGCAATGACGATGCGGCCGGCAGCATTGCTTGACTGCGCGCCTACGAATACGCCGGACGCGACCAGCGCTGCGGTTGCGATCATGCTGACTTTCAGTGCAAGATGTTTCATCTTTCTCTCCTCTATCTTGACAGCGCGCGCTATTCGCCGCGGTCACTTGCTTCGAACGATCCCTTCAATGTGCGGGTTCTCCACGGATATTGTGATCTGTGAATCGCAAGCGCGCCCACGTAGGTCTCACAAATAGAAACGAGAGCCATGTCGAACGCACCGCGGCCTCGAGCCCAAGCGAGGCAATGATGGCGGCGGCCGTCACAATCAATGATGCCCATCCCGGGTTGGACACGATCTCCGTACGGATTAGAAGGACACGCGTAGCGGCCATCGGCAGGGCGAATGCAAGGTAAATTGGAAGGGAGTGGCGGCCGCAATAGGCAATCCACGAAGCTATATTTGCATTTGCCATCAACGAGGCGATTGCAACGACGGCAAATCCTCCCAGCAAGCCAAAGATAAGCGTGAGTCCGGCGACCTCAGTAAGACCGAAGGAGATCGCGGACGTCTGTATGAATGCCCACGCCGCAAGCCCGACAATCGCCCAAGCGCGTCGGCGTGCGACCCATGCGGCGAACAAGAAGACCGCCGCGCGTGCATGGTGACCGATCAAGAAGTAGACGAGGAAGAGAGAAAACGTGTCGATCGTCATCCAACCCGTCATGTTCGAACTCATTGCATACAGACCGCCATCGGGATGCCGCGCAGCGACAAAATGAAGTACCGCTGCTACGGCAACCTGCACGAAAGGCGGGATGTCGCGCGCAAGTCGAACGGCAACGAACAGAATGGGAAGAAGCTGCACAAACCAGAGCGAGCTGAAGGGTTCGACAAGCGCCCAGAAGAAGGCGTTTAGAAATGCACGCGGCTCTATCAGCCCGAGTTCGCCCGACTTGACCGCCAAAATGATGAATGTCCAAAGTGCAAAAAAATAGACAAAATGAATGACTTTTCGATCCAGATAGGCGCGCAGGGGCCAATCGATCGCGCGACCTAGAAACAATCCCGCGATAAGAAAGAAATCAGGCATTCTGAAGGGCTTGGCGAACGCGACGACAGGATGAAGCCAGCCAATCTTGTCGAGTGCGAGGCCAACGCCGAGCGCCGAATGCATGGAAACGACCAGAACAATGCTCCAGCCCTTGGCGTAGTCCACCCATTGCACACGCTGTATTGTTTCGCTCTCGGTCTTTGTTCGCATTTCGCCGCAGGAAGGGTCGCGTTCCTTGTTGCGATCCGCGTTGCGCAGCTCTCGTGGAAGTCGAAGGACGCTCACTGTGCCTCCTTCCGAGGTTCGGCAGTGGTCGACACCAAATCCGCAGCGCCGTCGTGCGGCAGTCCGATACCTTTGATGAGCGCGTAGATTGCCGGAATGACAATCAGCGTCAGCAACGTCGAAGACACCATGCCGCCGATCATCGGCACGGCGATGCGTTGCATGACTTCGGAGCCCGCGCCGGTACTCCAGAGAATTGGCACGAGGCCGGCCATGATGGCGGCCACCGTCATCATTTTCGGCCGCACGCGTTCGACTGCGCCGAGCATGATTGCCCGGCGCATGTCCTCGCCCGTGAAGGTCCGTCCGGCCGCGACGCATTCGGCCGCGACCTCGCGCATCGCGTGATCGAGGTAAATCAGCATGACCACACCGGTCTCGGCTGCAACGCCTGCGAGCGCGATGAAGCCGACGGCGACGGCGACCGACATGTTGAAGCCGAGCCAGGACATCAGCCAGACACCGCCGATCAGGGCGAACGGTAGCGAGAGCATAACGATCAGCGTCTCGGTCATTCGGCGGAAATTAAGATAGAGCAGGAGAAAGATGATGAGGAGCGTGACTGGCACGACAATGCGCATCCGAGCCTCGGCGCGCTCGAGATATTCGAACTGACCGCTCCAGGCGACATAGGCGCCGGCGGGAAACCGGACCTCGTTCGCAACGGCCTTGCGCGCGTCTTCAACGTAGCCGCCGATGTCGCGATCGCGGATATCCACAAAGACGTAGACGGCGAGCTGGCCGTTCTCGGTACGAATCGAGGTCGGGCCACGCACGAGATCCACCTTCGCCACTTCGCCGAGCGGAACGGCGCCGCCCGAGGCCGTCGGCACGAGCACATTGTCCGCGATCGCCTTGGGGTCGGAGCGGAAATCGCGGGGATACCGGACGTTCACTCCATAGCGCTCGCGGCCTTCGACGGTCGTGGTCACGTTCTCACCGCCGAGCGCAGAGGAGATGACGTCTTGCACGTCGCCGATCATCAGACCGTACCGGGCGAGCGCCGATCGATCGGGCGTGATATCGAGGTAGTAGCCGCCCATGACGCGCTCGGCGTAGGCGCTCGACGTGCCGGGCACCCGTTTGAGGACAGCCTCGACCTGTCGCGCGAGGCGCTCGATCTCGCCGAGATCGCGACCGAATATCTTGACGCCGATTGGCGTGCGGATGCCAGTCGCCAGCATGTCGAGCCGCGCCTTGATCGGCATCGTCCAGGCGTTGGCGACGCCAGGAAATTGCAGCGCCTTATCCATTTCCGCGATCAGTGAATCGGTAGTGACGCCAGCCCGCCACTGGTCCTTCGATTTGAGCTGGATCACGGTCTCGAACATTTCAGTCGGCGCGGGATCGGTCGCCGTCGAGGCGCGGCCGGCCTTTCCGTAGACAGTCAGTACCTCTGGAAAGGACTTGATAATCCGGTCTTGCGTCCGTAGCAGTTCAGTCGCTGCCGTCACCGAAATGCCGGGCAGCGTCGTCGGCATGTAGAAAAGAGTCCCTTCGTTCAGGGTCGGCATGAACTCGCTGCCGAGTTTCTTCGCCGGAACGATGGTAATGGCGAGCGCCGCCAGCGCGACGACGATTGTCGGTATTTTGGCGCGCAGCACCAGTCGGATGACCGGACGGTAGATCCAGATCAGGAAGCGGTTAATCGGGTTCCGGCTTTCCGGGACGATCCGACCGCGCACGAAGATCACCATCAGCGCCGGAACGAGCGTCAGTGACAGAAAAGCCGCCGCCGCCATCGAAAAGGTCTTGGTGTAGGCGAGCGGCGAGAACATGCGGCCCTCCTGCGCCTCGAGCGTGAAGATCGGCAGGAAGGACACGGTGATGACCAGCAAGCTGAAGAAGAGCGCCGGACCCACTTCGGTCGCTGCTTCGATCAAGATTTCGATGCGCGGCTTTCCCGGTTTGGCGTGTTCGAGATGCTTGTGCGCGTTCTCGATCATCACGATCGCCGCGTCCACCATCGCGCCGATGGCAATGGCGATGCCGCCAAGGCTCATGATGTTGGAGCCGAGCCCAAGCGCCTTCATCGCCGAAAATGCCATCAACACACCGACCGGCAGCATCACGATCGCGACGAGTGCGCTGCGCACATGCAGAAGGAAGACGATGCACACGAGCGCAACAATGACGCTTTCTTCGAGCAAAGTGCTTTTCAGCGTCTCGATCGCCGCGTGAATTAGTTCAGAGCGATCGTAGACCGGCAGGATTTCGACGCCTTTCGGCAGGCTCGAAGCCATCTGTTTCAGCGTTGACTTGACGTTGTCGATAACGGTGAGAGCATTCGCGCCGTAGCGCTGCAGCGCTATGCCGCTGGCGACCTCGCCTTCGCCGTTCAGTTCGGTAATGCCGCGCCGCTCATCCGGTCCGACTTCGACACGGGCGACATCTTTGATGAGCAGAGGCGTGCCTCCGTCGGCCTTTAGAACGATGCTTTCTATGTCGGAAACGCCGCGCAAGTATCCTCGGCCGCGCACTACGAACTCGAACTCCGACAATTCGACAGTGCGTCCACCGACATCCGTATTGCTGACGCGGATAGCGTCTCGGATTTTTGCCAAGGGAATGTCGAGCGCGCGCGCGCGGTTCGGATCGACGACGACATTGTATTGCTTGACGAAGCCTCCGGCGCTGGCGACTTCTGCCACGCCTTCAGCCTTTGCAAGGCCGTAGCGGATGGTCCAGTCTTGCACCGAGCGTAGTTCGGCGAGGGTCATTTCCTTGGCGACGATAGCATACTGGTAGACCCAGCCGACGCCCGTAGCGTCGGGGCCGAGCACGGGCGTCACGCCCTTCGGAAGCTTGGCGCCGGCCGCGCTCAGATATTCCAGCACGCGCGAGCGCGCCCAGTAGATATCGACGCCGTCCTCGAAGATCACGTAGACGAAGGACACGCCGAAGAAGGAGAAGCCGCGCACAACCTTCGATTTCGGCACGGTCAGCATCGCGCTGGTGAGCGGATAGGTGACCTGGTCCTCCACCACCTGCGGCGCCTGGCCTGGAAATTCGGTGTAGACGATCGCCTGCACATCGGAGAGATCCGGGATTGCGTCGAGCGGCAGGGTTCGCACGGCGTAGACGCCGGCGGCGACGGCGAAAGCTGTCCCTACGAAAATCAGAACCAGATTGCGCGCCGACCAGGCGATGAGACGCCCGATCATTTGCCGGCGTCCGGCGGTGCGAACGCCTTGAGCGCCGCTTTCAGATTGCTTTCGGCATCAATCAGGAAATTGGCTGAGGTGACGACGCGATCGCCATCCCCGACGCCCTCGCGAATTTCGACGCGGCCCTCGCCGCGCTGACCAGTCGTGACCTCGCGCGGCTCGAACCGACCGTCGCCCTTGTCGACGATCACGACCTGCCTCGCGCCGGAATCGATCACAGCGCTGTCTGAAACGGTCGCGACGCTTGCACCGTTACCGACATCGATTGTTGCCTCAACATACATGTCGGGACGCAATGCCAGGTCAGGATTGGCGAGTTCGACGCGAATGCGCGCCGTCCGCGTTTGGTTGTTGATCTGTGGATAGATCTGGCTGACCTTACCCGCAAAGGTTCGTCCGAGCAGAGCACGGGGCCGCACGATCGCGGCTTGCCCGACCTTGATGCGGCCATAGTCGCGCTCCGACACGTCCACAAGGGCCCAAACCACCGACATGTCGGCCAGCCTGAAGAGCGTCTCGCCGGGTTCGGCCTTCATGCCATCGACCACGGCGCGCTCGAGCACGACGCCGTTCACCGGCGCGGGCCAAGCGATCGTCAGCGGTGGCTTGCGGCTGCGTTCGACCTCAGCCAGGACCTCCTGCGGGATGGCCAGATTGAGAACGCGGACACGTGCGCCCTCGAACGCGGGATTGGCGGCGTACTGGGCGAGCGCCGCGGCGACGTCTGGCGAATAGAGGGTTAGAAGTGTCTGCCCCTTCTTGACGAGGTCGCCGGTCGTGATATTGGCGACCTTCTCGACAAATGCGGTAGAGCGGGTGGCCACGCGCGTCACGCGACGCTCGTCCAACTGAATGGCGCCCGGCGCGACGATCTTGACCGCGATCGCCTGTGTCCGGACGAGTTCAGTCCGCACGCCAGTGCGCTGGATCTTGCCCGGCGCTATTGTCACAGTCGCGGAATCGGCGTTTTCGCTCTCGTAGACGGGCACATAGTCCATGCCCATCGAATCCTTCTTTGGCGTGGGGGACGTGTCGGGCAGGCCCATGGGATTGCGGT
>WBZM01000849.1_pt1 | contig 35743 bp, 24 predicted proteins | sample 5204271 | NCBI WGS metagenome assembly WBZM01 (sample SAMN12344346, study PRJNA552823) | activated sludge metagenome | biome: Activated sludge suspended growth; feature: Nitrification reactor; material: Wastewater; isolation source: activated sludge from nitrification reactor of wastewater... | reverse complement strand
GCCGGCCTCGGCTTCTACGAGCGGCTCGTCGACGAACTGCTGAAGCACGACATCGAGCCCTTCCTCACGCTCTATCACTGGGACCTGCCCGCCGCGCTCGACGACCTCGGCGGCTGGCTCAATCCCTCGATCGCCGACTGGTTCGCCGATTACACCGAGACGATGGTCCGCGCGCTTGACGGCCGCGTCCGCAAGTGGACCACGCTCAACGAGCCGTGGGTCGTGATCGACGGCGGCTACCTGTTCGGCGTGCTGGCGCCGGGCCACGCGAATCTCTACGAGGCGCCGATCGCAGCGCACCACCTGATGCGTGCCCACGGCGCCGCCGTGCGCCGCTACCGCAGCGTCGGCAAGCACGAAATCGGCCTCGTGGTGAACATCGAGCCGAAGTACCCGGCGTCGCAGTCGCCGGAGGATCTCGCCGCGGTCCGGCGCGCCAACGCGTACATGAACCAGTGGTACCTCGATCCGGCGTTCCTGAAACGCTATCCGCCCGAGATGCGCGAGGTGTTCGGCGACGCCTGGCGCGAGGACTGGCCGGCCGAGGACTTCGACCTGATCGGCGAGAAGATCGACTTCCTCGGCCTCAACTACTACACGCGCTCGGTGACACAGGCCGATCCGACGGTCCGGCCGCTCGGCTTCCGTTCCGTGCACCAGCCCCAGTCGCAGTACACGGACACGGGCTGGGAGGTGTTCCCGCAGGGCCTCACCGACACCCTCCACCAGATCCGCACGCGCTACGGCAACCTGCCGCTCTACATCACCGAGAACGGCTGCGCGCTGCCGGAGCCGACGAGCGTGGACGTCGACGTGTTCGAGGACCCGCGGCGCGTCGATTACCTGACGACACACCTCGCCGCGGTCGCCCGGGCGATCCAGGAAGGCGCGAACGTGCAGGGCTACTTCGCGTGGTCCCTGCTCGACAACTACGAGTGGGCGCACGGCTACAGCAAGCGCTTCGGCCTCGTGCACTGCGACCACGAGTCGCAGAGGCGCACGTGGAAGCGCAGCGCGAAGCTGTACCAGCAAGTGATCGCGACGAACGGTCGCAACGTTCTCGCACCGCGCTGAGGTTCACTCCGCCAGCGTGGTCTCCACGGGGAATCGCGTGTAGCGGTGCTCGGTGCCGGCGACGGTGATCACCACGCCACCGGGCGGCGCGATCCCCGCGCCGATGCGCAGCCGCAGCGTTCCCGGGGCCTCGCGCCGCAACGAGTACTCGAGCGGCCCGTACACGGTCTGCAGGCCCGCGACCGCGATGCCCTCCCCGTCGAGCCACGCCGGGTCGACGCCCGCCGCGAGCACCAGCGCGTCGTCCTCCTCGCGCTCGTACGCGAACAGGTCGAGCGCGGCGCGGACGAAGTCGCTCGCCACCCAGCCGTGCGGCATGTCGCCGACGAAGCGCGGCTCGCGCGGAAGCCGGCCCACGACTTCCGCCCACTGGTTCCACGCCGCGGGCCGCCGATCGTTCATGAAGAAGGCGACGAGTTCCTGAACGCGGTCGCGCCAGCCGAGGCGCACGAAGCTGCCGATCACGCGCGTTTCGTACGGCGTGTAGTCCTTCCAGGCCTTCGTGCCGTCGCGCCGGGCCACGAACTCCTGCCAGTAGCGATCGAACGTGCGCCGCAGCTGCGCCTGCGGCAGGCGCGAGGTCTCGCCCGCCGGGCTGAGCCCGACGGTCGTCGAGGTCGGGTCGAAGTCGCCGAGTTCGGCGCAGCCCGGCAGGTAGTCGATGCCGTGCTGCGCGGTGGTGGCCGCAATCGAGGCGTGCAGGTCCGCGTGGAACTCTCCGGTGATCGTCCGCAGGCGCACGCGCATGGGCCCGTCCTCGAGTCCGGTCGCGAGACGCAGGCCGCTGCGCAATCCCGCCAGCGTCCAGAAATTGTCCCAGTACGAGTGCATCGGCTTCGCGAAGTAGCCCTCGTGGCTGATGGACGCCGGCATCATTCCGTAGAAGGCCGGGTTCGACGCCCGGACCTCGGGGGTGCGCTCGCTGAGCCGCAACTCGTCGAGATAGCCGAGCGCGCGCGTCACGGTCGGCCAGACCCGCTCGAGCGCCGCCCGGTCGTGCGTGTAGCGGTCGAGGCGGTCGGCCAGCCAGACGTACTCGCCGCTGCTGTCGTTCTCGGGCACGGAGTCCGCGCCGCGGTGGTCGACGCAGCACGGCACCTTGCCGTTGCTGAAGACGTAGGGCGTGTACCAGTCCAGGAACTCGCGGGCGACCGGTGCGTGGCCGGTGCGCAGCAGGGCCTCGCCGATCATCGCGCCGTCGCGGATCCACGCCCGCTCGTAGCTGCGCGAACCTGGCTGCAGCGAGGGCCCGTCGCGATTGATCAGGATGTGCGCGAGCGCGGTGCGCACGGTGTCGAAGAGCGGCTGCACGTCCGCCGGCCCCTTCAGGCTCACGCGATCGAGCGTGCGGTGCCAGCCGGCCGCCACCTCGCCCTGGCGCGCCTCCAGCCAGGCCTCGGCGTCCGCGGCCTTCGGCAGCGCGAGATCCCGGGCCGTCCACGGCACGACGAACGCGACGGTGAAGCCGGCACCCGGCGCGACCTTGCGGCGATACACGAAGGCGCCCGAGGCGAAGCCCGTGACGTCCACGAGCTGGCGCACGGGCCGCGGCGACGCGAGCCACTCCTGCGGTGTCGGGGCCGCATCGAAGCGCGCCGCCGTGAACAGCTGCGGCGGCACCAGCGGCGTGACGGGAATCTCGTCGTTGACCCGCAGCTCGCGGCCGTTCCAGTCGAGGCGGTGGATGGCCGCCACGCCGCCGGAGCCGTTCAGGAACTGGGTGGGCGGATTGACCTGGAACGGCCGCACGCCGATGGCGAGCTGCACGTCCTGCGTGCGCCGGCTGCCGTTGCGGTAGTCGTAGCGCACGATGGCGTAGTCGCGGCCGGGCACGCCGTCGGCAAAGGCCGTGGTGCGCAGCGTCCAGCCCTCGGCGCTCCAGGTGACCGACGGGATCGGCAGGTAGCCGTCCGCGAGGCTGGCCGTCGAGGTGACGGTGGCCCAGTCGTGCCAGCGTCCGTCCACGGCGACGCGCGGCTCGAGCGACGGGCCGCGTTTGCGCAGCTCGAACGCGGCGTCCTCGTCGAACAGGCCTTCGTCCGCACCGCCGTCGGTGCCGACGATGGTCCAGTAGCCCTGCTCGCCGACGTAACCGCGCGGGAACGCCCCTCTCGCCGACCGGCGCGCGACCGAGGCGATGAAGTCGCTCGCGGACTTGTCGGCCAGCGCCGTCTCGACGCGGGCATCCGCGAGGGCATAGCCGCGCCTGCCGGACGCGGGCAGTTGCAGGCGCAGGTAGCGGGCCGAGGCCTCCGGCAGGAACAGGGCCTGCTCCGCGCGCGTCGCACCGCGCACCTCGCGCAGCGTGGCCCACTCGCGGCCGTCGTCGGAGGCGAGCACGTCGTAGTCGGGCGCGACGTGATCGGCCAGCCACTGCAGCGTGAGTCCACCGAATGGCCGTGGCGAGCCGAGGTCGATCGTGAAGTTCGCGCCGCCCGCGGGCACCTTGCCGGAGTGCCAGCCCGACGTCGGGTTGCCGTCGACGGCGGCGCCGGGCGTGCTGCCCGCCTCGGTCTGCGACGCATCGGCCACGGGCGCCGGCCACTCGGCCGGCGGCGGCGCTTTGGGCTTCAACGTCAGCGCGCCGATCTCGATCTCGCCCGCCCCGCCGCCGCTGCCCGCGCTGACCACGACCTCGATCGCCGCGACCTGCCGCAAGCTGCGGTCCGCCGTCGGGCCCCAGGCAAACTCGATCTGTCGGCGGTCGATGCGCAGCGTGCGCCAGTCCGCGGGCAGGGCGTAGTCCGCACGGCGGAACCACCACACGTTCTCGCCGCTCGCGTCGAGCAGCTTGACCTGGAAGTCGTTCGGCAACGCCTGCCCGCGCAGCTGCAGCGTCAGCTCGAAGTTCTCCGGCAGCGTGAGCGGCAGCGCGCGCCGGGCGATCGCATAGCCGTTGTGCCCGCGGAAATCGAACGCCAGGCGCAGCGTGCCCGGCCGCGACCCGGCCCCGACGCTGGCCGTGACGTCGTCGGACGCGACGGCCCGCCAGGGCGAGAGGTCCCGGAAGTCGTCGAGCACCTGCGCCCGGGCGCCGAACGTCGCCAGCGCGAGCACGGCGAGCACGGTCGCCCGCCACGGTCCCATCCGCATCGCACTCACCCCTTGACGCTGCCGACCAGGATGCCCTGGATGTAGTAGCGCTGCATGACGAGGAACAGCACCAGCACGGGCAGCACCGTGAGCACCGAGCCGGCCATCATCATCTCCGTGTCCTGTACGTGCTCGCGGGACAGCCCGGCGAGTGCCACGGGCAGCGTCTGCATGTCGCGGTCGGAGAGGACGATGAGCGGCCACATGAAGTCGTTCCACGTGGCCAGGAACGTGAAGATGCCGAGCGTGATCAGGATCGGCGCGAGCAGCGGCACGATCACGCGGCGGAAGATCTGCAGCTCGCTGGCGCCGTCGATGCGCGCGGCGTCGAGCAGCTCGTCCGGGATGGACAGCGCGTACTGGCGCACCAGGAAGATGCCGAACACGCCCGCCATGCCCGGCACGACCGCGCCGGCATAGGTGTTCACGAGGCCCATCATCTTCATGAGCCCGAACAGCGGGATCATGGTCACCTGGCCGGGGATCAGCAGCCCGGCGAGCAGCAGCTTCATCAGGCGCTCGCGGCCGGCGAAGCGCAGCTTGGCGAACGCGTAGCCGGCCATGCCGTTGAACAGCAGCGACAGCAGCGTGGTGGCGAACGCGACGAGCAGGCTGTTGCGGAAATAGCCGCCCATGTTCTGCTGCGAGAACAGCTCGACGTACCTGGCGAGCGTCGGTGCGCCCGGCAGCATCGGCGGCGGGAAGCTGCTCGCCTCGCCCGTCTGCATGAACGAGGCCGCGAACATCCAGGCGAGCGGCAGCACGGCGAACGCCGCCAGCAGCAGCAGCGCCCCGTTCACCGCCACGCCCGCGAGCGCCCGCGACCTCATGTCGGCTCGTCCCGGCGCAGCACGCGCAGCGGCACGACGGTGACCGCGAGGATGATCAGGAACAGCACGAAGGCCACGGCCGAGGCGGAGCCGAGGTTCCACCACTTGAAGCCTTCCTCGTACATGAAGTACAGCACGCTGACCGTGCTCTGCAGCGGCCCGCCGCGCGTCATCACGTACGGCTCGGCGAAGAGCTGGAAGTAGCCGGCCACCGTCAGCACCGTGACCAGCGTGAACGTCGGCCGCAGGCTCGGCAGCGTGATGTGGCGCAGCTCCTGCCACAGCGACGAGCCGTCGATGCGCGCGGCCTCGTACAGGTCGCCCGGGATGGCCTGCAGCGCCGCCACGAAGATGATCATGTTGTAGCCGAAGTTCTTCCACACCGCGAGGATCACGATGGCCGGGATCGACCAGTGCGGGTCGCCCATCCAGTCGACGGGCCCGAGGCCGAGGTGGCCGAGCGCGTAGTTGAGCAGGCCGTAGCGCGTGTGCAGGATGAAGCGCCAGACGATGGCCACGGCGACGAGCGTGCTCACCACGGGGGCGAAGTACGCGGTGCGCAGCAGGGCCGGCGCACGGGCCAGCTTCGAGTTCACCAGCAGGGCCGCGGCGAGCGAGGTGCCGATCGACAGCGGCACGCCGAGCAGGACGAACCAGGCCGTGTTGCCGAGCGCCTTCCAGAAGAGCGGCGTGGTGAGCAGGTGCAGGTAGTTGTCGAGTCCGACGAAGCGCAGGTTGCGCACGTCGGCGAGGGCGTACAGGTCGAAGTCGGTGAAGCTCAGCGCGAGGGCCGCGACCACCGGCAGCAGGAAGAACAGGCCGATCACGACGAGCGCCGGCGAGACGAACATCCACGCGGCGCGGGCCGGGCTCACTTGCGCGCCTCCCGGTCCAGCATCCAGCGGCGCTTCTCTAGCAGCCGGTCCACCCGCGCGTCGAGCTGCGTGACCGCCTCGTCGATCGTCTGCGTGCGGTGGCTCACGCGCTCGCCGGCGAGGCGCATCTCTTCCATGATGCGCTCCCACTCCGGCACCTGCGGCACCGGGCGCAGGCGCTCGAGCTGCACGCGGAATGCCTGCGTGTACGGATCGTCCGCCAGCTCACGCCCCTGCCAGGCGCTGCGCCTCGGCGGCAGGTCGCCGGTCAGCGCGTGGAAGCGCTGCTGGATCTCCGGCCGCGACAGGAACTCGACGAAGGCCCAGGCCGCGTCCTTGTGCTTCGAGCGCCGGAAGATGGCGAAGCTCGAGCCGCCGGCCGACGAGACGCCGGGGCCGTCGGGGCCCGGCATGGGTGCCGTCATCCAGTGGTCCTGGTGCTCGGGCGGCAGCCGGCGGCGGAACTCGCCGATGTTCCAGGGCCCGGTGATGTAGAAGGAGTAGTAGCCGCGCGCGAACTCGAGCCACACGTTCGAGATCTGCGTGTCGGTGACAGCGGGCGCGAGCTGCTCGTCGAAGAGGCTGGAATAGAAGCCGAGCGCCGCACGGAAGCCGGCGCTGCGGAAGTTGCCGTAGCGGCCCCCGTCGCGCAGCAGCGGCTCGGGCTGCTGCAGCGCCAGCACCAGCAGCGGCTCGAACTCGTTGAGCGGCAGCAGCACGGCGTAGTTGTCCGGCCCGACCTCGCGCTTGATCGAGCGCAGCATCTCGTGCCACTCGGTCCAGTTCGTCGGCGGATGGTCGTAGCCCACCTTCGCGAGCAGGTCCTTGCGATAGAAGAGCAGCCGGGTGTCCACGTACCACGGCACGCCGAGCGCCTGGCCGTCGATCACGTTGGTGGCCCAGATGCCGTCGAAGTAGTCGGTGCGATCGATCACCGTCGATGCGGCGATGCGCTCGTCGAGCGGCTCGAGCGCGCCGAGCGCGCCGAATTCGGGGATCCAGGTGTTGCCGAGCTGGCAGATGTCGGGGGTCGCGTCGCCCGCGAAGGCGGTCAGCAGCTTCTCGTGCGCCGCCGTCCACGCCAGCTGCTGCACCTCGATGCGGATGCCCGGGTGGGCCCGCTCGAACTCGGGGACGAGCGCCGTGACGACTTCTGCCTCGCGACCCATCGCCCAGAAGCGGACCACCTGCTCCTTCGACTCGCCGCCCCCGCAGGCCGCGAGCAGCACGCCCAGGATCGACGGCATCCACCACGCGACGCCGCGAGGGTGGCGCCGGGGTCCGGTCATTGCAGCCAGCCACCCGTGAAGCCGGCGCGCTTCAGGCCCGTCTGCAGGTAGGCGTTGCGGCGCATCACCTTCCAGACGAATTCGCTGCGGTAGTTCTCGATCATCGCGACGACCGGGCCCTGGTCGAGTCCGAGGTAGTCGGTGTCGGCCCAGCCGCCGCCCGGCAGCTTGCGCCCGAGCGTGGGCGGCAGGTCGAAGTCGTAGCTCGGGTTGAAGGAGTCGAAGAAGCCGTACTGGCCGTAGATGTCGGCGCCCCAGCGACGGTGCATCTCGAGCACGGCGGGAATGACGATCTCGGGCGCGAACGGCAGCGAGGCGATCACCGCGTAGGGGGCGATCGTGCCGTCGTCGTAGTTGATCTTCGGGTCGAGGTTCACGCCACGCGCAGAATACCCGAGGAACTTGCGCACCTGCCCGTTGTACTCGAGGTCGGCGTCGACGGGCCCGTCGCAGGCCGACAGGCCCCAGACGTTGGCCCCGTAGCCCTTCCAGCCGAGCGGATTGGCGATGGCATACGCGCGCTGCGAGTACGTGGCGCGCCGCGAATTCTCGAAATAGTCGAAGCCCCGGGCCGCCATGTACGGGTCCCGGATGCCGCGGAAGTCGATCCACACGGCGGCGAACTGGTGACCGAACAGCGGCCCGAAGGTGAGGTGCGTCTGGCCGTAGAGCGTGCCCCAGTGCTGGTCGTAGGTGCGGGTCCACTCGGCCCAGGCATCCGGGCCGACCGGGTGCGTCGGCGAGGCGAGCGCCAGCAGGTACACGAACATCGCCTCGTTGTAGCCGCGCCAGTCGCTTGCGATGAAACCCGTCTCGGGGTGCCAGCCGTGCGAGATGGCCGGCGGATTCGGCTGCGCCCACTGCCAGTCGACGCGCCGGACCATGTCGTCCACGACCTTGCGGATCTCGGCCTCCTCGGCGTTCTGCTGGTCGAAGTACGTGGCCGCGAACAGGGCGCCCATCAGCAGCAGGCCCGTGTCGACGGTGGAGAGCTCGGAGTCGCGGTAGCGCGTGCCGGTCTCGAACTCGAGGAAGTGGTAGTAGAAGCCCTTGTAGCCCGCGTTGCCGGTCGGCTCCGGGCCCTGTGGCGCATCGTAGAGGAAACGCAGCGTGTCGAGGGTGCGGGTGCGTGCCTCGGCGCGCGTGACGTAGCCGCGCTCGACGCCGATCGGGTAGACGGTGAGCGCCCAGCCGATCGCGGCCACGCTCGCGAAGGACGGGGTCGGGTAGCGGTCGTGCACCAGCCCGCGCGAGTCGGTCGTCTCCCAGAAGAAATTGAAGGTCCGCCGCTCGATGTCCTCGAAGAGCGGGTCGAGCGGCGGCGGATTGAGGGTGGGGGAGACCGACGACCCGCCGCCGCCCGAGCCGCTGCAAGCCGAAAGCAGCGCGAGCGCGAAACCGAGGAACAGGACGAACCAGGAACGCGACCGGATGTGCATGACTTACTCCCCGAGCAGCACGTCGAGGTGCTGTTCGCGTCCCGAAGGTGAGAGGCGCACGCGCACGCCGTCGTGCGCCACGGCGAGTTCGGCGCCGTCGAGGCGCGCCGACACGACCCGCGCCGCCTTGCGCTGCGGGTTCCGCACCTCGATGCGAAGCTCCGTTCGCTCGTCGATGCGATAACGCAGCTCGAACGACGGCCAGTCGTCCGGGATGCGCGGATCGAGGCGCAGCGTGCGGCCGTCCTCGATGGTGAAGCCGAGCACCGACTCCACCGCCACGCGATACAGCCAGCCGGCCGAGCCGGTGTACCACGTCCAGCCGCCGCGCCCGATGTGCGGCTCCGCGCCGTAGACGTCGGCCGCGACGACATAGGGCTCGACCTTGTACTTGTCGGCATCCGCCGCGGTGAGGGCGTGGTTGACAGGCAGCAGGCTCTCGAGCACCTCGGCCGCGCGGTCGCGCCGGCCTGCCTCCACCAGCGCGCGCACCACCCAGGTGGCGGCATGCGTGTACTGGCCGCCGTTCTCGCGCACGCCGGCGACGTAGCCCTTGATGTAGCCCGGGTCGTGCGGCGTGTCGACGAACGGCGGCGTGAGCAGGCGCACGATGCGCTCGCGGTCGTCGACGAGGTGCTGCTCCAGCGAACCGAGCGCGAGCTCGACGCGTTCGGGCGGGGCGGCACCGGACAGGACGGCCCAGGCCTGCACCAGCGCGTCGATCCGGCACTCGTCGCTGGCCTGCGAGCCGAGCACCGCACCGTCGTCGTACCAGCCGCGGCGGTACCAGCGGCCGTCCCAGCCGTCGGCGTTCAGCGCTTCGTGCAGCAGCTTGCGATGGGCCGTGTAGCGAGCCACGCGTTCCTCGTCACCGCGCAGCGCGCAGACCGGCAGGAAGTCGCCGAGCACCGTGTAGAGGAAGAAGCCCATCCACACGCTCTCGCCGCGGCCGCCGATGCCGACGCGGTTCATGCCGTCGTTCCAGTCGCCGCATCCGAACAACGGCAGGCCGTGGCGGCCGCGCTGCAGCGAGCGGTCGATGGCCTTGCAGCAGTGCTCGTAGAGGTCGCCCGATGCCTGTGTCGCCTCGGGGCGGGTGAATATCTCCGCTTCCTCGCCTTCGAGCGCGCGCGTGGCGAGGTAGTTCGCTCGTTCGTCGAGGATGGCGCGGTCGCCGCTCACGCGCAGGTAGTACGCGGTGAACCACGGCAGCCACAGCAGGTCGTCCGCGAACTTCGTGCGCAGGCCCTGGCCGAGCGGCGGATGCCACCAGTGCTGCACGTCGCCCTCGAGGAACTGGCGGCTCGCGTGCAGCAGGATCTGCGCGCGCGTGAGCTCCGGTTGCAGGTACACGAGCGCGGCGGCGTCCTGCAGCTGGTCGCGGAAGCCGAAGGCGCCGCCCGACTGGTAGAACGCCGTGCGTCCCCACAGGCGGCAGGAGAGGTCCTGGTACGGCAGCCAGCCGTTCAGCATGTGGTCGAGCGCCGGCGACGGCGTTTGCACCTGCAGTCGCGTGAGCACGCGGTCCCAGTGCGCCCGCGCCTGGCGCAGCGCGCCTTCGATCGCACCCGGCGCGCGGCAGCGCGCGAGCAGCGCGGCGACCTCGCGCTCGGTGGGGCAGGCGCCGAGCAGGAAGCTCACCTCGTCGCTGCCGCCCGGCGGGATCTCGAGGATCACCTGCAGCACGGCGCAGGGATCGCTGCCGGGCGCGCGCGGGAGCTGCCCGCTCGCGAGCAGCGCGGCCGGCGCCTCGGGCGAGCCGGGCACGCCGAGGAACGCCGACCGGTCGGTGCACCAGCCGTCGACCGGCGTGCGGTCGGTGGCGGCAAAGGCGATGCAGGCGTGGCCGTCGACGGGCACGTCGTTCTGCGCGAGCACGGCGTGGAACGCCGGCGAGAATTCGGCACGCACGGTCGCACGGGTGGCCTCCGGCGTCGAGCCGAGCACCCAGCGGTTGTAGCCGTAGACGGCGAGGCGCCGCGGGTGCTGTCCGGCGTTGCGGATCTGCAGCCGCATCACCCGCAGGGGGTCGCCCGGCGGCACGAAGAGCGTCAGCTCGTGCTCGAGTCCGTCGCGCTGCTGGCGCCACGTCGTGTAGCCGAGGCCGTGACGCACTTCGACGTCTGCGCCGAGCACCGCCGGCCCGGGCGTCGGGCACCAGAACTCGCCCGAGGCGACGTCGCGGACGTAGATCGCGTCGCCGAAGGGATCGCTCACCGGGTCGTTGGCCCAGGGCGTGAGGCGGTGCTCGCGGCTGTTGCCGCTCCACGCGTTGCCCGCGCCCGACTCACTGACGAGGCAGCCGAAGGTCGGGTTGGCGATCACGTTGGTCCACGGCAGCGGCGGCAGCTTCGGACGATGGTGCGCGTCGCAGGCTACGCGGATCACGTACTCGCGCCCGTCGGCGCCGAATCCGCCGTAGCCGTTGAAGAACTGCAGCGGCTCGGCCGGCACGGGCACCGGGACGGACGAGCAGGCCGGGCGACGCGGGCGCACGGCGGGCGGCGCCGCGCCCAGGCCCTGCGTGAGCTGGCGCACGAGTCTTCCCTGCTCGCTCGCGAGCGACAGCGCGGGATCGAGCGTCGTCTCGACGGCCGACGCGGCGAGCTCGTCGCGCAGGGCCCGCGCGCGCAGCCCCTCGACCGCGCCGAGCAGCGCCGGTTCGTCGCTGCCCGCGGCGAGGACGAAGCGAACGGCGACCTCCGCGCCCGGCGCCACGCGCAGCAACGTGCGCAGCGCGAGGGCCGGGTCGAGCACGTTGCCGTGCACGCGCCCGAGCGGGGCCGAGGTGACCAGCGCGAACGGCTCGGCGACGCTGCGGCCGCGGCCGACGAAACCCATGCGCTCGGTCGTGTAGTCCTGCACCGGCGCGTCGAACAGCGCGTGCAGCAGCACGGGCCAGCGCTCGTGCGCGGAGCGTGCGCGGCGCGTGGCGCGCAGGACCGGCCCGGCGCCCGCCAGCGCCGTCTGCACGAACAGCTTCGCGAACGCGGGGTGGCTCTCCTGCGCCGCCGGCGGGTTGAGCACCACCTCGACGTAGCTGGTGAGTTCCAGCTCGCGCGCGCGCTGGTCGGTGTTCACGATGCGGCAGGTGCGCTCCTCGAGACCGAGCGTGTCGTGCAGCCGGACCTCGACCGTCGACTGCCAGGGCCCGTGCCGCCGTTCGATCGCCAGTCCGTCGCGGTGGGCGAGCACCACCCCGGGCGCCTGGCCGGGCGTCGGCCGGCCGCAGAGCGTCCATGCCTCGGCCGCGCCCGGCTCGCGGGCATAGACGATCACGCCCCCGCCGCCCTCGACCGGGTCGGGCCGCCAGGCGGTCAGCAGCAGGTCGTCGAGCACGGAGAATCCGTCGCCCAGCGGCGTGACCGCGACGGCGTACCGGCCATTGGCCAGGCACTGGAAGGCATTTCGACCGGCGGGATGCACTCGCGAATTCATGTCCGACGTGGGGTCCTCGGTTCGAGCCGACTTCGTTCCGGGCAGCCGGCCAGGGTCGTCAGGCGGCGGGAGCCGGGCAATGGCGCGCGATGAACTGCTCGTGCGGCGGCATCACCTTGACGCAGTTGGCGATGACGTTGCGCACGCTGCCCTCGAGCTGCAGCAGTTCGTCCCCGCCCACGAGATCGACCACCGGATGGTAGCCGGTCGGGATGCGGTTCTGGCCGACGAGCACCTGCACCCAGCTCGTCACGGCGAACATCTCGTCGGCGTCGCGGAAGAAGCGCCCGCTCTCGAGGAACAGCCGGATCACTTCCTGGAGCCGCTCGGGGATCGACATGGTCCCGCAGTACTGCCAGAACGGGCTGTCGCGCCGGTCCGTCGCGTGGTAGTGCAGGATGATGAAGTCGCGGATGCGCTCGAACTCGAACGCAGCCTGCTGGTTGTAGCGCTCGGCGAGCACGGGGCTGCAATGACGGTCCGGGAGCAGGTTGATGAGCCGGCCGACGCCCGACTGGATGAGGTAGATGCTGGTGGACTCCAGCGGCTCCAGGAAGCCGCTCGAGAGCCCGATCGCCACGCAGTTCCGGTTCCAGATCTTCTTGCGCCGGCCCGTGACGAACTTGAGCAGGCGCGGGTCCGCGAGCGGCTTGCCGTCGAGGTTGGCGAGCAGGGTGCTGGCCGCTTCGTCGTCGCCGACATGGGCGCTCGAATAGACGTAGCCGTTGCCGACGCGGTGCTGCAGCGGGATGCGCCACTGCCAGCCGGCCGCGCGCGCGGTCGAACGGGTGTAGGGAGTGGGCGGGCCGACGGGCTCGCAGGGCACGGCAAGCGCGCGGTCGCAGGGCAGCCAGTGCTGCCAGCTCTCGTAGCCGGTGTGCAGGGCCTCCTCGATCAGCAGGCCGCGGAAGCCCGAGCAGTCGACGAACAGGTCGCCCTCGATGCGCTCGCCGCTCTTCAGCACCACGGCCTCGATGAAGCCGTTCTCGGGCTTCAGCTGCACCTGGGTGACCTGCCCCTCGGTGCGCACCACGCCGCGCGCCTCCGCGTACTTGCGCAGGAACAGGAAGTAGCGCCCGGCGTCGAAGTGGTAGGCGTGCGCGATGTGCCCCAGCGGCGAGTTCGGCGGCGCATCGCTGGCCGAGGTCATGAACCGGCCGAGCGGCGCGGCGGCGGTGTGGATGGAATAGGCGCCGATGTCGGCCGCCTTGCCCATCTGGCGCAGCTTCAGCCAGTACTGGTGGAACGGCAGGAATCCGTAGTCCGGCCCGATCTGGCCGAAGCCGTGGATGTACTTGTCGCCGACCCGGCCCCAGTCGCAGAACTGGATGCCGAGCTTGAACGTGCCCTGCACGGCCTTCAGGAACTCGACCTCGTCGATCTGCAGGACGTCGTTGAAGGTCTTGAGGTGCGGAACGGTGGCCTCGCCGACGCCCACCGTGCCGATGTCGTCCGACTCGACCAGTCGGATGCTGCAGGTCTTGCCCAGCGTCTTGGCCAGTGCGGCCGCCGTCATCCAGCCGGCGGTGCCGCCGCCGACGATGACGATGCTGCGCAGTCGTGAGTCGCTCACGGCTGTCTCTCCAGCGTTGAAGCGGACCGACGGGCCGCGGCGGAATGCCGCGGCCCGTCGCCCGGGTTACGTCAGCGGCGCGATCAGAACTTCGCGCCGACGGTCACGCGCATCGTGAACGGCGTGCCCGTGATGTTGCCGTTCGGGTTGAACCGCGCGGAGTCCACGATCCCGTCCGGCCGCGTCGAACTGTACTGGTAGTCGACGAGGTTGTCGTGGTTCGTGACGTTCAGCAGGTCGAGGCGGAGGTAGGCATCCGCCTTGTCGAAGATGTTGAAGTTCTTCGTGACCTGCAGGTCCAGGCTCTGGTAGCCGCCGCCGCTCGGCTCGACGCCGACCGCGGTGCAGGGCGCCCCGTTGTTGAACGAGAACCCGCCCGGCAGGCAGCTGATGGTGTTGCCCGGGATCGGGCTCGCCACCGTCAGCTTCGCGCCCACCAGGAAGTCCCACGGCAGCGCGTACGAGAACGTGCCGACGAAGCGGTGCTCCGGCGCCGAGTTCGACAGGATGAACGGGTACTGGCCGATGCTCACCTCGTCGAACGCGTAGTGCTCGTTGATGTCGCGGTTCTGCTTGGCGTGCGTGTGCGTGTACGCCAGCGTCGCTCCCCACTTCGACTCCTCGGTGAACGGCTTCTCGGCCGACAGCAGGATCTGCGTCGAGCGGGTCTCGATGCCGTTGCTGCCGATGATGAGGTTGCCGGCGAGGCCCGGAGGCGGGTACTCCCACGGCTGCGCCGGGCCGCCCCACGGCACCGGGCCCCAGAACGAGCCGTCGCGGCGGCGGTTGCCGAGCGTGAACACGAAGCCGTCCTTGCTCTCGATGTACGAGATCGCGGCGCTCGTGTTCCAGTCACCCAGCTTGTTGCGCACGCCGAGGCTGATCTGGTCGGAGAACGGAACCTTCAGCTTGTTGTTCATCAGGTTCGTTTCGCCGATCGAGCCGGAGGTCAGCGCCTGCAGGTTCTCCACCCCGTTCAGGTAGATCGGGTCCCAGGCGATGCAGTTGCCGGTGCCGACGGTGCACGGATGGTCGGTGGTGTTGAAGCGGAACTCCGCCTGGCCGAGCGCCATCTTCGTCTGCTCGAGCTGCAGGTAGTCGTACAGGTTGCGGTCGTAGGAACGGCCGTAGCCGCCGAAGACCACGATCGACTCGTCCGCCTGCGCGTCGTACGAGAAGCCGATGCGCGGCTGCCACTGGTCGTTCGGCGCCTTGCGGTTGTGGCCGTTCGAGATGTAGTGGTTGATGTCGTAGGCGGTATCCGGGTCGCTGCTCAGACCGAGCGTCTGGCCGTAGGTCTTGCCGTCCGGCGTGACCACCGTGTTGAACGCGTCGATGATCGCCTGCGGCGTCTTGAACTTCAGGTAGGACGGGTTGTACTCGTAGTCCCAGCGCAGGCCGAGGTTCAGCGTCAGCTTCTCGTTCACCGCCCAGTCGTCCTGGATGTAGAAGCCGTACTGCTCGTCCTCGGACTCGACGCGCTCGCTCATGCCCGCGACCGGATTGCCGAACACGGCCTTCCACGGAATCGTGCCGGTGCCGTCGTCCTCGTCGACGTTGTAGTAGAACACCGGGTTGTTGACGATCGCGTCCTGCGCGTGGAGCTTGACGTTCTTGTACTTCACGCCCGCCTTGACGGTGTGGTCGCCGTACCAGCTCAGGTTCGGGAACGTGATGTCCTCCTGGATACCCCAGCCCTTCTGGCCCTTGTCCTGGCCCGCGCGCGGATCGGCGCCGTTGGTCACCAGGATGGTGCGGTCGCCGCCGTCGCCCCAGCTGTAGACCGCGCCGTTCTGCCCGGCGTTGTTCACCTGCGGTTTGAAGTTGGAGTCTTCGTACGTGAAGATCAGCTCGTTGAAGAACCGCTCGCCGGTATGCTGCCAGCGCAGGTCGTAGCGGTTGTCGTCGTTCTGCGTCTCGAGCGAGGCGGAGGCCGCCGTGCCGGTGCCCGCCTGGTCGCCGAGGCTCTTTTCCTCGCGGATCTTGGCCGACAGCGCGAAGTGGTCGCGGTCGCCGAGGTTCAGGTCGAGCTTGGCGAAGAACAGGTCTTCGTCGAAGGGCAGCGTCGCCGGGCCCAACTGGTCGAGCGCCTCCTGCGGCATCTGCGCGATGACCGCGTCGGGGATGCCGCCGTTCGGCGTCACGGTCACCGGCGTGGTGTAGCGCTTGGCCTCGTAGGCCGCGAAGAAGTGCAGCGTGTCGCGGATGATCGGGCCGCCGACCGCGAGTCCGTACTCCTTGGTTTCCGACTTGGTCTTGCGGCCCGCCGCGTCCTCGGCCGGCGTCTTCGAGCGCATGCCGTCGTCGGTGTAGGTGTAGAACGCGTCGCCTTCGAACTCGTTGGTGCCCGAGCGCGTCTCGGCGGTGATGGCCGCCGACGACACCTGGTCGAACTCCGCCTTGTAGTTCGAGGTGATGACCTTGTATTCGCCGATGGCGAGCTGCGGGAACGGGTTGCCCTGCGAGTTGTCGGTCTGGCCCGAGAGGCCGCTGCGCACGTAGCCCTTCTGGCCGACGCCGTCGATGAAGACGTTGACCGCATTGGTGCTCTGCGCGCCGCTGCGCACCTGGGTGCGGCCCTTGGCGTCGACGCTGAAGATCACGCCCGGCACCGTGTCCGCGAACTCGAGGAAGTTGCGCGTGATCTGCGGCACGGACTCGATCTGCTGCAGCGAGACGATCGTGCCGACTTCCGAGGTGCGCACCTCGCGGAGGCGGCCGCCCTTGACGACGATCTCCTCGAGTTCGCCGCCGGCGAAGTTCAGCGTCGAGGTCGACGCGACGCTCAGCGTCACCACCTGCTCGGTGCCCGCGCCGGCGCTGACCGTGTAGGTTCCCGGCGGCAGGCCGACCAGCACGTACGTGCCGTCGGCGCTCGCCTTGGCACGGCGCACGGCGCCGGTGGCGTTGTTCTTCGCCGTGACCTCGGCGCCCGCGGCCGCCTGCCCGCGCAAGGTGGCGTCGGCCGATTGCGTCCAGCCCGCGGTCGGGGCGGCGAGCGCCGCGGCGACGGCTGCGGCGATCAGCGTCTTGTGACGGTGGCGGAACAATCCCTTGGGTATGCGTGTGCCGGTCTTCATATCTGGCGTCCCCTATTGCGTCTGTCGCGAGTCGGTCGGGTCGGGTGGTTGGTGTTGGAAGACTTCAATCGTTCGCCGCGGGCTCGTCGTCCGCGGCGACGGATCGGGATGCGACGCGGACGAGTCCGCGGCGCGTCACTTCGGTGCGGTGCAGCCCGCAGGAGCGGCGCACGATGAGTTCGGTCGGCAGGACCTGGTCGAGCGCCTGCGCGTCGTCCGGGTTGTCGATGCCGGCCGCGAGGCGCTCGAGCGCGATCCGGCCGAGGTCGGTGATGCGCACGCGCACGCTGGTGAGCGCCGGCGACACGTAGCGCGCGATGGGAATGTCGTCGTAGCCGACCACGGCGACGTCCTTGGGCACCGCCACGCCGGCCTGGTCCAGCGCGGTGATGCAGCCGATCGCCATCATGTCGTTCGAGGCGAAGACGGCGGTGGGACGCTCGCGCAGGGCGAGCACCTGCTGGCCGGCGCGCCAGCCGGATTCCTCGGAGAAGTCGCCGGGCAGGACGACCGGCTCGCGGCTCGGCAGCAGCCGGGCGAGTGCCTCGCGGTAGCCGCGCAGGCGCTCCTGCGCCTCGCAGTTGTCGTCGGGGCCGGCGATCAGCGCGATGCGGCGGTGGCCGCGACCGACGAGGTGCCGCACCATCGCCACCGCGCCGCCGTAGTTGTCGATCGACACCGTCGGGCGGCTGGCGCCGCCTGCGGGCCGGTTCATCAGCACGACCGGCGTGCCCGGCGGCAGGTTCTCCTCGAGGAACGCGGCGTCGGCCTGCGGCGCGAGCACCAGCATGCCGTCGACGCGGCCGTGCATGGCGCGCAGCGCGAGCGCCGTCTCGACCGCGCCGCCGTGCGAGGACGACACCAGCAGGTGCAGGCCGCGGGCGCGAGCGGCGATGTCGATGCCGCGGATGAGTTCGGAGAAGAACTCGCCGTGCATGTCGGGCAGCAGGATGCCGACGGTGTGGGTACGGCGGGTGATGAGGCTGCGCGCGGCGCCGTTCGGCGCGTACTGCAGCTGGCGGGCGGCATTGAGAATACGGCGACGCGTGGCCTCGGAAAGCCCGCCCGTGCCGTTGATGGCACGTGAGACGGACGCCACCGAGACTCGCGCATAACGAGCCACGTCTCTGATCGTGGTTGCCAACTTGCCCCCGCAGCACTGCCCCCGCAGTGCTTTCACGCAAACGTTTCCTCACGTAGAGTAAACGTTTACGCTGATACTTAAGCACCGGCTTCGGGCCCTGTCAATGCACCCGTGTGCGATTGGACCGGTTCTCGCAGTCCGGCGACCGGGGGAATCATGAAGCGATCGCTGTGGGCGGGCGTGCTGTGCAGCCTCGGGCTGCTGCCCGGTTGTGCAACGCAACATGACGAAGCGGGCCAGCACGCGCGATTGCTGCAGCGCCGCGTGACGCACGACGTCCGGCTGCCCTACCTGCTGTTCCTGCCGCGCGAGTTCGCGGCCACCGGCAGCCAGCGCTATCCGCTGCTGATCTTCCTGCACGGTTCCGGCGAGGCGGGCACCGACCTCGCGAAGGTGAAGATCCACGGCCCGCCGAAACTGGTGGAGCAGCGGCCGGACTTCCCGTTCATCGTCGCCTCGCCGCAGATTCCGGATGCCGCGGCCGGCTTCGACCCGGCGCAGCTCGACGCCCTGCTCGACGAGCTGCTCGAGCGGCTGCCCGTGGACCCCGATCGCGTCTACCTGACGGGACTCAGCCTCGGCGGCGAGTGGACGTACGCCTGGGCGGCGCTGCGGCCCGAACGCTTCGCGGCCATCGCGCCCGTGGCGGGCAACTGGACGCCGGAAGTCGCCTGCCGGCTCGCGAACGTGCCGGTGTGGGCCTTCCACGGCGCGAACGACGACGTCGTGCCGCTCGCGGGCGATCGCGCGATGGTGGACGAGATCAACGCCTGCGGCGGCCACGCGCGCCTGACCGTGTATCCCGACACCGGTCACGACTCGTGGACCGAGACGTACGCGAACGACGAGCTGTACGCGTGGCTGCTGAGCCACCGCCGGGTGCCGGCCGCCTCGCGATGAACGCGCGCGGCGCGTGGCGGGCACTGGTCTGCGCAGCCGCGTCGCTGCCGTTCGGCGCGGCGAGCGCCGAAGCGACGCTGCCGCCGCGCGCCGAGTGGCGCGTCAGCAGTTCGTCCACTGACGTGCCCGCGATGTCGACGCGCTTCGCCGTGGACGGCGATCCCTCCACGCGCTGGGGCGGCGCGTTCTCGGCGAACCACTGGCTGCAGCTCGACTTCGGTCGCGCCGTCGACGTCGGTGGCGTCGTGCTGCGCTGGGACAGCGCGTTCGCGCAGGCCTATCGCCTGCTCGCCTCCGACGACGGCCTGCAGTGGCGCGTCGTGTACGAGACCGCGGATTCACGGGGCGGCGTCGACTACGACTTCTTCCCGCGCACGACGGCGCGCTACCTGCGCCTCGCGAGCCTGCCGCGCACGGCGGACTGGGGCGTGTCGCTGTTCGAGTTCGAGCCGGTCGCCGCGCAGGACGCACCGCGCATCGCGGGGCTGGCGGCGCGGCGGGACGCCGCGGAGGCGTGGAGCGCGGGCGATGCGCACGAACTCACCACCCCGGCCCCGCGCGAAGCGACGCACGAGGTGCTCATCGCCCTGCCGCGGGCGTTCGCGACGGCCGGCCTCGAGGTGACCTGGGGCGCCGCGCGACGCAGCGCGCGACTCGAGGCCCGCGGCGCCGACGGCGCGTGGCGGGCGATCGCGGAGGACCCCGAGCCGACCGGCGCAGTCTCCTATCTCGCCGCGCGCGAGGCGTTCACCGCGCCGGAGTTGCGCCTGCGCGTGCAGGCCCCGGCGGGCACGACCCCGGCGATCGCGCGGTTGCGCCTGCTGGGCCCGGAGGCGGTGCTGACCCCGCTGCGCCGCTACCAGGTCGCCGCCGCACGCGAGCATGCCGGACTGTTCCCCGCGACGCTGCACGACCAGCAGGTCTACTGGACGGTGGTCGGCGTTCCGGCGGGCCGCCAGAAGTCCCTGCTCGACGAGTACGGCAACGTCGAGCCGTGGAAGGGCTCACCGCTCGTGCAGGCCGTGTGGCACGGGGCGGACGGCCGCAACGGCAGCGCGTACTCCGGCGAGGTCACGCACGCGCTGCGCGAGGGCTGGATGCCGCTGCCTTCGGTCGAGTGGTCGCCGGCGCCGGGACTGCGGATGCGCACGGACGCCTTCGCCGTCGAACAGCCGGGCGGACCGGTCACGCTCGTGCGGTATCGGTTGAGCAACGCGGGCACGCGCGCAGTGCGCGGCACGCTGTCGCTGCTGCTGCGCCCCCTGCAGGTCAACCCGCCGTGGCAGCACGGCGGTACCTCGCCGATCCGGGCGCTGGCGATCGAGGGCTCGCCGTCGACGACGCAGGTGCGCGTCAACGGGCGCGTGCTGCTGCATTCGCTCACCGATGTCGGTGCGCGGGGCGCGAGTGCCTTCGGCGCGCACGGCGAGCACGAGATCACGCGCTACGCGGCGCGCGGGGCCGTGCCGGCGAGCCTGCGGGCGGAGGATGCGGACGGCCTCGCCGCGGCCGCGCTGTCGTATCCGGTGCAGTTGCGGGCGGGCGAGCAGCGCGACGTGGTGATCGCCCTCCCGCTCGGCGCGGTGCGCATCGACGCCGAGTCGTCGTCCCTGCCCGACGCGCCGGCCCTCGACCGGGCCGCCCTGCTCGCCGGTCGCAGCGAGAGCGCCGCCTTCGACGCACTGGCGGAGGCGACCGCCGAGGCGTGGCGGGCGCGGCTCGGCAGGGTCGATCTCTCGCTGCCGGACGAATCGCTGGTGCGCATGCTGCGCGCGCAGACCGCCTACATGCTGCTCAACCAGTCGGGACCAGCCCTGCAACCCGGCCCGCGCAACTACAACCGCTCGTTCATCCGCGACGGCTCCGCCACGGCCGTGGCCCTGCTGCGCATGGGCCTGCCGCAGGTCGCGCGCGACTACCTGCGGTGGTATGCCGATCACGCCGTGCACGCGAACGGCCTCGTGTCGCCGATCCTGAACGAGGACGGCAGCGTCAACCGCGGCTTCGGCTCGGACCTCGAGTACGACAGCCAGGGCGAGTTCCTGTGGCTGGTGGCCGAGATCGCGCGCCTCGACGGCGGCGCGGAGACGGTCCGCGAGTTCGCGCCGGAGGTCACGCGCGCGATGCGCTTCCTGCAGGAGCTGCGCGAGCGGACGCTGGTCCCGGGCTACCTGGCCGACCGGCCCGCGCCCGAGCGGTTCCGCGGCATCCTCGCGCCGTCGATCAGCCACGAGGGCTACGCGGTTCCGACCCATAGCTACTGGGACGACCACTGGGGCCTCAAGGGCTGGCACGACGGCGCGTGGCTGGCCGAGGCCTGGGGCGATCACGCCACGGCGGCCTGGGCCCGCAGCCAGTACGCGGTCCTGCGCGAGTCGGTCTCCGCCTCGCTGCGCGCGACCATGGCGTGGAAGGGCATCGACTTCATCCCGTCCTCGGCGGACTCGGGCGACGGCGACCCCTCGGGCGTCTCCATCGCGCTCGATCCCTGCGGCCAGCAGGACCTGCTGCCGGCCGACGCGCTGTCGAACACTTTCACGCGATACCTCGCGGACGTGACGGCGCGCGACGTGCCGGGGACGCTCTCCGCGTACACGCCCTATGAGTTGCGCAACGTCCTCACGTACGTGCGCCTCGACCGCCCGCGGGACGCCGAAACGCTGCTCGCGAGCCTGCTGCAGGGCCGGCGCCCGGCGGAGTGGCAGCAGTTCGCCGAGGTCGTGCACTCGCGCGTGCGCCACCCGGGCTACATCGGCGACATGCCGCACACCTGGATCGGCGCCGAGTACGTGCGCACGATCCTCGGCATGCTCGCGCAGGACGACGACGACCAGCTGCAGCTGCTGCCCGGGGCTCCGCCCGCCTGGGTCGCCGGTCCGGGCCTGCGGGTCGGCGCGCTGGCGACTTCGCACGGCCGGCTCGGCTTCTCCGCCCGCAGGGTGGGGAACGTGCTGGAAGTGACGCTGGCCGACGGACTGCGCGCGGACACGCCCGTCTACGTGCGCTGGCCGACCCGCACCCGACCGACGCAGGTGACGATCGACGGGCAGGCGGTCGACGATTACACGGCCGAGGGCGTGCGAACGGTCCGGCCCTTCGCCACGCTGACGGCCAGCTGGTAGCGGGGGCCCGTCAGCGGCGTGCCACGGGGCCGTCGGCCCTTGCGGCGGCGCCGTCGCGGCCGGCGAACAGCGTCAGCAGCGGCCCGGTCATGAACGTGGTCAGGATCGCCATGACCATCAGCATGGTGAACAGGTCCTGGCCGATGACGCCGGCATCGAGGCCGACCTTCATCACGATCAGTTCCATCAGGGCGCGCGCGTTCATCAGCGAGCCGATGGCCAGCGACATCCGCCAGGGGTGGCCGGCCAGGCGCGCCCCGGCGGCACCGCCCAGCACCTTGCCCGCCACGGCCGCAACCAGCACCACGACCAGGCCGGACAGGCCGGCGCCGACGAACGCGGCCGGCGTGGTGCTGAGCCCCGCGAGCGCGAAGAACACCGGCATCAGCACGATGATGGCGACGTGCTCGACGCGCTCGATCAGCGCGTGCAGCAGCCGGTCGTCGCGCGGCAGCGCTGCGCCGAACAGGAAGGCGCCGAACACCGGGTGCACCCCGATCCACTTGGTGGCATAGGCACAGGCGAACGTGCCGATGAGCAGCGTGGCCAGCATCGGCGCGGCCGGGCGGCCGTCGGCGGCGTGACGCGCAACCAGGCGCGCCAGCAGCGGGCGACCGGCGACGAGGATCACCGCCGCCAGGGCGGAGAGCATGAGCAGCATGCGGGCGAAGTGCCCCCAGTCCTGGCGGGCGTCCTCCATCACCACCACCATGGCCAGCATGATCCAGGCGAACACGTCCGCGATCGCCGCGGCCGTGAGCGAGAGGCGCCCGATCAGCGAATGGGTCATGCCGCGCTCCTTGAGGATGCGCGCCATGATCGGAAACGCGGTGATCGACATCGCCGAGGCCATGAACAAGGCGAACGTCGGGAAGTCGATGCCGGCAGGAGCATAGCGTTCGTACAGCAGCCAGGCCGCGACGCCACCGAAGGCCATGGGCACCAGGACTGAGAGGATCGCGATGTAACCCGCCGCGACGATCTGTGGCTTCGCGCCGTCGGGCGCGCGCAGCTCGGCGCCGACGATGAACATGAACAGCACGAGTCCGACCTGCGACAGGCCCTCGAGTGCGGGCAGGCTCGCCGGCGCGAATACCTCGGCGTGCCACGCGGGGAACAGGGCGCCGAGCACGATCGGGCCGAGCACGATGCCCGCCGTCATCTCGCCGATCACCGGCGGCTGGCCGATTCGCGTCATGACGAGGCTCAGCAGCCTCGCCGTGCCAAGGATCAGCACGAGTTGCAGCAGCAGGGGCGAGTGCGGCATGGCGCGGGGCGACGGCGTCTATTGCGCCGCGAACCCGCCGTCGATCGGCAGCGCGACACCGTGCAGGTTGGCGGCGCCGGGCGAGCACAGGAAGACCACGACGTTCGCGACGTCCTCGGGCTTGCCGACGCAGCCGCGCGGGTACTTGGCCGCGATCCGCTCGGCCCACTGCTCGTCGGTGAAGCGCTTGCGGAAGTCGAAGTACATGTCAGTCTCGTGCGCCGCGGGGCAGACCGCGTTCACGCGCACGCCCTTCTTCGCGTATTCGATGGCGGCCGTCTTGGTGAGGCCGATGACCGCATGCTTGGACGCGCTGTAGGCCGCCTGGCCGGCATTGCCGTGCAGGCCGTGGATGGAAGACAGGTTGACGATCGCGCCGCCGCCCGCCTCGACCATGACCGGGATGCAGTGCTTCATGCCCAGCCAGGTGCCGCGCACGTTGGTCGCCATGACCGCGTCGAACTCGGCTTCGTCGATCCGGCACAGCGCCGACGCGTTGCCCATGATCCCGGCGTTGTTCACCAGCACGTCGATGCGCCCGTAGCGCTCGATCGCCTGCGCGACGAGCCGGGCCCAGTCGGCGCCCAGCGAAACGTCGCCCGCCACCGCCAGCACGTCCGCCCCGGCGGCGCGGAGCTCGCCGACCAGCGACCCGAGCGCAGCCAGCGTACGCGCCGTCACCACGAGGCTGGCCCCCTCGGCCGCGAAGGCCAGTGCGATCGTGCGCCCGAGGCCGCGACTGGCGCCGGTCACGATGGCCGTCCGGCCGGCGAAGTTCTTGTTGGTCATGCCCACCCCCGGTTGATCGAGGGCGCAGGATCGCTCCCCGGGGCCAGTGTCATCAAGTCCGCGCCGTGCTGCTCGATCCGGGACCCCGCATCGATCTGGTATGTTGTCCCGCGACGCCCCGCACCCGCCAGCGCCGCACCGAGGAGCCCCGCCATGACGCACCGCCCTGCCCGCTTCCGCCGCTACGCGCGTCCGATCCTCCTGCTCGCGATGCTTGGATGGTCGTGGACTTCCCTCCCAACCCTCGCCGCGGACGTGCCGACGATGCAGGTCGAGATCTATCGCATCGCGCCGGGCCAGCACGTCGCGTTCCTGAAGCTGATCGCGATGTACGACGCCGCGAACGTCGAGGCCGGCCTGCCGCCGCGACAGCTCTTCGTGCACCAGGACGGCGCGAACTGGGACTTCCTGATCCTGCAGTCGGCGGAGGACTGGACGGACGAGCAGCGCACGAAGTTCCGGGCGGCACTGGCACGCATGGGTGCTCCGACCGGCGCGGATTTCTTCGTCGAGGTCCGCAAGTTCATCGCCGAGCACACGGACACGGTGGTCTCGGGCCCGACCACGGCCGCGGACTGGCTGAAGAAGCTCGACTAGCCCGGGATCGCGGGTCGCCGTGCGTCAACCCGGGCCGCGCTTCCGGCGCGCCGATGTCCGCGGACCGGCACCGAGCGCACACACGGCATCGGTCATGGTCTCGGCCGCCGCCCGCGGCGAAAGGTGTGCGTCCCGAACCAGCGTGCGAAAGCTGGGGAAGCGCAGTGCCACCGCCAGCAGCGCACGCTGTCGCGTGGACAGCCCGGCCCCGAGCACCTTGCCGTAACTCGCCATCACCGGCCCGAAGCGCAGGTCCGAGATTTCGCGCGTCAGCGGGTGGTGCTCCGCGTCGCGCAGCACGCAGGCCAGCAGCGCCTCGTTGCGCGCATACCAGCCGTACAGTTCCCCGAGGCCGTGCACCAGACGCGCGCGCAGCTCCGTGATCGCCGGCCAGCCGCCGGCGTCGGGCAGCGGGTCGCGCTCGAGGGACAGTCCGGAGCAGGCGAGGAACAGGCTGCGCTCGTCCGGGAAATGCGCGTACAGCGTGTGACGCTGCACGCCGGCGCGGTCGGCGATCATGCTGCGGGTCGTGGCCGCCGGGCCGACGTCGCCGTGCAGCGCCACGGTGGCCTCGACGATCCGGCGCCGGGTGTCGGCCTGCGAGTCCGCGCGCTTGCCGAGGGTGTATTTCCGGGTCATCTCGTTTCAATACACAATGGTGTGTACCCATTCTTGACGCCCGTCCATTTTACGTGCACACTCTTGTGCAATCAATTAAGAGCCAGCACCTGCGGGGAGGAGCGACTCATGGAGAACACCACGGTCACCGAGATCGCGACGGGCGTGTACCGCATTTCGACCTGCGTGACGGACATCGCGCCGCCCGCCGGCTTCACCTTCAACCAGTTCCTGGTCGCCGGCGACGCGCCGCTGCTGTTCCACACCGGTCCGCGGCGGATGTTCCCCCTCGTCCGCCAGGCGGTCGCCCGGCTGATCCGGCCCGAGCAGCTGCGCTGGATCACCTTCGGGCACGTCGAGGCTGACGAGTGCGGCTCGATGAACGAGTGGCTGGCCGTGGCGCCCCACGCGCAGGTCGCGCACGGCGCGATCGGCTGCTCCGTGCAGCTCGCGGACCTCGCCGACCGACCGCCCCGGGCGCTCGCGGACGGCGAGGTCATCGAACTCGGCGGCGGGCGGCGCGTGCGCTACGTGGACACGCCGCACACGCCCCACGGCTGGGATGCGGGCGTGCTCTACGAGGAGTCGACGGGTACGCTGCTGTGCGGCGACCTGTTCACCCAGGTCGGCAACGAGGCCGCGCTCACGACCGGCGACATCGTCGGCCCCGCGATCGCCGCGGAAGACGTGTTCCGCTACTCGAGCCTGCATCCCGCCATGGGCCCCACGATCCGCGGCCTCACGAAGCTCGCGCCGCGCACGCTCGCGCTCATGCACGGGCCGTCGTTCAACGGCGATACGGTGGGTGCCCTGTCGGCGCTGGCGGACGACTACGACCGGCGTGTTCGCCAGTCGATGCCCGGCCAGCGACGGGACGCCTGAGGTCTCGGCGGACGGCTCAATTCGGCGGGCCGGCGGGGTCGGGGCGTGCCGCGCGCGCCGTGGCGGACGGCGACTCGCCGAAGGCGGCGCGGTAACTGGCGGCGAATCGCCCGAGGTGGCGGAAGCCGCAATCGAGGGCCACCGTCGCCACCTGCCGGCGCGACGATCCCTGCTCGAGGCGACGACGTGCAGCGGTGAGTCGCCGGGAGGTCACCAGCTCGATCGGCGTCTGTCCGCGCGTCGCGAGCAGCCCCTTCTGCAGCGAGCGGCGGCTCACGCCGACGACCGCGCAGAGCTGGTCGAGCGACAGCGACTCGGCGAGATGCTGGTCGATCCAGCGCTCGAGCCGGACGATGCGCTGCAGACCGAGTTCGGTGATCGGCCGGGCGCCCCGCGCATCGAGCAGCAGGCCGGCCAGCCAGTCGGCCACCGCCGCCTCGAATGCGGCGGGCGTCCCGTAGCCGTCCCAGGAGCCGCCGTCCGCGCCGGCCCGGCGCAGCTGCCTGAAAAATTGCGTCAGCTCGGCGTACCGGCCCTCGGTCATGCGCAGGGGCAAATTGGCCAGTGCCCAGCGCGGCGAGCGCACGCGGCTGCGCCCCGCGATCGCCTGCTCGAGCAGGTCCCGGTCCACGCGCAGGATGGCTGCGTGGCGGGCGGGACCCGACCGGACGTACTCGTGGTCCGGCGCGGCGAAGAATGCCGTCGAGCTGCCCAGCGCGTGCTGCCGCCGCGCGATCCTCACCGACTCGCCCGGCTCCTGCGTGACGAACAGCGTGGGATGCTGCACGGCGGCGCGCAGCGTCTGCGAAAGCCAGCGCTCGGCGTGGGCCGTGGTGACGCGATCCGTCCCCACGGCGTGGGCCGCGTACAGGAAGTCGCCGCGGCCGTGGATGACTCGCGAGTGCTCGCCGTAATTCCGGCGGACGTGCTCGCGGGTCGCGTCGATGTCGTGCGAACGGAAACCACTGACGATGACGCCGTTGCCGATTCGCACGGGGGTGCCGTCGGACGGGACGTTGCCCGGGGCGAAATGCTGTTCCAACCCGTCGTCCATTGCGTGCTGGTGACCGCTCCATCGGCCGGCGGCACTGGCCGTTTCGCGCATCCTACAGGCTGCCTGCCCCGCTGCGCGACGTACCCGCGCCTCGCGCGATCGCCCCTCGCAAAAGGCGACGCAAAGTGGATAGTGCCCGCCCTGGGCGGCTGCTACAAGAGCGGTTCGGAGTGAACGCCGCTCAAGTCGAGTCGGCGGGCGTAAACCACCCCCCACATCGGAGCGCCCGTCGGCTCGCATTCCGCGCGAGCGGGGTCGCAGGCGGGGGCTGCCCTATAATCGCCGGATCCCGTGGAGACCTGCGATGACCGGCATACGCACCGAACACTCCGATTCCATCCTCAGCCTGATCTTCGATCGCACCGACAAGAAAAATGCGATCACCGATGCCATGTACGGCGCGCTGGCCGACGCATTGGTCGCGGCGGAGTCGCGCGCGGACGTGCGCGTCGTGCTTTTCCGGGCCGCCGGCGACAGCTTCACGGCAGGCAACGACCTCGCCGATTTCGCCCGGGCCGGCAGCCGGCCCATCGAGCCCGGCCACAAGCAGAACGTCGAGCGCTTCCTCGAGGCACTGGCGCGCTGCAGCCGGCCGGTCGTCGCCGCGGTGCAGGGCAATGCGGTCGGCGTCGGCACGACGCTGCTGCTGCATTGCGACTACGTGCTGGTCGCGGAGAACGCGAAGCTGGTGACGCCGTTCGTCAACCTCGCGCTCGTTCCCGAGGCCGCGTCGTCGCACCTGCTGCCGGCGAGGATCGGCCACGTGCGCGCGTTCGCGATGTTCGCCCTCGGCGAACCCCTGTCTGCACGGCAGGCCGTGGAGGCGGGCGTGGCCAACCAGTGCGTGCCGGTGGACGAACTGCAGGCGGCCGCCTGGGACGTCGCGCAGCGGCTCGCGCGCCAGCCGCTGGCGGCCGTGATGGCGACCAAGCGCCTGATGAGGAACGCGGATGCCGTGGTCGCGCAGATGGGCGTCGAGGGCCGGCTGTTCCAGCAGCAGCTGCGTTCGGCCGAGGCGCGCGAAGCCTTCGCTGCGTTCGCCGAGCGCCGCAAGCCGGATTTCCAGAAGCTGGGCTGACGCCGCCGCCGGGCGCACGCGCTGCCGGGACGACGTGAAGCATTGCTCCGACGCCCGCGATCGACGCCTTCGACGCGGCGCGGGACGCCGTGTGGATGGCCGAGGTCGCGGAGGAGTCGACGCACGTCTGGTCCGGCAAGGTGCGCACGACGCTGTTCCTGTCGGCCATGCGTCACTTCGCCGGGGAACTGCGCACCGCCGGCCGCCGGGTCCACTACACCGCCCTGGACGATGCCGGCAACCGCGGCAGCCTGCGCGCGCAACTGCAGGCCGACATCGAGCGACTGCGTCCGCAAGGCCTGGTGATGACGGCGCCCGGCGACTGGCGCGTGCTGCAAGCCCTGCGCGAGGCTGCGCAGGCGCACGGCCTGCTACTCGACGTCCGCGAGGACCGCCACTTCTTCTGCAGCGTGCGCGAATTCGCGGCCCACGCGCGCGGCCGCGAGTCGCTGCGCCTCGAGTATTTCTATCGCGAGATGCGTCAACGCCACGGCGTGCTGATGCAGGGCGACGCGCCGGAAGGCGGCCGCTGGAACTTCGATGCAGAGAACCGCGAGGCCTTCGGCGCGACCGGGCCGGGCCAGGTGCCCGAACGTACGGGTTTTGCCCGCGATGCGATCACTCGCGAAGTCGCGGCACTGGTCGAGTCCCGTTTCGACTCGCACCCCGGCCGGCTCACGGGCTTCGCGTGGCCGGTGACGCGCGCGCAGGCGCTCGAGGCGCTGCAGCGGTTCGTGGCCGAGCGCCTGCCGTCGTTCGGTCGCTGGCAGGACGCGATGTGGCCGGGCGAGCCGTGGCTTTACCATTCGCACCTGTCGGCCGCGCTCAACCTGAAGCTGCTGAATCCTCGCGAGGTCGTCGCGGCGGCCGTTGAGGCCTATCGCGCCGGCGCCGCGTCGCTCGCGAGCGTCGAGGGCTTCGTGCGCCAGATCCTCGGCTGGCGCGAGTACGTGCACGGCATCTACTGGACGCGCATGCCCGGCTATGGGGAGCTCAATGGCCTCGATGCGCACGAGGACCTGCCGGCGTGGTACTGGACCGGCGAGACGGACATGGCCTGCCTGCGTGACGCCCTCGCCCAGACGTTGGCACACGGCTACGCGCATCACATCCAGCGCCTGATGGTCACGGGCCTCTTCGCGCTGATGTACGGCGTGCAGCCGCAGCAGGTGCACGCGTGGTACCTCGCGGTGTACATCGATGCGGTGGAGTGGGTGGAGCTGCCCAACACGCTCGGCATGAGCCAGTACGCGGACGGCGGCCTGATGGCGAGCAAGCCGTACGTCGCCACGGGAAAGTACATCCAGCGCATGAGCCCGTACTGCGCGGGCTGCCGCTACGATCCGGCGCAGCGCAGCGGCGAGCGCGCCTGTCCGTTCACGACGCTGTACTGGGATTTCCTCATGCGCCACGCGACGCGGCTGGCGTCGAATCCGCGCATGGCGCTGCAGGTGAAGAACGTCGCGCGGCTGGACGCGGCGCAGAAGGACGCGATACGCGAGCGGGCGGCCGCAATCCGGCGGGGCGAAGTGGGCACCGGCCGGTCGAGTCCGTCACAGGGTGAATGGATCGTGTGAGGCCCGTGGCGGCGCCTTACGCCGTCCGCTCCGCCACCAGCCCGAGTTCCTCCATCAGCGCGGTGCGCAGACGATACTTCTGTACCTTGCCCGTGACGGTCGTCGGAAAGCCGTCGACGAACTTCACGTAGCGCGGGATCTTGTAGTGGGCAATCTGCCCGCGACAGAAGGCGCGGATCTCCTCCTCGTCCGCCTGCGCGCCCGCCTTGAGGACGATACACGCGCACAGTTCCTCGCCGTACTTTCGATCGGGCAGGCCCACCACCTGCACGTCCTGCACCGCGGGGTGGCGGTAGAGGAATTCCTCGATCTCGCGCGGATAGATGTTCTCGCCGCCGCGGATGACCATGTCCTTGATGCGGCCGACGATGTTGCCGTAGCCCTCGGCGTCGATCACCGCCAGGTCGCCGGTGCGCATCCAGCCGTCGCGCAGCACCTCGGCCGATGCCGCCGGCTGGTCCCAGTAGCCCAGCATGACGGAGTAGCCCGTCGTGCAGAGTTCACCGGGCGTGCCGCGCGGCACGACGACGCCCTCCGCGTCGACCACCTTCACCGTGAGATGCGGCTGCACCCGCCCCACCGTGGAGACGCGCTTCGCGATCGGATCGTCGATGCTGGACTGGAAGCTGACGGGCGAAGTTTCGGTCATGCCGTAGGCGATGGTGACTTCGCGCATGTGCATGCGGTCGATCACCTGCCGCATCACCTCCACGGGGCACGGCGACCCGGCCATGATGCCGGTGCGCAGGCCGCGCAGGTCGAACTGCGGGAACTCGGGCCGGTTCAGCACGGCGATGAACATGGTCGGCACGCCGTAGAGCGCCGTGCAGCCCTCGGCGTCGATCGCCTGCAAAACGGCCAGTGGATCGAAGGCCTCCGCCGGATACACGACGCAGGCGCCGTGCGTGAGACAGCCGAGATTCGCCATGACCATGCCGAAGCAGTGGTACAGGGGCACCGGCGTGCACACCTTGTCGTCGGGCGTCAGCCGGATTGCGTCGCCGACGAAACGCCCGTTGTTGAGGATGTTGCGATGGCTGAGCGTCGCGCCCTTGGGTGCGCCGGTGGTGCCGCTGGTGAACTGGATGTTGATCGCGTCCTCCGGGCGGAGTTGCGCGGCCAGCGACGCGAGGCGGTCGATCGCAGCGGTGTTCGCGGCAGCGGCGAGGCCTGCAAACGGCAGGCAGCCGGCATGGGCCCCGTCGCCGAGCGTGACGACGAGTCGCAGGTGGGGCAGCGCCGGCGACGCGAGCTCGCCGGGCGCCGAGGCCCGCAGCTCCGGTGCGAGGTCGGTGAGCATCGCGACATAGTCGGTGCCCCTGTGGGCGGGTGCGACGATGAGCGCCTTGCAGGCGACCTTGTTGAGCGCGTACTCGGCCTCGGCCCGACGATACGCCGGGTTGATGTTGACGAGGATCAGGCCGGCTTTTGCCGTGGCGTACTGCGTGACCAGCCATTCCCAGCAGTTCGGTGCCCAGATGCCGACCCGGTCGCCGGGTTCCAGGCCGAGCGCGAGCAGCCCCGCCGCGACCCGGTCCACGCGTTCCTTGAGCTGGGCATAGGTGAGCCGGACGGACTGGTGCACCGACAGCAGCGCGGGCCGGTCGCGGTGCTGCCGGCACACGTCGTCGAAGTAGCGCCCGATGGCGAGGTCGACGAGGGGCGTGTCGGTGCTGCCCTGCACGATCGAGTCGGCTGCCACGGTCGTCTCCTCCCCCGCAGAGTCGCCAGTGTAAGTGAACACTTATCGGCGGTCAGCGGCCGCGGCTGGCGGCGGGCTCCGGGATGCCGGGAGATCGCCCTCGGGCTTGCATGGTGTCGACCCGTCGAGGCGTCCGCTCGCCGTGGCCGGTCGAGTGACGAGCGTCGCATGATCGGTGCGCGTCATGGATCGCCGTCGAAGGTCCGCGCTATAGTCCCCGGCTCTCCACGACAACAAAGGGACTGTCCTCGTGATGTACCGCATGCCCAGGGCCGTCGCCGGCCTCTGCCTCGCCGCCGGCGCGTTCGCCTTCTCTTCCGCCGCATTCGCCTGGGGCGACACCGCCGCGCAGGTGTGGATCCAGCGCACCGACGCGATGGTCGCCGCCGCTACCCAGCCGATCTATCCGGCGGATTCGCCCAATGCCGGCAAGAACGTCATCTACGTCTACCCCCAGTCGGGACTCGCGCTGCTCGGCAAGAGCCAGAAGCCCGACGGATACGACGCCAACGAGGCGGCGGCGGCCGCCTACATCGAGGCCATGAAGAAGACCTGCTCCGGCCTGACGGGCGAGCACATCAAGAACGGCGGCAAGAACATGCCGGTGTGGGCGCAGACGGCACAGGGGCGCTTCTGCGGAGCGATCGATGCGCTCAAGGGCGCGGCGTTCGACGATCCGGGCAACAAGGATCGCTGCAAGAACGCGGAGTCCGCCATCAACTATGCCGGGAAGGCCAAAGCGGGCGAGGATCCGGAGGCGGTCGTCGAGGCGGCGAAGCGCCTCATCGCGGCGGCGGAGTCGCTCAAGGCCCTCGACCTGGTCATGGTCAAGCGCAGCGCGGGCGGCGCGGCCGAAGCGACGCGCACGTTCAGCTGCAAGTAGGCCTTGCGGCCATCGGCTGCGTTGCCGGGCTCACGCCCGGCCGCGCAGCGCGCATTTCCGGGGCGGGTGGCCCACGGCCGATGCCCGGTCATTCGCCGGGCAGGAAGGTCGTTCAGGCCGGAATGACTTTCTTGCTGGTTCCCGAGCCCTATTCGACCGTCACGCTCTTCGCGAGATTCCTGGGCTGGTCGACGTCCGTGCCCTTCAGGATCGCACAGTGGTACGCGAGCAGCTGCAGCGGGATCGTGTAGACCGCCGGCGCCTGGAAGTAGCTCACGTGGCGCGGCATCTCGATGACGTGCACGCCGTCGGATGACGTCATGCCCGATTCGGGGTCCGCGAACACGTAGAGCTCACCGCCGCGAGCGCGCACTTCCTGCAGGTTGCTCTTCAGCTTCTCGAGCAAGTCGTTGTTCGGCGCGACGGTGATGATCGGCATGTCCACGTCCACCAGCGCGAGCGGGCCGTGCTTCAGCTCGCCGGCCGGGTAGGCCTCGGCGTGGATGTACGAGATTTCCTTCAGCTTCAGCGCGCCTTCCATCGCGATGGGGTGCATCGGGCCGCGGCCGAGGAAAAGCGCGTGGCGCTTGTCGACGAAGCGTTTCGCGAGATCCTTGATCACCGGGTCGAGCTTCAGCGTCGCCTCGATCAGCGACGGAATGCCGAGCAGGCGATGCACCAGCCCGCGCTCGCGCTCCGCGTCGGCGCTGTGGAACTTGGCGAGCGCCACCACCAGCATGTTGAGCGCCGCGAGCTGCGTCGTGAACGCCTTGGTCGAGGCCACCCCGATCTCCGGGCCGGCGCGCGTGAGCATCACCAGCTCGGACTCGCGCACCAGCGAGCTCTCGGGCACGTTGCAGATGGCAAGCTGCGAGAGGTAGCCCGCCTGCTTGGCGAGGCGCAGCGCCGCGAGCGTGTCGGCGGTCTCGCCCGACTGCGAGACGCTCACGAACAGCGTGTTCTTCGGCACCACCGGATTGCGGTAGCGGTACTCGCTCGCGATCTCCACCCAGCACGGCAGGCGGCAGATCTGCTCGATGAAATACTTGGCGACGGAGGCCGCGTGGAAGCTGGTGCCGCACGCGACGATGCGCACCGCCTCGGTCTTCGCGAACACGGCCTGCGCGGCCGGGCCGAACGCGGCCTCGAGCAGCTTGCCGCCCGCGACGCGCTCCTCGAGCGTCTGCGCCACGGCGCGCGGCTGCTCGTGGATTTCCTTCAGCATGTAGTGCGGGAAGTCGCCCTTCTCCGCCGCGTCGGCCGACAGCTCGCTCTCGTGCACCTTGCGCTGCACGGTGTTGCCGTCGTGGTCGAGCACGCGCACCGTCTTGCGGCGCACCTCGGCCACGTCGCCTTCCTCGAGGAAGATGAACTTCCGCGTCACCGGCAGCAGCGCGGCGACGTCGGAGGCGACGAAATTTTCTTCCTCGCCGAGGCCCACGACCACGGGGCAGCCTTCGCGCGCGAGCACGAGCCGCTCGGGGTCGGCCTGGGAGATCACGGCGAGCGCGTAGGCGCCCTCGAGCTCCGCCACCGTCGCGCGCACGGCCTTGAACAGGTCCTGCGTGGCCTTCAGGTGGTGGTGGATCCGGTGCGCGATCACCTCGGTGTCCGTCTCCGACGTGAACTCGTAGCCGAGCTTCTTCAGCTCGTCGCGCAGGTCCTCGTGGTTCTCGATGATGCCGTTGTGGACGATCGCGATGCCGTCCTTGGAGATGTGCGGGTGGGCGTTGCGCTCGCTCGGCACGCCGTGCGTGGCCCAGCGCGTGTGCGCGATGCCGAGCTGGCCGTGCGTGGGATCGGAATCGAGCGCGTCCTGCAGCGTGCGTACCTTGCCGACGGTGCGCAGGCGCTTGATCTTGCCCGTGCCGTTCAGGACGGCGACGCCCGCCGAGTCGTAGCCACGGTACTCGAGCCGGCGGAGTCCCTCGATCAGGATGGGGACGACATCACGTTCCGCGACGGCTCCGACGATTCCACACATGGCAGGTCCTTTCTCTGCGGGGGCGCGAGGCTAGCAGTTTTTGCTTCTGCATCAAAGACCTACGCTGCCTCGACGGCGCCTGCGCGGGTCCGGTCCGGCAGAAATTCTAGGGTTCTCAGCGGATTACGAAGGTGCGGGACTTAACATTTCGGCGCATCGACGAGTCATTATCCACCAATGGAGTTTATCTTTTAAATTCTCCAACCACGGAGTATCCTGTCGACAGGAGATCCCGCCATGCGCCGTCCCGCTCCGTCCGCTGTTCCCGCCACGCGTCCCGTCCGCGACCTGTCGGGGCCGGCTTTGCGCGCCTTCTTCCGGATCGCCGAGGCATGGCGCCTCAGCGCCGCGCAGGAGCGGGCCCTGCTCGGCAACCCGCCGTCGTCGACGTTCTTCAAGTGGAAGAAGGATCAGGCCGGCAATCTCTCGCGTGACGTGCTCGAGCGCATCAGCTACGTCCTCGGCATCTACAAGGCGCTGCAGATCCTGTTCCCGGAGGCGGCCCGCGCGGATGCGTGGGTCGGCCGGCCGAACACGGCACCGCTGTTCCAGGGCCAGAGCGCGCTCGAGCGCATGCTCGGCGGCAACGTCAGCGACCTGTTCGTGGTGCGCCAGTACCTCGACGCTCAGCGCGGCGGCTCGTGAGCGCCGGGCCGGGCGCGGTGCCGTCGAGCACCGTCGAAGGGCGCGTCCATCGTCTCGTGCCCAGCCGCTTCCCGCCGGTCGGCCCGTGGGATCGCATCGCCTCGCCCGACGACTTCGAGGCGCTCGCGGAAATCGAGGGACTCACGAATTCGCGCATCCGGGAGGAACTCGGCGTGCTCGCGACCGTCCCGCGCGAGCGCCGCGTCAGCGGGCCGGGCACGACGCCGGTGATGGCGGCGTTCACGCACCTGAACCCGGAGGGCTCGCGCTTCTCGGACGGCAGCTACGGCGTGTTCTATGCCGCGCGCGAGCTGGAGACGGCGATCCGCGAGACGGTGTTCCATCGCGAGCGCTTCCTCGCGCGCACGGACGAGCCTCCGCAGCAGGTCCAGATGCGGTGCTATGTCAGCGCGGTCAGGCTCGCGCTGCACGACATCCGCGGTGGCCACCCGACCCTGCACGACGCGGGCAGCTACGCGGCGAGCCAGGCTTTCGCCCGCGACCTGCGTTCGCGGAATTCCAACGGGATCGCGTACGACAGCGTCCGTCGCCCGGGCGGACAGTGCGTGGCCGCCTTCTGGCCGGACGTCGTGGCGCCGTGCACGCAGGGCAAGCACTATGCCTACGGCTGGGACGGCCGTGCGATCTCGAGCGTGCTCGAGCTGTCGGCGGTCGAGTTCTAGTCGAGCGGCGCGATCTCCACCAGGCGACCGGTGCGCACCGCCGCTGCGGGACCGGGCCCGGCCGGGTCAGACGCCGGTGACGTTGCCGTCGCGCGCGCGCAGCAGCTTGAAGCGGTGGAACCCGAGG
>WBZM01000847.1_pt1 | contig 35771 bp, 34 predicted proteins | sample 5204271 | NCBI WGS metagenome assembly WBZM01 (sample SAMN12344346, study PRJNA552823) | activated sludge metagenome | biome: Activated sludge suspended growth; feature: Nitrification reactor; material: Wastewater; isolation source: activated sludge from nitrification reactor of wastewater... | reverse complement strand
CCGAGATCAAGTCCCCTGACGCGGTCGCCGGTGCCGTCGAGCGCGGTCAGGATCAGCACCGGCAGCGAGGAGTTGCGCGCCCGCAGACGCTTCAGGACCTCCAGTCCGGGCAGCCTGGGCAACCCGAGGTCGAGGATCAGCAGATCATAGGCCGCAGTCAGCAGCGCAGCATCCGCATCGACCCCGTTGGGCGCCCAGTCCACCGCACAGCCAGCCTGACGGAGCGACCGCGAAAGCCCATCGGCGATGATCGCGTCGTCTTCAGCAATGAGAATTCGCATTTGAGGCTAAACGTCCATACCAGCGTAAGAATTCTGTAAGGCACGCGCTCTATTCTACGCGTGCTGTTCTCCTTTTATGGTCTTTGGAGCCCGTGGCTTCTGCCGCGACTCAGGGGGTTAGCCCGATCCTGCACTGGGCGCCCCCTACCATTTTTCCCGCAAAACCCGGCCAGTTTAACAAAAACGTGGCGTCGTGAACGGCGCGAGGCGCGAACACGTCGGCTGACTGCGGCCAGGCTCTTGTGTCTGGGTGCAACGGGATGGCCCTCCTGCGTGCGGATGCGGTTGACGGCGGAAAATGCCCGAAAAGTTGACGAAAAAAAGCCCGGGTCGGAACCCGGGCTTTCTGTGGAGACTACGCTGCCTGCCTAGTGGCCGGAAGCGCCGGCGGCGCCGAGACCGGTTTCCGAACGCAGTTGCTGCGCCGGGAACAGGGCGCGCTCCTTCTGGGCCTGGGCCGAGTTGTCCAGAATGGAAACCAGCCAGATGGTGAAGAACGCGGCAGACATCGAGAAGATGGCAGCCGAGTTGTAGGGGAACCAGGCAGAACCCTTCGGATTCTTCATCACGGCTTCCCAGACGCTGGCCGAACCGATGGTCAGCACCACCGCCAGGATCAGGCCGACGGTACCGCCGACGACCACGCCCCGGGTCGTGCAGTTCTTCCACAGTACCGACATGAACAGGACCGGGAAGTTGCCCGAGCAGGCGATGACGAAGGCCAGCATCACCATGTAGGCAACGTTTTCCTTCTCGAAGGCGATGCCGAGAACCACCGCCAGGATACCGAGGCAGACCGTGGTGATCTTGGAAACGCGCAGTTCCGCAGCCGAATCGACGTTGCCATGACGCCAGACGGAAGCGTAGAGGTCATGCGACACCGCGGAAGCACCCGAGAGCGTCAGACCGGCAACCACGGCGAGGATGGTGGCGAACGCAACGGCCGAAATGAAGCCGAGGAAGAGGTTGCCGCCGACTGCCTGCGACAGATGCACGGCGGCCATGTTGCCACCGCCCCGCAGCCCGTCCCAGATCGGCTTGCCTTCGGCGGTCATGGCCTGGACGCCGTCGACCATCTTCGGCGCATAGTAGGCCGCCGGATCAGGAACCAGGTTGGTGATGGCGCCAAAACCGATGATGAAGGTCAGGATGTAGAAGTAACCGATCCAGGTGGTGGCCCAGGCGACCGACTTGCGGGCTTCCTTGGCGTTCGGCACGGTGAAGAAGCGCATCAGGATGTGCGGCAGGCCGGCGGTGCCGAACATCAGCGCCATGCCGACCGAGATCGCCGAGATCGGGTCCTTGATCAGGGCGCCCGGCGCCATGATGGCATCCTTCTTGGCGTGCACTTCCGTAGCCTTGGTGAACAGCGCCTCCGGCGAGAAGCCGAACTGCATGAGCACGGCCGCCGCCATGAAGGTCGCGCCGCCGAGGAGCATGCAGGCCTTGATGATCTGCACCCAGGTCGTCGCGGTCATGCCGCCGAACAGGACGTACATCATCATGATCGTGCCAACCAGGATCTCCGCGTAGATGTACTCCATGCCGAACAACACCTTGATCAGCTGACCGGCGCCGACCATCTGGGCGATCATGTAGAAGGCGACGACAACCAGAGTCGAGATCGCCGCGAAGGTACGCACCGGCATCTGGGCGAAGCGGTAGGAGGCGACGTCGGCGAAGGTGAACTTGCCCAGGTTGCGCAGGCGCTCGGCCATCAGGAAGGTGATGACGGGCCAGCCGACCAGCCAGCCGATCGAAAAGATCAGGCCGTCGAAGCCGTTGGCGAAGACGAGGCCGGAAATCCCGAGAAAGGACGCCGCGGACATGTAGTCGCCGGCGATCGCCAGACCGTTCTGGAAGCCGGTGATGCCGCCGCCAGCGGTGTAGAAGTCGGCCGCGGTCTTGGTCTTCGAGGCCGCCCACTTGGTGATCCACAGGGTGGCGAAGACGAAGATGGCGAACATGACGATGGCCGTCCAGTTGGTTGCCTGCTTCTGGGTGTTGCCGAGGTCCGCGCCGGCGGCGATGGCGCCTCCGGCAACGGTCAGCGCGGCGAATGCCGCGAGAATATGTTTGCTGTTCATGTTATTTCTGCGCCTCCGCAATGAGTCTCGCGTTGATTTCGTCGAATTCGCTGTTGGCGCGACGCACGTAGATCCAGGTCAGGATGATGGTGAAGACGATGACGCCGACACCGATCGGCACGCCGATGCTGGTGGTCATGCCTGCCCCCAGCTTGGTGCCCAGCCAGGGACCCTGGAAGGCGACCAGCAGGATGAAGCCGTAGTAGGCGGCCGCGCTGACGATGGTCATGATGATCGAGTAGCGGTTGCGCATGGCAACGAACTCGAGGAATTTCGGGTTTGCCGTAACCCGATCGAGAATGTCTTGCATTGATTTGCTCCTCAAATAATGGTTATAGAGGCATTGCTGCGGAGCGTAATGTAGGTCGGGCTACTTACAGCCAACTTACAGAGCGTTACAAAAGCCATGGACAATGCCGCCCCGGAATTGGGCGCTTTTTCGTGGTCGACCGCGGAAAGCAAGAAGCCCCGCCAGGGCGGGGCTTCTTGCACGCGGCGAAGGCCGGACGGGGCTTTACATGCCCATGTCGCCCATGCCGCCCATGCCGCCCATGCCACCCATCGGAGGCATCGCCGGCTTGTCCTCGGCCAGCTCGGCAACCATGCACTCGGTGGTCAGCATCAGGCCGGCAACCGAAGCGGCGTTCTGCAGCGCGGTGCGGGTGACCTTGGTCGGATCGAGCACGCCCATCTCGACCATGTCGCCGTAGTCGCCGCTGGTGGCGTTGTAGCCGTAGTTGCCCTTGCCACGCTGCACCTTGTCGACGACGACCGACGGCTCGTCACCGGCATTGGCGACGATTTCGCGCAGCGGTTGCTCGAGGGCACGGAGGACGATCTTGATGCCGGCATCCTGGTCGTGGTTGTCGCCCTTGAGCTTGCCGACGGCGGCACGGGCGCGGATCAGCGCGACACCGCCGCCAGCGACGATGCCTTCCTCGACCGCGGCGCGGGTGGCGTGCAGCGCATCCTCGACGCGCGCCTTCTTTTCCTTCATCTCGACTTCGGTGGCGGCACCAACCTTGATGACGGCAACGCCGCCGGCCAGCTTGGCGACACGCTCCTGCAGCTTCTCCTTGTCGTAATCCGAGGTGGCTTCCTCGATCTGGATGCGGATCTGCTTGACACGGGCTTCGATGGCGCTGGCGTCGCCGGCACCGTCGATGATCGTGGTGTTTTCCTTGGCGACTTCAATGCGCTTGGCCTGGCCCAGATCCTTGAGGACAGCCTTTTCCAGCGACAGACCGGTTTCTTCGGAGATCACGGTACCGCCGGTCAGGATGGCGATGTCCTCGAGCATGGCCTTGCGCCGGTCGCCGAAGCCCGGGGCCTTGACGGCGACCGTCTTCAGGATGCCGCGGATGTTGTTGACAACCAGGGTCGCCAGCGCTTCGCCATCGACGTCTTCGGCGATGATCAGCAGCGGGCGGCCCGCCTTGGCAACCTGCTCGAGAATCGGCAACAGGTCGCGGATGTTGGAGATCTTCTTGTCGAAGAGCAGGACGTACGGGTTTTCCATCAGCGCCTGCTGCTTGTCGCCGTTGTTGATGAAGTACGGGGACAGGTAGCCGCGGTCGAACTGCATGCCTTCGACGACGTCGAGCTCATTGGCCAGGGACTTGCCGTCCTCGACGGTGATGACGCCTTCCTTGCCGACCTTCTCCATGGCGCGGGCGATGATGTCGCCGATGTCGGCATCGGAGTTGGCCGAAATGGAGCCGACCTGGGCGATTTCCTTCGAGGTCGTGCACGGCTTGGAAAATGCCTGGAGTTCGGCGACGGTGGCGATGACCGCGCGATCGATGCCGCGCTTGAGATCCATCGGGTTCATGCCGGCGGCAACGTACTTCATGCCTTCGCGGACGATCGCCTGGGCCAGGACGGTGGCGGTGGTGGTGCCGTCCCCGGCGATGTCGGAGGTCTTGGAAGCCACTTCCTTGACCATCTGGGCGCCCATGTTGGCGAACTTGTCCTTCAGTTCGATTTCCTTGGCGACCGAAACGCCGTCCTTGGTCACCGTCGGGGCGCCGTAGGAGCGCTCGAGGACGACGTTGCGGCCCTTCGGGCCGAGGGTGATCTTGACCGCGTCGGCCAAAATGTTGATGCCCTCGATCATGCGGGCGCGGGCGGAATCACCGAATTTGACTTCTTTTGCAGCCATTGAATTCTCCTAGTTTGAACAGGGTTGGGGACGGACGGCGCTCAAGCGACCAGAACGCCCATGATGTCGTCTTCACGCATGACCAGGACTTCCTCGCCATCGACCTTGACCGCCTGGCCGGCGTACTTGCCGAACAGAACGCGGTCGCCGACCTTGACGTCGGGGGCATTCAGCTTGCCGCTGTCGTCGCGCTTGCCGGGGCCGACCGCCAGAACCTCGCCTTGATCCGGCTTCTCGCCGGCAGAATCGGGAATGACGATGCCCGAGGCGGTGGTGCGCTCGGCTTCGACGCGCTTGACGATCACACGGTCGTGCAACGGACGGATATTCATGGAAATGACTCCTTGTAGTTCAAAAAATGGGAATTGGCCGGGTCAGGCCCGGGAGCGGGCGAGGCAATTATTAGCACTCGTCTCCGTTGAGTGCTAATAATAGGGGCAGAGCATCGGGATTTCAAGTCTGCCGTGCAAAGATTGTCGCTTTCGCCAGCCGCAAGCGGGACCCGCAGCACCGAAAGAGCGCGGAGCCGGCCGTCCCGCCGGCGGTTCAAGGCTGCGCGGACTGGTACTCCCCGATGGCGTTCCCGATTGACGGCGGCGTCAGCGAACGGCGACACTGAAGCCTTCGCTTCCCAGTCCCGGCCGCCATGACCACCGCCTCGCCTCAACATGACCTGATCGTCTTCGGCGCGACGAGCTTTGTCGGGAAGATACTGGCCCGGGAACTGCTGGAGCAATTCGGCACGCACGGCAATCTCGAATGGGCGGCCGCCGGTCGCTCGCTCGCCAGGCTCGAGGAACTGCGCGCTTCGCTCGGTCCGCAGGCGGCGAAACTGCCGCTCGTCGTCGCCGACGCCGGCGACGAGGCGGCGCTGCGCCAGATGTGCCGCGGCACCCGGGCCGTGGTGTCGACCGTCGGACCGTACGCGCTGTATGGCGAACCCCTGGTCAAGGTCTGCGCCGAGACCGGGACGGACTATTGCGACCTGACCGGGGAAGCCCAGTGGATCCGGCGCATGCTGAACCGGCACGAGGCGACGGCGCGCCGGTCCGGAGCGCGCATCGTGCACTGCTGCGGCTTCGATTCGATCCCCTCCGACCTCGGCGTGCTGTTCCTGCAGCGCGAGTCGGTCCGGCGCTTCGGCCAGCCGTGCCCGCGCGTCAAGATGCGGGTCAAGGCCCTGCGCGGCGGCGTCTCGGGTGGCACCGTCGCCAGCATCATGAATATCGTCAGGGAGGCTGCCGCCGATCCGCAACTGCGCAGGGAACTCGCCAATCCCTACTCGCTTTGCCCGGAAGGCTACGCACCGCCGGTCCGCCAGCCGGACATCAGGTTCGCCGAATACGACGGCGACTTCCAGGCCTGGGTGGCGCCGTTCATCATGAGCGCGATCAACACCCGTATCGTGCAGCGCAGCAACGCCCTGACCAGGCAGGCCTACGGCGCCGGGTTCCGCTACGACGAGGCAATGCTGGCCGGGCGCGGCCTGCGGGGCCGGTTGACTGCCCTCGGGATTGCCGCCGGACTTGCCGGCTTCATGGCCGCCGGCGCCATCGGCCCGGCGCGCCGGGCCCTGGAGCGCTTCGTGCTGCCGGCGCCGGGGTCGGGCCCGAGCCCCGAGGCGCAGCAGCAAGGCTTCTACGACCTGCGTTTCCTCGGCCATACCGACGATGACCGCAGCATCATGGTCAAGGTCACCGGCGACCGCGACGCCGGTTACGGGTCGACGGCGAAGATGCTCGCGCAGGCTGCGGCATTCCTCGCACGCGACTTGCCCAAGGCGGATAAGCCCGGCGGCTTCTGGACGCCGGCGACCCTCTTCGGCGACCGCCTGATCGAACGTCTGGAAAAGCATGCCGGGATCGCCTTCACGGTGCTCGACGGCGGAAGCTGAATCGTCTCGCCGTGGCGCCGCGTCAGGCGAGCACTCAGCACTTCCCGGACGGGTTGCAGACTTCCGGACGCCCGCCACAACAGTCATCGGTCAGGAAGCCGATCAGCGTGTTGATCTTGCCCATATCGGCCTGACAGCGAACGAAGCGGCCCTCCTGCATCGTCGTGACGAGACCGGCGTGGCTCAGGGTCTTCAGATGGAACGACAGCGTCGGCGCCGGCAACGCGAGTTGTTCGCCGATCAGGCCGACGGTCAGGCCTTGAGGCGCGCTCTGGATGAGGAGCCGGACAATGGCGAGACGGCTGTCTTGCGCCAGCGCGGCCAGCGCAGTGACGGCATCGGTGTTGTTCATGGTTCCAAAGATACCGAAATATTGGCGTGCCTGCAAAGGATCCGGATTCCAGGCAGGCGCTCCCGGTGTTTCAGCGAATCGAGTAAAAAGGGATGACAGCATTCCCCCGCCACCGCCGAACCTGGGGGGTTTACATATTTCTAGAATTCTAGCAATATGAAACCGTTCGTCGCGCAAGTCGCCGGCGTTGTTCATGGAATCAGGCTCGCCGGGCACACGGTCGAGCGCCACTCACCAAATGGAGGAACGGGAAATGGCTGTCAGGGTCGGCATCAACGGTTTCGGGCGCATGGGCAGATTGGCGCTGCGCGCCGGATGGGACTGCCCGGATATCGAGTTCGTTCATATCAACGAACCGGCCGGGCCGGTGGAGTCCGCCGCGCATCTGCTCGAATTCGACTCGGTGCATGGCCGCTGGCGGCACGAGATCGGAACGAGCGGCGGGCGCCTGCTGGTCGACGGGAGGGCGATCGGCTACAGCTCCGCCCGGGATGTGGGCGAAGCGACGTGGCGTGATGCCGGAGCAGACATCGTTCTCGAAGCCAGCGGCAAGTGGCGGACAGTCGGGGAACTGTCGCCCTACCTGGCGGCAGGAGTGAAGAAGGTGATCGTCGCCGCACCGGTGAAGGGCGGCGACACGCTGAACATCGTCATGGGGGTCAACGACCATCTCTACGACCCGGCCCGCGACCATATCGTTACCGCGGCATCGTGCACGACCAACTGTCTGGCACCGGTGGTCAAGGTGGTCCACGAGGCGATCGGCATCGCCCACGGCCAGATCACGACCATCCACAGTTCGACCAACACCCAGAGCGTCCACGACCAGATGCACAAGGATCTGCGCCGCGCCCGCGCTTCCAGCCTGTCGCTGGTGCCGACAACGACCGGTTCGGCAACCGCGATCGCGCTGATCTTCCCGGAGCTGAAGGGCAAGCTCGACGGCCACGCCGTGCGCGTGCCGCTGCTCAATGCCTCGCTTACCGATTGCGTCTTCGAAATGCGGCGCCCGACGACGGTCGACGAGATCAATGGCTTGCTCAAGGCGGCTGCCGAAGGCCCACTGAAGGGCATCCTGGGCTTCGAAGAGCGGCCGCTGGTATCGATCGACTACTCCGGAGATCCGCGCTCGGCCATTGTTGACGCCGCCCACACCCTGGTCACCGATGGCACGCTGGTCAAGATCTACGCCTGGTACGACAACGAGTGGGGCTACGTGAACCGTTACGTCGAACTCGCGCGCAAGGTCGCCGCATCGCTCTAGGCCGTGCTCCCGAAATGCGGCATTTTTGGCCGTCGACCGCAACTGCCGGAGCACGGCCGGCAGGGCGGCACCATCCCGATGGAGGACCGTCATGAGTGAGCCACCCGCAGCCGGCAACCGTTCCCCCCAGGCCGGCCTGCGCAACTACATCCTGGTTACCGCAGCCTACTGGTCCGATACCGTCACCGACGGCGCCACCCGGATGCTGGTGCTGTTCTACTTCTACAACCTCGGCTACACGCCGCTGGCGGTGGCGTCGCTGTTCATCTTCTACGAAGTCTTCGGCATCATCACCAATCTCTTTGGCGGCTACATCGGCGCCCGCTTCGGGCTCAAGACCACGCTCTTCATCGGCCTCGGCACCCAGCTTGTGGCTCTGTCGATGCTCGCCTTCGCACCGCCGGGCTGGCTTGTCGTCGCTTGGGTCATGGTCTCGCAGGCCTTGAGCGGCATCGCCAAGGACATGACCAAGATGAGCTCGAAGAGCGCGGTCAAGCTGATCGTCCCCGAAGACGCCTCGGCAAAGCTCTACCGCTGGGTGGCGATCCTGACCGGATCGAAGAATGCCCTCAAGGGGGTCGGTTTCTTCCTCGGCGGCCTGCTATTGACCGTGCTCGACTTCCAGACCGCGCTCAAGCTGCTCGTCGCGCTGGTCGGCGGCACCCTGATCCTCGCCGCGCTCCTGATGCGCGGCAGCCTCGGCGAGGCCAACAAGAAGGCGAAGTTCGGCCAGATGTTCTCGCGCAACGGGGCGGTAAACAAGCTCGCAGCCGCGCGCATCTTCCTCTTCGGCGCCCGCGACGTCTGGTTCGTCGTCGGTCTGCCGGTCTTCCTGTCGAGCGTCCTCGGCTGGACCTTCTGGCAGTCCGGCGGGTTTCTGGCGGTGTGGGTAATCGGCTATGGAATCGTCCAGGCGGCAACGCCGGGCCTGCTGCGCAGCCGCGTCGAGGGACGGCACGAACCCGACGGCCGGACGGCGACGCTCCTCGCCTTCGTCCTCGCCGCATTGCCGGCCGGCATCGCCGTGAGCCTGAGCGCCGGCATTGCGCCGAGCATCGTCGTCGTCGCCGGCCTGATCGTCTTCGGCGTCGTCTTTGCCCTGAATTCGGCTGTGCATTCCTACCTCATCCTGGCCTATACCGACAGCGACAAGGTGGCGATGAACGTCGGCTTCTACTACATGGCGAACGCCGCCGGCCGCCTTGCCGGCACGGTTCTCTCGGGCGCGCTCTACCAGTGGGGCGCGCAAAGCGGTCCGAACAACGGCCTCATTGCCTGTCTCTGGGCATCCACGGCCTTCGTTCTGGTCGCCGGCCTGCTGTCGCTGCTCCTGCCCCGCAACCTCGGCCCGCGCACCAGGCCGATCAAGCTCGACGATATGGGCGACTAGTTTTCATCACGCCGGCCGGGTTCCGGCAGGCCGGACAGATAGTCCTGATGGACGTCAAGGCTCAGAGCATTCGGACGCAGGGCCTTGACGGCCGCCCTGGCCTCATCCCTGGAGCGGCCACGTTCGACCAGTATCTGCGCGGCCATCAGTCCCGTGCGGCCGGAACCGCCCTTGCAATGAATCGCGATCTTCCCGCCGGCATCCAGCAGTTGATGAACCGCCGACCGCTGCGACTGCCAGGCAGCAGCAAAATCGGCCTCGGGCGGACGTTCGTCCGCGATCGGGAGATGAAACCATCGCAGACCGTTTGCCGCACAAAGCTCCGCGAGGTTCTCTACGTCGTTGCTGGCCATCTCGCTTTCAGGCATCAGGGTGATCACCGCGCCGGCACCGACCGCCTTCAACTGCGCCAGCGCGACGCCTGGCGGCACGCCCTTGGTTCCCGGGCAGGGCGTCAGGATCAGCCCCCCGCCCTCCCGGTCGAGAGGCAGCAGATCGGCTGGATGTGTGTTCATGGTCTTGTCCGTCATGAGTTGTGAATGCTCCTTGCCGCGTCGCGACGGCACGAACCGACCCCGTCGCTGCGGGTGGGTTCGCTCCGATTCTAACCGACTCGGGCAGGGATCGGGATGCAGGCTTGACCCCGGAGGGGGCGCGGAGTAAAAGATTCCATGCGCGCAGCGATGCCCACCAGACATCCTTACAGCATGACCGTAGAGCACCGGAGCCGACGGCGTTGCGATCCACTGCGACGGCGATGAACAAGATTGACCGCCACCTTTGGCAGCGCTTCTGGCTTCTTGCCTCGCCGTACTGGCGCTCTGACGACAAACTGAAGGCCTGGGGCCTGCTGGCGCTGCTGGTAGTCCTGCTGCTGGCACAGACGCGGTTCGCGGTGCGCTTCATCGAGCAGACGGGAGAGTTTACGTCGGCGCTCGCTGCGCGCAATGAAGAACGGTTCTGGGACGCGATCCAGCTCTACCTGATGCTGCTGATCGCGGCGGTTCCCGTCTACGCCCTTTACTATTTTGTCCGCGACCAGCTTGGCATCCACTGGCGGCGCTGGCTGACCAACCGCTTTCTCGACAGCTATTTTAGCCACCGGCATTTCTACGAGCTGAACGGCGATTCCGCCATCGACAACCCCGACCAGCGCGTTGCCGAGGACATTGCCACCTTCACCCAGCGCTCGCTGTACTTCCTGCTCGTCATCGTCGCGTCGGTCCTGCAGTTGGTCGCCTTCAGCAGCGTCCTCTGGTCGATTTCCCGCGAGCTTGTCTACTTCCTCGTGGTTTACGCCAGCGCCGGCACGCTGATGGTGGTATTCGTCTTCGGCCAGAAGCTCATGGGCCTGAATTTCAACCAGTTGCGCCGCGAAGCGGATTTCCGCTTCAGCCTCGTGCGGGTCCGCGAGAATGCCGAATCGATCGCCTTCTATCGCGGCGAGGCCCAGGAGCTGAAACAGGTGCAGCGCCGCTTCGCCAGGGTTTTCGACAATTTCATCCGGCTCATCCGCAATCAGTTCGCGCTCAACCTCTTCCAGCATGCGTACAGCCTGCTGACCCTCGTCATTCCCAGCGCCATCGTCGCCTCGCGCGTGCTCTCGGGAGAACTGGAAGTCGGGCGCGCCGTCCAGGCAGCCGGCGCCTTTGCCGCGGTGCTCAGCGCCATCTCGCTGATCGTCGAGAACTTCGAAGGCCTCAGCCGCTTCGCGGCCGGCGTCGATCGCCTCGACACCCTGGCCAAGGTCCTCCCCAGAGAGTCCAGCAGCCGGGCGCAAGGGAAGAGCACCATCGCGTCCGCGGAGGGCCCCGACGTCTCCCTCGCCAGCGTCACCCTGTACACACCGGCCTACGACCGCGTCCTGGTCAAGGACCTTTCGGTCACCGTCAAGCCCGGCGAAGGATTGATGATCGTCGGCGAAAGCGGCAGTGGCAAGAGCTCGCTGCTGCGCGCAATCGCCGGCCTGTGGCGCTCGGGCAGCGGCACCATCTGCCGCCCGCGCGAGGACGACATCCTGTTCCTGCCGCAGCAGCCCTACATGCTGCTGGGCACCCTGCGCAGCCAGTTGCTGTATCCGAACCAGGACCCGTCGGTCGCCGACGAGGAACTGCTGGCCCTGCTGGCAAGGGTCAACCTTCCGGACCTCGCCACCAGGTTCGGCGGCCTTGACGTCGAGAGGGACTGGCACAAGGTTCTCTCGGTCGGCGAGCAGCAACGCCTCGCCTTCGCGCGCCTGCTGCTTGCCAAGCCGCTGTTCGCGATCCTCGACGAGGCGACCAGCGCACTGGACAGCGCCAACGAGGCCAGCCTTTACCGGCAACTGGCGGAAACGCAGACGACGCTGATCAGCGTCGCCCACCGCTCGACCATCCTCAAGTACCACAAACAGGTGCTGGAGCTCACCGGCGACAGCGACTGGCGCTCCCATCCGGCGGAGAACTTTCGCTTCAGCAATTGAGCCACAGCCGCCGCCCGCCTTCTGGGAAAAGGCGCGCTCGCGCTGCGTCAAGACCCGCGCGTCACCAGTTGGGCTCGCGCTCCGGCGTCGACGTGATCTTGTGGATGCTCAGGTCGGCACCCTGGTACTCCTCTTCCTGATCGAGGCGCAGGCCGATAACCGCTTTCAGGGATCCGTAGACCAGCAGGCTGCCGAGCATGGCGACGACGATGGACATACCGGTCATGATCAGTTGCGGCATGAAGGCGATGCCGCCGGCGCCGCCGAGCGCCTTGCTGCCGAAGATGCCGGCGGCAATGCCGCCCCACGCTCCGCACAGGCCATGCAGCGGCCAGACGCCGAGAACGTCGTCGATCTTCCAGCGGTTCTGGGTCAGCGTGAACATGACGACGAAGAGGCCGCCGGCAACTCCCCCGACGACGAGCGCACCAACCGGGTGCATCAGGTCGGAGCCGGCGCAGACGGCGACGAGGCCGGCGAGCGGCCCGTTATGCACGAAGCCCGGGTCGTTCCTGCCGGCGAACAGCGCGACCAGCGTTCCGCCGACCATCGCCATCAGCGAGTTGAGCGCGACCAGACCGGAGATCTTGTCGAGCGTCTGGGCGCTCATGACGTTGAAGCCAAACCAGCCGACGGTGAGTATCCAGGCCCCGAGGGCAAGAAAGGGAATCGACGATGGCGGGTGCGCGGACATGCGTCCGTCTTTCGTGTACCGGCCGTAGCGGGCGCCGAGCAGGAGCACGGCGGGCAGGGCGATCCAGCCGCCCATGGCATGGACGACGACGGAGCCAGCGAAGTCATGGAACTCCTCGCCGAACGTCGCCTTGAGCCAGCCCTGGATGCCGAACGCCTGGTTCCAGGCGATGCCCTCGAAGAAGGGATAGACGAAGCCGACGAGAACGAAGGTGGCGATCAACTGCGGATTGAACCTGGCGCGCTCGGCGATTCCTCCCGAAATGATGGCAGGGATCGCCGCGGCAAAGGTAAGCAGAAAGAAAAACTTGGTCAGCTCGTAGCCGTTCTTCTCCATCAGCGTGTCGACCGCGGCGAAGAAGTTCACGCCGTAGGCGAGGCTGTAGCCGATGAAGAAGTAAGCCACGGTCGACGTCGCGAAATCGGCCAGAATCTTGACCAGCGCGTTGACTTGATTCTTCTTGCGCACCGTCCCCACCTCGAGAAAGGCGAAGCCGGCATGCATGGCGAGCACCATGATGGCGCCCAGCAGGATGAAGAGGACGTTGCCGCCCGATTGAAAAGCTTCCATGAGACCCCCTGAACGAATGAACAGGGAGCGAAAGCAAGCACCATTCCAGTGCGCAAATCATGTTACAAATCAGTGCATTGCCTGCCGATCACGATCCGGTTGCGCACCGCGCTGGTGCGCAACCGGATCCGTGCGCCTCGCAACGGTGCGGATCTTGCTATTTCGCGGCTGCCTCGGGCGGCAGCAGGACCCACATGCGCCCGGATTGCTTCATCCTTCCCGCCTGCTCCCCGGCTTCCTTGCCGAAACCCCAGAAGAAGTCGGCGCGCACCGCTCCGGTAATCGCGCTGCCGGTATCCTGCGCCAGGACCAGTCGATTCAGCGGCTTGGCCGAATTCGGGCGTGTCGTCGCCAGAAAGACCGGGGCACCCAGCGGCACCGAACGCGGGTCGACGGCGATGCTGCGCTCGGCGGTCAGCGGAACGCCCAGGGCGCCGACCGGGCCGCCATTGCTGTTCGCCGCTTCGCGGAAGAAGACGTAACTCGGATTGCTGTTGAGCAGTTCGTCGAGACGTCCGGGGTTGGCCCGCGCCCACGACTGGATGCCCTGCATCGATGCATCCTCGAGTTTGAGTTCGCCGCGGTCGACCAGCACCCGGCCGATCGATTGATACGGGTAGCCGTTCTGGTCGGCGTAATTGAGGCGAATCGTCGAGCCGTCCGGCAGCTTGACGCGCCCGGAACCCTGCACCTGCAGGAAGAAGAGTTCGACGGCATCGTCGACGTAGAGCAGCGTGCGTGCCGGCAGCTTGTCGCCACGCGCGGCGATCTCGGCGCGCGACCAGTAGGGCACGACCTTGTTGCCTTCGAGGCGGCCGCGCACCCGCTTGTCTTTGAGTTCCGGAAAGACGGTTCCAAGATCGATGGTCAGCAGATCGTCCGGCACGCCGCGCACCGGCTGCTCGAAACCCTTGGCGCGGGTCCGGCTCCCGCGCAGCAGCGGTTCATAGTAGCCGGTGACGAGTCCTGCCGCATTGCCGTCGGCCGCCTGGATCGCATAGGGCCTGAGCTGACTCTCGAAGAAGCGCCGCGGATCATGGCCCGGCTTGCCGTCGGCGGCCCGCGCCAGGTCGCAGACGCGCTTCCAGCTCGCGCCGTGCGGCTTGCTGGCGACGCCCCGGCAACTCGCGATGAAGGCAGGCCAGGCGGCAGCCTGATCATCGTCGTTCCAGCCCGGAAGATCGGACCACTTTGCCGGCTGCAGCGTCCGCGGGAAGCCGCCCCCTGGCGGCGGGGCCGGAGCTGGCGCCGGACGCGGCGCGACCGGGATCGCTGCCGCCGGCGGCCGAGCCGGACTGGCGGGACACGGTTTGCAGTCCGCGGGCGTTTCGCCGGGCGGCATGGCGGTACATGCGGCAAGGACTAGCGCAGCAATGAGCGCTGCGGCTTGGATTTTTCCCATGGCTTTCGTTAGAGTTCGCAAATTCGCCGCGAAGTATAACCGCCACCATGTCCGACATCCCCCAATTCGAACGCCTCCTGAGCCGTGCCGAAGCCATCCTTGGCCGGATCGAAGCCAACCTCCCGCCGGCGGTTCCGCCTCCCGACTGGGAGACCGCCATCGCCTTGCGCTGGCGCACGCGCAACGGGCGCGGCTGGCTGCAGGCGGTGCGCCACCCGCACCCGATCCGCCTCGCCGACCTCAGCAACATCGACGACCAGAAGGCGCGCATTGTCGCCAACACGCGCCAGTTCGTGGCTGGCCAACCGGCCAACAACGTGCTGCTCACCGGCACGCGCGGCTCGGGCAAGTCGTCGCTGGTCAAGGCCGTGCTCAACGAGTTTTCGCGCAGCGGGTTGCGCCTGATCGAAGTCGACAAGGACGATCTCGTCGACCTGCCGGACATCGTCGACCTGCTCGAAGGGCGCTCCGAGCGCTTCATCATCTTCTGCGACGACCTTTCGTTCGAGGCCGGCGAATCGGCGTACAAGGCGCTCAAGTCGATCCTCGACGGGTCGATCGCCGCGGCGCCGGACAACGTGCTGATTTACGCGACATCGAACCGCCGCCACCTGATGCCCGAGTACTTCGCGGAAAACCTCGATACCAGGCGCGTCGACGACGAGATTCATCCGGGCGAAGCGATCGAGGAGAAGATTTCGCTCTCCGAGCGCTTCGGGCTGTGGATTTCGTTCTATCCGTTCAGCCAGGACGACTACCTCGACATCGTCAGACACTGGCTGCGCCATTTCGGAGTCAGCGCGGCGAAGATCGCCGGTTGCGAGCGCGACGCGTTGAACTGGGCGCTCGGCCGCGGTTCGCGCAGCGGTCGCGTCGCCTGGCAGTTCGCCCGCGACCTCGCCGGCCACGAGAGGTCGGCGCGGAAAAGGCTAAAGTGAGCGCGCTCATCGAGGTTGCCGCCGCCGTCATGTTGCGCGCGGACGGCAGCGAGTTTCTCCTCGCCCAGCGCCCGCAGGGCAAGGTCTATGCGGGTTACTGGGAGTTTCCCGGCGGCAAGGTCGAGCCCGGCGAAACCGTGCGCGCGGCGCTGCAGCGCGAGCTGCGCGAGGAACTCGGCATTTCGGTCAGCGCCTGCTCCCCTTGGCTTACCCGCGTTTTCACTTACCCGCACGCGACCGTGCGCCTCAACTTCTGGCGCGTCACCGCCTGGAGCGGCGAGATCGGCATCAGCGCCCCGCTCGAGCATGATGCGGTCGACTGGCAGAAATGCGGCAAAACCGCGACCGTGACGCCGATCCTGCCGGCCAATGCGCCGATCCTCAAGGCACTGGCGCTGCCTACGACGATGGCGATAACGATGGGCGAAAGCGAGGGTGTCGAGCGCCAGCTGGCGCGGCTGGAAGAAGCTCTGGCCAACGGCCTGCGCCTGATCCAGGTGCGCGACAAGGGCTGGCCGTTCGCCCAGCGCCTGTGGTTTGCCGAGACGGTCAGATGTATTGCCGGGCAACGCGGCGCGCTGGTCCTGATCAACGACGACGAGGACATCGCCCGCCGCGTCGGTGCCGACGGGCTGCACTTGTCGGCGGCAAGGCTGGCGGCATGCGGGGAGCGACCGGACTTCGCCTGGGTCGGCGCCTCGTGCCACGACGCCGACGAACTGCGCCGCGCCGGCGAACTGGGCCTCGACTACGCGCTGCTCGGCCCGGTGCTGCCGACGCCGACACACCCCGAAGCGCCAGGTCTCGGCTGGGCCGAGTTTGCGCGGCTGATCACCGGCACTCCGCTACCGGTGTTCGCGCTCGGCGGGATGACGAATGCGATGCTGGCCACCGCTCAGGAACACGGCGCGCACGGAATCGCCCTGATGCGCGGCTGGTAGCGCCATCGGGTCAGGCGCCGCCACCGGCGCCGGTGGCCCCGCTACCGGGTTCGTTCCTTTCGTCCTGAACCGGTATCCGGTAGGAATTGGCGGCCCAGCTGCCGAGATCGATCTGCTTGCAGCGCGCCGAACAGAAGGGCCGCCAGAGGTTTTCCGGCACCCAGGGAGTGCCGGCGCCGCATTGCGGGCAGCGAACCGTGCGCACCGCCATCAGAGATTGCAGAAGGTCAGCGCGAAGGGAACGTCGCGCTCCGCCACCTTGGCCTTGAGTTCACCGGCCGGCGGGTTGGTGAAGCGGATGTTGAGGTAATACTTGTTGGCGCTCACTTCCGGCACCGCGGGCTCCTCGACACCGACCTCGACGCGCACCATCTGCGCCGCCGTGCCGCCGAGATTGAGCTGGAACTGCCCGCTGACCGCCGTATGCTCCTTCGGCCTCCCGCTCGAGCGCAGCAGGCGCAAGACGATCGCTGCCGCGTCGCGCAGCGGCAGCAAGGGCCTGGTCCACTCGGAGATAGCCTCGCGCCTGGTTCCGGGGGCCCGGTGCAGCCACCAGTGATAGGACGGCAGATCGAACTCGCAGACGCCGCCGGGGATCGCCGCACGGCTCTTGATGCTCATCAGCCAGTCATTGTCGCGCAGGTACTGACCGATCTTGCCGGCCATGGCCAGCAGCGCGGCCGAAGAGGACTCGATCTCGTACAGCGCTCCCGAGAGCGCCTCTTCGGAGATATCCGGATTGTTGCGAAAGGCAAGCAGCGTCTGGCGCTGACGCTCGAGTTCCTGGATAAGGTCCATCTTGAGATCGGCACGACCTGCCGTCTCGAGAATTTCGAACAGGGTCACGAGCGCCGTGTGATGTTCGAGTTGCCCGTCGCTCTCGGCGAAGTACGCCGTCTTTTCGAATAGATCCTCGAGCCGCAGCAGCGTGCGGATGCGCTCGTTGAAGGGATATTCGTAGGTGATCACGCGGATTGGGGCTTTGAAGAACGAAAAATTGTTCCAATTTTGAGCCATTTGCGGGCAAATCTCAACACTTTGCTTTAGCTCTCTGCTTCGCCAGGTGGAGATAGCGCTGGTGCAGACCGGCGATCTGCTCCTCGAGAGCAGCGAGACCGGCGTCGTTCGCGACGACGTCATCGGCCGCCGCCAGACGTTGCGCGCGCGTTGCCTGCGTCGCCAGGATGGCTCGCACCTCCGCCTCGGCCAGCCCGTTGCGCGCCATGACCCGGCTGATTTGCAGGCTTTCCGGACAGTCGACGACGAGGACGCGGTCGCAGCGTTCGCGATACGTTCCGGACTCGACCAGAAGCGGCACGGCGAGAATCACGTAGGGCGAACCGGCCTGGCGACAGCGCTCGCCGGCAAGTTCGCGAATCATCGGGTGCAGGATCCCTTCCAGTCGCCGCCGGACCGCCGGATCGGCAAAGACCAGCCGGCGCATCCGGCTCCGGTCGAGGGCTCCGTCGGCCGCCGCAACGTGCTCGCCGAACTCGGCGCGCAACGCCGGCATTGCCGCCCCGGCGGCGGCGGTCAGTTCGTGGGCGATGGCATCGGTATCGACGACGCCGATGTCATGGGCGGCGAAGCAACCGGCGGCGGCGCTCTTGCCGCTGCCGATTCCTCCGGTCAATCCGACGATGAAATTGCTCACTTGCAGTTCTGCGCCGATACTTTCGCGACGACGCCGCCTGCGAATTCCTGGACCTCCGCCTTTTTCGCCAGCGGCCCGCGCACCACGACCTGAAACTGGCCTTCCTTGCCCGGACGCGGCATCAGCCTCGCCGACCTGACCCCCCTGGCCTTCAGTTCGGCAAGACGGTCCTGCCCGCCTTTCTCGCTCGAGAACACACCCAGCGAGATGGCATACTGGTTGGGACCGGCTTCCTGAATGATGAACATGTCGCTGACTCCGAGCCCCTTGAACTCGGCGGCCTTGCGCTCCGCCTCGGCCTTGCTGCCCAGTGATGGCACCATTACCCACGCGCCCGCTCCCTCGGCGACGACGGCGCGGCGCTCGACCCGGACGCCGGCGAACTTCTCCGCCAGCGATGATGCCAGCCGATCGGCCTCGGCAGCCGCCAGATGATCCCATTTGAGACACAGCTCATCGGGATCCTCACGCTCCGCATCGGCGGGTTTCCTTTCGCCATTTCCCTTGCCCGGCGGCTTCTGGCCATGGCCGACGATACGCACGCGATCGGCCGCCAGCTGCTGCGCGACACGCCCGGCATCGGGATTTTCCGCGCGGCCGAAATACCCGCCGGAATACGCATAGAACAGCAGGTTGGCGAAAATCAGCAGGAAGACGACGGTTCGCAAGTGCTCAACCGACCTTCGGCAGATGCTTCAGCGATTCGGCGATGGCCTCCGCCGGATAGTCGTAGTCCTCGAGTTTGCCGGACAGAAAGCGGTCATAGGAGGCCATGTCGAAGTGGCCGTGTCCGGTCAGGTTGAAGAGGATGGTCTTCGCCTCGCCCGTCGCCTTGCAACGCAGCGCCTCGTCGATGGCGGCGCGGATACCGTGGCACGATTCCGGCGCCGGAATGATGCCCTCGGCGCGCGCGAACTGGACGCCGGCCTCGAAGGTGGCGACCTGCGGCACGGCCAGCGCCTCGATCTGCCCTTCATGCAGGAGTTGCGACACCAGTGGCGAATCGCCGTGGTAGCGCAGGCCGCCGGCATGGATGCCCGGCGGCATGAAGTCGTGGCCGAGGGTGTACATGCGCATGATCGGCGTGTAGCCGGAGACGTCGCCAAAATCGTAGGCGTAGGCGCCCTTGGTCAGCGTCGGGCACGAGGTCGGCTCGACGGCGACGCAGCGCAGGTTGGTCGCCCGCTTGTCGCCGGCCGCCTTGTCGGCGAGGAAGGGGAAGGCGATGCCGCCGAAGCTGGAACCGCCGCCGCAGGGCCCGAAGATCACGTCCGGGTAGAGGCCGACCTTCTCGAACTGCTTCTTCGCCTCGAGGCCGATCACCGTCTGGTGCAGCAGCACGTGGTTGAGCACCGAGCCGAGCGTGTAGCAGGTGTTCGGATCGGCGGCGGCCTCCTCGACCGCCTCGGAGATGGCGAGGCCGAGCGAGCCCTGGTTGTCCGGATCGGCGGCGAGCGCGGCGCGCCCGGCATTGGTCAGGGTCGTCGGGCTGGCGAAAACCTCGGCGCCCCAGGTCTGCATCATCGAGCGGCGGAAGGGCTTCTGCTCGTAGCTGACCTTGACCATGAAGACGCGCACCGGCAGGCCGAACATCTGGCCGGCGAAGGCGATCGACGAACCCCACTGTCCGGCACCGGTCTCTGTGGTCAGCTTCCGCGTGCCCGCGAGCTTGTTGTAGAACGCCTGCGGCACGGCCGAATTGGGCTTGTGCGAGCCGGCCGGCGAAACGCCCTCGTACTTGTAGAAGATCTTCGCCGGTGTTCCCAGCGCCTGCTCGAGGCGCAACGCCCGGCACAGCGGCGACGGGCGCCACAGCGCGTAGATCTGGCGCACTTCCTCGGGGATGGCGATCCAGCGCTCGGCCGACATTTCCTGTTCGAGGATCGGCCCCGGGAAAATCGCCCCCATCGCTTCCGGCGACACCGGGTTGCCGTCGGGTGCGAGCGCCGGCGCCGGCGGATTGGCCATGTCGGCGACAATGTTGTACCAGTGGCTGGGGATTTCTTCCTGTTCCAGATTGATGCGCAGCGGTGTCATTTTCTCTCCCTGATGCTTGTTCCGCAAAGGCGGTAAGTTACTCCAAAAGGCTCCGCCGACCAAGGGCGCCCCCGTGGTTTTGGCCGATTTCGGCCGGTCGACCGCAGCAATCCCCCGTCCGAGCGGGTAAAGTACGGCCTGCGCTTTCAGTCCCCCGAAGTCGACGCCGTGCCTGCCGCCACCGAACACCCATTGCTCCGCCATCCCGCCAGTTGCTGCGCCGCCGTCCGCACCATTGCTGCCAGCGCCCGCCTGACCGCAGACGGCGTCCTGGTCCTGAAGTACAACGTGCATGGCGCACCGGGCCGCATCCGCATCCCCGAAGCGCTGCCGTCCGGCGCGGCCGACGACCTGTGGCGGCATACCTGCTGCGAAGCCTTCGTCGCTGCGGTCGACGGCCCGGAATACCGCGAATTCAACTTTTCGCCTTCCGGCCAGTGGGCGGCGTATCGCTTCCCCTCCTACCGCAACCGCGACAGCGGCTTCGTCCCGCCGGCCGCCCCGCAACTGGATTTCCGCAGCGATGCCGCCGGTTTTCAGCTCACCGCCCGCATCGCCCGCGAACTGCTGCCGACGGCGGCCGCCTTCAACATCGGCCTGAGCGCCGTCATCGAAGCCGTCGACGGCACCATGAGCTACTGGGCGCTCGCCCATGCCGGCGCGCAGCCCGATTTCCATCACCGTCAGAGCTTCACGCTGACCCTGGAGCCCCCATGACTTCCACCATCCGGTTCGGCATCGACCGCCTGCTCGCCGACCCCGCCCTGCGCCGCCCGCTTGCCGGCAGGCGCGTCGCCCTGCTCGCCCATCCCGCGTCGGTCACCGCCGATCTCACCCATTCGCTCGACGCCCTCGCCGCCCTGCCCGACATCAGGCTGAGCGCCGCCTTCGGCCCGCAGCACGGCCTGCGCGGCGACAAGCAGGACAACATGGTCGAGTCGCCGGATTTCCGCGACCCGCTGCACGGCGTTCCCGTGTTCAGCTTGTATGGCGAGGTGCGCAGTCCGACCGCTGCGATGCTGGACACTTTCGACGTGCTGCTCGTCGACCTGCAGGACCTCGGCTGCCGCATCTACACCTTCATCACCACGCTGCGCTACGTGCTCGAAGCCGCCGCCGAAAGCGGCAAATCGGTCTGGGTCCTTGACCGTCCCAACCCGGCCGGCCGCCCGGTCGAGGGCCTGACCCTGCGCGACGGCTGGGAGAGCTTCGTCGGCGCCGGTCCGCTGCCGATGCGCCACGGCCTGACCATGGGCGAACTCGGCCACTGGTTCATCGCCACGCTGCAACTCGACGTCGACTACCGGGTCATCGAAATGCAGGGCTGGCAGCCCGATGCCGCTCCCGGCCACGGCTGGCCGCTCGGCGAACGCACCTGGATCAACCCGAGCCCGAACGCCCCGAACCTGTGGATGGCCCGCGCCTACGCCGGGACCGTCATGCTCGAAGGCACGACGCTGTCCGAAGGGCGCGGCACGACACGGCCGCTGGAAATCTTCGGCGCCCCGGACATCGACGCCCGCGCCGTGCTCGCCGAAATGCGCGCCCTCGCCCCGCACTGGCTGGCCGGCTGCCGGCTGCGCGAAATCTGGTTCGAGCCGACCTTCCACAAGCACGCCGGCAAACTGTGCAACGGCCTGCAGATCCACGTCGAGGACGCCAGCTACGGCCACGCCGCCTTCCGCCCCTGGCGCCTGCAGGCGCTCGCCTTCAAGGCCATCCGCCACCTCTGGCCCGACTACCCGCTATGGCGCGACTTTGCCTACGAATACGAACACGACCGACTGGCGATCGACCTGATCAACGGCTCGCCGCTGTTGCGGGAGTGGGTGGATGACCCCGCCAGCACCCCGGAGCAACTTGACGCCATGGCAAACCTTGACGAATCGGCGTGGCGGTATGAAATGAATGCGGTGATGCGCTATCCCTGAAAGTCAGACGCGGGGTTCAGGGGCTGAAATCGACCCGATCCGGAGCGATGGCAACTTCATCGCTTATTGTGTACCCGACGAGGAGATCAGCAGCGCGTCGGCCGCGCTTCCCGATCGAACCAATCGGATCGAATGACATCAAATGCAGCATCGATCAATGCTATATTTGATTCACCGTTCAGGAACATTCAATGCGCACGACACTCTCTCTCGATGACTCCCTGCTCGCCCAAGCCCAGGCATTGACTGGCTTGTCCGAGAAATCCGCACTCGTGCGCGAGGCTTTGAAGGCGCTTCTCGAACGTGAAAGCGCCCGGCGGCTCGCCTTGCTCGCCGGCAGCGAGCCCCTGCTGGAGGACATTCCCCGACGCCGCGAGGAGCCGGCTTGATCCTGGTCGATACGTCGGTCTGGATTGACCACTTGCGAGGCCACGAATCGCCTCTGGCCGACTATCTCTCCCAAGCCATCGTCGCAACGCACCCTTTCATCATTGGCGAACTTGCCTTGGGAAACCTGAGCAGACGCGATGAATTGCTTCTCCTGCTTGGCAACCTGCCGCATGTGCCAACGGTCACCACAAGCGAAGTTCTCGATTTCATTGGCAAGAACCGGTTGTTCGGCCTGGGAATCGGCTATATCGATGCACATTTGCTCGCCGCCACCCGTCTGGCGCACGGCTGCCGCCTGCTCACCCGCGACAAGCGCTTGGCAAATGTGGTGATCCGCCTGGGCATAGCCCAATTGTCGGCTCACTAAGAGCCGCGCCGCAGTACCCGCTCCGCCGCCCTCACCCCGCGATACTGCGCCTCCTCGAATAACGAAAACCCCGACAGGTCGGAATGCGCCAGCGCGATGCGCGGGTGGCGGAAAGCGGCCAGTTTTTCGCGTTGACCATCGAAGAGACTTCCCGGCACCGGGCGGCGCATGGCGTGGCCGTTGCGGAAGATGTCGAGGCGCGTGGTCAGCCGCCGGATGTCGGGATGCACACGCTCGAGTTCGCCGAGGATGCCTTCGGCCCAGACTTCGCGCGGGGTTTCGAGGAGCAGCCGGCGCCCCTCGGCAGGAGGAACATCGTGCAGGGCGCGGTAGTAGGTGAACACGGTGCCGGACAGGCGGCGGCGGATCAGTTGATGGGTCGCCACCACGTAGCCGAGGCCGGGGCTGTCGTAAAGCACGTTGTCCCAGGCCGGCGGTGCGCCGTGGCGCTCCTCGGGGAGATCCGCCAGATGGAGATTGGCGGTCAGCCACGGCGCGTAGTCGCCGGCCAGCGCGGCAACCTTCAGTTCGCCGGGCATCGCCGTCCAGACGCGCGGCAGCAGGAAGGCGGGAGCGGCCCAGATCAACTGCCGCGCTTCGATGCGGATGGTATTTGCGCCATGCAGCACGTCGACCGCGACAGACGACTTCCCTTCCTCGATGCGCCAGGCCAGCGCATCGGTCAGAATGCGCCCGGCGGCGTACCGGGCCAGGCCGCGCGCCAGCCAGGCGTTGCCCTCGGGCGCGGTGAGCACGGCATCGCCGGCGGCATTGGCGGCCTCGCCACTGCGGCAGGCGAAGTAGTGCAGGCCGGCCCAGGCCGAGGTCTGGTCATGGGCGGTGCCGTAATCGTCGCGCGTCGCGTAGTTGGCCAGCCAGTGCAGGCTGGGCGCGGTGAAGCCGTTTTCAGTCAGCCACCGGCTGAAGGAAATGCGGTCGAGCGCCTGCCATCCAGGGTCGCGGCTGGAGAGTTCCATGGGGATGGCGAAGGCGCGCCGGCCGTCGTTGCCGCGCGCCTCCTTCAGTTCCTCCATGCGCTCGTGGAAGCGCCGCTGCTGCACGCGCTCGCCGGGATCGAGCCCGCGGTGCGGCAGCAGGCCCTCTTCCCACAGGCCGTTGCGGAAGACACGCTCCTGCGGCGTCGCGCACAGGTAGCGCTCTTCGTAGGGCGGCTTCGCGGCGGCCGGATCCCCGTGCAGGACGCCGAGTTCGGCGAGCAGTTCGCGCACGGCGGTCGACTCGCGGGTCGGCAATGGCAGATAATGGGCGCCCCAAGGATACGCGACCAGAGGCGATTGCCCGGCGCGTGAATTGCCGCCAGGTTCGCCTTCGATTTCGAGCAACAGGAAATCGTCGACCCCGGCCTTGGCCAGTCTCCAGGCGGCCGCCAGACCGGATATGCCGGCGCCGACGATCACGACACCGGTCCTGCGGAATTCCGAGGGCGCCGGAAAGCCGCCGTCGCGCAGGCGGTGGCCGAGCGCGTGCGCCATGCCAAGCAGTTCGCCGGGGGGCAGCGGGGGTTTCCCGGATGGTGCACAACCAGCAAGAGCGGCGGCCCCCAGCGCGCGCAGAAAATCGCGGCGGCTGGTGCCGGCCTGCGGGTTGACGGTGCTAGTCAAACTTCCGCAGCGAGAGACTGACGGAAAGCTGCGCCCCGAGCCAGCCCAGGAAGGCGCCGCTGCCGGCCAGCGCGGCAACCTCGATGCCGCCCGGCGGCCGCAGGCTGAAGCCGGCGCCGTAGAGCGCCGCCAGTTCGCCCACCGGCCCCGCCAGCAGCGTCAGGGCACCAAGCACGAGAGCGGCGGCGAGCAGCGCGCCGAGCGCACCCTGCAGCGCGCCGAAGTAATAGAACGGGCGGCGGATGAAGGCATCCGTCGCACCGATCAGGCGCGCCACTTCGATCTCGGCGGCTTGGGCCAGGACCTGCAGGCGGATGGTATTGAAGGTCACCGCGATCAGGCCGGCGGCAAAGATGCCGGCGAGCATCGAGAGGGCGAGGCGGGCGAGCCTGAGGAAGGCATCGAAGCGCTTGACCCAGGCCGAATCGAGCTGGACATGCGCGACCTTGGGCCATCCGGCGATCTCCGTGCGCAGAATCTCCAGTGCTTCGGGCGCGGTATTGGCCGGCTCGACGATGAAGGCATCGGGCAGCGGATTGCGCGGCAGACTGGCGACGATTTCGGCCATGCCTTCGTTCGCCTGCAGACGCTTAAGCGCTTCATCCTTCGGCACGAAGCGCCATTTTCCGTTGGCCGCCAACTTCAGCCGGTTCTCGATTTCGCCGACATCCTTCCTGCTGGCATCGAGAGTCATGAACAGACTGATCTGCTGCACGCCGGAGACGTTGCGCCCGAGATCGCGGAGGTTGTCGAGCAGCACGTAACCGAAGGCAGGCAGGGTCAGGACGATGCCGATCACGAGGAGCGAGAGCAGGGTGTTGAGCGGCGCCGCCCACAGGCGGCGCACGGCCGCGGCAAGCGCCGCCCGATGCTGGGTGAGCCAGGCGTTCACGGTGCCACCCCGGCCAGCAAGCAGCGTCCCTGCCTGGCGAAGCCGGACGGGGATGCGCCCGCCCGCAGGCGCGGAGCACTGTTCGCCAGAGCGGTCAGCCTGTGCGACAGATGGCGGGTCATGCGGCCATCCTCCCGTGATCGAGGCACAGGACATTCGGGTGGTAACGTTCGATCCAGTGCTGGTCGTGAGTGGCGACGACGACCGTGACGCCGACCTGGTGGAAGTCCGCGAAGATCCCGAGGATCTCGTTCGCCGAATCGATGTCGAGGTTGGCGGTCGGTTCGTCGGCGAGCAGGACGGCCGGACGATTGACGACGGCGCGAGCAATCGCCAGGCGCTGCTGCTCGCCGCCGGAGAGCGCGATCGGCGTCGCCTTCTCGCGTGCCGGCAGGCCGACCTTGTCGAGCGCTGCCCGGGCGCGGCGGATCGCCTCGCGCCGCGACAGGCCGACGATCTGCAGCGGCAGCAGCACATTGTCGAGGACGCTGCGGTCGAACAGCAGTTTCTGGTCCTGGAAGACCATGCCGAAATGCCGGCGCAGGTAGGGGATGGCGCTGCGCCGCAGTGCCGCCAGGTTCTGGCCGTTGACCACCAGGCTGCCCGATGTCGGGCGCTCGATGGCGGCGATCAGCTTGACCAGCGTCGATTTGCCGGCACCCGAGTGGCCGGTGATGAGAACCATCTGCCCGGCCTCGATGGCGAAGCTGACATCCTTGATGGCCTCGTAGCCGCCCGGATAGCGCTTGTTCAGGTTGCTGGCGACGATCATTCGAACAGCGCGTCGACGAAGTCCCGGGCGGAGAACGGGCGCAGATCGTCGATCTGCTCACCGACGCCAATGAAGCGGATCGGCTTCGGGCACTCGTGGGCTATCCCCATGACGACGCCGCCCTTGGCGGTGCCGTCGAGCTTGGTCAGGACCAGCCCGCTGACACGGATCGCCTTGTCGAAGGCCTTGACCTGCTGCAACGCGTTCTGGCCGATGTTGGCATCGAGCACGAGCAGGGTCTCGTGCGGGCCGGTCGGGTCGACCTTCTGGATGACGCGGCGGACCTTGGCGATCTCTTCCATAAGGTGCAGCTGCGTCGGCAGGCGGCCGGCGGTATCGGCGAGGACGATGTCGATGCCGCGCGCCTTCGCCGCCAGGATGGCATCGTAGACGACAGCCGCCGGATCGCCCTTGTCCTGGGCGATCACCGTCACGTTGTTGCGCCGGCCCCAGGTTTCCAGTTGCTCGCGGGCGGCGGCGCGGAAGGTGTCGCCGGCGGCGAGCAGCACGCTCTTGCCGTGCCCCTGGAAATACTTCGCCAGCTTGCCGATCGACGTCGTCTTGCCGGCGCCATTGACGCCGGCGATCATGATCACGAAAGGCTTGTGGCTGCTGACATCGAGCGGTTTCTCGAGCGGCTGCAGGGTCGCGCAGAGGATGCGGGCGAGCGCCCCCTGGATGCCCTCCGGCGTATCGATCTTTTCGAACTCGGCGGCGACCTTCAGATCCTCGAGCAGGCGCGTGGTCGCCTCGATGCCGACGTCGCTGGTCAGCAGCAGGGTCTCGAGTTCCTCGAGAAACTGGTCGTCGACCTTGCCGCGCGAGAACATGCCCTTGAGCTTGCCGCCCCATTGGGCGCGCGTCTTGGCGAGGCCCCTGAACAGGCGCTCGCGCCACTTCGGCGTGGCGCCGGCATCGGCGGGCGCAGCGGGTGCCGCTTCGCTGCCGGATTTCTTGACGAAACTGAACATGAGGATTGTGGTCTGAGGCCGTGCTGACAGGCAGGTGGCAAACCGATAAGATGCCGCCCGTATTAACTCGATTTTCGCCGCTGATTCTAGCAGAAAGCCCGATTCTCCATGCGCATGCGCCGCCTTCTTCCCCTTTTCCTGCTTCCCGGACTGTTGACCGCGGCGCAGGCCAACCCCTTCGAAACCACGCTCAAGAACGGCCTGCGGGTCATCGTCAAGGAGGACCGGCGCGCGCCGACCGCGGCGCAGATGGTGTGGTACCGCATCGGCAGCATGGACGAGGTCGACGGCGCTTCCGGCGTCGCCCACGTCCTCGAGCACATGATGTTCAAGGGCACGCCGAGCGTCGGCCCCGGCGAGTTCAACAAGCGCGTCGCCGCCGCCGGCGGGCGCGACAACGCCTTCACCAGCCGCGACTACACCGCCTACTTCCAGCAGGTGCCGAAGGAAAAGCTGCCCGAGATGATGCAGCTCGAGGCCGACCGCATGCGCCACCTGAACGTGGACCCGAAGGAATTCGCGCAGGAGATCAAGGTCGTCATGGAAGAGCGCCGCATGCGCACCGACGACAATCCGCAGTCGAAACTGTTCGAGCAGATGAACGCCGTCGCCTTCCAGGCCCACCCCTACCGCCGCCCGATCATCGGCTGGATGAATGACCTCGAGAACATGAGCGCCGCCGACGCCAAGGCCTGGTACGACACCTGGTACGTGCCGAACAACGCCTACGTCGTGATCACCGGCGACGTCGACCACAAGGACGTGTTCGCGCTGGCCGAGAAGTATTACGGCGGGCTCGAAAGCCGCACCCTGCCCGCGCGCAAGCCGCAGACCGAGCCGGCGCAGGACGGCACGCGCCGGGTCAACGTCAAGGCCCCCGCCGAGCTGCCGGTGCTGATCATGGCCTACAAGGCGCCGGTGCTGCGCGACGCCGACAAGGACAGCGACCCTTATGCGCTGGAAATGCTCGCCGCCATCCTCGACGGCCACGACGCGGCGCGCTTCAACAAGAAGCTGGTGCGCGAGGACAAGGTGGCGCTGTCGGTCGGCATCGGCTACGACTCGACGGCGCGCGGCCCCGGCATGATCTACCTGCACGGCAGCCCGTCGGAAGGGCGCACCGTGGCCGACCTCGAAGCCGCCCTGCGCGCCGAGATCACCCGCATCCAGCAGGATGGCGTCAGCGAGCAGGAACTCAAGCGCGCCAAGGCGCAACTGGTCGCCGGGCAGGTCTACAAGCTCGACTCGATGTTCGGCCAGGCGATGGAAATCGGCCAGACCGAATCGGCCGGCATTCCCTACCAGAAGATCGACCGCATGCTGGAGAAGTTGCAGCAGGTCAGCGCAGCCGAGGTGCAGGCGGTGGCCAAGAAGTACTTCAAGGACGACACGTTGACCATCGGCGTCCTCGAGCCGCAGCCGCTCGACGGCAAGCCGCGCCGTGCCGCCGTCGCCACCCGCCACTGAAAAATGACCATGAAAAAGCTGTTGACCGCAATCATCGCCTTGCTGGCAACCCATTCGGCACTCGCCGGGGTGAAGATCGAGCACTGGTTGTCGCCGACCGGCGCCCGCATCTATTTCGTCGAAAGCCGGGTGCTGCCGATCCTCGACGTCCAGGTCGATTTCGCAGCCGGTTCGATGTTCGACCCGCCGGGGAAATCCGGCACTGCGGCGCTGACCCGCTCGGTCCTCGGCCTCGGCGCCGGCAAGCTTGACGAGACGGCAATCGCCGAGCAGATGGCCGACATCGGCGCCACCCTAGGCGGCGGCGCCGACACCGACCGCGCCAGTGTCGCCTTGCGCACGCTGGCCGCCGCCGACAAGCGCGACGCCGCGCTCGGCGTATTGCAAACGGTGGTGCAGGCGCCGCGTTTCGAGGCGGCGATCTTCGAGCGCGAAAAGGCGCGCACCGTCGCCGGACTCAAGGAAGCGATGACCCGCCCCGACAGCATCGCCGGCAAGGCCTTCTGGGCCGCGATGTACCCCGAACACCCCTACGGCCGGACAGCAACCCCGGAATCCGTCGCCGCCCTGATCCGCGACGATCTCGTGGCGCATCATTCCCGCTACTACACGGCGGCCAACGCCAGCATCACCCTGGTCGGCGACATCAGCCGCGCCGAGGCCGAGAGGTTTGCCGAAGCGATTGCCGCAGGGCTGCCCAAGGGCGCGCCGGCGACGCTCCCGCCGGCGCCCCGGGTCGTTCCGGGCAAGGCCGTCAGGCTCGATCACCCGGCCAGCCAGGCGCACATCCATATCGGCATGCCGGCGATCGAGCGCGGCAACGCCGACTTCTTCCCGCTGATCGTCGGCAACTACACGCTGGGTGGCGGCGGCTTCGTGTCGCGCCTGATGAAGGAAGTTCGCGACAAGCGCGGCTACGCCTACAGCGTTTCCAGCTATTTCAATCCCTTGCGCCAGGCGGGACCCTTCCAGATCGGCCTGCAGACCAAGCGCGCGCAGGCGAAGGACGCGATCGCACTGAGCCGCGACGTGCTCGACGGTTTCCTCAAGGACGGCCCGAGCGCAGAGGAACTGGCGGCCGCCAAGGCCAACCTGACCGGCAGCTTCCCGCTGCGTCTCGACAGCAACAAGAAGATTCTCGACAACGTCGCGATGATCGGCTTTTACGGACTGCCGCTCGACTACCTCGACAATTACCAGCAGAAGGTGCAGGCGGTCACGGTCGACGACGTGAAACGGGCCTTTTCCCGCTACGTCCGTCCCGCCGACCTGATGACCGTGACCGTGGCCGCCGATTGAACTCGCTGCGCATCATCGGTGGCCGCTATCGCCGCCGCATCCTGCGCTTTCCCGACAGCGAAGGCCTGCGCCCGACGCCGGACCGGGTGCGCGAAACGCTGTTCAACTGGCTCGGCCAGGATCTCGCCGGCGAGCAATGCCTCGACCTGTTTGCCGGCAGCGGCGCGCTCGGATTCGAGGCGCTGTCACGCAGCGCCGCGCGGGTGGTCATGGTCGAACAGGAAGCGAAAGTGCTGGCTGCACTGCGCGAAAACGCCAAGACGCTGGAGAACCCGCCCGGAATGGAGATCATTCGCGGGGATGCGCTACAATACTTGGCCTCGACGAAGTCGAAGTTCGACCTCATCTTCCTCGATCCACCCTTCAACAAGGGCTGGATTCCGCGCCTTGAGCCGCTTCTTGCCGGCGTCGCGAACGGGAATACGGCGGTCTACATCGAGGCGGAACACCAAGTCGCGGCCCTGGGCGACTGGCGCGCGGTGCGTCACGGCAAGGCTGGCGAAGTCCATTTTCAGTTGATGCGGCGGGAATCAGGTTGACCAAACTCAATCATCGCGTAGCGATCTATCCGGGCACCTTCGACCCGATCACCCGCGGCCACGAAGACCTGGTCCGGCGCGCGGCCTCGCTGTTCGACAGGGTGGTCCTGGCGATTGCCGAAAGCCCGTCCAAGCAACCGCGGTTTCCGCTTGCCGACCGCGTCGAAATGGCGCAGGAAATCCTCGGCGACGTCGAAAACGTCGACATCGTCGGCTTCAACACGCTGCTGATGGACTTTGTCCACGAACAGGGCGCCAAGGTCATCGTCCGCGGCCTGCGCGCGGTCTCGGACTTCGAATACGAATTCCAGATGGCCGGAATGAACCGCAGTGTCTATCCGGAGGTCGAAACGGTGTTCCTGACCCCGGGCGAGCAATACATGTTCATCTCGGCGACGATGGTGCGCGAAATCGCGCGTCTCGGCGGCGACGTCAGCAAATTCGTGCAACCTTGTGTAAACAAACGCCTGCGGGCGACAACTTCAGACAATTGAGAGAGGAAGAACGGCAATGGCCCTGATCATCACCGACGAATGCATCAACTGCGACGTCTGCGAACCCGAATGCCCGAACGAGGCGATTTCCCAGGGTGCGGAAATCTACGAGATCGACCCCAACAAGTGCACCGAGTGCGTCGGGCACTACGACGAGCCGCAGTGCGTGCAGGTCTGCCCGGTCGATTGCATCCCCAAGGATCCGGCGCATGTCGAAAGCGAAGACATGCTCTGGGTCAAGTACGAAAAGCTGACCGGCAACAAGCGTCCGTAAGCTTGCCGGGCCGAAAGCAAACCCGCGGAATTCGCGGGTTTTTTGTTGTCGACCGCAACCGCCGCGTCACCCGGCCCGCGGCCCCGTAAGGCCACCTGATCAGGCCGCCCGGCGCCGGGCTTCGGGCGGCATCAGCAATTCGCGCACGCGCCCGACCACGTCCTCCAGGGCATGGATCTGCTGCAGCAGGTCGCGGTCGACGCCTTCCAGCTCGTGGATGCGGTCTTCCAGCGTGTCGGTCGCCTGATGGATGCGCTTGATGCTTTCAAGACGGCGCTTGAGCTGGATCTGGTGTTCGCGGACCTGGGTTTCCATCGGCGCCATGATTGCCCGCAACCAGGTTTCGGCATCCTTGTTGGCCCGCTCGAAGGCACGCCGCACCTGCAGCGCGACCTCGTCGAAAAACTTGTGCACGAGATTCTTCTTGTCGGTGGTGAGCAGGCTGCGCATCGAGTTGAGGTGGGTATTGCACCAGGCTTCAAGGCGATCAAGATCCTTTTCGTAGCGCAGGAGCGAGAACCCGGCGGGTGTTCCCAGCTTGAGGCCGTGCTCGACCGCGAACTTCTTGTAGACCGCCTCCATCATGTTGCGGATCTCGCCGATCTCGCCCGCCGACCTGGCCAGCGCGTAGCGCGAGCGGCCGAAGAAATTGCCCATCGCCTCGGACAGTGTCGTCGAAAAGTTCGCCTCGACCATCACGGTGCGGGTTTCATGGGTCAACTGGCGCAGCGCATCGAGGCCGAGGTGGCCGAACAGGTTGTTGGTCAGTGACGAGAAGACGCTGCGGACCGCGTAGTAGCGCTGCAGACCCGACTCGAATTCGGCCTTTTCGGCGCGCACCTTGCCCATCATGTACTCGACGACGCCCTTGTTCTTGCCGCGCAGTTCGATCAGTTCGGTCAGCTGCTCGCGCAGGCCGGCGAGGCGCGATTCGAGCAGGCCGCGCACGCGCAGGCTGACTTCGCCGAATTCGCTCTCGGTGTTTTCCCGGACGATGTCCTGCTTGGCCGGTATCAGTTCCCCGGAGAGTGCGGCCTCGAGGATCGGCAGGCGACTCCTTGCAAGCAACGCCTCGTCCCCGGTGATCTTGGCCACCAGGCCCTTCTGCGCCGACACCGGAAAGATCTGACGTTCCGGCAGGCTGAGGATAGAGGCGCAGGAAGCGACCTGGCGATCGATCTCGCCTTCTATCTCCGCGAGCGTCTTCAGTTCATCCCACTGGCCGTCGATCTTGTTCAGCACGACCACGCGCCCGCGCCTGCCGGCGCCGCCGGCGCCTATGTGTTCCTTCCAGATCGTCAGGTCCGACTGCGTGACCCCGGTATCGGCGGCAAGGATGAAAAGTATGGCATGCGCATTGGGCAGCAGCGAAAGCGTCAGCTCCGGTTCGGCGCCGATGGCGTTGAGGCCCGGCGTATCCAGGATGACCAGACCCTGCTTGAGCAGCGGATGCGGAAAGTTGATGACGGCGTGGCGCCAGCGCGGCACCTCGACCAGGCCGTCGTCGCCGATCCGGTACAGTTCGCTCTCCGCGCCGCCAACCTCGAAGCCGAGACGTCCGGCCTCTTCCGGCGCGACCCGGATGGTCTCGCTGACATGCCGCAGCCCCTCCTGCATGACTTCCGCCGAGTCGACCGCGAGCGGCACCATCAGCCACTCCTCCGGGTAGCGCCGGTAGTCGCTGACGCTGGCATTGCCGGCCCGCGTCTGGATCGGCAGCAACTCGATGCGCGGCGTCTTGTGCGGATCGTAGAGCAGCTCGGTCGGGCACATGGTCGTGCGCCCCGCCGACGATGGCAGGATGCGGTTGCCGAAATCGGCGAAGAAGATGGCGTTGATCAGCTCCGACTTGCCACGCGAGAACTCGGCGACGAACGCGACGTTCAGGCGATCCTCGCGCAGCCGATCGAGAAGGTGCGAAAGCCGCAGATCGGTCTGCGCGTCCGACAGGTCATTCTCCGACAGCCAGCCCTGGAACTCGGCGATGTTAGCGGACAGGCGCGAGCGCCACTCGGCATAGGCGGCAATCTGCAGGGTAAGTGTCATGGTCGTGAGCGCTCGCGGTCGATTCCGCAATCTATCACGAAAACATGGACTTGCGCGCTTTTTTCAATGTTGGCAGGAAGGACAGTGGAAGGTCGACCTCCCGCCCTGGCGAAGCTGGCGAACGACGCCGCCACAGCGGCGGCAGGGCTCACCGGCGCGGCCATAGACCGCGCAGTCCACCTGGAAGCAACCGGCGCCGCCATCGCTATGCACGTAGTCGCGAATGCTGCTGCCGCCGGCCGCAATGGCATCGGCCAGCGTCTCGCGAATCGACGGCACCAGCCGCCGGTAACGCTCCCGACTGATCCGGTTGGCCGCGCGCAGCGGCGAGATGCCGGCGCGGAACAGGCTCTCGGCGGCATAGATGTTGCCAATGCCGACCACCAGGTGGCTGTCCATCAGCACCGGCTTGATCGGCGCGGCGCGGCCTCGGGTCGCGGCGAACAGCCAGTCGCCGGTGAATTCGTCGGCCAGCGGCTCGACGCCGAGCACCGCCAGCAGCGGATGCAGAGCCGCGCCAACCGGCTGCCAGATGACAACGCCGAAGCGCCGCGGATCGGCGAGACGCAGGATCTGGCGGGCGAAGAGCAGGTCAACGTGATCATGCTTCCCGGGCGGCGTGCCAGGCGCCACGAAGCGCAGGTTTCCCGACATCCCGAGATGGATGATGAGGGCGCCATCCTCGGCGCCGCCGCGACAATCGAGCAACAGGTACTTGCCGCGCCGCCTCACCGCCACCACCTGTTGCCCCGCCAGGGTGTCGCCGAGCGTTGCCGGGAGCGGCAGGCGCAGGCGCGGCGCGCGCACGATGGCGCCGAGCATCCGCTCGCCCACGACCTCCGGCTGGAGCCCGCGTCGACAAACCTCGACCTCCGGCAGTTCCGGCATTGCTTGTCCCTCCGGCGAAACCAAAATAACATCGCAAACTTATCGGATTCTAAGCGCTCCAACGCGCGTCCCCAGACTGAAAGCAGCGCATGTCAAAGAAGTTGATCGTCGCAGCCCTTGCCCTGGCCCTCGCCGGGCCGCTTCACGCCGCCAGCGAGGATGTGGCCAGGGAACCCGCCAAGGCACCGGCGAAGGCGCAAGCAAAGAAGCGGTTGACCGCCCAGTATGCTGGCGAGGATATCCTCGCCCGTACCGTCTTCCAGTCCCTGGTCGGCGAACTCGCGCTCAAGCGCGGCGATACCCAGCTGGGCATCAGCGCCTGGGTCGATCTCGCCCGGCGCACCCGCGATCCGGCGGTCATCGCCCGCGCCATCGAGGTGGCGGCGGCAACCCGGCAGAATGAGCTGGCGCTCGAGCTGGCCCGTCTCTGGCTGCAGGTCGAACCCGACTCGACCAGGGCGCGCCAGACCGAATCCTCGCTGCTGGTGCTTGCCAACCGCATCGACGACCTCGGGCCGCAACTCGCCAACCTGCTCGCCCAGGATCCGGTAAATCTCGCCAACAACCTGATGCACCTGAACAGCATGCTGGCCCGGCATGGCGACAAGAAGGCCGTGCAGCGCCTGATCGACCGTGTCGCGACTCCCTACGCCGACCTCCCGGAGGCGCACTACGCCATGGGCGTGGCCGCCGCCAATGCCGATGACCTGATGCACGCCCAGGGCGAATTCCAGAAGGCGCTGGAACTGCGCCCGGACTGGGAGGCCGGCGAACTCGCCTACGCCCAGTTGCTGGCCAGAACCTCCGTGGCGAGCGCGATCGAAAGTCTCAGCGAGTTCCTCGTGCGCAAGCCCGCTGCCCGCGACGCCCGCCTGACACTTGCGCGCCTGCTGCTCAGCGAAAATAAGTACACCGAAGCACGGGCGCAGTTCGACATCCTGCTCAAGGACGCGCCGGACAATCCCGACCTCATCTATCCGGCGGCCATGCTGGCACTGCAGCAGGGCGACCTCGGCAACGCACGAACCCAGCTCACGCGGCTCCTGAATTCCGATTTTGCCGACAAGAGCACCATCCACTTCTTCCTCGGCCAGATCGAGGAAGAGCAGAAGAATCCCGAGCTTGCCCTCGAGCATTTCCGTGAGGTGACTGCCGGCAACCAGTACATTCCAGCCCGCGCGCGCGCCGCCCAGATACTGCTGCAGCAGGGCAAGCCGGAAGAAGCGCGGGCGCTGCTCCGGACCACGCAGACCGGCTCCGACGCCGAAAAGACGCAGTTGATCCTGGCCGAAGCGCAACTCTTGCGCGAAGCCGGACGCGGTGCCGACAGCTACACCGTGCTCGAAGCCGCGCTGGCGAAGCAGCCCGACAATCCGGAACTGCTCTACGAAACAGCGCTGTCCGCCGAACGCCAGGGCAAACCGCCGGTTCTCGAGAAGCACCTGCGCCACCTGCTCAAGCTGAAACCGGATCACGCCCATGCCCTCAACGCGCTCGGCTACTCGTTTGCCGATCGCAATGTGCGCCTGGACGAAGCGAAGAAACTGATCACCCGAGCTCTCACGCTCGCCCCCGAGGATCCCTTCATCATGGACAGCATGGGCTGGGTCCTCTTCCGCCAGGGCAAGCTGCCGGAAGCGCTCAAGACCCTCGAGACCGCCTATGGCATCAAGGCGGACCCGGAAATCGCCGC
>WBZM01000846.1_pt1 | contig 35779 bp, 33 predicted proteins | sample 5204271 | NCBI WGS metagenome assembly WBZM01 (sample SAMN12344346, study PRJNA552823) | activated sludge metagenome | biome: Activated sludge suspended growth; feature: Nitrification reactor; material: Wastewater; isolation source: activated sludge from nitrification reactor of wastewater... | reverse complement strand
CGTTTCGCTTGTGCTCGTAGGAGACCAGGTCCGCCAGGGTGAACCCGTCGTGAGCGGTGACGAAGTTGATGCTGGCGTGGGGTCGCCGACCGTCGTCCTGGTAGAGGTCCGAGCTGCCGGTCAGCCGAGACGCGAACTCGCCGAGCACCCCCTGCTGGCGACACCACAGGTCCCGGACGCAGTCGCGGTAGCGGCCGTTCCACTCCGACCACAAGGCCGGGAAGTTGCCGACCTGGTAGCCCCCTTCCCCCACGTCCCACGGCTCCGCGATCAGCTTGACCTGGCTGACCACCGGATCCTGCTGGATCAGGTCGAAGAAGCTCGACAGACGGTCGACGTCGTGCAGCTCACGGGCCAACGTGGCGGCCAGGTCGAAGCGGAACCCGTCGACGTGCATGTCCTGCACCCAGTACCGCAGGCTGTCCATGATCAGCTGCAGCACGTTGGGGTGGCGCATGTTCAAGCTGTTGCCGGTGCCGGTGTAGTCGACGTACGCCGAGGGATCCTCGGGGTCGAGGCGGTAGTAGCCGGGGTTGTCGAGGCCCTTGAAGCTGAGCACGGGTCCGCCGGCGCCCCCCTCGGCGGTGTGGTTGTAGACGACGTCGAGGATCACCTCGATGCCGGCTTCGTGCAGGGTCTTGACCATGACCTTGAACTCCTGCACGTGGGCGCCACGGCCGCCTCCCTCGACGCCGTAGGTGTCGTGCGGCGCGAAGAAGCCGATCGAGTTGTAGCCCCAGTAGTTGCGCAGGCCGGCCTCGATCAGGCGCCGGTCGTGGACGAACTGGTGCACCGGCATCAGCTCCACCGCGGTGACACCCAGAGCGAGCAGGTGCTCGATGATCGGCGGCGAGCACAGGCCCAAGTAGGTGCCGCGCAGCTCCGGGGCGACGTCGGGGTGCCGCTGGGTCATGCCGCGGACGTGGGCCTCGTAGAGCACGCTGCGGTGCCACGGCGTGTTCGGACGACGGTCCTGGCCCCAGTCGAACCACGGGTTCACGACCACCGACCGGGGCATGTCGGGAGCCGAGTCCGCCGCCGACCCGTCGCCCGAGGCCGGCTGGACCGAGTCGGTCCAGCGCAGTGAGCCGGTCAACGCCCTGGCGTACGGGTCGAGCAGGAGCTTGGACGGGTCCTGGAGGTCGCCGGGACGCAGGCGTGGTCCGGTGACGCGGTACCCGTAGCGGACCCCGGGGCCGACGTCGGGCAGGTAGCCGTGCCACACCGAACCCGCCCGCTCGGGCAGCGGGATCCGGATCTCGGCGTCGTCCTCGTCGAACAGGCACAGGGTCACCCCGCCGTGCTCGTCGGGGGCTCCACCCTCGTTGGCGGCGGAACCCGAGAACACCGCGAAGTTGGTGCCGGCGCCGTCCCAGTGCGCCCCGAGCGGAGCGGGTCGGCCGGGCCACACCCGCAACTTGCCCCCCGCCCAGATCACCGGTGCGGCCTCGGCCCCGACCCGTGAGCGGTCCCGTCGCTCACGAGCCCGCCCGACCCTCGACGAAGGCGACCAGCCGGGGCCGGGATCGCTCGATCTCGTCGGTCAGGATCCGGTCGAGCAACGGGACCCACAGGTTGCCGCCGTAGTGCAGCCGCATGCGCAGCTCCGGCGCGCCGTCCCCGGCCGGGGTGCTGAGCTCGGCGGAGAGCACCCAGTCGCTGTGGGATCGCCCGTCGAGCTCGCGCCGTTCGAACCGCACGCTCGCGCGGCCCGTGGCGTCGGGGTCGTCGAAGCACGCCCGGACCATCCGCAGCCGCTTGGACCGACGAAACGGGCCGACCTGACCTTTGAGGTCGACCGACCAGGCCGCGTCCTCGGCGGTCCCGTCTGCACCGGTGGCCGGGTCAAGTGGTTCGGCCCTCCCGACGATGTCCAACCACTCCGGGTAGGTGCCCAGGTCCGCGACGACCTCGAACAGGGCGTCGATCGGCACGTCGGCGGCGAGGGTGGCGGTCACGTCCACGCCCGACAGTCTGCCCGGAGATCGAACCGGGCCGGTCAGTCGGCCGGGCAGCACACCTCGAGGTCCATGCCGTCGGGGTCCCGGAAGAACAGCGACAGCTCATGGCCGAGCTGTTGGATCTCCCCCACCTCCTGGGCGTCGGAGTCGAGGAGGCGGTCGCGCATCTGCTCGAGGACGGCCGGTGAGTCGACCGCCAGAGCGAAGTGGTCGATGGCGCCCCGTGCACCCTGGCGGCGGCGGTCCCCGATGATCTCGGAGGGGTCCACCTCGAAGATGTTGAGCGCTGCTCCCCCACCGATGTCGACGATCTTCATCCACGGGTGGTCGTCGGTGCGGGCCACCTCGAAGGTGACGACGCCCTCGAAGACGGCTTCGTAGAAGCCGACGGTTAGATCCATGTCGGTCGTCAGGGTGGCGACGTGGTCGAAACCGGTCGAGATGGGCATGGTGGTCCTCCGAGCTGCCGGTCCGCTCGTGCAGCCTATTGAACCGACCCACCGGATCTCGGGGTCCCGATCGACATAACCTGTCGATTCCGAGCCCCAGATTCGCCGAGGAACGGAGCAAGCGTGATCGAAGCACTGCCCGACATGCCCGACGGCGTCCTCGGCTTCGAAGCCGTCGGAGAGGTCCACGCAGAGGACTACGTCACGACGCTCGTGCCGGCGATCGAGGCCCAGGCCGGTCCGGTCCGCCTGGTCTACGTGCTCGGCGAGCGCTTCGACGGCTACAGCTCCGGGGCGATGTGGCAGGACGCCAAGCTGCCGTTGCAGCACCACGAGCAGTGGCACCGGCTCGCGCTGGTCACCGACGTGGACTGGGTCCGCCACCTCGCGGCCGTGTTCGGGTGGATGATCCCGGGCAAGTTCGAGGTGTTCCCGACCGATCGGCTCACCGACGCGATCGCCTGGGTGGCCGAGGACTGACGTCGGATCGCCTCAGCTGGGGTCGGAGCGGCTCCCGGTGAAGGCATCGACCCCCCGGTCGACCACGGCCAGGACCGCCCCGCAGAGCAGGACGAGCACGCAGCTCAACGCCATCGCCTGCCCGAACCCGGCGGAGCCGGGCCGCGACATCAGCCGCTCGATGGCCACCGGGACCGTCGGTCGGTCGGCCCGGGCCAGGAACACCGTGGCGCCGAACTCGCCCAGGCTGGCCACGAAGGCCAGCCCCGCTCCGGCGACGACGGCGCCGCGCACCATCGGCAGCTCGACCCGCCACCACCGCCGAGCGGGACCGGCGCCGAGCGTCGCCGCCACGTCGCTCACCGAGGGCGGCAGCTCCCGCAGGGCCGTGGCGACCGCCCGCACCAGCAGCGGAACCGCGACCAGCGCCTGGGCCGCGGGGACGAGCCACCACGCCCGGCGCAGGTCGACCGGTGGCCGACCCGCCGCGAGCAGCAGGCCCAACCCGATCGTGGTGGCCGACACGCCGAGCGGCACCAGCATCACCCGGTCGGCCGCCCCACCCGGGCGTCGGGCCACGAGTCGCGCCGCGGGGACCCCGACGAGGCCGGCGATCGCGGTCGCCGCCAGCGCCGAGAGGATCGACACCCGCACCGCGTCCCACGGCGAGACGGTCAGGCCCGTTCCCGCGGAGGCCGCTCCGAGGTGACGCCAGTGGTCGAGGCCGTGGGTGCCGTCGGACAGCCGCAGCGAGCGTTCGACGAGGGCGGCGATGGGTACGACGGTGACCGCTCCGACCGCCACCACCGCGGCCAGGACCTGCGTCCACTCGCCGACCGAGTCCGGCCGGCGGGCCCATCGGCGTCCGCCGCGTCTGGCCCGGACCGACCGGCGGGCGAACCGGGCGTGCAACGCCAGGGTGGCCACGACCGCCAGCACCTGGATGCCGGCGAGAACCGCAGCTCCCGACAGGTCGAACTGACGGGTCGCCCGCACCCAGATCTCGACCTCGAGCGTGCTGACCGACCCGCCGCCGAGGATCACGATCACGCCGAAGCTGGTGAGGCAGAACAGGAACACGACCACCGCGGCGGCGCCGATCGCCGGCGCCACCGCCGGCAGCATCACCCGTCGAGCCGCCTTCCACGGGGTCGCGCCGAGCGTCCGGGCCACGTCCTCGATCGCCGGGTCCAGCCCGTCGAGGGCCGCTCCGACGACGCGCACGAACACGGCCAGGTTGAAACAGACGTGGGCGACGAGCACCGGCCACCAGGTGGCGCGCAGGTCGACCAGACCCCGCGGCCCGAGGATCGATGCGATGGCCGAGCCCAGCACCACCGACGGCAGCACGAACGGGACCATCGCCGCGGTGCGCACCGCGGACCGACCCGGGAAGCGGAACCGGGCCAGCACCCACGCGAGCGGAACGCCGATCGCGGCGGTCGACGCCGTCGAGACGATCGCCTGTGCGACCGTGACCGCGACCAGACGCCAGGTCCGGCCGTTGGAGAGGATCCGCTCGAGCGCGTCGAGGCTCCAGGCGCCGTCGATCCGCAACGCCCGGCCGAGCACCGCGACGACCGGGACGGCGACGGCGACGGCGACCGCGGCCACCGCCACGCGGCCGACCGGTTGGTCCGGGCGCCGACGGTTCATTCCATGATCGAGCGCCACCGCTCGATCCACTCGTCTCGCTCGGCTCCGACCTCGGTGGCCGGGACGTGTCGGGACGACTCCGGGAGCACGGCCCAGCGTTGGAACTCGGTCGGCAGCGGCGTCCCCGTCACCGCCGGGAAGACGAAGTTCGTGAGCGGGAGCGCCTCCTGCCACGCCGGCGACAGCATGAACTCGATCAGCTTCCGGCCGAGATCCTCGTGCTCGGCACCGGCCAGGAGTCCCGCGTACTCGACCTGCTGAACGCACGAGTCGCCCATGATCGTCGACGCCGGTTCGCTCCGCGTCCCCTCGCTGAAGACCACCTCGGCCGGCGGCGACGACGCGTACGACAGCACGAGCGGTCGATCACCTCCCGACACCGTGTAGTCGGTGTTGTAGGCGTCGTCCCAGCTCGGTCGGACCCGCACCCCGTTGCTGCGCAACCGCTCCCACCAGTCGGCCCAGCGTTCGCCGTACTCGTCCACGGTGCCGGCCAGGAACGCCAGGCCCGGCGACGACGTCACCGGGCTGGTCACGACGAGCAGGTCGCGGTAGCGGGGATCGACCAGGTCGTCGAGCGTGCCCGGCGGGACCAGCCCCTTGTCGGCGAACCACCCGCTGTCGACGTTGATGCACACGTCGCCGCGGTCGATCGGCGTGAGCTGCTCCCCCATCTCGCCGGGCAACCGGAGCCGGTCGTCGATCGCTCCTCCCGCGGGTGGCTGCGGGCTGAACGGCGTCAACAGGCCGTCGGGGCCCGTGGCCCGGGTGGCCAGCGAGTCGTCGATGCCGAAGATGACGTCGCCCTCGGGGGCTCCGGCGGCGAGCAGGGCCTTGGTCAACATGGCGCCGGCGTCACCGGCGGCGACGACCTCGATGCGGGCCCCGGTCTTCTCGTGGAACTCGGCCGCGGCGTCCTCGGGGAGGGCGAACGAGTCGTAGGTGACCAGACGGACGACGCGATCCGTGTCGTCCGAGCCCGATGACGAGTCGTTTCGGCCCCCGGAGCCACCGCAGGCCGCGGCGGCCAGCGCCACCACCAGCACCCCGACGACGGCGAGTCGCCGACTGCCGGGGATCGATCGACGGGTGGTCGTGTGATCGGTCATCGGACGTCCTCGGGTTCCTCGTCGTGCTCGGGTCGGGGGACGACGACGAGCGCGGTGCCTTCGACGACGTCGATGGTGACGCGCGGCTGCTCGACCACGTTGGACACCCCGAGGCTCGTCCCGGCGCTCAGGCGCTGCGACCGCAGCTCCCAGCGAACGCCGCGGAGGGTGACGACGGCGTCGCCGTGGATCGGCAGGACCGACATGGTGGCCCCCGGCTGCAACGTGAGACGGCGGAGACCCCGCACCACGTGCAGGGTGTCGTCGTCGACCCAGGCGTCGCGCTCGTAGTCGTCGTAGGGAGCCGCGGCCAACAGCGGGACGGTGGCCAGCATGTGGTCGAGGCGGCCCGACCGGGTGGCGATCACCAGCAGCCGGTCACCCGAGCCCGCCGCGGCCGCCGCGTCGTCGAGGGCGAGGGCCAGGTCGGTGGCGTCCTTGTCGACGGGGAACCGCTCGACGTCGATCCCCGACTCGAGCGCCGCGCCCAGACGAGGACCGGCGAGGGAGTCCATGTCGCCCACGACGCGGTCCCGTCCGGGGACCAGGTCGACGCCGAGGGCGTCGGCCAGCTCCAGTCCGCTGTCGGCGGCGACCACCCGGGCTACGTCGAGCGCGGCCAGGCGGGCGGACAGTCGTGACCGTGTGTCCACACCGGGGATCGGTCCGCCGGCGAACACCACGTGGGTGCAGGTGCCCATCTTCTCCCTCCGCTGGCATTACCCAGTTCAGGTTCGTACGGGTCGGTGACGGATCGGTCACCCTCTCAGCCCGGCTCCCCGAGCTCCCCGGATTCGGTTGCTGGCCGTCACCCTACCCCGGCCCGCCGGGCCTTCCGGGCGCCATCTCCAATTCCGATGACAGCTGAGTACCGCCAGTGTCGTGACTTGTCGTCAGAACGCGGGGGTGGGGCGGCGGGTGGGTGGGAGGGGTCAGATCTCGACCTGGGAGCCGACCTCGATGACCTGCTCGGGCGGCAGCTTGAAGAACCGCGACGCGGAGGACGCGGCGCGCAGCATGAACGCGAACAGGCGCTCCCGCCAGGGAGCCATCGACACGATCTCGCTCGGGATGACCGTCTCGCGACCCAGGAAGAACGTGACCTCGCCGACGTCGAGGCGCGTCCCGCCGATCTCGAGTCCGTCGATGGCCTCGGGGACGCTCAGTTCCTCCATGAACCCGTGACGGAGGGTGATCTGGCACAGGCCCCGCCCGAACTCGACGATCTCGACGGTCTCGGATTCGGGCACGTACGGCTCGGTGGCGGTGACGACCGACAGCAGGATCACCCGGCGGTGCAGGACCCGGTTGTGCTTGGTGTTGGCGAGGAGCGACGGCGGGGCGACGCCGTCGCCGCGGAACATGAACACCGCCGTCCCCGGCGCCCGGGCGATGTCCTCGGGCAGCCGGGCGATGAAGTCCCGGATCGGTACCCGGCCCACCTCGAGGCGTTCGGCGACCACACGCCGCCCGGTCCGCCATGTGGTCATGGCCACCATGATCACGGCGCCTACGAGCAGCGGGAACCAACCGCCGGCGGGGATCTTGAAGACGTTGGCGGCGAAGAACCCGAACTCGAGCGCCCCCAGCGGCAGGCAGAGGACCAGCGCCCGCGGCGCCGACCAACCCCAGTTGAGCCGGCACAGCTTGTAGAAGAGCAGCGTCGTCACGAACATCGTCGCCGTCACCGCGATCCCGTACGCGGCGGCGAGCCCCGAGGACTCCTGGAACACGAGCACCAGGCCGATGCACCCCGCGGCCAGCAGCCAGTTGACCAGCGGCAGGTACACCTGTCCGGCGTGGGCGGCGGAGGTGTGGCGAACCGTCATGCGGGGCAGGTAGTCGAGGCGCATCGCCTGCACCGTCATCGAGAACGCGCCCGAGATCAGCGCCTGGGACGCGATCACCGCCGCGGCGGTGGCCAGAACGACCAGCGGCCACCGGGCCCAGTTGGGCGCCATCAGGAACAAGGGGTTGGAGATGGATTCCGGCTCGCGCAGCAGCATGGCGCACTGCCCGAAGTAGTTGAGGACGAGGGCCGGGAACGCGACCAGGAACCACGAGCGCTGGATGGGTCGCCGCCCGAAGTGCCCCAGGTCCGCGTAGAGGGCCTCGCCTCCGGTGACGACCAGGAACACCGACCCGAGCGACAGGAAGCCGTCGATGCCGTTGCTGGTCAGGTACTCCGCCGCGTACAGAGGGTTGACAGCAGCGAAGATGCGAGGCTCACGCAACGCCTGGCTGACGCCGAGCACCGCCAGCACCGAGAACCAGATCAGCATCACCGGACCGAAGAGGCTGCCGACGGTGCCGGTCCCCCGGTGCTGGATGGCGAACAGACCGATGAGGATCAGCACCGCCAGTGGCAGCACCCAGGCGCTCAGCGCCGGCAACGCCACCTCGAGGCCCTCGGTGGCCGACAGCACGGTGATGGCCGGGGTGATCACGCCGTCGCCGTACAGCAACGCCATCCCGAACAGGCCGAGCAGCAGCAGCACCGCCATCGTCCCGGTGACCTTGCGGGCCGCACCGTCGCCGACCACCAGCGCGGTCAGGGCCAGGATGCCGCCCTCTCCGTGGTTGTCGGCCCGCAGGATGAACAACACGTACTTGACGCTGACGACCAGGATCAGCGACCACACCACCAGGGAGCACGCCCCCATGACGTTGGCGTGGTCGACCGGGATCGAGTGGTGCTCGAACGTCTCTCGCAGCGCGTACAGCGGACTGGTGCCGATGTCGCCGAACACGACCCCGAGGGACCCGACGATGAGCGCCGCTCCGCCCACCCCGCGGGCGCCGCGTCGACCGGATGCGGTGACGGGCGCGGACGGGGCGTGATCGGACGCAGGTTGGAGGGTCGAGCCGGTCATGGATGTAGTCGTCAGTCGCCGACGATGCCGTTCATGCGGGCCAGGGTGCGCAGCATGACCTCGTCGGCTCCGCCGCCGATCGACCACAGGCGGGTGTCGCGGAAGAACCGGGCCGGCCAGTTCTCCTCGACGTAGCCCATCCCGCCGTGGAACTGGACGGCCAGGTCGGCCATCCGGCGGGCCAGGCGGGCAGCCTTGAGCTTGGCGACGGTCGCCTGGCGGGTGATGTCCTCGCCGTTCAGGTAGGCGGCGACCGCGGCCCAGTTGTGGTGACGGACCAGGTCCAGGTCCGCGGCCAGGTCGGCCAGCTCGTACTGCAGCGCCTGGTTGGCCATCAGCGGGGCGCCGAACGCCTGGCGTTCACGCAGGTAGGCGACGGTCCGTTCCAGCGCCAGCTCGGTGGCACCCACCATCTGGTACGCGGCGATCATCCGCTCGTTCTGGAACTGGGCCATCTGCTGCTGGAAGCCGCGCCCCGCCTCACCGATCGTGTTGGCGACCGGCACCCGGACGTCGTCGAAGCTGAGCTCGGCGGTGTCCGATGCCCGCATCCCGAGCTTGTCGAGCTTGCGACTCACCGAGAAGCCGGGCGTGTCGGTCGGGACGATCACCTGGCTCATGCCCCGGTAGCCGCCCTCGTCGGAGGTGCGACACAGCAGGCAGATCCAGTCGGCCTGGGTGCCGTTGGTGATCCACAGCTTGGTGCCGTTGATGACCCACTCGTCGCCGTCGCGCACGGCCCGGGTGCGCACCCCGGCCACGTCGGATCCGGCGTCGGGCTCCGACACGCCGATGGCGGCGACGTGCTCGCCGGCGATCGCGGGGCGCAGGTAGCGCTCCTTGAGCTCGGCGGTGCCGAACCGGTGCAGAGCCGGGGTGGCCATGTCGGTCTGGACGCTGAGCGCCATGGACACTCCGAGCGATGCCGAGCGGCCCAGCTCCTCGCCCAGGATCATCGTGTAGGTGTGGTCCGCTCCCCCGCCGCCGTAGGCCGGGTCGTACTCGAGGCCCAGCAGGCCGAGCTCGCCGAAGCGGCGGAACAGGTCGTGCGCGGGGAAGTCGCCCTCGCGCTCCCACTCGTCCGCGTGGGCGTCGATCTCGTTGGTGACGACCTCACGCACGGTCTGGCGGAACAGGTGGTGTTCCTCGGTCAATTGGAGCACGCCGTCTCCTGCCTCGTCCGGTGCCCCCCGTTGGGCCCGGCGCAGGCTACCGGACCTGGCGAAACACCCGGACCGCCCGACGCTGATCGTGCCTGCTGGTCCCCAGGGTCGGACCCAACAGCAACGAGGACCCTCAACCCTCCACGTCGAGGTGCGGGAGGACTCGATCGAGCCACCGTGGCAGCCACCAGTTGGGTTCGCCGACCAGGGCCATCGTCGCCGGGAGCAGCACCATCCGCACCACCGTCGCGTCGATCGCGACAGCTGTGGCCAGACCGATCCCCATCATCTTCACGATCGGATCCGGACTCATGACGAATCCGACGAACACGCTGACCATGATGAGCGCCGCTGCGGTGATGACCTTCGCGGTCGCCCCGAGACCGGTCACGACGCTGTCGTTGTTCGAGCGACCGGCAAGGTGCTCCTCGCGGATGCGGGAGAGGATGAACACCTCGTAGTCCATCGACAGGCCGAACAGGATCGCGAACATCATCATCGGCACGAACGACGCGATCGGGACGGCCTCATCGAGTCCGATGAGGGAGCGACCCCAACCCCACTGGAACACCGCAACGACCACGCCGTACGCGGCTCCGATCGACAAGAGGTTCAGCAGCGCAGCCTTGAGCGGCACGAGGATCGAGCGGAAGACGATCATCAGCAGCAGGAACGACATCGCAACCACCGCGGAGATGAACCGGGGAAGCCGTTCGGCGATTCGGTCCGACTGGTCGATGAACGACGCGGTCGGCCCGCCGACGAGCACCTTCGCCCCGCTGTCCCCGACCGCCGACGGCAGCGTGTTCCCACGGAGCCGGTGAACCAGTTCGCTGGTGGCGCGGGCCTGAGGTTCGGTCGTCGGCACGGCGGTCAGGACCACGGTGTCCTGCGCCGAGTTCGTCGTCGGCGGTGACACGAAGCCGATTCCGGGATCTGTCGCCACGGCCTCGCGGATCAGCGTGACGACCTGAAGATCCGGCGATCGGCCGAGGTCGACGACGAGCAGGAGCGGGCCGTTGAAGCCGGCTCCGTAGCCGGCTGCGAGTAGGTCGTAGGCTCGGCGTTGGGTCGTGTCCGCCGGCTGGGTGCCGGCGTCGGCCTGACCGAGCTGCATGTCGATCAGGGGGACGGCCGCGATGAGAAGCACCGCTGTCGCCGCGATCGCGGATCGCCAGGGGCGGTGTGTGACCCACGAGGCCCATCGGACCCACCTCGTGGCAGTCGGTCCCTCGCCCGTCGGGGCGGCCTGCTCCACGACGGGACGGTGAGACGCACGCCACGATCGGGGGAGCACCCGCTCACCGACGAGCGCGAGGAGTGCCGGGAGCAGGGTGATGGCAACCACGACAGCAAAGGTGACGACGATCGCCGCTGAGTAGCCGAGTGCGGCGACGAACGGGATGCCCGCGAACTGCAGGCCGAGGATGGCGACCACCACCGTTGCGCCGGCGATGACGACCGCCTTGCCGGCGGTTGCGTTGGTCCTGCCGATCGACTCGTCGATCGGCATCCCGGACGCCAGGTTGTCACGGTGGCGACTGAGGACGAACAGCGCGTAGTCGATACCCACGCCCAGTCCGATCATGGTGCCCAACCGCGGGGCCACGGTGGGCACCTCGATCAGTCCGGACAGCAGACCGACGGCGGACAACCCGGCCAGCAGCCCGGTCGCAGCGGTGAGGAGAGGCAGTGCCATCGACGCCACGGTGCGGAAGGTCACGAAGAGGATGACGAGCGCGGCGACCACCCCGATGGCCTCAGCCGGCCCGGTCGATTCCTTCTTCAGGACCGTCGGAAGCTCACCGCCGAACTCGACCTGCACACCCGCACGCTCGGCCGTGGTACCGCTGGCGACGAGCGCGTCCAGCGCCGCATGACCCAGGTCGGCGGTGGAGCGGTCGTACTGCAGCGCCGCCACAGCGGTGCTGCGGTCCGGGGCGATTGCGCCCGGGGTCGTGAGCGGGTCGGTGACCGAGATGACGTGAGGCAGCGTCTGGAGGTCGGCAACCGTGGCCGAGACGGCATCCGCGGCGCTCCGCGAGTCGATCGTGGTGGTCTGCGTGTGGAAGACCACCATCGCGGTCGCGCCGGCCCGTTCGGGGAACCGTTGGCGGAGGAGGTCGACTGCCTGTTGCGACTCGACACCGGGAACCTCGAGGGAATCCACGGGCTGGCCGCCGACGGCGCGGTTCGTGATGGCGAGTGTCGCAAGGAGCAAGACCCAGCCGAAGACCACCAGCCACCTGCGCCCAGCGGATCCCCGGCCGATCCGGTACAGCCAGTTCGTCATTCGCCACCGTCCTTCTGGGGCTCGCACGAGACAGGGACAGAGTAGCGCAACGATGCATTGACTGCAGTTTTACGTTCATTGCATGTTTGCAGTGCCTGTCGTGCTACTACGCTCGACCCATGGACGAACCGGGTCTACGCGAGAAGAAGAAGCGGCAGACGCGACGTCGCATCGAGGATGCAGCCACAGAGCTGTTCGCCCGCGACGGCTTCGACGCCACGACGATCGAGGGCATCGCGCGACACGCGGAGGTCGCACCGCGCACCTTCTTCCACTACTTCGAGACCAAGGAGGACGTCGTCCTGGCCGACTACGCGGATCGACTCCGCCTCCTGCTCGAACGACTCTCAGCGCGACCAGCAGGCGAGGAACCCTGGGAGTCCCTGCGCCAGGCATTTCGTGCCGTGGCCTCAGACGACTCCGGACACCGCGACGCGATGTCGAAGCGTCTTCGGATGATGGCCGAAGCTCCGACGGTGGCGGCGAGGAGCCTGCTGCTCCAGTCCATGTGGGAGCACGACCTCGCCGAGCTCCTCTCGTCACGCGTTCAGGACGCGGACCACGAGTCGCCCTCTCCCGAGCTCCTCGCGGCCGCGGCGCTCGCCGCCATGCGAGCATCGATCCAGCAGTGGCTGGCCGATCCCTCGATCGATCTCCCCACCCGGGTGGACCTGTGCTTCGAGCTCATGGGGAAGGGACTCGGCAGCGGCCACCGGCGACGGAGCACCGGGACCTGACCGGAACCCGACCGGCCGCTCAGCGGGCGGCGCGGCGGTGCTCGTCGTCGAGCACGGAGACCGAGTCACCCAGGTGCACCACGCCCGCGACGCTGCGGTCGATCGCCCCCAGCAGCACCTGCTCCAGGACGTGCGCGGACAGGTGGTCGATGTCGATGACGTCGGCCACACCAGCGGTGACCAGCTCGGCGGCCATCTCGGCGGTCGGCTCATCGGGATAGGGAGCGTCGAGCACTCCGACCACCGGAACGTCGCCCAGGTGCTCGACCAGGCGGCTGGCCGCGGCGATCGAGCCCGGCCGGTCGCGGAACAGGACGCAGACCGCGAGCGGGACGATCCTGGGATCGGCTGGCCAGCGCAGCGGGGTACGCACCAGGTCCGCCGGTCGCACCACCTGGACGTCGAGTCGGTTGGAGCGTTCCAGGTGCTGCTCGATCAGGACCGAGTCGGTCGGGTCCCGACGCAGGACCAGGACCGGGAGTCGGCCTCCGGCAGCCAGGATGGAGCTTGTCGTCGATCGTCGTGCCACGGACCTCCTGTCGGCGGGTCCGGGTCCGAGCTGAGGAGTCAGCCCAGGAGAGCGGGCTCATCGGGTTCGTCGAGCGCCACGCCGCCCGGTCCCCGCAGCAGCATCTGCCGCCGCGACTCCGTGTCACTGCGGTACGGCGCGGTGGTGGCGATGAAGTCGAGCAGCTCGTCGACGAAGCGCTCCGGGTCCGCGTGGTGCGGGAAGTGACCGGCGCCCGGGTAGATCGACAGGCGGCTGTCGGGCATGGCCGCATGGGCCCGGTGGGCGTGCTCGACAGGGATGATCCCGTCGTGGTCGCCCCAGACCAGCATGACCGGCATCGCCTGGGCCAGGTAGGCCCGGTCGAGCATGGTCACGAGCTGTCCGTGACGGTCGACCACAGCACGGAGCGTACGGGTGAACGCCACACGCTGACGCCGGTCGGGCATGCCCCTCAACACCCGGGCGACCTCGCCGGCGTCGCGACCGATGTCGAGGCCGAGCCGACCGAGCACTCCGAGCACCGCTCCGATCACCTCGTTGGCGCCCGGCACCATCAGCGACAGCATCCCGACCTCGGACAGCGGGGCGGCCGCGGCCCGCAGAACCGGACTGACCTCACGTCCCACACCGCCGGCGCTGACCAACGCCAGGCGCTCCACCCTCTCCGGGTACTGGTAGACGAGCTGGGCGGCCACACCCCCGCCGAGCGAGTGACCGACGACGGTGACCCTCTCGATGTCGAGGACATCGAGGAGGTCCCGCATCCCGTTCGAGAACGCGGCGACCGAGTAGTCGGCGCGGGGCTTGTCCGATGCGCCATGACCCAGCAGATCGGGGGCGATGACGGTGTGGTGCTCGGCCAGACGACCCATGACCGGCAGCCAGCTCTCGGAGTCGTCACTGATGCCGTGGATCAACAGCAGCGCCGGACCCGAGCCGGCCATGCGGTACGCCCGCTGGTAGCCGTGGACCGTCCGGTAGCGGAGCTCGACATCGGCCGGGGGGACCTTGGTCGCAGATCGGGCCACGACGCGGAGCGTACCCGTGGAGGCGGTCAGCCCTTCAACATCCCCTCCGGCAGCAGAGCCACCGGGGTCGTGTGCTGCGGTGCACGGCCGGCCCGGCGGGCCGCGCCGGCCCAGGGGGCGGGCAGTGTGTAGTCGTCGGCCGCGGACAGCTCGACGCCGTAGCCCCGATCGGCCAGGGCGCCGATCGTGACCCGACTGAGGCGCTCGTCGCTGTCGGCGTAGCCGGTCATGAGCTCGTTGGCGAACGTCGACTCCCGCCAGTGGGCCGCCCGGGTCCCGACGTCGCCCTGGTCCTCGACGGGGACCTGGCCGGTCCCGCCCAGCTCGTGCCACGCCGCGTTGGCGGCGGGTCCGTTGTAGGTGGGGTTGGTGAGCAGGTCGTCGACGCGGCCCTCGCCGACCCAGTTGAAGCCGATCCCGAGCACGTGGCCCATCTCGTGGACGATCAGGTCGACGAGCTCACCGGCCGCCGCGTAGTCGGCGAGGTCGGCGGCGTCGAACTCCATCAGCCCGAAGTAGGGCTCGCCGCTGCTCGCCCGCTTGGCGAGCGCGCCGGCCTGGCCGAGGAGACCGCCCGGCCCGTCGAGCTCGACGACCCGAGCCGCGATCAGCACGTCGTCGACGGCCCCGTCGAACGCCGGGATCCACCCCATGAAGCCGGCGGGGACGACCAGCGGCTCGGGGTTCCAGCCGTCGACCACCACCTGTTGCCAGCGGGCCGACGCCGCGGCGAAGGCATCGCGGTACTCGGGGGCGGTGGCCGGGTCGAAGTGGAGGGTGATGTCGAACGGTTCGGACGGGCCCGCGGTCACGAACAGCGGATCGGTGGTCCAGGTCGGGGCGTCGAAGGTGCCGTCGGACACGTCGAGCGACGCGACGACGGTGCCGGCGGTCCGGTAGGTGACGAGGAGGTCGCCGGCTGTCGGGCACGGAGAGATGGTGCGATCGTGGGTGCCGTCGCCGTCGAGGTCGATCCGACACGTCAGAGCGTCCCCGTTGGGGTCGCTGATGCGCCACCGCAACGTGGCGGTGACCGGTGCCTCGGTCCGGGGTGTCACCAGGCGGACGTCGTGGATCTCGGGCGGGGCGGGGTCGACCGGGCCGGTCGGCGGCGTCGGAGTCGGCGTGCATGCCGCGGCCACGACGAGCACCGTCCCGAGCACGGCGACGGTGGCGTTGCGAACGTGGTGACGGCCCATGGTTCCCTCCCGGTCCGAACATCCCCATCGGTTCGGACCCCCGATGGTAGGCCGGGAAGCGCCGGTGGAACGTGCTCCGGACCGCACCGACGGTGTCGATTGGGGTAGGGAGGGGCATGGGAATCGAGAGGGAGATGAAGTTCGACCTGGAGGCGGCCCTCGAGCCGGACCTCGAGGGCCTCGGCGCAGCGGTCGGAGCGCGCCGGTCCGTCGAGTTGGTCGCCGACTACTGGGACACCCGCTCCGGCCACCTCCGGGCATGGGGGATCACCGTGCGCCACCGACGCTCCGACGACGGCACCGAGGACGGCTGGACGGTGAAGATCCCCGTCCCGCAGACGCGGGCGTCGTCCCCGCCCGGACGACGGAACGGCACCGAGCGGACCCGGGTGGAGATCGACGTCGCCGGCGGTCCCGACGTGCCCCCGTCGCGCGTGCTGGCCATCGTGTCGGGGCTGGCGTGCTCCGAGCCCTTCGAGCGAGTGGCGCACCTGGTGACCGACCGGTGTTCGACTCTCCTCGTCGAGGAGAGCAGTGGCGGCGGGCAGGTCGGTAGCGGCGGGAAGAGCTGCCACAGAGACGCTCCGGAGGACCACCCCGGTGGTGTGCGGGTCGACCGGGACCACGTGACGGCGTTCACCGCCGACGGCGTCGCCGAGTTCGATCAGCTCGAGGCGGAGTGGGCCGGCAGCGACGAGCTGTGGGACCGCGTCACCGACTGGGCCCATCGGTCCGGCCTGCGGCCCACCGCGGCGACGAACAAGTTGGAGCAGGCGCTCGGACCGGGTCGGATCCGAGCACCGAAGGTCCCCCACCTCGGCCCACGCTCCCGACTGCACAAGGTGGTGCGGGCCGCGCTGGCCGCGCCCGTCGCCGACCTGCTGGCCCACGATCCTCTCCTGCGGGCCGAGGTGTCGATGCTCGAGCCGATCGCCCACCGACCGGATCGGGAACCGCCGACCCCGCGCTGGCGACCCGACGTGACGGTGCTCGCCGGCGCCCTCGACGCGACGGATCGGCTGCGGTCGACCGTGCGCTCGTTCCTCACCGTGCTCGACGCCGACGTCGTGGGTCCGATGCTCACCGAGATCGACCTGTGGGCCCAGGTGCTGGCCGACCTGCACGACCTCGATGCGCTGCGTCGTCGTCTGGCTCCGCTCGGGCACACCGACCGGTTCGTGACCCGGCTCGACGACCAACTCGACTTCCAGGGGCGACAGGTGTCGGCCATCCTCCACCAGCCCTGGTTCCGGGGCCTGCTCGGCAATCTGGTCGCGCTGGCCAGCGGGCCCGAGCTCGCCGCCGACGTCGACGGTCGGTCCCGTTCTGCGGAACCGTTGACGGAGCTGAACGCGACGTTGTGGTCCGAGCTCACCGACGCTGTGACCCGGGTCGACGACGCCGGTCCGGGTGCCACCGCGTCCGACGACGCCACCCGCGCCCTCGACGACCCGGTCCGGCGTGCCGCGACGACGGCCCGACTGTCGGCTCCCGTGCTCGGGCCGTCAGCCGACGAGGCCGCTGACCGCCTGGATGCGCTGCACCGCCGGCTCGTGGATCGCCACGAGGCCCTGATGTTGCAGCGGTGGATCGAGCACTTCGTCGCCGTGTCCGGCCCCGAGCTCGACGCGGCCACCGCGTTCCGGGCCGGCGAGCTGCACATGGCGGCCCGGCTCGACCCGGCCCGCACAGCGGACTGGCGCCGGAGCTGGCGCAGGGCACGCCGCCGCCGTCCCGAGCGCTGGTGACGGGGCGACCGATCCCGACCCTCCGCGATGGCTGACGTCGCCCTTGGCCCAGCTGACCGAACGACGCGTGAGAGGCTGCGCCTATGACCTCGGTGCAGGAAGCACTGGTGATCCTGCTGCTCGTCGTCGTCCTGGTGCTCCTGGCCGGCTCCGGCTACATCGCCCTGCTGCGCGAGCGCTATCGCCGAGGTCGCGACGGAGACGACGAGTCCGCTCGTGGAGGACGCCGCCGCGACGCGTAGCCTCGGGGCCATGTCGCACCAGCCGCTCGGCCAGTCGGTCGATCCCCACGACGTGCTCGCCCTCGACGCCCTCCTCGACGACGAGGAGCGTCTCCTGCGCGACACCGTCCGCCAGTTCGTCACGGATCGGATCCTGCCCGACGTCGGCGAGTGGTTCGACGCCGGGACGTTCCCCAAGGAGATGGCCAAGGAGTTCGGGGCGCTCGGTCTGCTCGGCATGCACCTCGACGGCTACGGCTGCGCCGGCACCTCGGCCACCGCCTACGGCCTGGCGTGCCTGGAGCTCGAAGCAGGCGACTCGGGCGCCCGCAGCTTCATGTCGGTGCAGGGATCCCTCGCCATGTTCCCGATCCATGCCTTCGGCTCAGAGGAGCACAAGCAGCGGTGGTTGCCGGGGATGGCCGCCGGTGAGCTGATCGGCTGCTTCGGGTTGACCGAGCCCGACTCCGGCTCGGACCCGAGCTCGATGCGCACGATCGCTCGCCGGGACGCCTCGGGCGACTGGGTGCTCGACGGCGCCAAGATGTGGATCACCAACGGGTCGGTCGCCGACGTCGCCGTGGTGTGGGCCCGCACCGATCCCGACGGACCCGACGGCGGAGCGGTGCGCGGCTTCGTCGTCCCGACCGACACGTCGGGTTTCTCGGCCCCGCTCATCCACCGAAAGGTGTCGCTGCGGGCGTCGGTGACCTCGGAGCTGGTGCTCGACTCCGTTCGGCTCCCCGCGGACGCGGTGCTGCCCGGCGTGGTCGGCATGCGCGGTCCGCTGTCGTGTCTGAACGAAGCCCGCTTCGGCATCTCCTTCGGTGCCTGCGGAGCGGCTCGGGCCTGCTACGAGGCAGCGCTGGCCTACTCGCTGGAGCGCACCCAGTTCGACCGGCCGATCGCCGGGTTCCAGCTAACCCAGCGCAAGCTGGTCGAGATGATGGTGGCGGTGCAGCGCGGGACGCTGGTGGCGTTGCACCTGGGGCGCATGAAGGACGCCGGCACCCTCGCCACCCCGCAGGTCAGCTTCGCCAAGATGGACAACGTGGCCATGGCGCTCGAGGTGGCCCGCACGGCGCGGTCGGTGCTCGGCGCCAACGGCATCACCACCGAGTACCCGGTGATCCGCCACATGAACAACCTCGAGTCGGTGTTCACCTACGAGGGCACCAACGAGATCCACACGCTGATCCTCGGCCAGGCGATCACCGGCATCGGCGCCTTCACCTGACCTGCCCGCCACCGTTCCTCCCGCCCCCGCCCGTTCTGTAGTGCGAGATCCAGGCGTTCACCTGGATCTCGCACTACGAAACGTCGCTCTGGCGGCGACGGCGGAGAGCGATGAGCGCAACCGCCACAATCGCTGCCGCCGCCACGATCACGACGAACCACCCGATCGACACACCTCCCGACGACGGCTCGGAGCCCGGACTCGCAGCGGACCCCTCTGGCTCCCTCGGCGGGGTCAAAGTCGGTGGAGATGTGGTCGTGACCGGTGCCGCATCGCTGATGCGAAGGGTCTGATCGAACGTCGACACCGCCGTGTCCGGTCGCCGAGCGAGAAGCTGAGCGGCACCCGGGGCTGCGTCCACGGGAACGACGACCGAAGCGGTGAAGCCGTAGTCCTCGCCGGCCGCACCCGACCACAGGTCCCACTCCCGGTTCCCCTGGACGAGCACGACGTGGATCCCCTCGAGCGGGATGCCCAGTGGGCCCTCCCCCGCCGGGGGGTCACCGACGTCATGGCAGTCGTCTCCCCATCCGGTACCGACGACGGCGATCGTCTGGCCTCGGGCGACGTCGTGGGGGTCGAACGTCATCGACGGTGCCTCACAACTCGCCCCGGCCGTGGCCACCGGGACGACGGCCCCGAACGCGGCGGCCACACAAGCGACGGTGGTACGGACGACGCGCCGTGGGGACCCGCGACCTCTCACGACGGATCCGCGGGGCCGGGCTCGCCGTCGGAGGTCCAGGTCGAGATGACCTCCTCGCAGGCCATGATCAACGGCGCCACGTTGGGGTAGCCGGCGTAGGGGGCCAGCATGATGAGCGTCTCGCGCAGCTCGTCGGGGCTCAGCTCCCGGTTGCGCAACGACGCCCGGGCCTGGATCTTCCACGTGTCGGTCTGACCGAGGGTGGCGATGACCCCCATGATCAGCAACCGTCGGGACCGCACGTCGAGTAGCTCCCGGTCCCAGACCTCGGCGAACAGGCTCCGCAGCATCACGTCGTTGAACGGGAAGCTGCCCTCGGGCAGGTCGACCACGTCGCCCGCGTACACCTCGCGCAGCTTCTTCGCCCCCCGCTGGTACCGCTCGCTGCTCTCAGCCATCGGAACTGCCCTCCTCGGATCGGTGGCGTTATCTTACACCACCGTCGCCCCACCGCGACGTGATCAGCGGACGCAGCGGCCCCGACGTTCGCGTGCGAGAACGACCGGTGGGAGGTCGATCCCACACGCGAACACCGGAGCGACCGGGTCAGCTGAGCAGGTTGACCGCGCTGGCCACGACCAGACCGAGGATCGCCAGCGACGACGCCGACAGCAGGAACGTCGCCGCCTTGGCCCGGTGCGACAGCACGACGACGTCGGCCGGGCTGAACGAGATCGCCCCGGTGGCCGCCACGTGCAGGTAGTCCACGAACACCGGTCGCCACCCGGGCCAGCGCTGCGGGTCGTCCTGCTGGGGGAAGCCCAGATCCGCGGGCCCCGGCGCCCGGTGGACCCGCTCCCCCGGCCCGCCGCCGTCCATCTCCCACAGCAGGAACGCGAACGCCAGCACCAGGTGCACCCACACCAGCCCGCCGGCCCACAGGAGGTCACGAGCCGACGACGTGCCGCGTCGGCGCTCGACGATCAACCACACCATCCGCATCGCGGACACCGCGGCGCCCACCGCCAGCGAGGCGACGAGCGCGAGTCGGACCAGGTGCACCGGTCGGGACCGTCGGTCGATCCGGCCGGGATCGAGCACGAACATGGCGATCAGGAGCACCAGCTGCAGCCCGGCGAGGCCCATCCCGGTGTCGTTGCGGAAGAACTCCGGCATGATGAACGGCAGGCCCACGGTGAGCACACCGGCCACCACCACCGGCCCCCGTCGCTCCCCCTCGGCCCCGTCGAAGGTCACGTCCTCCATCGGTGGCGACGGTACCGGTCCGCGGGGCCGGACCCCGGCACCCGGTCACGTCGTTCCCAGCTACCGACACGGCACACCAGCCGCCGAGCCGACAGCCGGGCGGTTCACCCGTTCAGGACGAGGCGCGGCCAGAATGCCACGGCGTAGCGTGCGCCGAACGACCCTGGAGCCACCGCGATGACCCAGCCCGAAGCGGCGAACGATCCCACCGCCATCGCCGACGTCGTCCCCGAGCGCGCCACCGCCGTCCTCGGCACGCTGATCCTCGTCGCCGCGGTCGCCAACCTGCCGCTCGCGGTGGCCAACGTGGCGCTGCCCGACATCGGCAAGCACTTCGACGCGTCGCAGACCCAGCTCAACATGGTGGCGGTCGGCTACTCGCTCGGGTTGGCGGCCACGGTCCTCTGGCTGGGTGCCCTCGGCGACCGCTACGGCCGTCGGCAGATGCTGCTCGCCGGCGTCGCCCTCTCTCTGCCCGCGAGCCTCATCGCGGCCTGGGCTCCCAGCATCCATGTGCTCGTCGCCGCCCGCGTCCTCGGTGGGGTCGCCGCCGGGATGGCCTATCCGACCACGCTGGCGCTCATCACGGCGTTGTGGGCGGGCGCCGGTCGGACCCGGGCGATCGCACTCTGGTCGGCGATCGGCGGTGCCGTCTCCGCTCTCGGCCCCCTGCTGTCGGGTGTGTTCCTGGGGAGGTGGTGGTGGGGATCGGTGTTCCTGGTCACCGTTCCGCTCATCGTCGTCGCCATCCCGATGATCCGTCGGGTCGTGCCGTCGCACGTCAACGAGACGACCGAGACCGTCGACAACCTCGGCGGCGTCATCTCGGTCGTGATGGTCGGGGCGATCATCATCGCCATCAACTTCGTGGTGGTGCCCAACCTGCGTACCGCGGCAGTGATCGTCGGGGTGATCGGCCTCCTGCTCGTCGCGGCGTTCGTCGTGCGGCAGCGCCGGGCGACCAACCCCCTCTACGACCTGCACATCGCGGCTCGCCCGATCTTCTGGGTCGCTGCGGTGGCAGGGATCATCGTGTTCGGGTCGCTGATGGGAGCCATGTTCATCGGCCAGCAGTTCCTGCAGAACGTGCTCGGGTACTCGACGCTCGACTCGGGCTTCGCCGTGATCCCCGCCGCGGTGTTCATGGTGCTGTGCGCACCGCGCTCGGCCACGCTCGTCGAACAGCAGGGCGCCCGCTTCACCCTGCTGTTCGGCTACGCCTTCGTGCTCGCCGGCTTCCTGTTCATGCTGCTGGTGTGGGGAGAGAGCTCGCCGTACTGGCACGTCGGTCTGGCCTACTCGCTGGTCGGGGCGGGCGTGGGGTTCGCCGGAACCCCGGCGTCGCACTCGCTCACCGGTGCGGTCCCGGTGACCCGGGCCGGCATGGCCTCGGGCACCGCGGACCTGCAACGCGACCTGGGCGGAGCGATCATGCAGTCGATCCTGGGGGCGCTGCTCACCGCGGGTTACGCAGCGTCGTTCTCGCAGTTGATCGCCTCGTCCCCCGACGCGGACCAGATCAGCACCTCGGTGCAGAGCGAGCTGACCAAGAGCTTCTCCAGCGCGGCCAACACCGCCGAGAGCTACCCCCAGTACTCCACGCAGATCATCCAGGCCGCTCGGGACTCGTTCGTGCAGGGCCAGGACTGGGCCTATGCGGCGGGGATCATCGCCGTCGCCGTCGGCGCCGTGCTCGTGTTCGTGTTCTTCCCCCGCCACGACCGCGAGCAGCGCCTCCTGGCGGAGTACGCCGCCGAGGCCTGACGATCAGGGGCGACCCAGGAGCTCGTCCCACGGGCCGCTCACCTCGTAGGTCATGCCGAACGGGGCGTTGAAGGGCCCGACCGGAGCCCGCTGCGAGCTGAAGTACAGGCGCTGGCCGTCGGGGCTGAAGCACGGCCCGGCGATCTCGGAGCCCTCCTGGCCGACCACGCGGGCAACCGCGGTGACCGTGGAGTCAGGCCGGATCATGACCACCTCCATGTTCCCGCCGTCCTCGGCCACGAACACGTTCGAGGAGGCGTCGTCGACCCAGAGGTTGTCGACCGCGTCGAGCACCCCGTCGCCCTTCTCGGCGGCCTGGTGGTGGACGACCACGGTCGAGTCGGTCGGGTCGTAGCGCCAGATCCGTCGATCGCCCTTGGTGCTGAACAGGACCCGGTCGCCGAGCATGTCGATGCCCTCGCCGCCGTCGAAGCGGATCATGGTCGGGACCTGCCGACGGCTGAACGTGCTCGACGACGACGGGTCGGGGACCGCCACCCACGTCACCGGACCCGGTGCCGACGAGCCGGTCGCGACCTCGAGCAGACCCCGGGACAGGTCGCCGGCGGTGTCGGGGGTGAACCGGTAGAACCCGCCGTCGGGCCGGTCCTCGGTCAGGTAGACCCGGCCGTCGGGGGCGACCGCGGCCGCCTCGTGGGCGAAGGCCCCGAGCGCCGGTCGCTCGATCGCACCGTGCCGCCCGGTGGGGTCGCACTCCTGGACCCGACCCAGGTCGTACTCCTCGCACGTCAGCCACGTCCCCCACGGCGTCGCGCCGCCGGCGCAGTTGAGCGTGGTGCCGTGGCAGATCGAGAAGGCGTCGGTGATGGTGCCGTCGGGAGCGAAGCGCAGGCTGGACACACCGCCCGAGCCGGGGATCTCGTGGTTGACCGCCAGGTACCAGCCTCCGGGGACCTCGTGGTCGACGAAGGTCGCGGCGCCGTCGGGGAAGCCCCGGAACACGAACCCGGTGTCGGCGACCGGCTCGTTGGCCCGGGCGATCACCCGACTGGTGAACCCGGGCAGCAGCACCAGGCCGTTGGGGTCCGCTCCCTCCTCGGTGCCCGACGGGGCGCACGAGTCGAGGACCACCGCGCCGACCGCCATCATCCCCGCGGCTCCGGACCAGCGCAACACCGTTCGACGACTGATCTCCACGTCACGTCTCCCCGTCCACCGGTCGACCGCTCAGCCGACCGATCCCTGGCGAGAGTACCGGTGCAGGCCGCCCCGTAGACATCGTCGCCGGCCGACACCCGGCGCTGACCGACGCGGTTCCGCTCAACAACCAGTCCGGTGCTGCCGATGGAAGGAAGGTGTTCAGACCGCGCCCGAACACGTCGGAGGACCGGGTCGTCATGACCCTTCCCGACGACTACCTGGTCCGACGCTGCCTGGACTGCTGGGTCGTCGTCGGCCCCTCCGGGCTGTTCGTCATCGGCCGGGCGGCGGGCGACGCCGCCTCCGCGTCGGAACGCACCGCCTCGATGGCCCACACGCTGCGCACCCGGTTGGCCGACGTCATGTCCTGGGTCCCGTTCGTGAGCGCGGTGGTGGTGGGTGACCGCCATCGCCACGACCTGGCCTGCCCGATGGTGGAGCTGGACGAGCTCGGGTCGCTGCTGCGCGACGGCGGCCAGCAGATCGGCGAGGGAGCGCTGCAGGTCCTGCGCCACCACGTTCCCGGCGCCGTGCAGCAGATCGAGCTCGCCCGCGGCGTCGCCAGCACCCGCTGACATCTCTCCCCCTCGGTCCGGAAGCGCCTGCGCGAGCCGGCCTGGTGACCGGGCCACCTCGGGGCCGGTGGCATGCTGGGGCGATGGCGGCACCCGACATCTCCGGCTTCGACCGCGCCCGCACGATCCCTTCGAGCGACGGGCTGTCGATCGCGACCTACGACCTCGGCGGCGACGGTCGCGACCTGCTGCTGGTCCACGCCACCGGCTTCTGCGCCGGGGTGTGGGGCCCGCTGGTCGAGCACCTGCGGGGCTTCCGGGTCACCGCGATCGACGTGCGCGGCCACGGCCGGTCCGACGCCCCGGACCTGGGCCCCGACGGTCCGGGGATGTCGTGGGCGGGGACCGGCGACGACGTCCTGGCCGCGATCGACGCGCTCGACCTCCAGGATCCGGTCGGGGCCGGACACTCGATGGGGGGAGCCTCGCTGCTGATCGCCGAGCTCGCCCGCCCCGGCACCTTCGGCGCCCTGTGGGGGTTCGAACCGATCGTCATGCCACCCTCGATCGCCACGGTCGACCGTCCCAACCCGCTCGCCGACGGGGCCCGGCGCCGACGCGCCGAGTTCCCCTCCGCCGAAGCGGCGTTCGCCAACTTCGCGGCCAAGGCGCCGTTCGACGTCCTCGATCCGGATGCGCTGGCCGCCTACGTGCGCCACGGGTTCGAGGAGCACTCCGACGGAACGCTGTCGTTGCGCTGCCGACCCGAGGTGGAGGCCGCCACCTACGAGATGGGGCCCCGCCACCCCACATTCGAGCGACTCGGCGCCGTGCCGATCCCGGTGACGGTCCTCCGCGGCCAGGACACGCCGTACTCGCCCGCCGCGTTCGCCCCCGCGGTGGCCGACGCGCTCCCCCACGGGGTCCTCGAGGAGCATCCCGAACTGGGGCACTTCGGCCCGCTGCAGGACCCGGCCGCCATGGCGGCGTCGATCTCCGCCGCTCTCGGCTGAACCCGGACCGAGGGGCCTTCCCGAAGGTGGCCTGCGGGCACCTCCACGTCCCCGCTGTCAGGGGGGCGCCGTAGTGTTCCGGCCATGGCCCTGCCGCTGCCCACCTCCCTGTCGCCGTCGAAGGTGTCCGCGTTCAAGGACTGCGCTCTCGCCTTCCGGTTCTCGGCCATCGACAAGATCCCCGAACCGCCGTCCATGCCCGCCACCCGCGGCACCACCGTGCACCGGGCCCTCGAGCTCCTCTTCGTCGAGGCTCCCGCCGACCGCACGCCCCAACGGGCCCAGGAGTGCCTGCGCACGGCCCTGGAGGAGATGTCGACCCACGAGGAGTACGTCGGCCTGGAGCTCGACGACGCCGCCGCAGCCGACTTCGCCGCCACCTCGGCCCGGATGGTCGATCGCTACTTCACCCTCGAGGACCCGCAGTCGATCACGCCGATCGGCCTCGAGCTGTTCCTGACCGCCCAGCTCGGTTCGCTCACCGTCCGGGGCATCATCGACCGGCTGGAGCTCGACCAGGACGGCGAACTGGTCGTGACCGACTACAAGACCGGCCGCGCCCCGTCGCCCGCGCAGGAACAGTCCCGACTCGGCGGCGTGCACTTCTACTCGCTGCTGTGCGAACGGGTCCTCGGCCGCATTCCGTCCAGGGTGCAGCTCATCTACCTGGGCGACCAGCCCCAGGTCATCACGACGGTCCCCTCGGAGCAGTCCACCCGCGGCGTGGCCCGCAAGCTCGACGCCATCTGGTCGGCGGTCGAACGAGCGTGCGACAAGGAGGACTTCCGCCCTCGCCGGTCCGCGCTGTGCAACTGGTGCAACTTCAAGGCGTTCTGCCCTGCGTTCGGCGGTGACCCGTCGCAGGCTGCGTCGTTGTCGATCCGACCAGGACCGCAGCGCGCCCTCGACCTGGCCGCCGTCGACGCCGGATGAACCGGGCAGCGGCGCGACCGGCGGACATGCTGGCGCATCGGAACGTCATCCGCTTCGACGCCGCCGTCGACGCCGTCGCGGCCCGGGGGCGAGGGCACCGGAACGCGGATCGGGTTCTCTACGCGTTGTCCCAGGCCGCCAACCACAGCCTGCTCTGGCACGGCATCAACATGGTCGACGCCGTCGTCGGCGGCGCCGCCCGGGGCCCGGAGCACCGCCGTCGGGCGCTGCGACGCAGCGCCGTGCTCGCCGTGGAGCAGGCGTTGGTCAACGGCCCGGTCAAGTCCCTGTTCCGTCGCCGACGTCCCGAAGCGGTGGCCGATCACCCGCACCAGCTCCGGACGCCGCAGACGTCGTCGTTCCCCAGCGGGCACGCATCGGCCGGCGCGTGCGCGGCCACCCTGCTCAGCCGCGATCTCGGCGTGGCGCCTCTGTGGTGGACCCTCGCCGCCGCGGTGTCGTGGAGCCGGGTCCACGTCGGGGTGCACCACGGTTCGGACCTGGTCGGCGGAGCGGCGCTCGGTGCCGCCCTCGGCAGGCTCAGCACCTCGGTGTGGCCCCCGCGGGTACCGTCGGAGGTGTGAGCCCTGCCGATCCGGGACCGCCGGACGCACCGGTCGAACGCATGTCGTCGATGGAGGCGGTCATGTGGGTGCTCGACAGCGACCCTCGCCTGGCCTCGGCCTTCGCCAACCTCACCATCCTCGACCGCGCCCCGGACCGCGACGAGCTTCGGACCCGGATGCTCGCCGCGACCGCGGTCGTCCCCCGGTTGCGCCAGAAGGTCGTCGACGGCGCACCGCTCAGCACGCCGGCCTGGATCGACGACACCGACTTCGACATCGACCACCACCTGCGGTGGATCCACCTGGGTCCGAACGACCTGGACTCGGTCGTCGCTGACCTGTCGTCCCGGCCGTTCGACCGGTCCCGGCCACTGTGGGAGTTCGTCGTCATCGACGGACTCCCCGACGGCGCCGCCGCGATGGTCCAGCGGATGGACCACACCCTCACCGACGGCGAAGGTGGCATCCGCCTGTCGGTGCAGTTCCTCGACCTGGAGCGGCACCCGGAGCGGAGAGAACCGCCGGCACCGACCGCACGGCCCGGCCGCACCGACAGCAACACCACTGACACCAACACCACCGACAGTGCCGACGACCCGGCTCCGGGGTTGGTCGACCAGGCGACCCGGGGTCTGCGCGCCGCCGCGAACGTGCCGAGCGCCCTGTTCGACATTGTCCGCGACTCGATGCGGCAGGTGGCCACCCCCGGACGTCGATCGTCGCTGTGGACCGAGCGATCCACCGAGCGATGGTTCGGGCGCAGCACGATCAACCTCGAGGACGCCAAGTCGGCCGCTCATCAACTGGGCGGCAGCGTCAACGACCTGTTCGTGACCGGAGCGCTGCAGGCCGCGGCCCGGATCCACTCCGCAGCGGACGCACCGGTCGACGAGCTGCGGGTGGCCATCCCGCTGAGCCAACGCAGCTCCGGAACCGCCGGCGGCAACGCCTTCACCCCCGCCATGGCCCTGCTGCCCGCCGGCCCGATGGACGTCACCGAGCGCTTCGCCCAGGTGCACGAGCGCCTCGATCGGGTCAAGGCCTCACGCGGGTCGATGGGGCTCGAGGGTCCGGCGACCGTGGCCCGACTCCTGCCGGACTCGGCCCTGGTCGGCATCGTCGGACGCAGCGCCGGTGCGATCGACTTCGTCTGCTCCAACGTGCGGGCGGCACCGTTCGACCTGTACATCGCCGGAGCGCACCTCGAGGCCAACTACCCGCTGGGACCGCTGGTCAACACCGCGTTCAACCTGACGACCATGTCGTACCGGGGGTGGCTGTTCCTGGGTCTGCTGGTCGATCGGGCCGCCGTCGCCGACCCCGACGCCCTGCTCGCTGCGGTCGACGACGCGTACAGCGAGCTGCTGGCCGCCGGCGGGATCGGCACGCGCCGCACCCCCGACCTCAGCGTCACGACCTGACACCCTGCCCGCGAAGGCCAGGCACTCAGTTCGTGTGCACCTCTGCGTCGAGGCGGGACAACAACGACCGGACGTCCAACAGGAGGTCGGCCATCTCGGAGGTCGACACGATCGACCGGTCCGCGATGTCACCGAGACCCTGGTCGATCAGCTGCATGACCGCTCGGATGGACTCATCGGACTGCGGCTCTCTGACCTCGGTCATCTCATGTCCTCCTCGTTCGCCTCAGGCCGACTCGTTCGCCTCAGGCCAGAAGGGTACCCCGCGCCTGGGACGACGCGGGCGCCGTTTCCCGAACCACACCTCAGGATCGCCCCGTTGGTGCCCCCGGCTACCGTTCCGTGCCATGTCGACCGACGCCGCCAGCATCGCCCCGGACCGGCCCGTGGGGCTCACCTTCGCCAGCTTCCAGGCCCTCGGCCTGGACGTGGGACTGGCCATGGCCCGGACGGCCCGCGACGCCGGCTGCTCGTCGTTCTGGACCGCGGAGACCGTCGGCACCGAGGCGTTCGCGACGCTCGGCGCGGTCGCGGCAGGCGTCGGTGGTCTCGACCTGGGCACCGGGGTGCTCGCCCTCCAGCTGCGCACCCCGCAGGTGGCCGCCATGGGAGCCGCCACGTTGCAGGCCCTGGCGCCGGATCGCGAGGTGCTGCTGGGCGTCGGCATCTCCTCGCCGGTCGTGGTGGGCCGCTGGCACGGCGCCGAGTACGGGACCCGACCCGTCGCCCAGGTCCGCGAGTTCCTCGAGCTGACCGCCGCCTGTCTGAGCGGCGAGCCGGTGACCTACGACGGCGAGTTCTACTCGGCGAACCGGTTCCGCCTGGGGGTCCGTCTGCACGGCCCGCGACCGCAGCTGGTGCTCGGCGCGCTCAACCAGCGGATGCTGCGCCTGGCCGGCGAGCTGGCCGACGGGGTCCTGTTGAACTACCTGCCGGCATCGGCGGTGCCGTGGTGCGTGGAGCAGGTCCGAGCCGGTGAGCAGTTCGCCCAGCGAGAACCGGGTTCGTGTCGGATCCACGCCTACGTGCACGTCGGGGTCTGCGACCCGGATCGGGCCCGACCGTCGGGACGCAAGGACCTGTTCTCCTACGCGGTGGTCGACGCCTACGCCCGGGCGTTCGAGCGAGCCGGGTTCGAGGACGAGATCGCCGCGCTGCGTGCCGCGCACGCCGCCGGCGACCGGGAGGCGGCGATCGCCGCGGTGTCGGACCGGATGGTCGACGCGATCGACATCTGCGGCGACGCCGCCCACGTGGCCACGGCGGTGCAGGAGTACCGCGACGCCGGGGTCGAGTCACCGGTGATCATGCCGATGCCGTGGGGCGAGGACCGGGTCGCCACCGTCGAGGCCACCATCGACGCCGTCACCGGCTGAGCTGATCCGCCCCGACGGACATCCGGCACGGCGTAGGGTCGGACGCCATGGAGCTCAGGGACCGGGTGATCGTGGTGACCGGTGGCGGCAGCGGGATCGGCGCGGCGATGTGCCGCCGGTTCGCGGTGGAGGCCCCGACCGCGATCGTGGTCGTGGACATCAACGGCGACGCCGCCGCGTCGGTGGCCGACGACGTCCGCGAGGCGGCGCCGGGGACCGAGGTGACATCCCGGGCGATCGACGTGGCCGACGAGGCCCAGGTGGGAGCGATGATCGCCGAGGTGTTCCTGCACCACGGACGGCTCGACCTGTTCTGCGCGAACGCCGGGATCGGCACCGGGATGGGCGTCGAGGCACCGGACCCGGCATGGGAGCAGATCTGGCACGTCAACGTGATGGCCCACGTCTACGCGGCGCGGGCGCTGCTGCCCGCGTGGCTCGAGGCGGGCGAGGGGCACCTGCTGATCACCGCGTCGGCCGCCGGCCTGCTCACCAACCTGGGAGATGCCCCCTACTCCGCCACCAAGCACGCCGCGGTCGGTCTGGCCGAGTGGCTGTCGGTCACCTACGGCGACCGGGGGCTCCACGTGGCGTGCCTGTGCCCGCAGGGGGTCCGGACCCCGCTGCTGTTCGGGGACTCCGACTCGCCCACCGACGGAGCGCTCGCCGCGGACGTCGTCAAGGCGCAGCGCATCCTCGAACCCGAGGAGGTCGCCGACACCGTGGTCGAGGGTCTGGCCGACGAACGCTTCCTGATCCTTCCGCACCCCGAGGTCGCCGACTACGAACGGGCCCGAGCCACCGACCGCGACCGGTGGCTGGGCGCCATGAGGCGGTTGCAGGCCAAGCTCCTCGGCCGTTGAACGCGGTGCCATCACGGCCCGCAGTGCACGACCACGTCGCTGTCGACCCCCGACGGTGCCCTCTCGCCTGGCGGGAGCTCCACCGCAGCCTGGAGGTCGGCGCCGAGGTAGGGATCGACGTCAGCGCGGACCCGGACCGGTGGCCGCGTCGTCGCCTCCACCACGTCGTGACGGGTGCGGGCTTCGCAGTCCTCGACGAACGGTCGAACGACGATCGTGTGACGCTCACCCTGCGCCGGGAGCACACGCTCGCCGACACCGTCGGCCCGGGCATGAGGCTGCTGCTGGTCGGGCTGAACCCGTCGCCGTACGCAGCCGAGGTCGGCGTCGGCTTCGCCCGGCCGGGCAACCGGGCGTGGCCCGCTCTCGCCGCCGCCGGGTTGGCCGAGGTCGACCGCGACCCGCTGCACCTGCTGCGCCACGCCGGCATCGGGATGACCGATCTGGTCAAGCGGACCACCGCCACAGCGGGCGAGCTGCGAGCCGAGGAGTTCCGCGACGGGCTCGAACGCCTCGATGTCCTCTGCGACTGGCTGCAGCCGACCGCGGTGTGCGTGCTCGGGATCACCGGGTGGCGGGCCGCGACCGGAGCCCGTTCCGCCCGGCTCGGGCCGCAGGCCGCGACGCTCGGCGGGCGCCCCGTGTACGTGATGCCGAACCCGAGCGGACTGAACGCGCACACCGACGTCGACGACCTCGTTCGACACCTCCGGGCGGCGACGGAGCTGCGCTGACCTAGATTCGCCGCAGCGACCGATCGACCAGGGGGACGACCATGAAGGTTCGCCTCGAGCCCGCCGACGAGTTCATGCACCCGGGCCCCGAGCCCACCTTCAACGAGTCGATGTACTTCAACCTGTACGACCCCGACGCTCGGCTGGGCGGGTTCGTGCGGATCGGCAACCGTCCCAACGAGGGCCACGCCGAGATGACGGTGTGCCTGTACCTGCCCGACGGACGGGTCGGCTTCATGTTCCGTCGAGCGGACATCGACTCCAACGACCGCTTCGATGCCGGCGGAGCGACGATCGACGTCGTCGAACCGTTCCGCACCGACGTCGAGCACGCGGAGGGGGCGGGTGGCGGCCGGATCGACGTCGGCTACCACGGGCAGGTGGTGCTGCTCGAGCAGCCCCTCGACATGGCCCACCCGCGCCGGGCCTTCACCGAGAACCCCTACGCGGACGCCCGGGTGCAGCTCACCTACGAGGGCATCTCGCGCCCCTTCGGCGGTGAGCCCGAGGAGCGCCACGAGCGGCCGGGCGAGGAGTTCGCCAAGGGCCACTACGAGCAGCTCGTGCGCGGCACCGGGACGATCGCCGTCGGCGACTCCACCTGGAGCGTCGCCGGGCTCGGGCTGCGGGACCACTCGTGGGGCCCCCGCACCTGGCAGGCCCCCTGGTACTACCGGTGGCTCACCATGAACTTCTCCGACGGCACCGGACTGATGCTCAGCCGCATCGCCCGAGCCGACAGCCGCGGGACCCGCAGCGGCTTCGTCTGGGACGGTCGGGAGCTGCACCTGGTCGGCGACGTGACGCTGCGCACCGAGTGGGTCGGCGACGACTCCCACCACTCGCGGATCCACGCCACCTTCTCCACCGTCCGCCTGGGGACCGACGGGATCACCCCGGGCATCGAGCGCACCGTCACCGGCGACGTGCTGAACCTGATCCCGTTGCGCAACCGCCGAGACGAACGGGTCACCCGCATCTCCGAAGGGCTCACCCGCTGGGAGCTCGACCGGGCGCTCGGCGACGACCCGACCGCCACCGTCGGACACGGCCTGTCGGAGTACCTGGACCAGATCGTCGACGGGACCCCGGTCGGCCTCGACGAGTAGCCGCCCCGTCCAGCAGTCGCCCGACCGACGGCTGCCCACGGGCCGGTAGGGTCCGACGATGCTGTTGCACCAGGTGATCGAGTTCGCCGCGGGCACCTCGCCCGACGTCGACGCCCTCGTGGCCGGCGACCGCCGCTGGACCTTCTCCGAGCTCGAACGGGACGTCGCCCGCATGGGGACGACGCTGGCCCACGTCGTCGCCCGCGACGAGCGGATCGCGTGGTTCTCCGACAACCGACCCGAGCTGGTCATGGCGCTCTACGCCGTGCCCCGCGCCGGAGCGCTGCTGGTGCTCGGCAACATCCGCCACACCGCGGCCGAGCAGGCGGCGATGCTCAAGGCCAGCTCGGCATCGGTGGTCATCGGCTCGGCCGAGCAGCTCGCCCGGCTGACCGAGCACGCCGACGAGCTGCACGACGTCCGCCGCTGGTACTGCCTCGACGGCACCGCGACCCACGACGGCGTCGCGACCGACGACGGAGCCGAGCTCCCGTCGGGGACCCGCGACATCAGCGAGCTGTTCGCCCGGGAACCCGAACCGCCACGATCAGGCCTCGACGACGACACCCACGTGTGGTTGATCCACACCTCGGGGACCACCGGCCGGGCCAAGGGCGCGTTGCTCACCCACCGTTCGGTGGTGGCCGCGGCCACCAACACGGTGCTCGCCCGCCCGATCTCCGACGACGACGTCTACCTGTTCCCGTTCCCACTGTTCCACGTCGCCGCCTACAACGTCGTCGTGCACCACCTGGGCCGCCGACCGGTCGTGCTGCTCCCCCGCTTCGACCCCGACGAGGTCCTCACCGCCATCCGTGACGAGTCGGTGACCACCGTCAGCCTGGCGCCCACCATGCTGGCGATGCTGTTGGAGCACCCCGAACGCAGCGTCGAGGACCTCTCGAGCCTGCGCCGCATCGGCTACGGCGCCTCGGCGATGCCGCTCGACCTGCTGCGTCGCACGCTGAGCGAGCTGCCCGAGGTGGGCCTGGCCCAGGGCTACGGCATGACCGAGCTGTCGGGCAACGCCGTGTTCCTGGGCCCCGACGAACATCGGCGGGCCGGAGCCGACGAGCCGTGGCTGCTGAGCGCGGCCGGCCGGCCCGCCCCCCTGGTCCAGATCCGCATCGCGGACGACCGCGGCCAAGAGGTGCCCGCCGGGGACGTCGGCGAGGTCCTGGTGCGCGGCGACCAGGTCTGCGCGGGCTACTGGGACGATCCGGGAGCCACGGTCGAGTCGCACCACGGCGAGTGGTTCCGCACCGGCGACCTCGGCCGGTTGGACGAGGCCGGCTACCTGTACATCGTCGACCGAAAGAAGGACATCATCATCTCGGGCGGTGAGAACGTGTCGTCCCGCGAGGTCGAGGACATCGTCTCCGAGCACCCCGACGTCGCTGCGGTCGCCGTGGTCGGTCTGCCCGACGACACCTGGGGCGAACGGGTGTGCGCCGTCGTGGTGTGGAACGGCACCGACGACCCGACCCGGGCGACCGACCTCGACGCCCGGGCCCGGGCTCTGGTCGACTGGACCGAGGGTCGGATGGCCGGCTTCAAGCGACCGCGGGTGATCGTGAGCGCACCCGAGTTGCCGCTCAACGCCTCGGGCAAGGTCGACAAGCGCCAGATCCGCGACCACCTGCGACCCTCCTGAATCCAGACCAGGTCGGTAGGGGTTGGGTAGGGGTTACGGATGCCCCGCTGCCCGTTCGTCAGCGACGCTGGCCGACAGCGGTCGGTGCTGGGGGCAACGACCGCCGATGCCGGTGCCCGTGCCATCGGGAGGGATGGTGCGGACACCGGCATCCGCCCATTTTCGCGTCAGCGGCGCGGGAACACCCCGGCCCGGGCCAGCGCTCCGGGCGTGTCACGGTCGAGCAGGGCGTCGGACTGCATCCAGTGGACGGCCCCGACCAGCTCGTCCAGGTCGATCCCGGTGTCGTGGCCCATCCGCCACAGCAGGTAGGCGACGTCCTCCGTGGGGACGTTCCCGGTGGCGCCGGGGGCGAACGGACAGCCGCCGATCCCGCCGAGCGACGAGTCGACCACGGTCACGCCCTCCTCGACCGCGGTGGCCACGTTGGCCAGGCCCGTGTTGCGGGTGTTGTGGAAGTGCACCCTCAGATGCTGGCCGGTGCCCGCCGCGGCGATGGCGTCGCGGGCGACCGCCAGCCGGGCGCGCACGTCGGTGGGGACCGCCACGCCGATCGAGTCGGCCAGGGCGACCTCGACCCCGCCGACCTCCACGCAGCGGGCGACGACGTCGGCCAGACGATCGACGGGCACCTCGCCCTCGTAGGGGCAGCCGAAGCTGGCGGCCAGCGTCACGCTGGCGGGCACCCCCGCCTCGGCGGCCGCCTCGGCGATCTCGGCCCACACCGCGATGCCCTCGTCGGTGGTGGTGCCCTGGTTGCGCTCGCTGAAGGTGTCGCTGACGACGACGACGGCGTTGACCTCGTCGCAGCCGGCCTCGAGCGCCCGATCCAGTCCCCGGCGGTTGAGCACGAGGCCGATGAACGACGCCTCCCGGAGCGGGTCGCCCGCGGGTGACGCCGCACGCCGGGCGGCCAGGCCGGCCATGACCTCGGCAGCGTCGGCCATCTGCGGAACCCTGGCGGGGTTCACGAACGACGTCGTCTCGACCCGGCGGATCCCGGCTCGCACGATCCGCTCTATCAGCTCGAGCTTGGCCTCGGTCGACACGATCAGCCCGTCGGACTGGAGCCCGTCGCGGGGCGCCACGTCGACGATCGTCACCGGCGCGGGCGGATCTCCCGCCGTCTGGTCGGTCATCGGCTCAGCCTACGGGGGCCAGGTCGCGGATGGCCTGGCGCTGGTCGACGCCGAAGGGCAGCACCGCGATGGCCGGGGTGGTGACGCCGTTGGCGACGTAGCGGCCGATGTGGTCGCGGCACTGCTCGGGGCTGCCCCAGACGATCAGCTCGTCGACCAGCGAGTCGGGGATGGCGTCGAGCGCCCCGGCCCGGTCGCCGTCGGCCCAGCGGCGGGACATCTCGGCGAGCTGCTCGCCGCGCCCCATCCACTCGTGGAACGCCGCGTACACCGGCACGGTCAGGTACGCGGCGATGGCGTAGCGCCCCATCTTCATGACCAGATCCCGGTCGGTGGTGGGGGCGACGAAGATGCGGGCCACCACCTCCTTGGGTCCCCGGCCGGCGTCCGCGGCGGCCTGCTGCACGATCGGCGCGACGGTGGACACGTCCTCGGCCGACAGCCAGTTGATGATGGCGCCGTCGCCCTCGCGGCCGGCAAGGCGCAGCATCCCCTCGCGGAGCGCCGCGACCAGGATCGGCGGATCGACTTCGGGCCTGACGCCCAGTCGGAAGCCCTTGACCTCGGACCGTCCGAAGGTTCCCGACACCTTCTCGCCCGACAGCGCCTCGCGCACGAATCGGACCATGTCGCGCACCTGGCGGTACGGCTCCTCGAACGGGATGCCGTTCCAACGTCCGACGATCACGTCCGACGACGTGCCAATGCCGAAGGCGAACCGGCCCGGCGCGGCGTCGGCCAACGACGCGACGCTCTGGGCGAGCACGGCCGGACCCCGGGTGAACGCCGGCACGATGGCAGTGCCGAGCCGCAGCGACGGGGCCCACGCGGAGGCGAGCGCCAGCGGCGTGAAGGCATCGGCGCCCATCGCCTCCGCCGACCACACGTCGGTGTAGCCGAGGTCCTCGAGCTCGCGGTACCAGTCGCGCTGCTCGTGGAGCGGAACGCCGTCGAAGGGGATCGTCATGCCCCAGC
>WBZM01000845.1_pt1 | contig 35815 bp, 38 predicted proteins | sample 5204271 | NCBI WGS metagenome assembly WBZM01 (sample SAMN12344346, study PRJNA552823) | activated sludge metagenome | biome: Activated sludge suspended growth; feature: Nitrification reactor; material: Wastewater; isolation source: activated sludge from nitrification reactor of wastewater... | reverse complement strand
TGGTTACTCTAATGAACTAAGCTTTATGAGAAAGATTCTTCAGCGCTGTGGCTACTTAAACCATCTATCTATAAATACTGATCATTTTTACTTCAAAGTGCCACACCCCTGAATGTTACGGAGAGTTCTCCTCGTTGCCTTCGGCAACGCTGGAACATTTAAATTTTCAAAATTTTTAATTTTCTATATTTTTTTGCACGGCAGAATTCAGATCTGGGTTAAGATCAAACAGAATTAACAAGATCGTTTTAAAGTGTTATCCAGGGAAATCAATCCCAACAACTTTGCAACGGTATCGATTACAGAACAACTCAGGGTTATATCAGGAAGTACGTCCCAGAATTCTTAGACGTTTTTTCAATGCCTCTCGCTGGAAGCTAGAGATTTCCTTCAACTCGCTCGGTGATAGAAAACAGGCCCCCATTTGTACAATTATTATCCAATCAAAAAGACGTTTTTTGGAGTTCTCAATTTGAGACACACTAACAGCCTGAAATCAGGACTATCAATCAGGTATTAAAATTGCTCCTTTCAATTTTGTGAACAGAATTTTCATTAGCTTTCTATTAATATTCTTCTTCCAATTTGGATTAGCAGTTTCTACAGAACAGACTGTTAATGAGTTCAATTCCAAATTTAAAGAAATTGTTGTAGATGTCCGAGGCAGCCGAGGTGGTAATGGAGATGTGGCTGGTGGATATCTAACTGTAATGGATTTTATCCAAAATTACCAAGTCAAGAGCTCCATAACCATTCTAGTAGATGAAACGTCTAAGAAAATTTTAGAACGCCTTGCTCAAGGAAATACCGCATTTTGGTCAACTGTGTCGGTAGAGACTATTGACTCACTTCCATCAAACAAAATTTTTGACTTATACTTAGCTTTAGCAAATCCTTCAGGCACATTCAGATATGGCAACCAGTTAAGGGAACGCGGAAAAACTGAAGATGTACTACAAATTGAAGAAGCCAAGAAAAAAATTAATATAAAAACTGAAGGGGTTTTAATCGTTCAAACAGTCTTGGGAAATACAGAAAACCCAAGCTCTGTAAACCCTCATGCCGTCGTCAGAAGTAACGGCGTAAACTACAACATGAGTCCGGCTGGAATTGCACCAAATGAAACTGGCATTTACACTGACTACATAGCTGTTCAGCTGAAAGATAAAACAACCTCTGAAGTTCGACAATTCGTACTTACAGAAACTGAATCCATCGAAGATGAATTTTCAAGAGAATGAGTTCGGCAGATATTAAACAAAAATAAGCTTAGAGGCTCTACTTTTGGCTTGGCATATGGAATCTCTACTGGAGCCACTCAAACTCAATTTATGTCATACCTCAAGGGTCTGGCAGCGAAATCAACGGACTCATTCTGCTTTGTAACACCTTCAAGATTTGATGAAAGTGACATCAAAGACCCCGAACTTAAAGGGCGAGTAAAGATAATTGCAAGCGGACAAGAGCTGCCCGAGACTGGGGAACCTGGAAAGATATACGTCGTCCGAGCTAAAACTCTCCCCCATAAAGTTTTCGTAGGTTTAATGGCTTATTCAATGAAAGCGGGACTCACCCCAGTTGGCGCTGGAGATGGATTTATGAGCGCAGCGATTAATTTGGGTGGCCCTTTTGCCCTGACTAGAGTTAGCTGGAATGCCAAAAATATTGCAAATTTAAAAGCTAGATTGATTCAAGTCGCTGCTCAATTTTATCCAGATCCGACACAACTCGACTCTGTGAAAAGAATAGTTGAAGAGGTTTTTGGTAAAATAAACATGCGACGGGCGCAAGATTTAAAAGTACTAGCTCCTTTATTTGCAGTTATTAGTCGTGATGTTCCGGATCTTTCAGAACGGCTTATGAATGCCGCCGTAAAAGTAAGTGAGCAACCAAAAAAAAATTCCCCCGAGTTTGCGGATCACTGTAAAGACATTGCAGACGCTACTCTTAGAAAAAGCGTCGAAATAGGCGGTATGGCAGGAAAAATCAAATCTACTCGTGATATACTGGCCCTCAATGATTATGCTTTGAGTGGATTTACTTCAGCTGGTGGCAGTATAATGGAATATTTCAAATTACTTTTTGCAGAATTAGAAAAAAACAATCCTGCCGATTCGGCGGCATTACTAGGAAAAGTTAATTCTGCTCTGGGTAGCGGTTCAATGTCAGGTAATGGTAAACTTCACACAAAATTAAATTTCCATGATTTTGATCATCTTACTCCTGAACAAGCAATTCCTACCCCACCTATCGAGGAATGGATTTCAAAATATGAAAAAGATTCCAACATAGAACATTTTAAATTTGAAATGGCTCACCCTTCAGTTCTCGGAAAATACTTAAAAAACTACAATGAGATTATTATTTTTGATGAAGGCATGGATAAAGTCGCACATAAAGAGTTTGCATTTAAACCTATAACCCCGAAAGAACCTAAAAAGGATTTTAAGAAGATGACTGTGGCTGAATGGAAAGCTAAATTCGAAAAATATTATAACGAATTTTAGGTGGTGGACCTAACAAACCACCTAACAAACCAAATGATAAAAATACCAATAAAAATAGTGTGAATAAGTGTTTAATTTTTTACGGACATTGATTTTTTAAAATGCCATCTTTGATTGATAAGATTTCAGTTCCTAAAAAAAGAGCCGCTGTTTGGTTCTTCATCTCAAATATATGCGAACTACCTTTTTACCATTTCACTCAAAGTTTCTACCAATTCACCAACCACAGAAACTAAAAAACCCCTGAAAAATCAGAGGTTTAATTGGTAGGGAGTATTTCGCCACGAAAACCCGAGTGATTTCAATAGGGTTTTATTAGGAACACTACGAATAACTACAAACTGAGATTTTAAGCTCTAATTACACCAGAGAGAAAGCCATCATTCAATATTACTCTTGACTTTGTGTGCGATATAATGCACACTCATTATGTGGACAAGAAGTTCGATGTTTTAAAAACAACTGAATTTGAAGATTGGCTTTCTGATCAACAACCTAAGCTCAGATCCATAATTTTAGCTCGGCTTGATTTAGTTTCAGTTGGTCACTTTGGTGATCACAAACGCTTTGAAGGTTTGATTGAGCTTCGATGGCTAAATGGAACTCGAGTTTATACATTTATGTGGGGCAATTCGATTGTAGTTGCTCTGCACGGAGGAAATAAAAATGCGCAAAACCGTGACATCAAGAAAGCAAAAAAAATCAGAGACCAAGTCCTTGAAGGTTCACGAACCATTCACAAGTAAAGAGTTAAAAGACTCTAAACTTGTTGTTGAGACTTTGTTAGACTGTATTCGCAATGGTGATGTTTCATCTTTTCGAGAAGTTTTAACTGCTCACCTAATCAGTGTAAATAAAACTGAGCTAGCTCAGAAAGCTGGTATTGGACGAAGAACTTTATATGATCTGATGGATCCAAAAAGAGAATTTAATCCTGAGTTATCAACTTTATCTGCGATTATTAAATCACTTGCGGCGTAAGCTGAAGATATTTTGGAAAGCTTATGAAACTACCAAAATTAAATGACCTCAAAATAGATTCTAAGGGCACTAAGTCTATTCGCAAAATGATGGATAAATCAAAAAAGATTAAAATTGCAATCAATGTAGATAAAGATATTTTAATAGAAATTCATCAGATAGCAGAAACTATGGGGACACCTTATCAAACACTGTTAAACAAATTACTTAAAGATGCCGTTAAGTTTAAAGCCCATGAAGGATCGAGGCGAGATAGACTTGAACAAGAAATTGAACGCCTGAAGAAGAAACTAGTCGCCTAAACCAGGGGTTTATTTCATATCTCAACCCCACTGTACGGATCAAAATCATCCTTTAGTTGATTGGTCCAATGCGTATGAGAACAATACCCAGGTGAGTAAACTATTTCTATTTTAATTCGGTCAGGGTCTTCAAAGAAAACTGCATAATAGTCTTCCTCACCGACAGGCTGTTTTTCGTATAAACAATCTATACCATCCGCCTTCAAAATAGTTTCATAAATGTGATCAACAGATTCTTTGGTCGGAGCATAGAAAGCTAGGTGATTGAGACCAATTCGCTTTCGATGGTATCCGTATTGAAGATATTTTTCATCGGCTGGACAGAAAACAATTTTCATCGCTCCATCAGTGAACGTCGTGTGAGTTTTCTGACAAACAAGCCGTTGCCATCCAAGCGGTTTTAAAATTTTGTCATAAAACCGAATCGTCTTTGCATAGTCTGAAACGTAAATTTCTACATGAGATAGATGTGTACTGCGATAGGGCTTGGATCCCAAATTTTTTATCATCATTAAACATGGGTTATGTTCACCCCACAAAGTTTTAAATTCTTCAATTGGTGTGAATCCATATTTTAAATAGAACTTTCGAGTTTTATCGTAATTTTCATCAGAACGTTTTTCACTCAGAGTTTTAACAGTAATAAATTTAAAACCTTGAGCAATAAGGCTTTCTTCAGCCGCATGAACTAATTTACTCCCAATTTTTTTGCCATGATAATTAGACAATAAACCCATCACATGAATTTCAGCGGTGTGCTCATTATGTTTTTTTATGCTGATAAAACCAATGACGTCTGTTTCAACGGACGCCCAAGTTTCCATATCTTGAACATCTTTAATGTAATCTATTATCGCAGATTCAATCCCAAACCATTGGGGTAACGAGCGAAGAACTTTATCACAAATTTGACTTTTTTCTTGTGGGTTTTCAATTCTTATAACTTTCATTTTAATTAGCTTTCTTTAGCCAATCAGAAATAGCTATTGAAAGCCTAGGAGAAAGAGGAGCAAAAACCTTTGTTTTTTTGATGGTCATCATCGCTTGCAAACTTGTTTTCTGATCGGCTTGCTCTGACATAATATGATCAATTTTATCTAAAAGAAGAAACTTGAAGTTAGCTTTAGCACTGAGAAAATCCTTAGCTAGTTTAAATTCACCAGGAGCGATTACAAAATCTGAACTACCCTGAATAACAAAAACTGGAGCCGTCACTTTTGACAACTCAGTGAGAGGTTCAATTTTAAAAAGTTCACTCAAATATTTTTCTTGGATCTCATCAACAATATTCTCTCCATCTTCGTTTGTACAGAGAGCTTTGTGGTTCTCACATTTGAATTTTCCATTTTTTAAATCAGTAAGTGCGTTCATCATGGGTTCAATTTCTTTTTTGGCCTCAGCCTGACTCTTACCCATCAGACTTAAAATTTCTAAATTCTGCTCTTCCAGAATTTTATAAAAATTTTGATATCCACCTGCAAACAAGACAATACCTTTCACCTTATTTTTCTGCGCTAGAAGTGTGGCATGAAGACAGCCTATGCTTTGGCCAAAGAGGTAGATCTTTTCAGAGTCCACGCCTCTAAATTTACGAAGGAAGTTTAGTGCAGACTGAGTATCTTTATTATCGGTCCAAAAAGTTGACTTTGCCCATGAGCCATTTTTTGAATTCGATGCTGAGCCACGTTTACTGAAGGTCATGGCGACAAACCCTTGCTTGCTGAGATCTTCCGCAAGTTGAAAAAACGGTGATGACTCCAGTTCCTCTTCAAAATGTGATTTACCTGACCCTTCAACCAACAGAACTGCTGGGGCTGAGGTTTTTTTCACTGGCTCGTAAACACGAGCATTTAACTTCAACCCATCTTCGGTCGGGAATTGAATTTTTGACATCTTAGCGTGCGTAGTTACTGTCATAAGAGCTCCAATCCCAATTGCAAGTATTGTATTAAAAGTTGGTTTTAATAATAGTATGTGCTTAATAATTGCACCTGCCTCTCAATTATCAATTGGAGTTTTCGCATGAAAATCCAAAGATTTCAAGTATTCCAAGTCTTTGAAGATGTAGTGACTAAGCATTACCAATTTGGAAAATTTTAGCTTCTGAAATTCCATGTGTTTGTATTCCATCAAGTACACTTGTTGAATCTTTAATATTGATACCCGCTTTTCTCATGTAGATCATCATGGTATCTAAATTTGACCAACCACCTTGGCTCATGACTTTACTTGGTGCGACTCCTTTATCAAGAAGCCATGTAGCCCAAGAAGCTCTAAGATCATGGAATCTAATTTCTGGCAGCCCAATCGACTTTAAAAATATTCTTAGGTCGTAAGCTTGCTCACCGCGATCCCATCTGCCCAGACGAGGTAAAACAAAATCACATTCAGCTGATCGCAATTTCAATTCTTTTAGCAACGGCAGTAATGGATTAGGAATTTCAACAATTCTATCGTTACCTGATTTTGTGGATTTAAAACCATCTTTAGAGCTCCATGAGCAATTAACAAGAATTTGTCGTTTTTCCAAATTTACGTTGATCCATTTCAAAGCGTAAAGCTCACCATTTCTTAAACCCGTCATCAAAGCTACGGCATAGTGTGGATACCAATCAAAATTCTGCTCTTGAGCTTTTCTAAGTAATATCAAAATTTGGTTTTCATTTAATACATTTTTAATTTTACTTTTTATTTTTAATTTTATCATCGGCGTGGGATTGCGATTTACGAGATTCTGGCTCATTGCAAATTGAAAGACGCCTCGAACACATTTAATAAAGAATTTTCTATAAGACTCAGTTCGATCCGCAAATTGTGATTGTAGTATTTGATGAATATCTTCTGTAGAAATTTCATCAATTATTTTATCCCGCCAAGCATCTAAAGTATAAAACCTCAAATGTTTTTCTCTATTATATCTTGTTGTGTTAGTCACATCCTCAGTTTTTAAATGTAGAAAATATTTTTCAAGTAACTGCTGCCAGGTTGGAATAACAGCTTTTCTAAGTTGGTCTTCAACTGTTACAACCAGTGAGTTGAAAACTCGTTGTGCTTCTGCTTTTGATTGAATCCCAATACGCCTGCGGGATATAGGCAAATTGGTGACAGGGTGTCTTTTGTGATAGCTGACGGTATAAGTCCCATCTTCTTCTTGTTTAACTGCCATAGTTTGGACCCCTTCTGCCCGCAGAGAGTAGGAATACTAATTCAGATTTTTTATATCGATTTCGTCGACCAAATTTATAAAATGGCACTTTCCCTCCTGAGACTTTATTCATTAACGCCTGCACACTGATCCCAAGAAACTCAGCAGCTTGTGGAGACGTAAACCAAGTTTCAGATTCAGTTGTTATCAAACCATTGGCGGGTAAAGATACTTCTTCACCAAATGAATAGCAATTTTGTGAACGATTAGAAGATATCATATTTCTCCTCGTTATCTTTCAAAAGTAACGTTACTGTAGCGAAGGCTCCTTTTTTTGATTTCACATCCACAAGCTCAGCTTCCTGCAGTTTTTTAAGTGCCCTATAGGCTGAGTATCTTGACACACCCAGAGCCCTTAATCTTTCGCTTTGAATTTTAACTGGGTTTTTTTTAGTTACAAAGTGGACCCAAAGTAGATGTATAGCTAAAGCCAGACAAGATCCCTTTTGGACTGAACACCTTTCAACCCAACTAAGTGGGACATTCAAATACAAATATAATTTCTTGGGTTTTGAATGAGTACTAGTTAGGCTAGATTCTTTGCTTTTTTTAAAACCTTTATATTTATAAATCATAATTAATCCTATATATATTGATAATTAAAATACATTGTACGGGTGTAATAATGTGCCACATCTCATGTGCACAATCGCTCAACCCCTATAGAAAAACCGTCTAAATAGCTCATAATTCTTTTCCACATTTCTTCTCCGTCTTCATCCATATATCTGTCTGGATATTTTATAATTTGAATGTCAGATCGCAGTCGAAAGCCATCTAATACAATTGCACTTGCTTCTTCCATAACTTTTGAAGCTAATTCAGAGGTAGCAAAAATATTTTCAGTTTTGTCCTGAATTAAAATTGCATCATGAATCGTAGCACACACTTTTATTTTCTCTTCTTGTATTAGCTTTATGCATGCTAGACGGAGCATTTCAGAGCCATTTGCTTGCATTGGGAAGTTACCTAGAGAACGCATATTAGCTTCATCTGGAACATTTACCCGCCAATCAAAAACCGTAGAAACATGGCCGCTTAACATCGTACTGTCCAAAACACTGTCCATCCATTTCCAAAAGTCTGAATATGTTTCACGATGAACCTGCAGTAAATGGCGTGCTTCTGGAACTGATATTTTCAGTCTTGACGATAAGGATTCGGGCCCCATCCCATATTGAACTGCTAGCACACATTGTTTGTATAAGTTTCTTTCTACTGGGTGACTTTGTTTAGTACCGTTGAAGGGTATTGCTCCAGCCTGTTTGCCAAACTCCAAATAAGGATCACCAGACAAATATGCATTTTTCATTTTCTGATCTCTTGATAATGCGGCGGCAATCCCAAATTCTTGCTGAGACCAATCAATATAGGCAATTGAATTTCCCTCAGTCGGCTTAATCAGACCTCGCAACGCCTTTGATGGACCAAATATAAACTTACTGTTAGATGGCTGGCATCTTGCTGTTTTTGACTTATATGGAAATAGGCTTACTCGATTGCGGCCATCCCGCCCGACTGAAATTTTAACTAGATTTAAAGTGCTTACAATTGATCTAAGTTCTTTGAGCGGTTTTAATTGTGGATAGACCTCGCAGCCTGAAGAAAAAGTTTCTTGATCAAGCCTAATTCGACCATCTAGTGTTCGTGGCCAAGAGATTTTATTATCTGACAAATATTTTTCGAAAAGTTTTATTTTAAAAACTGAATCTTGGTATACCCCAAATTGTTTATCAATATCAGATATTAGATTTGCTTTTACATTGGGCCAAGATTGTTTTATTTTTTCAAAAATTTCTGTATCAATTGGAGTTCCAATAGACTCTATACTAGCAACACTCCACATAAATTCACCGCGATAAATGGAAAATTGTATCTCAGCCTCTGCACACTGCATTTTTTTTAACAATTCCTCTAGTGGATAAACATCACTTGCACAGTAATTTAATAGCTCATTTTTTTCTTCCGCAGTGTACGGTCCTCCACGCATACTTAATTTACGCATTGTCTCTTTATATTCTGAGGTAACTGATTTAATACCAAAATAAAAAAGGGCATCTATCAGACTGAAGCCATCATCGGAAAGACCGTTTTTAAGTCGTTTGAATTCAACATATAAATCTAGAATATAAAATGGCTTCATCCATCCGAGTTTCATAAAACAAGAAAGCTCGGCAGAAGCATTGTAAGCAATGAAGATGGCTTTTTCTTTGATATTAAATGGTGGTTCTTTCAACTTTATTAACTCATCTGAGAATAGTTTAAATTCTTTTCCCGAAATCAGTTCTTTAGCTACCATACAATTCACCTCAACCACTGACTCACCTTCAATAGCGGTGAACTCAAAGTCCACCGCCCAAATTTCATCGAATAATTTAATTAAATGCTCCCAGTAGGAAGAGATAACCTGACTCATTATTCTCTCCCTTGTAGAAGCTTAATTATGAAGTGATCCTCGGAATCAATGCTCAAATTACGAAAAGCTATTTCCAGAAGTTCTTCAAACGATTTATCAGGCCAAGTAGGTTCAGCAAAAGGCATTATTGGTCCACGAACCTCATACCCTTGAGCCCCAAGGTCAGCTCTTATATTAACCCACCCCAGTTTAGCCTCTTCAAGTGCCTCTAGCGCAGAGTATGACCAATTGTTATTTCTCCCTTCTGGGTCAGGTAGTTTAATCGGCCAGATGAATAATTGCTTTTGCCTATTTATAGCTAAGCTAACTAGAAACGGCTTTATATCGGTCACTGCATGTCGCAATTCTGGAGAAACTAAATAAAATGAACCATCATCCTGTAAGGCGAGCATTGGCAGAGTTTCTGAGTTCATAGGGTCGCTGTGAACTCTCACAAATTCTTGTCTTCGAGGTTTCCGCACAGGAATTTTTTGAATGAGAATTTTTGTTGCCCCAGCCGCAGCAGCTTCTTGGGGGTCGATTCTTAATTTAGCTAGATTAAACTTCTTTTCTGTTTTCTCTGAGCCGCTCATTGATCGCCTCCTTTTTGTTTTATTACAGACAATGCTTTTAAAACTCTTTTAAGGTCCCTTTGACTAAGCATCCTGTATCCCATTTCCGCTAGGTGCAGCTTGTAGCGACTAATCCTAGCCTTGAATGCCAAACGTTCTTGAGAACATCCGACCTCCTGCCTTTGTTGTTTTATATTTTCGCTCATGTTAAACCCCTTCTGCTGCCTGGCTGTTGATGGCAGCGAATGGTTTTTACGATGAAATAGAAAAATAGTTATGGAATTTATAACTGCATTTTTAGAAAATAAGACTGCAAAATTAGGATTTATTATTTCAACCTAGCCTATTGTTTTTGTTAGGCTAGTTATCTATTTATCCATTTTTCAATTTCTGAATAGTCGTGATCTGTAATTTCTTTCATTAGGTATGTAGGTCTTTTCTTTATTCTTTTAAGGTGATTGGCGTTTCTTGGCGAAGCTCTAAAGAAAGTTTTTATGTATCCTAAAACAGCTTTCTTATAAAAATCAGAATCCATTTTTTTCTTAGTATCATTGAATGGGATACTAGGCGACTCTTCAAATTTTTCAAGTTTGGATAGGCGTTTATTACAGCTTTCAATATACCGTTTAATTACACTCTTTTGATCTTTCGTGCCCGTAATAGTAAAAATTCGTTTTTTAAAAAGAAATTTGGACAAATTTTTGTTATAGAAAATAGTGATATTTGACAGCGGTATATAAAGAAAAAACTCTTCAGCCATCAAGTCATCAAACGAAAACTCCCTTTCAATATCTTCATTGGTTTCAATATATGGGTACCAAGATTCTTCAATATCATTAGGATCATAATCTAAAGGTCCGAGCTTTCTTTTTTTATCCATGAATTTTGTTTTTAGTTTCATTGCTCGAAAATTATTTAAGACTTTAGAAGGAATTTTTATCATTAAATTCTCCTCTTCAGTGGAGCAAATATAAAGTTGGATTTTTGACTTAATCACAATACGGATAAGCTGTTTTGCGTTTATTCCGAAGTGGTTAGAAACATGTTTTAAGTAAATCACAGTAGTATTTTCGGCAAATAAATAAAATTTTCAAGTGAATTTATCTGTCGGATAGCCTAACACTAACTAAAACAACGAACCCCCACTCCCCCCTTAATCACAAACAGTTTCAGAAGTCGCTATAGTGCCATGATACTCATTTCCTGGACGAACAACTGTTCTACACCTTTGCTGTTTTGGTTGGAGAGGGTTTTGTTGTTGATTCCACATGTTTACTGAATTACTAAATGCATTCACTGCGTCTGTTCTGGCTTTTTGTTCTTCGACAGCAATCTGTCTTCTTTGATATTCATCTTCTAGGTCTTTTTGCTTTTCTGATAAGTGTTTTTTATTTTCTGATATGTTTTTAAATACAATTGATTTCTCACACGAGTCTTGATGACCAAATGAGCAAGCCTTTTCTAAGTAAGGAATCCCAGCATCATTCTCATTTTTATTTAACCAATGAAAAGCAATTGTTCGACAGGCGTTAATATCTTTTTGATCGCAAGCACTTTCTAAAGGAATACAGTCCTTATACTTAGTTGAATTAGGACATTCTGTTTTTGCTGTCTCGATTCTCCTTAGGTTTAGGAAATCTTCTTTAGTACCACAATATTTTTTGTCTAACTTACACGCCTTTGATATATATTTTTCGTAAGCTGAATCATCATTTCTGTAGAAAAATCTATACCCACCATAAAGCCCACACGCAACTGCCGAGGGATTTGCCTTTTGTTCACATTTTTTCCTTAAGCTTGTACATGAAACATCATCTCCAGTTTTACATTTTTGAAAAAGATTTCCCTCAGGCTCTGCGGCTAGTACGACTGTTTCAAAAACAAACAGCACTATTGTAAATAAAATTGTTTTGATAAACTTCATTTTTTTACCTTTCGTAGTATCACCTCAAAAATACCTGCATTTATTTCTTCACGGTGTTCCTCAATTGGTGAAGATGTTGAGCCTTTAAATTCAACTCCATAAGTGAAGAAATCCAAACTAACTTGAAAGTAATCAGCCACTCTTTTAACTTGATCTAAATCACGTGGTTTAGAGCCCGCGAGCCAATTGTGAATTGTCTGCGCAGGGATCTTTGTCGTCTTTGCCAAAGTAGTAATAGTCACACCCCTCTGCTTGATGAGCGCGCTTAATTGCGGTTTTAATTTCATCTCTAAGTCGAGTTCGGAATTCAAAATCATTCACTGAACCCCTCTGTGTCACTAGAGATATAGGAATCCTTTTCATGACATGAAATTACCTCTTCATGACACTGGACTTGTGATCTTGGTAGATCGTGGATCGTACACAAATCTTTAGTTTTTTCCACGGTGTCGGATGACTTTTGAATCGAAACTCTTGCCTCAGTCATTTCAATAACTTGTACTGCAGAAAAGTGTTTGGTTTTTGATAGGGCTTTGTGGACACCAGATTTACTGACATTCAGCTTCTTTGCAATTTCACCTAAGCTCATTCCCTGCTGTCGAAGTAGCAAAATATCCTCAACCATCAATGTCGTAGGTCGTCCAAGCCTGATACCTTTTTTCCTTGCTTCCTTGAGTCCAGCAATCACTCGCATTTTAATTAGTTCAGACTCAAACTGAGCAATCGAACCAAGTAGATGAGCTAATAACCGTCCACTAGGTGTTGAAAGATCAATGTTGTCTCTTAGCGAAATAAAATTTACTTTTAATTCATTTAGTTCATTTAAAGTTGTCACCAAATCTTTAATGCTTCTGAAAAATCTATCTAGCTTCCAGCAAATTACTGTATTGATATTTTTTGACCTAATGTCAGCAAGCAGACGCTGAAGCCCAGGACGCCTTGAGTTTGTTCCCGACAGCTTATCCTCATAATAGACGACATACGACCACCCTTTAAGTTTAAGGTAGTCCTCTATCTCTGACCTTTGTAGATCACTACTTTGATTTTCTGTTGAAACTCTAAGGTAAATTCCAGCCCTTACTTCCATGACTAAAGTATAGCACATTGCATTAAATATTTGCATTATAAATATATAATGCATAAAAATAATACATAAATGAGAGAAATGGAGAAAAATGAGACGCAATAGAAAACAAATAATTGAAGCTGCCAAAAAAGAAAAGGAACCCGCAAAGAAGAACTTTACCTTTCGTTTGGACATAAACCTCATGGAGGCATTTATTGATTCATGTGAAAAAGAGCAAGCAAAGCCAACCGCTGTTTTAACTGAACTTATGAAGGATTTTTGTCAATATGGCTCAAAAGAAAAATAGACTTAACTTTGATGGCAGAGGACTAGCCCATCTTGTCCGAGGGAAGGCACTTCATGCAGCCGTAGCAAAGGTGCCTGAAGAGATCTGGTCTATGGACCTCAAAGCAATTGAACTCATGGCACGACCTACGACATCCGATCGTCTGATTAAAGTGAACATGTGGTCCCTACTGACCACTGTTGATCTCAAAAAGGGATTAAAATTAGGTTTGATATATAAAGACATTACAACTCAAACCAATTTCTATAATTATTTTCTAAAAAATCCTTACAAAGTAGCTTGGTTATTGATGCCATCAGAAAATCACGAGCTACAGGTAAGGGTAATGCAAAATCGTCTTCTGGATAAGCTAGAGGACCTGGTTAGATTACCAATAACTACAAAACAAGGTAAATATTCAATGGCAAATATCAGAGCGATTACAAAGGCAGTCCAGGTTTTATTTGGAGTTTATGACAAAATTTAATCTCAAAAACCATAAGTCAGTGATGTATTAAAAGGCTGGGTGTAAAAATGGTCTTTTATAATTTTGGTGGGCCCAGGTTGTCCTTGATAAAGCTTAAGTTGTGTTCTACCTGTACTGATGTTCCAGTCGAGATTGTGGGTAAATGAAAATTATTTGACGCTTTTAGTGTCGTTGTTGTCATTACGCCAACGATTTTTCCCGTCACTTTATCTATGATTGGTCCTCCTGAATCATTCGGCGCTACACTGACATTGATACCTGGTTGATTTTTTAAATTATGATTATTTTCTCCAATAAAAAACAGTACGGCGCCAATTCGAAAAAATTTATTTTCACCGAAAGTTCTAGAATAGATTTTATTATCGTAATCTGACTTTCCAGTACCAATTAAAATTGCATCTCGCAGATATCCTAGTGCTTTGTCTTGGATCTGATATTGCCCAGAAAAATTATCATTTCTAGTTGTTTTAATAAGTCCCACATCATATTCGTGCCAATACTGATCACTATAAAGTGGATTCGGAAGTAAACTGACTTGCTTCACATTAAGCCTAGTATCCTCTTCGGATTCAATTTTATCAATTTTTAACGGCTCACTTCCCGTAATTAAACAATGTGCTGCAGTTAAAATTGTATAGTGATCAATGTAAACGCCCGAACAAACCCATCCATTTGCAAACTTGATTCTAACAATATCATGAGCATTCATTAAAGGCACTCCGTTAACTAGCCCAAATGCGCTATTTGCTAGGATCACGGTTAAGATGACCAATACATATCTCATGCGATTAAGAATATCTAGTAAGTTTAATATTGAAAACAAATTTCTAATCTAAGTAGCTGGATTCATTAAAGGGCCAACTATTTTCTATTTTTAAAAAACCCGTTGACAAATAGTACTATCTATTTAATAGTACTATTCACAAGGAGACAAAAATGGATTCAAATGAAGCTTTAAAAAAAATAAATGAAATTCACCAAGTTATCAAAGGTAGCAACAAGGCTATCTTTTCGGGTGAGCGAATGATTATAAATGGGGTTCTAGTTGCCCTAATTCCTATCATTGAAATTACAACTTCATATTTAACTTTCGGTTATGACTTTGGTGAAAAGTCTGGTTTAAAAATCGCATTGATACATACAATTTTTTATTGGGGACTTTTTGCGACTGTAGGCAAACTCTCTCCGTTTAAAAAAACAAATCGAATTGAGCAACATCCACTAATCAATAAGGCATTTAGTATTGGAAGACCTTTTTTAGTAAGTATTATTGGTCTAATCATAGCCTTATCCGTCATCGGTCAGTTTCAGCTGATCCACCCTGTTGTTTTTGTATTGCTTGGATTGCTGTTTAATCTCTACGGTAAGTTTACAATTCCAGCGGTGAACTATATAGCCTGGAGCTATACGGTGTTGGGAATTGTTTATGCCATCTTATCAACAGAACATGTTCCGCATCTTTGGATTTATATGACGGTTTATAATGGCCTAAGCTATATCGTTATGGGTCTATTGCTACGCCGTGATCAGAAGGCAATATGAGCCCTGACCTAGATCAAATCATTCACCAACCAGTAAGGACTAAAATAATTGCTTATCTTGTTAATGCTGGTGCTTGTGATTATTCAACACTAAAGAAAACACTCGACTTATCTGATGGCCACATGAGCACGCACATGAAATTACTTGTTGAAAGCGAATATGTCGAAATGGAAAAATCATTCGTCGATAATAAACCCAAGACGACATATAAAATATCTAAACTAGGAAAAAAGAAATTTTCTGAATACATAAATACGCTGAAGACTTTGATTTCAATGAAGTGAGTTTCAACCTCCTGTAGTTCGCAAGCTCACGAACTACAGAGCGAACTACAAACGACTGCAACTCACGTTATTTCGCCACATTTCATGACATAATGAACGATTAGTGACCTGATTCTAATTTTTCTAAGTTATTGATTTTATTCACTTGCCCCAGAAACTAAAAAACCCGCAGCTAGCGGGTTTTAAATGGTAGGGAGTACAGGCTATCACCCCTACTTTTTCAACCTCCTGATAGCATTGGGCTATTAGGAAAACCAATAACTTACCAGCGGACAAGTCAGGACATTTAAAGTCAAAATCGGTCAATTTTCTCATCACAACCTGAGAAAACCTGAGAATTTTTGTTTCGAATTCAATTTCAAAGAATTCATTTTTCGTTTCCGTTCAATTTAGAGAGCCACCTCGTTTTGCATAAGCACGGGGTAACATTTGCATTGTAGCCGATGGCTAACGGGAAATTCTTATGACTCTGAAATCAAACGTTTTTAACTGTCTATTTATAAATCATTTTACTTCAATGACCTGTTTATCGGACATTTTGTACGGTAATAAGGATTTAAAATGAATATTCAGGACAAATCTTCAAGCCGCCCTTCGATTCCTCCGAAATCCAACTCGATGAATTTAAAAAAACAACTGAAATACTACCTTGAAAAAAACGAATTTACAGCATCTCAGCTTGCCAGAAAATCTGGTGTACCGAAGCAGTCTTTATCGGGCTGGCTCGCAGGAAGTAATCCCAGGGATGTTAAACAAGTTAAACGGGTTGCGGATACGCTTAATACTTCGCTGGACAATCTTTTGTTTGGCGAGGGCCCCGAGCCTAATACACAAAAAGCAGTCGATCTTGGTGCACTTGTTGGCGACGAATGGTTTAGTGGCGTCTTTGAAATGAAAATTCGCAGGGTACGCAAGTAAAAACCGTATAAAAGAGGCGTATATGAGTTCGGCACAAGCGAAAATAAGCTATGACATGAGTATAGATGAGAAAATGAACCTTCTGGAAATTGAACAGCTAAAGGAACCAGGTAGTATTCCGCTAAAAATAAGTTCTATCTCGAGTTTGCCCGTCACATCATTTAACGAACTAAGGTCAAAGATTGAAAACAAAGAATTACTCCTAAATAAATTCTCGACTAGCTACTCCTCTGACCACTTCAAATTTTTTGCTAACACTGAGCAAATACGCTTCGGCAATATACTGACAATGAGTTTAGCGATCGTTCCTATTGTGACGCTACTATTAGCGGTAGTTTATTCTTTTTGGTGGCTAATGTTAGTTTTAGTTTTGCCATTTTTATTCTCGACTCTTAAAAGTCTATATATCGACGTGATACTTCAAGCTGCTTTCAACTCCGAAAAAGCATTCTGCTTTTTATATAATTCTAAGTTGATTTCCTTGGCTACACCAGATTTTGAATCAGTCTATTGGAATGATAAAAGTAACAATAAAACCGAAAATAGCGTCGCAAAAGAAAGCCCCCAGAAAGTGGCCTTCACGGAAAAGAAGAAAACTATAAGAGGAATACTTGAAACCCGAGAAAAATATCTAGCTGAAGAGAAACCATTTGTAGTTGTTGATTTAGGAACCAGAAAAGCCTCAATGAAGCCTTCTGATGTTCAATTTGTCGCAATGATTATGGCATTTGCATGGAAGCATGCTGGAATGTCCGAAGAAGCCGCTCTTGAATATTCAGTTTTAACTTTCGTATTAAAAAACGATGGTACTGAAAAAGAAAAAGCCGATGCGGATTCAACCGCAACTAGCGCCTTTCAATGGGACTTTGAGCAGGGACTAGATTTGGTGGAAATTAAGCTCTATTGCGGCGAACGCATCAAAGATCATTTGCTCAATCTGCCTCGGGTCCCAATGGGGGAGAAAAAGATGCCGTTCGAGTCTATTCTATTAAATGCAATGGTCGCAATGGCAGGGGCCGATGAAGAAATTTCAGAAGAAGAGTTTACCTATATGCTAATTGCCTATCGCGTAGTAACGAAAAAAGAAATTTCCGATACGGATTTTGCAAATAAAGTCTTACAAATTGTCGAAAAGGCCAATGCTTCAAACGAAGGCCTCTTAGATTGTCTTTCTACACACAGAGATCAACTAACGCCACAACACAAAGAAATGATTCTTCAAACTTTAATTATGGTGTCTGCATCAGATGGTCAAATTGACAAAGACGAAGCGAAAGTAATTGGAGACGTGGGCTCCCTTCTTAAGATCGAAATTTCGAGATTTAAAGAGATCGTCAAAGAAGCTACTGAACAGGCAACCAAAATATTTAAATAGAATCTACGCATCTAGATTTGATGGCCTGATCGATACTAAAGAAAGGTGGCAGTAACTTGCTGTGAATTCACAGGCAACAGAAAAGTTAAAAGCGAACCGGCCATTTTATTGAGACGGAATTTTATCGACCTGGGGGTGGGGCAAAAATGATTTCTACCTTTCCTCCAAATAGAAAGTGGCTCACAAAAATTTCTGATTTTTTACGAACTTCAGATCAGACACTTTATTGCCAAAAGTGGACAGACTTGTGACATGTCTGCCTATGTCAATAAAGTTAGCATTTTATATTACTCAAGTCACGCTGCAAGTACCTAAGAACTACTCTCGTAAAGAGTGATAAAACAGTGAGGTTAACTATGAATTCGATTTTGAAATACATTTTGGTAACAACGTTGTTACAGAGTGCTCAATTTGTTAGAGCGCAGGAAAATAACTCTTCCCCTCCAACTAGTTCTAGGAATGAAACTTAAGAAGGAAACGTTCCATCTCCGACTGACAAACTAAACTTCAGGTCCATGCATAGTTTTGGGTATCGCCCAGGAGAAGGCGAAGTTGTAATTGATTTTCAACTACAAAATGCCAGTGTAGAAAGTTCAATATTTCGGCAATCCACTCCTACAAGCAAGTTAACAAAATGGTATGACGTCAAAAATACATTTTCGAATTTGTTTACTACCTTACAGTATGGACTCGACGATAAAACCAGGATTGGGTTAAAGCTAGAAAATGTAGTGAGCTCAAATTCTAAAAACTCATACTCGACGGAGGCCAAAGCTGCTGGAAACAACGACGAGTCTTCGTCAAGCAAAGGCAGCAAGGAGCCAGCCGTTTTTATAGAGGGAACCTTCAAAGAAACAAATGACCTTCGCGTGAATGCATTTTTAAGCTATTCACCTAAAATGGACAAATCATCTGATTCAAATGTCTTAAGCGGCGGCTCAGAGGGAAAGCTCAGTTTTGAGCTAATAAAAGCATTTGAAAAAACGGAGTTTGTTTTTGGCGCTAACTACACAGCCAAAGGAATTCGGTACTACGAAGAAGGATCTTCTAGGAGTGAAACAAGAGATGGGAATATGTTCGGACTAAATATTGGATTAAATTTTAGAACATCTAAAGACTCTTCTATTGTAATTACGGTGAATAGGGAAATGTACGATTTTAGCACCACAAAGTACGAAGCAAATTCGAATCCAACCGAAGTCGATAGCTACTCCGGAACGTTTTATATAGTGGGATATCAATTCAGTATGGCAGAGGACTTGTTATTTCAAGTTGGATATGTGGGATATAGCTCAGAAGAGGTCGTTGCTAGATCCGGAACTCAAACTATTATCGTTGATCCATATACTGGGGGCGGCGTTAGTTTTGGAATGAAAGTAGGCTTTTAGTTGGTATTTTGATTGAGTCCCACTTGTCAAAATTAGACGGTAATTTTAGAAAGAAAAATTTCGAAAGGCTTTCGATTGGAAGATATCTACCAAAGAATTAGAAGCGCCGACACCTCTCTGCAGAAAGAGTACATTGCTAAATACAAAGCAAATCGAAGAAAAGAAATCGTCTTTTTTTCGAATATATTCATAGCTTATGCCATTTTTGCCATATTTTCTGCCGAGTCCTTCCGCCTAGTTGATATAATAGACAAAATTGTTCAGGATATCACGACCGTATTTACATTTCTAAAAGTGATTTTTGTTTTCATATCATTGATATTTGTTTTTGTTGCCTCCTTGTATGTTGGATTAAAAACATCTGAACTCGCCGACGGTGCAGCAAATGGCCCACCAATTTGGCATAAAAGAGAATTTTCTTCAACGGCCATATCGCTGGGATTTTTTGTTGGCTTGATCACTTATGGAGTTTTATTTGTCGGATTTACACAAGGACTGGGAATAGATTTACTTCAATATATTCAGAAATAAAGAAAATTCAAAAAATTAGTTTTGTTTTATTCCTAGGTAATATTGATTTACCAGCTTTCTTTCGCAAAACTATTCGAAAATTTATTTTTTATGTTTTAGAAACTCTTTCTAGAAATGCTCTTATTTTTTTTTCAATGTTTTTTTCTATAATATTTGTTTCTTCATCCTCTCCTTTGCGCTTGGTCGCCTTCTTTGACTTGTCTGCATACAATGCTTTGACCATTGATTGTCTCTTAGATCGCGGCCATTTAGCTAATTCTAATTTCGACTTGTTCTTGACGAACAGTGATACAATTGTTTTCTTAAATTTAGAATCCATTAGTCCAACTTGAATCTGGCCCTCAATCCATTTTTCGAACTGGCTCCCAGCTTCCAAATATTGTTTGAGTTCATTTAGATGAGCCGCAGATCCTTTAAACAAATCGATACCAATAATAACATGATAGGCAAAAAACTCAGGAGTCTTAGGTTTACCTCGTTTCTGAGTTTCGTTTTCAATTTTCGTCTTCGCTAGGTGATTTCTAAAATTTTCGATATATTTTCTATTTTCAGAAACGACTTTTATCAAACCTAAACCTACATTATTCTGTAACCGACCTGATTGTAATCTAAACCAGGGCTGTGGACCTATAAATTTGCTGCCGGGCGGACGGGGAATTTGTATGTATTTAGGGTCACTTACATTGAATTTAAATTCTCTACACAATTGAATTATTTTTAACTGAAAAGATTCCATCTTTCTAATTTCTTTTATTATTGGTTTGGTATCACCGCCGCGCCTAAAAGCCGTTGGACCAAAATACAACCAAATTGATAGCTCTTCAGGTTCAATTAGTTCTTTTTTCCATAGAATCATACACTTATCTAGTCGCGATTTATTAATCATTTGTAATAAGTCACTTCAAGTTCGAATTATCAAAAATTTGACTTGAAGTGACTATCTCCTTTCTAAGTGTTGGGGTTTCTCATACACACTGCACTCAGATCAAACAGTTTTGTAAAACCAAAGGAGAAACCAATGAACGAATCAAAGAAGACCGATAAACTTTATAAAATTTCTACATACAATGGCGAAAAGCCCTATCAAACGCAAATTGTGGAAAAAGAGGTGAATAGCCAACTTTCTGAACTAATGAAGGTCATAACTACAACTAGCTGGTCCCCAGCGACTTTTCGCTACGTTGAAAATTATAAAACCCCGAAAAACGAACTCGTTACCGGAAAATACAGGTCCAACGACACTTTTATGTCATTGAATCTACTCGTATACGATGTTGACGGAAATCTTACAATACATTCAGCGGTCAATATTTTAAAAGAACTTGGATATGAGTATTACATATTAACGACCAAGAACCATCAAAAGCAGAAAGGTGACAAACCGTCCTGCGACCGTTATCGAATAATATTGCCACTTTCCCGAGAGGTTACGTCAAAAGACGAATACTTTCTTTTATGGAAACACCTTTCACATCTTTTTAAAGCAGATCCAGCGTGTAAGGACGTTGCAAGATACTATCAACGCAGCATTGAACTTGTTGCATATGACAATGGGTCAGAAATTAATGTCGATCAAACATTGAGTGAGTATCAAAATGCCAATGCTAGGCAAACCCTAGCCCCAACCATAATTCCACCGATAGTTTTAGGTCGGTTAAGTAAAAAGACGATTCAGTTTATCGAAAACGGCAGACTTCCCAATGAGAATTGGCATGAGCGTTTTTTTAAGGCCGCCACTGATTTACGGGAGCAAGGATATTCCATTGAAGAAGCTCATGAAAAACTTACCTTGGCTTCCAAAAATGAATTCGGTTTTTTAGACGAAACGGATGAAAAACAACTTAAAGACGTCTATTCGAGGAGCAATCGTTACCCTCAAAGACCACTTCACCAAAGCGGAAAGCCACCACAAACCGAAGTAATACTTTCGCTCGTAAAGGATACCGAGCTTTTTCAATCCGAAGAAGGTGACGCTTATATTGCCACCGATGCAATAGGTATAGTGTTCCCGATTAAAAGCGAATCTGCATATAGAATGATAGCTGATTTATACTATAAAAATACAAACTCGATTCCTGACCCGAAAAACGTAAAGAAAGCGCTCGACCATCTTTGCTTCCTTGCCCAGAAGCTACCTAAAATTGTCATCAACTATCGGATCGCTCGTGAAAAAAATAATGTAATAATTGATCGTGGTTCAAAAGAAAATGGTTTTATCGAAGTGACCGCAGATGGTTGGTCATTGACTTCAAATACCGATCTTAAATTCATTAGGCATCAAAATATGAAAGAACTTCCTATACCCATTGCAAATGGAAATATTCATGACCTACGCCACTTTATTAATCTTGGGAGTGATAGCGACTTCATAATACTAATTTCTTTTATTGTCGGGTGTTTTTTTAAAAGTAAGCAATATCCTATCGCCGTTTTTCAAGGACCTCAGGGCTCGGGCAAAAGTACTTTGACTGAGATTTTGAAAATGTTGATTGATCCTGGAGTCCCAACCCTCCGATCGTTACCTACCAAAGAGGAAGATCTATTTATCGCAGCAAAACACTCCCATTTGCTTTGCTTTGACAATCTAAGTCGTATCAAACCTGATTTAAGCGACACCCTTTGCAAAATATCTACAGGAGCCGCTATTGCTGGCAGAATGTTTTTCACCAACACAGATGAATATTTTATCCAAGTATGTCGACCATTTGTAATAAACGGAATTGATGATCTCATATACCGACCTGATTTAGCTGATAGATCTTTAGTTTTTCATTTGCCTAAGATCACTGAAACAAGCAGGGCGCTAGATTCAAAAATGAAAAATGAATTGGCAGATATTTTACCTTCCGTATTTGGATCAATTCTTGACGGAATATCCAGCGGATTAAAAAATTTCTCCACAGTAAACTTAAAAGAAAAACTTCGTTTGGCGGACTTCGGTGTAATTGCTTGCGCTTCTTTACTAGCTTATGGCTATACGCCGGACCAGGTACATAAAACACTTCAATCTAATCGGCGTGATTTAGGACTTGATACAATAGAATCAAACCCTATTGCTCAAGCTATTGTGAATTTTATGTTCGATAAGTCGTATTGGGAAGGAACGGCTTCAGAGTTGGCTCAATATATAAAGATGACTTTGGACGCACAACGAGTCCCCTACTTTGGGAAAACTCCGAATGTTATATCCAGGGAAATTAACCGTATTACACCGGAACTAAAATTCAAAAATATTATCGTGGATCGCATTAAAACCAACAACGCTCGAATATTAGTTCTCAAGAAAATATCGTCACTACCGCCACTACCGCCGCCACCCCCTCCGCCCAATGCTAAGATGGGCAATATTGACGGGAAAGGCAAATAATGACGACGATGACGGTAGTGACGATAATTTTACTAAGCTTACCCACTACCGTTGAAGTCTTTACTCGCATTTTATAAGGACACTTGTATGAAAAAGAAGAATAGATTAAAAATACACCCACGCTCTTTCTCAATTGAACAGAAAATGAAAACCGATAACGGTGTAATGATCCCATCTGAAGTGGCTCTCTTGCTGCGTATTTCGATGAAAACACTTTCAAGACTTACTCAGCGCGGAGAGATACCATTTCGAAAAATTGGGGGTCAACATCGTTACTTCAAATCTGACTTGGACCTTTGGTTGAAAGGAGATTCACAATGAACGAATCTAAAGACACTAAACCAAGAAAGACGATATACAGAAAAACAGCTATGCCAGGAATACGTTCGGTCTGGGACTGGTCAGATAAAAAAAATGACTATGTACAAAGAACGTCTGGAAATAGATACATTGCCACAGTCGAAAAAAATGGGAAGACCAAATCTGAGTCTTTTGGCTCTATCGAAGATGCCAGGAAATGGCGCGAACGAATCAAGTTTGAATTTGATCGCTTACCTGATGTAAAGCCAATGACTTTTGGTGAATTGCTAGAAGATTTTTTCAAAAGCAAAAGTGATCGACTTCAGGTTACTACGATTGAAAGTTACCGAACACAGGCTCGGCACTTTGAGAAACTTCTAGATGTTCCAGTTGAAAATTTTAACTCTCAAAATATTGATCGATGGCTGGTGGACTTAAAGTCGGCTAAATATCGACTAGAAATGAAGTTGAAATCTACTCGCCTTTGTTTTGGTCACGAGGTGACTCTTCTAAAGAATGTATTTGCTTTTTATCGAGACTACTTTAATGAACGATTTGAAAATCCAGTTACTCGTAGACATGATCGAGACTCAATCATCAATCAAAAGAAAATTGATGAACGAAAACGGGCGGAAAAAAATAAATTTATTTCCGGAGATGAAATTGAATTGGTTTTATCCACTTTCAAATCTCAGGCTCAACTTAAACCGTTTAAGTATATGTACTACGTCCTAGCACTTATGCAGTTAAGAACAGGTCTCAGGATCGGCGAAGCGTCGGCCCTGAGCTGGAGTGATATCGATTGGGAAACCGGAGTAGTCGAAATTAAAAAGACTGTTCAATGGATGAGAACAACAAAACGACCTTCTAGAATTAGTGACAAGACTAAAACTGGAGAAGATCGAATTGTTAAACTTATTCCTTCGGTACTTGAAGAACTAAAGACTCTAAGAAAGTCGCAGAATCGCATTGGCGGCTTAATCTTTAGTGAAGATGGATACAACATCGTGGCCTATCGAAGTATACAGTATCACTTTGAGTGCGCATTTAAGGCTGCAAACATTGATTTTAGATCGACCCATATCTTGAGGCATTCTTTTGCTACTCACTTCCTTGAAACGACGTTGAACAACAACGCGCTCAAAGCCTTGTTAGGACATACGACTATCAAGATGACCGAGAAATACGGCAAGACTACAAATCGCTTAACTTTAGCCGGAATGATGGCTTTTGAAGAGGGTCTAAAACGTGCTGAACCTGAGAAAACCTGAGAATTAAATTTTTGTTTTTTAGAATTTTTCAGCGAAAGCTCGTAAGCCCTTGAATTTTGGGCATAAAAAAACCCGCTTGCGGCGGGTGATTTTTAATTGGTAGGGAGTACAGGATTCGAACCTGCGACATCCACCTTGTAAGGGTGGCGCTCTACCAACTGAGCTAACTCCCTATGGTAAAGAACTAAAGTGGAAACTGAATAACAATTTTTATCCACTTTGTCTATTTAAAATTTATCGAACTAACCTTTCTCTGCATTTTATATTTAACTGAGAATCAAAATTAATCCGATCTAATGAAAAGTGATAAAACTCATGGGAGTTAATAGGTGCGATTGACATCACCATAATATGGCCCTGGAAAGACGGCAGTACCGGGGAATTAAATGAGATCGCATCAAAAGATCTAAAATTAATTCGGTATACTTGATTATTTACTGTACTTCTGAGGGTGGCATAAATGATCTTTAAATCAAGCTGACTAGCGACTCCAGTTCCCAAAATTTGGCAACTTTTAGGATCAATCTGTTGAATATATAACATCTTGTTTGTGTTATTATTGTTGACTGATTGAAAAGTAAAATAGCTAGATGCCGTTTGTCTGGACTGTTTTAGCATCCAAGTTCCGGTTAATGAGTACCATGTGATAGGAAGCTCATAACCCCAAGGAATGGGCACGAAGTCATCACCATGAATAACATAATTTCTAGCAAAGGTCTTTTGACTGTTTGAAATCGGTAACGAGTACGAATCTCTACTGAAGAGTTCGAAACATAAAATAAAACTCAAAACTATAGGCATTATTTTTTTCACGAGAAAACCTCATTTTTCCATTAGTACACGAATTGATTTATTAAAGTAATAACCATTTTTGGCTCTAAAAATATATTTTGGTTTATCATAATCAGGCTCAATTAATTTTCTAAGTCTTTTAATGGTAACATATATTTTATTATCATGAACTAAGGGATCATAAGTTTGCTTCCAGACATTCTCAACAAGGAATTCTTTAGAATAAACAATCCCCTGATTCATAATGAATAGTTTCAACAAATCGAGTAAAATAAATTGATTCTTGAAATCAATAACTCCAATTCTTTTTTCAGTAATAGAATGATTTGCTTCATCAAAAATAATATCGTATGGTTGTTTATTCTCCCCGCCAAACTTATCAAGATATGTTTTTATCATATGACTTAATCTAACTTGATTTTTTGCATCAACCATTTTATTTGCCATATTTAAATACAATCTGGCGAGCTCTTTATCTCCAGACTCAAAATAAATTACTCCAAGCATTCCTAAGAAATTGATATTAATGATATTATTTCTTAACTCTTTGGCTTCTTCATATGCTTGCCACGTGATAGAAAGGGCTTCTTCAAATTTTCCTAACTCTCTTAAAATTCGCGCGTTCAATAATTGAGTTGATGTTTTAAGCTCCTTAAAGTCATAAACTTGAAAAAAAACATGCAAGTTATATATTTCTTTTAAAGCATCTGCATATCTTCCCAGAAAAGAATAAATTAAGGCTATAAGGAATATGCTATTACAAATATCTTCTTTACTGTCTTGAGCTAAGGCCAATTTTAATGATTTTTGTGCATAGTCTAATGCATTTTCATACTGAGCCTTATAGCAGGCACAGGTTGAAAGCGTGTAATAGGTTTTAGAATTAAGTTCAAAACCTTCCTTTAAAACTAAATCCTGAATTTTTTCCTTAGTTGAATTTATTTCATTGGCCTGCTCTCTTTCAGCATAAATTCGAAGAAGTAAATTTTGACATTTTAAATATTGGGAGTAATTTTTTGACAGAAAATACAAATCTGATGCCTGATTTAAATATTTTATTGCACTTTCGAAATCACCACGGTCAGTGTGAAGCTTTCCAAGTTCAAAAACTCTATCATCACTCAACCCCTCAGGGGTTAAATGATCAAGACTTGTCTGAATCATCAAATTCCTTTAATAAAAATTATTTTAATTATGAATTTTTGTCAGATTCTGTTCTTTTGGTCAATCATTGTTCATATAATTACCATCATTATCAAAAATAATTTTAAGTAATTGATATTTATGATCTATTTATTGCCTACTTCTAACGCAAATCATTAGGTCCTGTTTTCAGAACCTAATGATGGTGAAGGGATTGCCCCGTGTATTGAGCCCTCACTCCAAGCTCTGTCGCTTTCTGCTGTTTAAATAATTCCTTTGGAGATTTAATATCGAGTGCATTGATCAAAACCTGATCCACATGGTCGACTAAAATGACTTTCAACTCTTTTAATACCTCTTTTGGGATATCTTTTAAGTCTTTTTCATTCTCTTTCGGGCAAATGATCATTTTAATTCCACCTCGATGAGCTGCCAAAATCTTTTCTTTCAACCCACCAATAGGCATTACTTTTCCACGCAAAGATATTTCACCGGTCATAGCCACCGTTCTTTTTACAGGAATTTTAGTAATGGCTGAAACTATACTTGTAGTTAAAGCAATTCCCGCAGATGGTCCATCCTTAGGCACAGCCCCCTCAGGTAAATGAATGTGAACATCGATATCTGCAAAATATTCCTTCGCAAAACCGAACAAAGGACCTCGCGATCGCACATAACTCATTGCTGCCGAACAGGACTCCTTCATGACATCACCTAACTGTCCTGTCACTGTGAACTTTCCTTTTCCTGGAACAACACTCACTTCAACGGCAAGTAAATCACCACCTACCTCGGTCCAAGCCATTCCATTAGTTAAGCCAATCTCATTTTGTTCTTCAATTTTACCAAATTTGTATTTGTGAGCGCCCAACAGCTCTACCAATTTTTTCGGAGTCACAAAGTAACCTTGTTTGTTTTTTGATGTAGTGGGTTGCGATTTCTTTGTCCCAGGCTTCATCTCTGAAATGGCTTCACCCATAACGATATCTTTTGCTACTTTTCGGCAAACGTTCGCCAATTGCCTTTCAAGATTTCTAACCCCAGCTTCACGAGTATAGTATCTAATTACATTTCTAATCGTTGCATCCTGAATATTCACTTTGTAGTCTTTTAATCCATGGTTTTCAATTTGCTTTGGTACTAAATAATTTTTTGCAATATGAAATTTCTCTTGCTCAATATAACCCTCAAGACTGATGATTTCCATTCGGTCAAGGAGCGGCCGTGGAACCGTGTGCAGAGAATTTGCCGTAGCAATAAACATCACCTTAGACAAATCGTACTCCAACTCCAAATAGTGATCTTGAAAATTGTTGTTTTGCTCAGGATCCAAAACCTCGAGCATCGCTGCAGAGGGATCGCCTCTAAAATCATTTGCCATTTTATCAATTTCATCAAGCAATACTAAAGGATTCCCTTTATCCACTTTTCTGAGAGCTTGCAAAATTTTACCAGGCATGGCACCCACATAGGTTTTTCTGTGCCCACGAATTTCCGCTTCATCACGAACTCCACCCAGTGAAATTCTTGCAAATTGACGATTCAAAGATGTGGCTATAGACCTGGCTAAAGAAGTTTTACCAACTCCTGGAGGACCTACTAAGCATAAAATTGGACCCTTCAGATTATTAGATAAAGACAAAACAGCCAAATATTCTAGAATTCTTTCCTTCACTTTCTCTAGACCCCAATGGTCGTCATCTAAAATTTTCTTGGCTTTTTTAATATCGTGACTCTCTTCGGAATAGTCATTCCAAGGTAAAGACAAAACCCAATCAATATAGTTCCTAACAACTGTTGCCTCTGCCGACATTGGCGACATGAGCTTGAGTTTTTTAACCTCTTTCATAACTTTTTCTTTGGCTTCTTTAGGCATTTTCTTTTGCTTACATTTTAACTCAAGATCCTGAAGCTCTGCTTGATAATCATCCTTATCTCCAAGCTCTTTCTGGATAGCCTGCATTTGTTCGTTTAGATAATATTCTTTTTGCGAACGCTCCATTTGTTTTTTTACTCGGGTTCTGATTTTTTTCTCAACCTCAAGAATCTCGATCTCTCCCGTCATGATATTTAGCAAATGCTCAAGACGTTTTTCAGGTTCAAAAATTTCAAGAACTTTTTGTTTGTCTTCAAGTTTTAAATTGAGTTGAGCGACAATAATGTCTGCAAGTTCTCCTGCATTTTCGATAGAAGTCACTCTCATTAATATCTCTGGTGGAATTCTCTTATTCAGCTTTACATAAGTCTCAAAAGTGGCCTTAACCGATCTTACCAAAGCCTGAGCCTCTACTTGGGAATCAACCTCTTCCGGAATCTCTTCATACTTCACAACGAAAAAGTTCTCATTGGGAACGAAATCTTTGATATTAACCCTTCTCTTTCCCTCAACTAACACCTTAACTGTTCCATCGGGCAATTTTAGCAACTGGATAATCGTTCCAATAGTCCCTACACTATAAATATCCTTTGGCTCTGGATTGTTAGTTTTAGCATCCCTCTGAGCTGCTAAAATAATATCACTCTGCTTGCTAATGGCTTCCTCAAGAGCATTGATGCTCTTTTCCCTGCCAACAAACAAAGGCATCATCAAATGAGGGAAAATTATCAAATCCCTCAGGGGAAGTAAGGGTAACTCCATGATTTTCGCTTCAGCCATCGTGACCTCCTAGTTAGGGACATTCAATATCCTTAATATGAGTATAGGATTTAATCTGGCAACGTGGAAGAATATTTTATTAATTTATTCTTTCTTTGAATATTATTTATCAATCCTAGACATTGGACTTCGTTCAGTTCATTATATTCATCAAATTTTCAATTTCTGATATCTCTTTGGGCACACTCGAAGTCATGTTTTCAAAGCTGTCGGATGTGATTAAGATATTGTCCTCGATGCGAACCCCAATACCTCGATATGAAGCTGGTGCCTCGCCATCTCTTGCTGGAATGTACAAGCCTGGTTCGATGGTGAAACACATATTTTTCTCGATAGCCCGCGGCTCTCCATTAATAAAATAAAGGCCCGCATCATGTACATCCATGCCTAGCCAATGGCCAATCCCATGTGGGTAATATTTTTTATGCGCATTGGCTGCTAAAATATCTTCTTTTCTTCCATTTAACAGACCCAACTCAAGCATCAAATCGGTTAATAAAGACGCTCCTTGCTCATGCAAATCTTTAAAATAAATTCCTGGTTTTAAGCTAGAAATAATTTCTTTCTGAATATCTAATACCCCTTGATAGACTTCTATCTGAGCTTTGGAAAACTTTCCATTTACAGGAAAGCATCTGGTGATATCTCCAGTGTAATAATTGAATTCAGCTCCTGCGTCGATCAATAACAAATCCCCATTTTTACAGATTTGATCGTTGAAATTATAATGTAATGTCGTAGCACTATCGCCGCTGGCAATGATAAAATTGTAACCTTCTCTTGCAGAATTTTGAGAAAGAAAATAGCTTGTCATGACCGCTTGAATTTGCCTTTCAGTGACCCCTGGTTTGACATACTTCATTGCTTGCACATGGCCTTGAGCTGTGATTTCACAGGCCTTCTTTAGATTTAAAATTTCTTCCTCAGACTTTCGCAACCGCATTTCACCAAGAAATACATCCGCATCTAAAATTGTCATCAAACCATAACCAGTTCTACCTTGAGACCGTCTTAACTCTTCCAAAATATTGAGAAATTTTTGATCAAATGTTGGGTTTTTAAGTAAGCGATAATATACGCCTTCATACCCTTTGAGTAACTCTAAAGCCTGTTTTTCAAAATCTTCAATGGGATAGCATTTATCAACCTGAAATTCCTCTTGCGCCGCCTCTGGGCCGAAACGAAAACCATCCCAAGTCTCTCGCTCAATGTTTTTTTTTCTTACAAATAAAATACTCTCTGGAAATAGTCCTGGCCTTAAAATCAAAATCGATTCTGGCTCCTCAAAACCAGTTAAGTAATACAAGTTTGAATCCTGTCTGTAGGCAAATCCAACATCGTGATTGCGAATTTGCTCTGGATGGGATGCGACAACGAGGGCATTATTTCCAAGTTTTTTAATCACTTTTTCTCTTCGAATTTTAAAAATTTGAACATTTTCTAGCGCTTTTCTCATAAGCTTCCTCTTTTTTTTTACTATAGACCTAGTTTTTGGGCTAAGGATTGAATTACTTTATATGATTGATCTGAACCCTTCTGCATCATTTCACGTCGCTGACTGAAGTCTATTATACTATTGTTTTCAAGATTTAAAGTAATAGTATAATCCACATAGCGCGATTGCTTCGATAATTGGCTTGAAAGCTCTGCCCAAAGAAGGTTTTCTGTCGAGTTTTCATCATAAATAGGAGCACTAAAAGAGTTCCCCCCAAGGACATTTACAAAGATAATATAATTCGCCCCCTGCGAACGCAAATAGTCAGCGACGACTTTTAAGTCCCGTGTTGAACCGATATTTTTTCGATAGGGTTTGAAAAACGGAGGGAAAGGCAAGCAAAATGGAAGTAGCTGATCTACAAAGCCTTTATTCATAATATAGATTTGATTGTTTTGTAAATTCAGAGCAGGGCAGGAGAATGGTTTTTTAAAATCTTCGGCTCGAATATTACTAAAGGCCGCCTTAATAATCGGATTCAGGGAATTAATATCCGTCGTTTTTTTTCCTGTTATCAGATTTTTTTTAAATAAATCATCTTCCTTAATTTTAAACATTTGCCATTCAACATCATTGACTGAATTTCTCCAAGCAAAAAGACTCGCAACCAGCGAACCCATCTCCATACCTGCTATGCTTTGAATTGGAATTTTATTTTTTTGGAACTCTTGAAGAACTCCAATATGAGCATAAACACGACTTCCCCCAGGTCCAAGAATAATTCCAATTTTAGGTATGTCAGGCAAAGGTCTAGGCTTTACTGGCATTCCCTCGGCAGGTTCTGCTTCATCTGGAGCGCCCCCAGGAGCATTATCGTCCGGAAGCTGCTTTGGACTTGAATGCTCAATACTTCTGACTTGAGGTAAATTATTTGTTTCAGGATAAGACGGCAGGGATTTTCTACTTTGAAAATTTTGACACCCCAATTGGAACAAAATAATGAGAGCAGATGCTAAGAAATAAAAATAACTCATATTAAATTCCTCTTTTTAAAAACATAAAAAACTCTTTATTGCCATCTTTGCCGGGCACTTTAGAGGCAAAATACCTTATGATTTCCCATTGACTTGTTCTTACGAACTCCATCATATCTTTTTCAAGCTTTTCATACAATTCAATATTTTTAACGATGCCAGATCTATTTAAATTCTCTGCTCCTAATTCAAATTGTGGTTTTACTAATGATAGTATCCTTCCATTGCATCCCAAGAAAGGAGTTAACTCATTTAAAATGAGTTTAATACTTATAAAAGAAACATCCATCAAAATAAAACTAAAACCTTCCGATGGGAATTGACTTGTTACTTCCTTATACGAAGATAAATACCGAGCGTTGACCCCTTCAAAAAGCCTAAAATTAGGACATTCTAATAGGTTTTTTGCAATTTGCCCGTGACCCACATCAATACCAAAAACTTGGCTTGCTCCCAACTTTAAAACACAGTCAGAAAATCCGCCAGTTGAGACTCCTATATCTAGAAAATGCTTCCCCTTAAAACTCATAGAATCTATGAAGCCTTCACTCTTAAGCTCCTGAAGGGCTTCATAAAGTTTGTTTCCGGCCCGCGATACAAAATTAATGGCTTCATTGTTTTCAATAATAATTTCCAAATCTCTGAATAATTCTTGGCTTGGCTTATCGATAGAAATTTTCTTACTGCCCTCCAAATAGTAAGCTTTTTTGGACTTAATTATTTCTTGGGCATGAGTTCTAGAATTGGCTAACTTTTTTTCGTAAAGTAATACATCGGCTCGACATTTGCTCATTTTTATAAACTTCTATTTTGATTCCATCTTAGCAAAAAAGAAAGCTCATCTGTCGGTTTGAGTTCTGCCCCCAACAAATAAAAGAGATGAATTGCCTCTTGAAGGAGTTTATCCGTTTCGTTTTCAATGAATACATTTGATTTTTCGATTCCCCCCAGAAAAGGAACAATATTTTTTATATCTTGATCTTTATCTTGGTAATCTAAAATATCATCTTTGACTTGAAAAAGAAAACCCACTTCTTGTCCTAAAACTTTCAATTTATTTACATTATCTGGGGATAATCCTTTTATGATTCCAGGACCACTAAAGCAACCTGAAATCAATGCCCCCGTTTTCATTTGGTGCATTGTTTTTATTTTTTCTATGGTGGCTACCTCTAACGTCATATCTAGAAACTGCCCACCTATCATTCCTCTGAGTCCTGAAATGAAAGCAAGTTCGTCAATAAGTTTTGATAAATTTCTAGATTCATTGGTATAAAAATGCGCTAATACACCAAAGGCTTCCGTCAACAAGGCATCTCCGGCCAAAAGGGCAATGCTTTCACCGTAGAGCTTATGATTGGTTGCTTTTCCTCGACGAAAATCATCATCATCCATACAAGGCAAATCATCATGAATTAATGAATAAGTATGTATCATTTCTAAAGAAAGACACCATGGCAAAATTTGCTTTGTCTCTACTTTTAATAAGTCAGCAATAACAAAAGTCAATGCAGGCCTAAATCTTTTACCACCGCCCAAAAATGAATATTGAATAGACTCAATGAGTTTTTTGTTTTCAATTTTGTTTGGATAAAGAGAATCGATCGCACCCTTAGAAAATTTGTCAAATTCTATTATTTTGTTTTTGGTTTGCTCACTAAACAAAGATCCACCCAGCTTAATTATGAATATTACTCTTCATTAAAGAATTCTGTAATTGGTTCACCTTTGTCATCGAAGCTAATAAGTTTTTTTATTTTCAATTCAGCCTCACTGAGTTTCTGATGGCACTCTCTTGAAAGCTTAACTCCTTCTTCAAATAGCTTTAAAGAGTCTTCAAGAGTCGCATCACCTTTTTCCATCTTTTGAACTATGGTTTCTAATCTGGTCAGTTTTTTTTCAAATTCCATTTTCATCCTTTTTAACTGTTTTAATTCTTTAAAATTACTAACTATGCCATACGTCAAATCTAAATTGTTAAATTTTACTACTAAATTTTAAATCTTTAACTGTAAGCTCTACTTGATTATCAGAAAAGCGCAATTCAATTCGATCGTTTTCTTCCAACTGAGTGCTTTCCTTGATTATTTTATGGCTCTTAGTGACAATAACAAATCCTCTTTCTACAACCTTTAAGGGACTAAATGAGTCCATTAACGACATTTTATTTTGTATGTCTTTTTTAATTCTTTCGATCTTGTTCTGCATTTGATAGAGTAGAGATTTTTGTATATAATTAAGCTCTTCTTTTGCACTATCAATTTTATTTTTAGGATTTTTTAACTTTTGAAAAAGAAGTTCATTTTTATGCCTAAAGGACAAGATCTTCAACTCAATTGTTGCTTGCAACCGATTAAAAAAATCATCATTTTTAAGAATCAAGTCTTGAAGCTTTTGTTTTGGATCTATCAGCCGTAGTTTTAAATTTTCAAGTTTCTGATCCCATTTTTTTACTTGTCTTTCTAGTACCATCCTCATCACACGGTTTAAATTAATCAAACGATCCGTCAAGTCTTTCGCGCTTTTAGCCACTAGCTCTGCCGCGGCAGAAGGCGTAGGCGCCCTTAAATCTGCAACAAAGTCTGCAATGGTAAAGTCTATTTCGTGTCCAACTGCTGAAATCACTGGAATTGGGGAAGAGGCAATAGCCCTAGCTAAATTTTCATTATTAAAAGCCCACAAGTCTTCAATAGAGCCTCCCCCTCGACCCAAAATAATGACATCCACTTCTTTGAGCTGCCACGCCTTTTTGAGAGCTAAAATAATTTGCTCTGAGGCCCCCTCGCCTTGAACCAGGGTAGGAATCAAAATAACTTCAAGGTAAGGCGCTCTCCGTGAGATAATTTGCCGCATGTCCTGCACTGCCGCCCCCGTTGGAGAAGTGACTAAAACAATTTTTTGAGGAAGGGGCGGTATTTTTCTTTTTCGAGCTGACTCAAACAATCCTTCTGCTTTGAGTTTAGTTTTTAATTCTTCGAAGGCTCTTTGCAAAGCCCCGGCTCCGACAGGCTCCATGGTCTCACACAAGATTTGATAACTTCCCCTGGGCTCATAAACGCTAATTCTTCCTTTAACAATCACCTCTAAACCATCGCAGACTTTAAATTTGAGTTTAGAATTAAAACCTCGAAACATCACTGCAGAGATTTGTGATTTATTGTCTTTCAAAGAAAAATAAAAATGACCCGAAGTATGCGCTTTAAAATTGGATACTTCACCTTTGATCCAAATTGAGGAAATTTGTCCTTCTAACAATTGTTTAATTTGCAGATTTAATTGCTCAACGGTATAGACTTCGACTTCGTTTTTAAGAGTATCGATATCATCTTTTAAACTTATTTTTGTTGTCACCGAATGAAGCAAAGGAGCCGAAGGTATTTCTGTCATTTGAGCACGTTAATATCGCCCGGTTTCTATGTCAATGGGTCAGTACAGTAGGCTCTCAATTTTAAAATTGGCAGTGACTAGTGAGCCTCAAAAGATTTCAAAATCCTAGTCATCTACCTCCGGCGTACACTTTAAAACAAGAAAAAGTTTTAAAATCTATACGAGTTTTTACTTTTTCGCGCGTAGATAAGGCCATTTTTAGTTTTTTTAGATCTTTTTTTTGAATAATACAACGAGCTGGGGAAGAAGCGCACAATTTGATACTATCTTGAATCATTGCGAAAAGATTGGGAGAAATTCGAACAATCCAGCGATTAAGTAACTCTGGAGGTAAAGATAATAATTTGTTACTTGTTCGATGTCCCCACAGGTAATCGATCTGACTGGTACTTGCGCTTGCAAAAAAAAGATTGAAAATTTTATTTGTCGTACTTTTATTTAATAAATGCCCATAAGAGTATTCGTCAATTAAGTGCCTATGCTTGAGTAAAAGAATTTCTAAAAGTGGACCGCCATTTTGTGTAATATAAAGATTAGTATTAATAAGTTCGTTGGATAGTATACATTAAGCAGCATACTTTAAACTTTTCTTTTGATAAAAAGACTTAATTTTTCGTTTATTTTTCTGGAGAGATTTCATTGATTTGGTTACTTGTTTTCTAAAATC
>WBZM01000843.1_pt1 | contig 35839 bp, 35 predicted proteins | sample 5204271 | NCBI WGS metagenome assembly WBZM01 (sample SAMN12344346, study PRJNA552823) | activated sludge metagenome | biome: Activated sludge suspended growth; feature: Nitrification reactor; material: Wastewater; isolation source: activated sludge from nitrification reactor of wastewater... | reverse complement strand
GCGGTGAGGCGGGCGCGTAGCCGGCCGAAGGCCGCCGGGTTGGCGCCGCGGTAGGCGGCGATGACGCCGTGGAGGACCTCGTGCAGGAGGCCCATGGCGTTGACGTGGGAGGCCTGGACCTGGGGCACGCCCTCGGGCCGCTTCGCGTTCACCAGCATGGCGAAGCGCTGGCTCTGCTCCAGCGTGGGGAAGGTCACCTCGCCGCGGGCCGTGAAGAAGGTGTCGTCGGCGCCGAGGGCCCGCCTCGCCTCGCCCTGCACGTGGAAGTCGCGGCGGGAGGCGTCCGCGGGGATGGGGCCGAGGCGGGTCAGCAGGAGTCGGACGGAGGTGGCCATCGCCCCGGCAACTTACGCCTTCCGCCGGTCCGGCGGAACGATCCGTCCGCGCTGCGCTTCCGCTGTGGCGCGGGTACGCCCCGGCGAGGGCCGATCGCCCCGATCGAGGCCGCCCTCCCCTCCGCCTTCCGGGTGGACCGGCGGCGCGCTCAGGGCGCGGCGGTCTTGCTCGCGCCGTCCCAGATCTCCAGCCTGAGGATGGTCGCGTCCCGCAGGAGCCCCGTGTAGTGGATGCGGACGTAGAGGTCCGGCTTCATCGGGCCGCCCCGGGCGGTGGTGTGGTGGAACGCGCTGGTGACCGCGTCGTCAGAGTAGGCAAAGTGCACGTCGCCCACCCGGAAGCGTTCGCTGCCGTGGCCCCCGCTCGGCATGGGGTGGAAGTCCTCGACCTTCCCCACCACGATCGACGTCCGGCCGATGCGAACGGCCTGGACCGCGCTGGCGTGGGACCAGAGGGTCTGGATGGCCGCCGTCGTCGTCCAGAGCAGCGAGAAGCCGAGCATGGCGCCGGCGAAGAGCGCCCTGGCCTGCGGCGAGGTGCGGTAGGGCCACCTCGTGTTCCAGCCCACCCACGGCGCGTGCCTGCTCCGCCACAGCAAGGCGCCGAGGGCGACGAAGATCAGCCCGAAGGCCGGGAACCAGAGCGGCGGCCAGGTGGTGGTGACGTCGTAGACGAGGCGGTAGTCCATCGCGGGCGCTCCGGCCGGGCGGGGCTTCGACCGGGAGTGTAGCACCCGGCCCGCCCGCGCGGCCTCGCCCCCGCGCTATCCCAGGTGCTTCCGGAAGAACCCCAGGCACCGCTCCCAGGCCAGCGCCGCCGCCTCGGGGCTGTGCACCTCGGCCCGCTCCGAGTTCATGAAGCCGTGCTTCCCCTGGTAGCGGTGGATCTCGAAGGACTTCCCGGCCGCGGCGAGCTTCTTCTCCAGGTCGTCCACCAGCGCCGGCGTGCACCAGTCGTCGACGCTGGCGAAGTGGCACTGCAGCGGGACCCGCACCTCGTCGGGCCGGGTGACGGCCTCGGGCGGCACGCCGTAGAAGCAGGCCGCGGCGCTGAGCTCGGGGATGCGAGCGGCGCCGACGAAGGCCACCGCGCCGCCCATGCAGAAGCCGGTCAGGCCGACCTTGCCGCCGCGGGCCGCGAGGAAGCGCACCGCGCCGCGCACCGCCCGGTCGGTGGAGGCCTTGAGGTCGAGGGCGGCCTTGGCCGCCGCCGCGCTGGCGCGGTCGTGGTAGGGCACCACCTTGCCGCCGTAGAGGTCGGGCGCCAGGGCGTGGAAGCCGGCGGCCGCCAGCCGGTCGCAGACCTGCTTGATCTGGCCCTGCAGCCCCCACCACTCCTGGATGACCACCACGCCGGGCGCGCCGGACGCGGCCGCCTCCGCCAGGTAGCCCTGCTCGCTGCCGCCGTCGGTGGTGGGGAAGGAGATCATGGTGCCCATGTGGCCTCCGAGGGCCATCTCTTGGCCCCGGCGCGGCGGCGGCGCCAGGCCAGGTTGGAGCGTGCCGGTCAGCCCGGCTTCCAGGTCCGGTACGGCCGCGCCACCAGGCTGGCGTTGGCGTAGCGCGGATCGGCCGAGACCTCCTCGCCGAGCCAGGCCGGCCGCTCGAAGGGCTCGTCCTCCGACGACAGCTCCAGCTCCGCCACCGTGAGGCCGGCGTTGTCGCCGAGGAAGACGTCGATCTCCCAGTCGTGGCCGCCGTGCCGCTCCACGTGGCGGACCTTCTCGATGAGCGGCCGCTCGCAGAGCGCGTCGAGCATGGCGGCCGCGTCGGCGAGCGGGATCTCGTACTCGAACTCGGCGCGGGTGAGGCCGGCGGTCGGCCCCTTCACCGTGAGGAAGCCGCGCGCGCCGGCGAGCCGCACCCGCACCACCCGGGCCTTCTCGGAGGAGAGGTAGCCCTGGCGGAAGGGCGTGCCCTCCCCCCGCGGCGTCCAGGCGCCGGGCTTCACCAGGAACTTGCGCTCGATCTCGGTGGGCATGGGGGCGCGCTTACCACGCCGCCCGGCGCCCGGTCCCGTCCCAGGGATGTGTCCGCCAACCTGGCGGGATCACTCGATTGACGCAGGCATGACGCGGTCATGACGCACCGACCGCGCGTCATCAACGTCCCTGGGACGGGTGCCGGGTGATGGGCGCTGGCCCGCCCGTGCCCCCTGTCCACCCGGGCCCGCCGCTACACCCCGGGCATGACGACGCCGAACCCCCGCCACCTCGCCCTCGCCGCCGCCGTCGCCGCCATCGCCTCGCTGGCCACAGGCTGCGCCTCCTCGCCGAAGCTCCCCGCCGTCTCCCACGTGGACGTCCCGCGCTTCATGGGCGACTGGTACGTCCTCGCCGCCATCCCGGCCGCGCAGGAGGCACGCGCCCACAACGCCGTCGAGACCTACCGGCTCCGACCCGGCACCGCCGACGTCGTCGAGACCACCTACCGCTTCCGCGACGGCGCCTTCGACGGCCCGCTCGTCACGCTCACGCCGGTGGGCCACGTGCAGCCGGGCGGCGGCGGCGAGTGGGGCATGAAGTTCTGGTGGTGGCAGGGGCCCTTCCGGCTGGAGTACCTGGTGGCCCACCTCGACGAGGGCTACACCGAGACCATCATCGGCCGCAGCGCCCGCGACTACGCCTGGATCATGGCGCGCACGCCGGAGGTCTCCGAGGCCGACTACCAGCGGCTGGTCGGGCTGGTGCAGGGGATGGGCTACGACACGTCGAAGCTGCGCCGCGTGCCGCACCGCTGGGGCGAGGGGCCCGATCGGTCGCCGGGCGAGCGGCGGCCGACGGGCGGGTGAGGCCGGAGCCGGGCGCGACCTTCAGCGTCCTCCGCCCGGCCGCCAGGCGATGGTGAGCCCCACCCACGGCGCAGCGGGATCGACCAGGCCGGCCAGGTCGCCCATGGCGCTGGCCTGCACGAACGCCTTGCGGAGGGCGAGGCCCGCCAGCCAGGTGTCGTTGATGGCGAGGCGCACGCCCGCCGCCAGCTGCGGCCCGCTGGCCTCGCCGGAGCCCTCCCCGTCCACCAGCCCGTCGACCTGGCCGCAGACGATGGTCCCCGGGATGCACACCTGCCCGGAGCTGGTGGAGGTGTACTCGCTGGAGAAGTAGGCCACGCCCACGGCCACCCAGGGCTCGAAGCGCCCGAGGCGCCGCGCCACCCCGACCTCGCCGAAGGCGCGCCCGAGCTGCAGGTCTCCGCCGGAGCCGGGGGCGCTCCCGTTCTCGGCGAGGCCGCCCGCGGCGAGCTCGAGCCGCCAGCCCTCGCCGAGCTCCAGGCCGAGCGCGGCGCGGAGGCCGCCGCCGCCGCCGGTGCCACCGGCCCCGAGGAGGAGCTCGAGGGAGAAGGGGCCGTCGGCGCGGGGATCCGGGGAGGCCAGGGGCGCCGGGACCGCGAACGGCGCCGCGGCCGGGCCGGCCGGCGTGGACGGGACGGTGGCCGCTCCCCAGGTGGCGTCGGGCGCCTCCTGGGCCATGGCGGGTGCGGCGACCATGAGGGTGGCGAGGCAGGCGGCAAGGGCGGTGGCGCGGGGCATCTGATCCTCCGGGGCTCGGCGAGGAGATGCCCGGAGGGACCTGCCGTGTGACCGCGGGCCGCGCCGCTAGGGGGCCACCCCGTTCCGGAGCAGGTTCCCCCGCCCCGTCCCCCACCGGATGCCGGTCGCCACCGACCCGGGGATCCGATAGGCCACCACGCCCGAGTGGCTGGTGCCGAGCAGCACCTCCACCTCCGGCCCGGCGTCGAGGTTGGCGAGGGTCGGCGCGCCCAGGGCGCCGTTGGTCCCGCCGGCGGCCGGGAAGGAGGCCGGCAGCGTCACCTGGCGGAGCAGCCGCCCCTGCCAGTCGAGGATGGCGAGCGCGCCGCGCTGGCCGCTGGCCGTCTCGGTCCAGGTGCCCACCACCACCTCGGCCTTTCCGTCGCCGTCGAGGTCGGCCACCGCCGGCTCGGTGGCGAAGCGGATGCCGCTGCCGGGCACGGCCCAGGGCCAGCTGCCGTGCTCGGTCTTGTCGAGCCAGTAGGCGTGGAGCCTCCCGTCGTAGGAGGCGTAGAGGATCTCCTTCTTCCCGTCGCCGTCGAGGTCGGCAAGGACGGGGTTGGACTGCACCGACTCGATGACGGCGTAGTCCTCGGAGCGCGGGCCCGCGCCGGCGCCGGGCACGGGCAGCACGGTCCAGTCCCAGGCGCCGGCCGCCCAGCGGCTCCGGTCGGCCTTGAGGACGATGGGGAGGCGGGCCACGCTGAAGTACGTCCCGGCGCAGTCGTAGAGGTTGCCGACCAGCACCACCTCCTTCACGCCGTCGCCGTCGAGATCGGCCACCGAGGCGGGGCCGTCGGCGAAGTTGAAGCGCCGCTCGGTCTCGCATTGCGTGTAGCCGCGGAGGTCGGCCGCGTCGGCCTGGTTGAGCCCGATCTCGTTCCAGACCTTGTCGAGCCCGTAGCGCGGGTGGGCCGGGAGCTGGCTCCCGTCGCCCGCGAAGGCCATGACGTAGTGCACGTCGCTCGGCGCCACGACCTGCGCCTTGCCGGTGCCGAGGAGGTCGGCCACCGCCAGGTTCTGGCCGTAGAGCCCCCAGCCGTAGCCGGGGTCGGTGTCGTGGCGCGCCGGCCAGCCGGCGAGCGCGGCGCCGCTCGCGTCGAGCACCGAGACCTGGCCGGTGCTCCCGGCCCCGGCGCGGCCCACCACCAGCTCCGGCCGGGCGTCGCCGGCCACGTCCCCGGCGGCGAGCGAGCGGACCTCGTCCGCCCCGAAGGGCGAGGTCGCGTTGAGCAGGGCGCCGGCGGCGTCGAGCCAGGCCACCTCGTCGTTGCGGGTGGCCGCCACCTCCAGCTTCGCATCGCCCGCCAGGTCGGCGATCACCGGCGAGCCGAAGGAGCGCCTGGCGCCGGCGCTGCGCCACCGGAGCGTCCCGTCGGGGCGCAGCGCCACCGTGTCGTAGGAGGCCCAGACGATCTCCTTCACGCCGTCGCCGTCGAGATCGGCCACGCCCGGCGAGGCGTACCAGCCGGTCTGGCAGAAGCTGGCGAGGCAGCCGCCCCGGTCCCAGAGCAGCTCCGGGGTACCGAGGGTGGTCGCCGGCGGCGCCGACCCGCCGCCGCCACCGCAGGCCGCGAGGGCTGCCGCGAGGGCGAGGAGGAGGGGGGCGGCGCGGCGCTGGACGGGCATGGCTGCTCCGATTCGGTTGGGGTGCGGTCCAGCCACATCCTACCTGACGCGCCGCGGCGATCCCGCATGGGCCGGGAGGCCGCGCCACCCCATGTCAGGCCTGTGCGCACGCCGCGTATGACCTCACCGTGGGTCCGTGGTGCGCCCGCCGCTGGCTGCGGTGCGCTCGCTCGCCGTGGCCCCGCTGCGGCTCACCCTGAGGGAGGACGACATGCAGGTCGCCTGGTCGCACCGCATCACGGTCGCAGCGCTGCTCCTGTTCACCGCCGCCACCGCCTCGGCCCAGGCGACGGCGCGCCACCGCCCGGTGCTCTACGGCACCACCGGGGCGTGCAACAACGCCACGCCGTCCGGCCCGTGCACCACCACCAGCACGTTGGTGCAGATCGATCCCGCCACCGGGGCGCTCCTCAGGACCATCGGCCCGGTCGGCTACACCGTCAACGGCCTGGCCTGGGACCGCACCGCCCGGCCGCCGCGCCTCTACGCCACCACCGCGGTGGGCGACCTGCTCTTCCACGGCCTCATCACCATCGACCCGGCCACCGGGGCCGGCGCGCCAGTCGATCCCGCCGTCGCCAACTTCGGGCTGGCCGGCGAGGGCTCGCCCATCCACTCCATCGCCATCGACCCCATCTTCGGGACCATGCAGGCCTGGTACGAGGAGTTCGGGCCGGACGCCACCGACACCTTCGTCTGGATCAACAAGCGCACCGGCGTGGCGACGGAGTTCCCGAACTCCGGCATCGACACCAAGCAGAACGGCCTGGCCTGGCAGGCGCTGCCGACCCGGATCGGCCGCCTCACCGTCACCGTGCCCCACCTCTGGAACATCGACATCCCGCGGGTGCAGGAGGACGGCTCGGTGCTCCAGCTGGCCTACGAGATCAACCCGCTCCCCTTCGACACGCTCTTCGGCCAGCCGGTCCAGCGGGTCCTCGGGGCCCACGCCCTCACGCCCCCCACCATCGCCGCGCTGGGGGACTTCAACCCGGCCGACGACCTCTACTACGGCCTCTCCCTCAACCCCTTCAACGCGGCGGCGCCCAACACCCTGGTGAAGGTCGATCCGCAGGCCGGCACGGTGACGGTGGTCGGCACCACCCTGAAGGACCTCCACGTCATCGCCTTCGTGAAGCCGTAGGCCGAACGGCGGCGGCCCCTACCGCACGCCGGGCGCGCGGCGCGACCCCGCCGGAGGGCGAAGCCCCCGTCGACGCACGCAGGGCGCAGCCATGACGCGGGGCGTTGCGTCACAAGGTCGCCGGAGCGGGTTCGGAGGTGGGACAGGCTCGATGGTCCGGCGGGTCACGCCTCGCCGCCTCGCCGACCTCTCTCTCCTGACAGGGAGCCCCCATGCGCCACCTGCACCGTTGGCTCGCCATCGGCGCGCTGCTCGCCGCCGCAGCGCCCGGCACCGCCGCCGCCCAGTCCTACCCGCTGCGGCTCCAGGACGGCGCCACCTGGCACGCGACCTTCGAGCGCGCCAGCTCGCCCGAGCAGGTCACCGTCCGCTTCACCCGCCGGCTCACCTGGTCGTCGGCGGGCGCCGGCGGACGCCTGCTGGTGGAGCCGGTCTCGGCGGACGTCCTCGCGCCGCCCGGAGAGGATGCGGCGCAGCTGGTGCCCGACTTCGCCTACGCCCTCGAGGTGGACGCGGGGCTTCGGCCGGTGGCCCTGATCGACAAGGCGGAGGTGATCGCGGCCACCCGGCGCTGGCTCCTCCGGCAGCCGCGGATGGCCCAGGCCCTGCCCACGCTCGAGGCCCGGGCCCCCAACCTGGTGGAGCTGACGGCCTGGGCCCTCGCCGCGCAGGAGCTGATCCTCCTCGGCCAATCCCAGGGCCTCTCCTTCGGACCCGAGGGGAGCCTGCGGCGGCAGGGGGAGATCCAGAACCCCCTCGGCGGCAGCCCCATGTCCGGCACCGACACCTTCACGCTCGAGCCCTTCGACCCGCGGACCGGGAAGGCGGTGGTCTCCTTCCGCCGCGATCCAGACCAGGCCTCCTTCCGCGCCAGCATCACCTCGATGATCCGCGCCATGGCCCAGCGCGACGGGCGGGCGATCCCGCCGGGCGTGCTGGACCAGCTCCTCGCCACCGCCGTGCTGGACCTGTCCTTCACCTGCCGGCACGAGCTGGACCCGGTGTCGGGCCTGGCGCTCCGGGCGGGCTGCGTCCGGTCCTTCCGGGCGGAGATAGGCGGCACGGCCCGGCAGAAGGAGGAGCGCTGGACCCTGACCCAGGAGCGGCCCGGACCGGCGCGCTGAATCGCCCGCGCCCGGGCCACCCGATGGCCCCCTCTACCGGACGGGCCGCGACCGCCCCAGCGGCCGGGTGGCCGCCGGCAGGCCTCCCTGCTCCCCGAGCGCCCGCGACGACGTCTGGATCATCGCGCGGGCGCCGCTACCTCGCCACCAGCCTCACGTCATCCACGTAGAGCGCGCCCTGGTCCGCGCCCGACCAGTCCTGCAGGTAGAGGGCGTCGAAGGTGCCGGACGCGAGGCCGAGCTGCGAGAGCGGCACGCTGACGCGCTGCCAGGCCCCCGGTTCGACGGGCCCGCCGAGCGCCGCCGAGAGCAGCACCTCGCCGAGGAGCGTGCCGCCCCGCAGGAGGCGCAGCTTCACCACCTGGCCGCCGGTGGTGCCGCCGTGCACCCACAGCTCGATGGACCCATAGGGCGCCACGTCCACGCCCGCGTGGTGGAAGTAGAGCCCGGCCCAGCGGTCCGGCTCGAAGGAGATGGCCGCGCTGCCCGAGTGGACCACCGCGGCCTGCGCCAGGTTGCGCGTCGCCCAGCTCCAGTCGGCGAAGCCGTTTCGGAGCGCGTCGTCGTAGATGAGGAGGTCGGCGGGGGACGGCGGGGGCGGAGGCGGTGGTGGAGGGGGCGGCGGGGGTGGGGGCGGCGCGCCGGCCGGCAGGAGCCGGATGTCGTCCGCGTACATGGTGGCCTGGGCCGACCGGGCCGTGCCCTGCAGGTAGAGGCCGTCGAAGGTGCCGCTCGCGAGGCCGAGGCTGGCGAGCGTGACGTGGACGCGCTGCCAGGTGCCCGCAGCGATGGGGCCGCCGAGCGCCGTGGAGAGCGGCACCTCGGCGACCACCGTGCCGGACCGCCCGAGCTTGAGCGTCACGCTCTGGCCGCCGGTGGTGCCGCCGTGCACCCAGAGCTCGATCCCCTCGTGGCGGGCGGCGTCGATGGCGCCGTCGTGGAAGTAGAGGGCGGCCTTCCGGCTCGGCGCGAAGGAGATGGCCGCGCTGCCGCCGTGCACCACCGCGGTCTGGGCGAGGTTCCGCGTGCCCCAGCTCCAGTCCTGGAAGCCGCTCCGGAGGGCGTCGTCGTAGATCACCATCCCCTCGGTGGACGGCGGCGGCTCGACGGCCCGCAGGCCCATGGCCTCGCCCATGGTCACCACCTTCACGCCGGTGGCCTTCAGGTGGTCGAGGATGGCGCGGAAGTTGGCCACGTTGATCTCGGTGTCGCGGGTGGGCGTCCCGCTCGCGAACTCGTGGAAGAGCAGGATGAGCCAGGTGCGGTCGGCGATGGCCTGGTCGATCCACCCCTGGACCGTCGCCACGCTCACGGTGCGGTCGCAGTCGAAGGCGCCGAGGACGTAGGGGTCGCCGTCTCGCCAGTTCTGGATGCGCCAGACCGTCCGGTGGCCCTCGTAGAAGAGCGCCGCCGCGTCGGCCACCCCCTGGTCCCAGTCGCCGTAGGGCGAGGCCAGCAGGGTCACGTCGGGCAGGCCGAGGTTGGCGACCAGCCAGTCCTGCGAGGCCGACAGCTCCTCGAGCAGCTTGGCGTCGGCGAGCCGCGTCAGGTACGGGTGCGTGACGGTGTGGCTGCCGATCTCGTGCCCCTCGGCGATGAGCTGCTTCACCTGCGCCACCGACATGAAGCCGGACTGGCCGGCCGCCAGCGGGCCGGTGATGAGGAAGAAGGTGGCCGGCATCCCGTACTCGGCGAGGATGGGTCGGCCGACGTCGAACTGGGTCGAGTAGCCGTCGTCGAGGCTGATGCTGACGAGCCCCTCGGCGAACGGCTCGGCCGCCCGGGCCGGCCCGAGCGACGCGAGCACGGCGCCGGCGCAGAGCAGCGCGCGGATCCTGGTCATGTGGTCCCCCCCCCGGCGCGGGAGCCCGTGACGCGGCTGGCCCGCAGCCAACGCATCCCCAGTCTGCGCCGGGCGCGGGGCGGGCGGCGCGCGCGGGGGGCGCGGTCATCGGGGGTCACCCCGCCGCGGGCGGGCGCCGCCGCGCAGCCTCCCGGGGAGGCCCGCCGACGCGGTGCCCCCGAGGCGGGAGCGTCACCAGGGCTGGGCCAGCTGCGCCTTCAGCTTCGAGCCCCACGAGGTGGGCGTGAGCGTCATGCCGGCGCCGCAGCCGCCGTTCGAGTTGTCCACCAGCAGGTTGGGCGGGCAGCGCATGTGGAAGGTCCAGGCCAGGTAGGGCACCCCGGCCGCCTCGGCCCGCTGCATCATCGTGACGGCGTCGGCCTCGGGCATGTTCTGCGGCCCGAACTCGCCGATGACGACCGGAAGGCTCCGGGCCGGCGTCTCGAAGAGCGCGGCGAAGGCGCTCGGCGGGTTGTAGACGTGCGTCTCGTAGGCGACGTTGTCGCCGCCGCCGGCGGTGATGGGGTGCGCGACGTAGTAGTCGAGGACGCGCGCCCAGTCCCGCGTGCCCTGCACCGTGATGACGTGATGGGGCGTGCCGGCCGCGTCCTCCACGGCGCGGATGGCCTGCACGGCGGCGTTCATGGCGGTCCAGACCTGGGCGTCCTGCGCCCCGTCGAAGTTGGACTGCGGCTCGTTGACGAGGCCGAAGAGCACGCGCGGCTCGTCCTTGAAGACCTCGGCGAGCGTGGCCCACTCGGCGTTGGTCGCGGCGGTGGGCCACCCGAGCGAGGTGAAGGTGGGGCTGATCCACTGCGCCAGGAGCACGTAGACGCCCGGCTTCGAGGCGGCGTGGGCCACGATCTCCTGGATGTCGGCGAGGTAGCCAGGGTCGTCGAGCAGGCCGGCCCAGTGGACCCGGCCGCCGGCCGAGGCGTAGGACTCGAGGTCGAGCCGGATGAAGTTGGCCTTCCAGACGTCCACCAGCTCGTCGATGCGCCGCTTCACCTCGCCGGGGTTGGGCGCCTGCCAGGTGCAGGCGTTGCAGCTCCGCGTGTCGTGCAAGTTGGCGCCGCGGCCGTGGAAGGGGGTGCCGTCGGGCAGCCGGATGCGCGCGCCGGAGACCGAGAGCCACCCGCCCGGCGGTGGCGGGGGCGCGCCCACCGTGACCGTGGCCGCGCCGCTCGCCGCCGGATCGGCCACCGAGGTGGCCACCACGTGGAAGGTCCCGGCGCCGGCCGGCGCGGTGTAGACGCCGCCGGCGACGGTGCCTCCCGCCGCCCCCTCGCGCACCGACCAGGTGACGCGGGTGTCGGCCGCGCCGCTCACGAGCGCCGTGAAGCCCTGCGCGACGCCCGGCGCCAGCTGCGCCTCGGCGGGGACCAGGCCGACGGCGACGCCCTGCGACGCCGGGTCGGTGTCGGGGCCGCCGCACGCGGCGAGGGCGAGGAGGAAGACCGCGGCGAGCGCGGCGCGGTGCTGGCGCATCGGGTGCTCCGCGGAGCGGATCGGCAGCGGCGCCCTCCCAGGCCCGTCCGACCGGCTCGGCGGCGGCACCCTCGCACGGTTGGCGCGGCGCGAGGAATTGGCCGACCGGGTCAGGCGCGCGTGGCGGACATGGACCCACACCCCGTCCGTGCTACCCTCCCCCGCTCCATGGCGACGCGGAAGGGGAGCAGGAAGCGGAGCGGCGCCACGCCGCGCGGGCCGGACCTCGACCGCGTGAAGCCGGCGGCGCGCGCGGCCTCGAAGGCCCGGAAGCCGCGGAAGCTCGGCGTGGCCATCCTCTCGCGCAACGCCAAGCTCTACTCGACGCGCCGCCTGGTGGAGGCGGCCCGGGGGCTGGGCCACGCCCCCCGCGTCCTCGACACGCTCCGCTGCGACATGGTCCTCGGCCGCGACCGGCCGCGCATCTTCTACAAGGGCGAGGACCTGGAGCCGCGCGACCTCCACGTGGCCATCCCGCGCATCGGCGCCTCCATCACCGGGTACGGCCTGGCGGTGGTGAACCAGCTCGACATGATGGGCGTGCCGGTGCTGGCCAGCGCCACGCCGCTGGCCCGCTCCCGCGACAAGCTCCGGGCGCTGCAGCTCCTCTCGCGCTTCGGCATCGACATCCCGCGCACCGTGATGTGCCGCTTCCGCGACGAGGTGCCGGCGGCGGTGCGGATGATCGGCGGGCTCCCCTGCATCATCAAGCTCATCCAGGGGACGCAGGGCGTGGGCGTGATGATCGCCTCCTCCATGGACGAGGTGGAGGGGATGCTCGACACCCTCTGGACCCTCGGCAAGGAGATCATCCTGCAGGAGCTGGTGGCCGAGTCGCGGGGCAAGGACGTGCGCGCGCTGGTCATCGGCGACCGGGTGGTGGCCGCCATGCGCCGCACCGCCCGCGCCGGCGAGTTCCGCAGCAACATCCACCGCGGCGGCGAGGCCACGGCCCTCGACCTGCCGCGGGAGTACGCCGAGGTGGCGGTGAAGGCGACCCGCGTCCTCGGCCTCGAGGTGGCCGGCGTGGACATGCTGGAGGCCCGCACCGGCCCCAAGATCATGGAGGTCAACTCGTCGCCCGGCTTCGAGGGGCTGGAGAAGGCCACCGGCCTCGACATCGCCTCGCTCTACGTGGCCCACGCGGTGGAGTTCGGCCACCGGCGGGTGGCCGGGACCGGCGGCGGGCACCTGGCCTAGCGGTCGCGCCCGCGTCGCCGCCGGACGCAGTGCGTCGAGGCCGCGGCCGGGACTTCGCTCCGCGTGATCGCGATCACCCCGCCGTGCGCACCGGGCACGGCCGTGCCCGCGACGGCCGGCCGGATCGGGCCGCGGCGGGCAGCCGCACCGCGAGATCACGGGGGATTCCTGCCCTCCGGGCCGGCGCCGGCCCTGGCACGAAGGGTGCTCTTTCAAGGTTCCGGATGCTTGCGCTCGCGCCCTGAATGGTCGAGCCTTCCACCACGTCTTTCGACCGGGGGCTGCTCCGCCCGCGCCGCCCGGAGGAGAACACGCCATGAAGCGCCTCTTGCTGGTCCTCGCCCCGCTGGCGCTCGCCGGCTGCGTCGTCCGGGCCGGCCCCTACGTGCCGACGCCGGCGCCGGTGGTGGTGCAGGCCCCGCCGCCCCGCGCCGAGATCTACTACTACGGCCAGCACTTCATCCCCGAGGAGTACGGCGGCGGCTGGTGCTACGTGGACGGCCCGCACTCGCACGACTACTACCCGGATCGCAGCGACTGGTACGAGCAGGACGGCGGCTACTACTACTACCGGGGGCCGTTCGAGTTCGGCTACTACACCGGCCACCCGCTCCCGGGTGGCGGCTGGTGCTACATCGACGGCCCGCACTTCCACGACTACTACCCGCCGCGCGGCAGCGACTGGCACTGGCGCCGCGGCTACGGCTGGGTCTACCAGGGCCCCTACCGCCCGAGCCGCCCGCCGCCGCCCACCTACTGGCCGCGCCCGCTCCCGGCGCCGCCGCGCGTGCGCCCCGTGCCGCCGCGGCCGGGCTGGAACGAGGATCGCCCGCAGCGCCCGGAGCCGCCCCGCCCCGACCGGCCCAACCCGCCGCGCCCGGGCTGGAACGACGACCGGCCGCAGCGCCCCGGTGAGCCGGCCCGGCCCCACGAGCCCGGCCGTCCGGGCTGGGGTGGCCCCGTGGAGGGCAACCGCCCGCCCGTGACCCCGCCGAACGGCGGCCCGCAGCGCCCCGGCGAGCCCACGCGTCCGGGCTGGGGCGGCGCCGTCGATGGCAACCGCCCGCCCACCACCCCGCCCCCCGGCGGCGTGCAGCGACCCGGCGAGCCCGGCGGCCCGCCGCACGACGACATCCGTCCCGGCCGTCCGGGCGGCTTCGGCCCGCCCTCGCAGCCCGGCCAGGGCGGCACGCCCCCGGGCCAGGTGAACCGGCCCGGCGGACCGGACGCCGGCCGTCCCGACACCGGGCGCCCCGGCGCCTTCGGCCCGCCCTCGCAGGGCGGCCAGCCGTCGCAGCCCCAGCGCCCGCCGCAGGTGGAGCAGCCGGGCCGCGGCGGCACCCGCGCGCCGCCGCAGCTCGAGCTGCCGCGCAAGCCGCCGAAGGACGACAAGAAGCCCGAGGAGAAGAAGCCCAAGGCCCCCAACGTGAAGGCCGATGACGACACGCCGGGACGCAGGCCCGGCACCGATCGCTAGGATCGAATGAACCCACTCCTCACGGCGGCCCTCGTCCTCCTGGGCGGGGCCGCCTTCGGCGTCTCCCTCACCGTCCGGCTCGCCCCGCTCCGCGGGCTGCGCCCGGTGGACCGCACCTCCCAGGCCGGCGAGCGCTGGCGGGCCCTGCTGACCTTCGGCCTCGGGCAGAAGCGGCTGGTGGACCCCGAGGAGCGGGTGGCCGGCTGGCTCCACGTCCTCATCTTCGCCGCCTTCCTGGTCCTGGCGCTCCGCACCGTCACGCTCTTCGGCATGGGCTTCTCCGAGGGCTTCCACCTCCCGCTCCTCGGCGAGGACCAGCCGCTCGGCCGCGCCTACGCGCTGGTGAAGGACGTGGTGGTGGTCGGCGCGCTGGTCGGCGCCCTCGGCTTCCTCTGGCGGCGGGTGGTGACGAGGCCGGACCGGCTGACGCAGTCCACCGAGGGGACGGTGATCCTCGGCTTCATCGTCCTGCTCATGGTGACCGAGCTGGCCTTCGACCGGGCCGGCGACCTCGCCGCCCTCGGCCTGACGCCGGGCGGCGCCGAGCTGATCCGGCAGGGCGGCTTCTGGCTGCATCTGCTGCTGATCGTGGTCTTCCTGAACGTGCTGCCCCACGGCAAGCACTTCCACATCATCACCGGCCTGCCCAACGTCTACTTCCGGCGCCTGCCGCCCATGGCGCGCCTGGAGAAGCTGGACCTCGAGTCGGAGGGGGCGCGCTTCGGCGCCGCCACGGTGAAGGACCTGACGTGGAAGGAGGGCTGGGACGCCTACGCCTGCACCGAGTGCGGCCGCTGCCAGACCCACTGCCCCACCTACGTGACCGGCAAGCCCCTCTCGCACAAGGAGGTGAACCGCGCCCTGCGCCGCCACCTCGGCGAGGTCGGGCCGACCCTGGTGGCCCTCTCGAAGGCGACCAATCCCGCCGAGCGCGAGGCGCTGGCCGGCAAGCTCCCGCCCCTCGCCGACGTCATCCCGCCGGAGACGGCCTGGGCCTGCACCACCTGCGGCTGGTGCGAGACCGCCTGCCCGGTGCTCATCGAGAACGTGCCGCGCCTCATCGACCTGCGCCGCCAGGCGGTGCAGGTGGACTCGGTCTTCCCCGACGAGGCGGCCCGCATCTTCAAGGGCATCGAGACCCAGGGGAACCCCTGGGGCATCGGCTCCAACAAGCGCACCGAGTGGTGCGAGGACCTCGAGATCCCCCGGGCCGCCGACGGCGGCGAGTACGAGTACCTGTTCTTCGTCGGCTGCGCCGGCGCCTTCGACGACCGGCAGAAGAAGGTCTCGCGGGCCATCGTGCGCATCCTGCGCGAGGCCCAGGTCTCCTTCGCCATCCTGGGCGAGGAGGAGACCTGCACGGGCGACGCGGCCCGCCGCCTCGGCAACGAGTACCTCTTCCAGCTGCAGGCAGCGGCGCTGGTGGAGACGCTCAACGGCCACGGCGTGAAGAAGATCCTGGTGCAGTGCCCCCACTGCCTCAACACCATCCAGAACGAGCTGCCGGACTTCGGCGGGAAGTACGAGGTGGTGCACCACGCCGACCTGATCGCGCGCCTCGTCGCCGATGGAAGGCTCACCCCGGCGAAGGCCGAGGGGCTCGGACCGGTCACCTTCCACGACCCCTGCTACCTGGCCCGCTGGAACGGCGTGGTCGAGCCGCCCCGCGCGGCCCTCCAGGCGGTCGGCGTGGCGCCGGTGGAGATGCCCCGCAGCGGCCGCCAGGGCTTCTGCTGCGGCGCCGGCGGCGGGCGCATGTGGCTGGAGGAGACCCTCGGCACGCGCATCAACCGCAACCGGGTGGACGAGGCGGTGGCCACGCTCGGCGGCCAGGGCGTCATCGCCACCGGCTGCCCCTTCTGCCTCACCATGATGAAGGACGGCCTGGCCGACGCGGGGGCCGAGGAGAAGGTGAAGGCGATGGACGTGGCGGAGCTGGTGGCGCTGGGGCTCCCGAAGGAGGCGCCGAAGGCCTAGCCCCGCGGCGACCCGGGCGTGACAAAGGCGGCGGGGCCCCGGTCGGGTCCGCCGCCTTCACGCTTCTTCACCCCGGCGCAGCCGGGCCATCACGGGGCGTTCGTACCTCTCCCTCGTGGCGCTCTCGCCACTTCAGGAGAACCCCATGAGCCCCTTCGTCTCCGGCGCCCTCGGCGCCCTCGCCTTGATCGTCACGCTGCGCCTCGTCCGGCGCGCCTTCTTCTTCGGCCGCCTGCGCCGCTGGCGCCGCGGCGGCCGGCTGCCGCTCCGCCACCTCTCCCGCCGCCTCGGCCTCCGCCCCGACCAGGAGCAGCTCCTCTCCGAGGAGGTGGACGCCCTCTTCCGTGAGGGCGGCGCGCTGCGCGACGACTGGCGCGGCGCCCGCGGGGAGCTGGCCGCCCTCTTCTCCGCCGAGGCCCTCGACGCCGCGGCCCTCTCGGCGGCCCTCGACCAGCGCATGGCGAGGCTGGGTGAGGTGCGGGCCCGCGCCGAGGCGGCGCTGGCGCGGATCCACGCGGCCCTCGACCCGGCGCAGCGCGCCCGGCTCGCCGAGCTGATGGTGAGCGGCCCTGGCCACCGGCACGGCCGGTTCGGCGGCCACGGCTGCGACCGCCACGGCCACGCAAGCGCCTGAGCCGCCGGCGCGGCGCCTCGCCCCGGCCGGCGACCTCCCTCAGATGAAGTTGAGGTCGCCGCCCGGCGGCAGGTGCGGCGTGAAGATCGACAGGTAGCGCAGGTGCTGGGAGAGGGCCCGGGTGTCGTGCACGATGCCCCGCGGGCAGGCGTGCACGTCGCCGGCCTTCACCGGGTGCCAGACGCCGTTGACCAGGATCTCCCCCTCCCCGCCGGTGACGATGACGTACTCGTCGCAGACCGAGTGCCAGTGGGCGCCGATGGCCGTCCCCTTCACGGCGGTGCGGACCATGAGCTGGCTGCGGGGCCCCTCGAAGACCACCTCGCTGTCCACGCCGGAGCCCGGGAGGACCCGGGCCTCATAGTAGGCGCCGAGCCGGAGCAGCGTGGCCACGGCCGGGTTGGAGTCGATGAGTCCCTTGGGGATGATGGGCTCCGGCATGCGTCCTCCGCGCGGGGTCTTGGCGGCAGTATCCCGCCGGCCTCGCGGCCGCCTCGCCTGCCACCGTGGCGCGCGACGCCATGCCGCACGGTGGGTCGCGGCACGACGCGGTGCGGTGGCGCCTCGACCGGGCCCCCGGCCCACCCGGGATCGGCCGTGAGTGGCCTGGCGGCGCTAGGGTCCACCGTCTGCCGGCCCGACGCCGGCGCGGAGGCGACACCATGGCGGCCAAGAAGAAGGTGGCGAAGGCGGCGCGGAAGCCGGCGAAGAAGCCCGTGAAGAAAGCCGCGCGCAAGGCGGCCCCGAAGAAGGCCAGCCCCATCCCCAGGGGCTACACGGCCCTCACCCCGATGCTGACCTTCAAGGACACGCGGCCGGCGCTCGACTGGTACCAGCAGGCCTTCGGCGCCAAGGTCACCACCCGCATGGACATGCCCGACGGGCGCGTCATGCACGCCGAGATGAAGATCGGCGACGCCATCTTCATGCTGGGCGACGAGGCGCCGGAGCGCGGCTACCCGTCGCCGGAGCGGCTGGGCGGCACGGCCAGCGGGATGATGCACTACTGCAAGGACTGCGACGCCACCTTCGCCCGCGCCGTGGCGGCCGGGGCCAAGGTCCTCATGCCGCTCATGGACATGTTCTGGGGCGACCGCTTCGGCGAGCTGCAGGATCCCTTCGGCCACCGCTGGGCCGTCGCCACGCACACGCGGGATCTCACGCCGAAGCAGATGGGCGCCGCCGCCGAGGAGGCCATGAAGAAGATGGCCGCCGGCGAGCCGCCCACCGCCTGACGCGGCAGGCGGGAGGCGCAGCACCCTTCCGGTCACGGGTCCGGCCGCGGCCCCCGGGTGAGAATCCGGGGGCCATGGCCAACCTCGACGCCGTCCTGAAGCGCTCCAGGAAGCTCGCCCGCCGCTACCTCGTCGAGGACGGCTCCCGCTTCCGCCTGAAGGACGTCGACCCGAAGGACACCGGCGGCTTCAAGGCCTCCGACCGGCCCAAGGTGGAGGCGGCGCTGCGCGACGGCGTGGGGGCACTCTCCACGCTGCAGGACATGCTCTACGCCCAGGACAAGTGGGCGGTGCTCCTGGTCTTCCAGGCCATGGACGCGGCCGGCAAGGACGGCACCATCAAGCACGTCATGTCCGGCGTGAACCCGCAGGGCTGCCAGGTGGCCTCCTTCAAGGCCCCCTCCGCGGAGGAGCTGGACCACGACTTCCTCTGGCGCTGCCAGCGCCACCTGCCGGAGCGCGGGCGCATCGGCCTCTTCAACCGGAGCTACTACGAGGAGGTGCTGGTGGTGCGGGTCCACCCGGAGTTCCTGGGGAGGCAGCGCCTGCCGGCCGGGCTGGCCGACGAGAAGATCTGGTCCCGCCGCCACCGCGACATCCGCGGCTTCGAGCGCTACCTCACCGGCAACGGCGTGGCCATCCGCAAGTTCTTCCTCCACGTGTCGCGCGGCGAGCAGAAGCGCCGCTTCCTGGAGCGGATCGAGGAGCCGGAGAAGAACTGGAAGTTCTCGGCCGCCGACGTGGCCGAGCGGGCCCACTGGAAGGAGTACATGGCGGCCTACGAGGAGATGATCCGCGAGACCTCCACCGAGGCGGCCCCCTGGAGCGTGGTGCCGGCCGACAACAAGTGGTTCACGCGGATGGTGGTGGCGGCCACGGTGGTGGACTGCCTGGGCGGGCTCGGCCTCGCCTATCCCACGGTGGACGCGGCGCAGCAGGCGGCGCTGGCGGAGGCGCGGAAGGTGCTGCTGGCGGAGTAGCGCCGGCCGCCCGCTCAGGGCCCGCGCCGCGCCGCCTTCCCGGGCGCGGGGAAGGCCGCCGCCGCCGCGCCGAGCCGCCGCCGGATCTCGTCCTCCAGCAGGTCGAGGTCGTTCCCGCTCCGGGGGTCGGCGCCGATGCAGAGCAGGATCTGGTCCCAGGGCGAGGCGCCGCGCTCCAGCCGCTCGTAGTCGATGCGCCGCGGCACCGGCTCGCCGTCGCGCCCGGGCCGGAAGGCGCCGAAGAGCCCCTCCGACCCCGGCTCCAGCGCCTCCTTCATGGCGAGGAGCGCCCGCAGCGCCTTCCTGAACGGCGCGTGGTCCAGGTGGCGCCGCTCCACCCGCTGCCCCACCTCGGCCGCCACCGCGCCCAGCACGGCGCGCAGGAAGGGGACGTCGGTGACCACCAGGCCGTAGAGGTGCCAGTCCCCGCAGGCCGCCTCGCAGAGCTGCGCCTCCTCCTCGGAGAGCCAGGCGTGGCTCGGGCAGAGGAAGGCCTCGCAGGTCATCACGTCGTAGACGCCGGCGGCGCGCAGGTCCGGCCCGCCGGTGGCGAGCGGGTGGGCCAGGCAGCCGATGCGCGTGCCGGCCTCGTCGAGGAAGCCGAGGAGCGGGCAGACGCGCACCGAGGGGAAGACCGGCTCGCCGAGGCCGTCCGCCAGCCGGTCGCCGCAGGCCTTGAACGCCGGCTCGGCCTTCTCCTCCCGGGCGAGGGCCCGGGTGCGCCGCCAGAGCTCATCGGTGAGCGCGGCGCGCGAGTGGTCCACCCCGTTGTAGAGGCCGCAGCAGGCGCCGCAGCTGGCGTGGGCGCGCTGGCAGAGGCGGAGCATGGAGGCCCGAGCGTACCAGAGCCCGCCGCCCCGTGGCGGGGACCGCTAGTGCTCCATCCCCAGCGCCACCCGGCAGCCGTGGCAGAGCCCCGGCCCCTTGCGATCGACCTCCACCGGCTCGCGGGAGAGGAACATGGCGCAGCGGAAGTCGAGGCAGTGGCCCAGGCCGAGGAGGTGGCCGGCCTCGTGGACCGCCTCGACGGCGGCGCGGATGGCCAGGCGGTCGAGGTCCCGGGTGGCGAGGCGCGCCGTCGAGACCAGCGCCGCCCCGGCGTCGCGGTCGGCGTCGCCGATGACGTAGGTGGCGTCGGGGAGGAAGAGGTCCACGTCGGCGAGGCCGAGCACCGGCGCCGGCTCGCGCGCCGGCCGCAGCGAGGAGAGGCGGCGCAGGATCGAGGCGGCGTGGTACTGCCCCCGCGCCTCGTTGAAGGCGTACTTGGGCCGCTCCAGCGCCGGCCCCGCCGCGGCCTCCAGCAACAGGTTTTCCCGCAGGGCCGCCCGCACCGCCGAGACCAGCTTCCCGGTGATGGTCCCCAGCCCCACCAGCACGATCCGCGACGGCTTGTGCAGCGGCCGCACCTCGGCGCGCAGGTTGGCCGGCTTCCCCGGCGACCCCATGATCGGATCCGTCCCCAGGTCCGGGACCTCGGAGGAGCCGGCAACGAGCGGCCCGGCGTAGTCCGCCACCAATCGCGCCACCGCCCTGGCGTCCCGCGCTGGCGTCAGGCGTGCCGAGGGATCCGGAACGACGGGAGCAAGTGCAGGTGGGGCCCCAGCCGAAGGCGGGCGAACCGAGCGATCCGTCCCCCCGCGTGCACCTGTGGGAGGGGCCCCACGCGCAGCGTGGGGAGGGGCAACGCCCCTCCCCGTTGGGTGAACCGCCGAGCGCGTCAGCGCGACAGCGGTTCGGGACCCAACGTAGCGGGGCGGGGCGCAGCCCCGTGTGTTTGAGGCGGAAGGATTCGAACCTTCATAGGCGGATCCAAAGTCCGCAGTCCTGCCGTTGGACGACGCCTCAGTCTCGTGACGTCTCACGGGCCACCCGGGGGCTACTCCGAGCCTCGTCCTTGCGCTCCCCCGGCGCCACCATGAGCAGCGGGCCCCTCGCCCGCACCGAAAGTCCCTGTCGGCTACCAGCGTAGCAGGGCGCTGGCCCAGGTGAAACCCGCCCCGAAGGCGCACAGGCCCACCAGGTCTCCGCGCTGCACGCCGCGCGCCTCCACCGCCTCGGCCAGGCAGAGGGGGATGGAGGCGGCGGTGGTGTTGCCGTACTTCTGGATGTTGTTGAAGACCTGCTCGTCCTTCAGCTCCAGCGAGCGCTGCACCATCTCGGCGATGCGCAGGTTGGCCTGGTGCGGCACCAGCAGCTTCAGGTCCTGCACGCCGAGGCCGTTGGCGGCCAGCGCCTCGCGCACCACCTCCGGCATCTTGGAGATGGCGTGCTTGAAGACCTTCTGCCCCTCCATGTGCGGGTAGACCAGCCCCTCCTCGATCTGCTTCACCGAGACGCGGGGGTGGTAGATGGCGCCGGGCGCCTCGCCGGAGAGCTCCTTGGCGTAGCGGCCGTCGGCGTGGAGGTGCACCGAGAGGACGCCGCGGTCGGGGTCGTCGGTGGCCTCCAGGCAGGCGGCGCCGGCGCCGTCGCCGAAGATCACGGCGGTGTCGCGGCCGCGGGTGGTCACGTCGAGGGCGGTGGACTGCACCTCGGCGCCCACCAGCAGGATCTTCTTGTACACGCCGGAGCGGATCCAGGCGTTGGCCACCGAGAGGCCGTAGAGGAAGCCGGAGCAGGCGTTGCGGACGTCGATGGCCGGCACGCCCGGCAGGCCGAGGCGCGCCTGCAGGTAGCACCCGTCGCCGGGGAAGACGTGGTCGCCCTGGATGGAGGCGAAGACGATGGCCTCCACCTCCTTGGGCTCCCAGCCGGCCTTGGCGAGGGCGGCGCGGGCGGCCCGCTCGGCCAGGTCGGCGGTCCCCTCCCCCTCCACCACCCAGCGGCGCTCCTTGATGCCGGTGCGCTGCTGGATCCACTCGTCGGTGGTCTCCATGCGCTGCATCAGGTCCGCGTTGGTGACCACGCGATCCGGGACGGCGGTGCCGAGGGCGACGAGTGCGGCGCGAGGCATGGCGGCTCCCTTTCCAGCGGCGGGCGTCGGCCCGTCAGATGTCCAGGTTCTGCACGTCGAGGGCGTGCTTCTCGATGAACTCGCGGCGCGGCTCCACCGCGTCGCCCATCAGGATGCTGAAGACCTCGTTGGCCTCGATGGCGTCGTCCACCCGCACCTGCAGCATGGTGCGCTTGCCCGGGTCCATGGTGGTCTCCCAGAGCTGCTCGGGGTTCATCTCGCCCAGCCCCTTGTAGCGCTGGATCGACTGGCCCGCCGCCGCCGCCTTCTTGATCCCCTCCAGCGCGGCGAAGACGTCGCCCACCTCCTCGGAGCCCTCCGAGGAGTCGAGCAGGTACGGGCCGGTCCCGAGCTCGTTGAGCCCGCCCTGCAGCGCCTGCAGCTCGCCGTACTCCGGGCCGGAGAGGTAGTTGTGGTCCAGGCGGGTCTCGCGCGGCGCCCCGGACATGGTGGTCCGGAAGACCAGCGAGTAGCAGTCGTGCTCCTTGTCGGCGTCGATGCGGGCCGCCTGCACCTCCAGCTCCGGGTGCACCTTCTGGGCCCGGGCGGAGATCTTCTCGGCCTGCTCCTTGACGGCGTCGTGGTCCTTGAGGAGCGTGGCGTCGAGGTCGCCCAGCTTCACCGCGGCGTCCACGATGCGCGAGTCGCGGCGCCGGTCCACCCGGGTGAGGAGCCCCCGGTAGGCGATGGCGTCGCGGCAGAGCTTGCGCAGGTCCTCGCCGGTGAGCTCGATGTCGCCCGCGGTGAGCTTGGCCTTCTCGGTGCCGAGCGCCAGCAGGTGCTCGTCCATGGCCTCCTGGTCCTTGAGGTACTGCTCCTTCTTCCCCTTGGCCACGCGGTAGAGCGGCGGCTGCGCGATGTAGAGGTAGCCCTTCTCCAGCAGCTGCGGCATCTGGCGGAAGAAGAAGGTGAGCAGGAGCGTGCGGATGTGGCTCCCGTCCACGTCGGCGTCCGTCATGATGACGATCTTGTGGTAGCGGACCTTGTCGGCGTCGAACTCCTCGGAGCCGATGCCGGTGCCGAGCGCCGTGATCATCGTCGCGATGGCGTCCGACGAGAGCATGCGGTCGAAGCGGGCCTTCTCCACGTTCAGGATCTTGCCGCGCAGCGGCAGGATGGCCTGGATGCGCCGGTCGCGCCCCTGCTTGGCGGAGCCGCCGGCGGAGTCGCCCTCCACGATGAAGAGCTCGGACTCGGCCGGGTCCTTGGACTGGCAGTCGGCCAGCTTGCCGGGGAGCGAGGCGCCGTCGAGCGCCCCCTTGCGCCGCACCGTCTCGCGCGCCTTGCGGGCGGCGATGCGGGCCCGGGTGGCCTCGGCCACCTTGCCGCAGATGCGCTTGGCGACGTTGGGGTTCTCCTCCAGGAAGGCGCCCAGGCGGTCGTTGAGCATGGCCTCGACGATGCTCTTGGCCTCGCTGTTGGAGAGCTTGGTCTTGGTCTGCCCCTCGAAGCTGGCGCCCGGCAGCCGGATGGAGATGACCGCCGCCAGCCCCTCGCGCATGTCGTCGCCGCTGGGCAGCTCGTCCTTGAGGTCCTTGAAGAGGTTGTTCTTCTGGCCGTAGGCGTTGATGGTGCGGGTCAGCGCCGCCTTGAAGCCGATGAGGTGGGTGCCGCCCTCGTGGTTGTGGATGTTGTTGGCGAAGGCGAAGACCTTCTCGTCGTAGCCGTCGTTCCACTGCAGCGCGATCTCCACCACCGCGGTGCCGCGCTCGGTCTCGGCCTCGCCGCGCAGGGAGATGGGCGGGTTGAGGGTCTCGCGGGCCTTGTTGAGGTACGAGACGAACTCCTTGATGCCGTCCTTGAAGAGGAACTCGTGCTTCTTGCCGCCGGCCCGCTCGTCCTCGACGGTGATCGACAGGCCGGCGTTGAGGAAGGCCAGCTCGCGGAGGCGGCCGGAGAGGGTCTCGAAGGAGAACTCGGTGGCCTCGAAGATCGAGACGTCCGGCTTGAAGGTCACCTTGGTGCCGCGCCGCTGCGTCTCGCCGATGGGCGTGACCTTGCCCATGGGCGTGCCGCGCTCGTAGCGCTGCGCGTAGACCTTGCCGTCGCGGTAGACCTCGACCTTGAGCCAGTCGGAGAGGGCGTTGACGCAGGTGACGCCCACGCCGTGGAGGCCGCCGGACACCTGGTAGGCGTTCGACTCGAACTTGCCGCCGGCGTGGAGCTTGGTCATCACCACGTCGAGCGTGTCCATCCCCTTGACCGTCGGGTGCGGGCCCACCGGGATGCCGCTGCCGTTGTCGACGATGGTGATGGAGTTGTCGGCGTGGATGGTGACGTTGATCTCGCTGCAGCGCCCCGCCATGGCCTCGTCGACCGAGTTGTCGACCACCTCGTAGACCAGGTGGTGCAGGCCGCGCTCGCCCACGTCGCCGATGTACATGTGCGGGCGCTTGCGGACGGCCTCGAGGCCCTCGAGCACCTTGATGGCGTCGGTCCCGTAGTCGCTGCCGGCCGGCGGGGTCGGGCGGGGGGTGTTCTCGGGCGTGTCCAGGGGCGACCTCGTGCGTTTTCTCTGAGAAAGTCTCAGGGCTTAGGCAACGAATGGATATAGCAGAGCCGCACCGCCCCGGCAACGGGATATCGGCGGCCGAAGGGCTTGGAACGACTCCGGAAAATACCTCCGGGAGCGCCCTCAGGCCGGCTCGGCGTGCCGGGCCGTCCAGGCCGCCGCCACCAGCGCCACCACCCCCACCGCACCAGCGTGGAAGAGCAGCAGGTGGGCGCGCGCCACGTGGGCCTGGCAGGTCACCTGGAGGGCCGCGTCGGCGGCCAGCGCGCCAGCCACCGCCCAGGTGCCGGCCCGCGCCGCCAGGCCACGCGCGGCCGCCACCCAGGCCAGGCCGGCCAGGCCACCGGCCGCGCCGACGATGGTGAGGAGGCAGTCGAGCCCCTGGTGGAGGTCGTGGGCCCCGGCCCCGCCGCGCAGGAAGGCGACCGCCAGGGCCACCGCCGCCGCGGCCGCGGCCCGCCGGTGCGTCAGCCTCCCGGCCAGGGCGGCCAGGAGGCCCGCGACCGCCAGGAGGGCTGCGCCGGCGAGGAGATCCACCGGCTGGTGCGTCGGGTGCCGCGCCATGGCGAGGAGCAGCGCCGGGACGGCCAGCACCAGCCCGACCGCGACCGCGCGCCCGGAGCGCCGGACCCGCTCCTTCGACGGGGCCGGCGCGGCGGCGCCGCCCGCCTGGCCGGCCCTCCACGCGTCGAAAGTGGAGAGCAGGGCCGCGCGCTGCGCCGGCGCCACCTCGGGCGCCGGGAGCCGCGACGCCAGGCGGACGGTCGCCCGCAGCTGGTCCAGGAAGGCATGGCAGCCGTCGCAGCCCTCCAGGTGGCGCTCGAACGCCTCCCGCTCGGGCGGTGGCAGCACGCCCTCCAGGTAGCTCGTGGCGAGCGCGGTCATGTCCCTGCAACTCGGCATCGCCAGCCACCTGGTCCGGGCCCACGCCGGTCCGTGCGGACCTCCTCCCGTCCAGTCTCGTGAGGTGCCCGGAGATTACACCGGACGGCCCCGGGCCCGCGGGGGTGGGGGTCGGGCCCCCCTGACAGGCCTGGCGGGCCTGGCCGCGAGCCCGGCCAGGCGGCATGGGCCATGATGGCCGGCGCCGATGGCCACCCCGCCCCACGCTCCCCCGCCCGAGCGGCAGGAGGAAGCCGAGCTCCTCGCCCGGCTCCGCCGGGGCGACCGGGAGGCGTTCTCGGCCCTGGTGGATCGGCTCGGCGGCCCGCTGCTCCGCTTCGCCGGCACCTTCCTCCGCTCCACGGCGCTGGCCGAGGAGGTGGTCCAGGACACCTGGCTGGCCGCCCTCGACGGGCTCGGGCGGTTCGAGGGCCGGTCGTCGGTGCGCGCCTGGCTCTTCGGGATCCTGGCCAACCGCGCCCGCACCCGCGCCACGCGGGAGGCGCGCTCGCTGCCCTTCTCGGCGCTGGCCAGGGACGAGGCGGGCGGGCCGGACCCGGAGCCGCCGGGCGCCTTCGACGCCGACGGGGCCTGGCGCCAGCCTCCGGCGGCCTGGGGAGCCGACGATCCGGAGCGGCTCGCGCTGCGGGCGGAGACCCGCCTCCTCGTCGAGGGCGCCATCGCCGCGCTGCCGCCGGCGCAGCGGGCCGTCCTGACGCTCCGCGACGTGGATGGGCTGGAGGCCGAGGAGATCTGCGACCTGCTCGGGATCACGCTCACCAACCAGCGGGTGCTGCTGCACCGGGCGCGGACCAGGCTCCGTGAGTCGCTGGCACGTCACCTGGGCAAGGGTGGGGCGCGCGGCACCTGATCTGGCGTCGGCGACCCATTCACGCTCCGTCCCTATGTCTCCGAGTACCCGTGACGCTCTGTCGATTGCCTCCGCGTGCGCGTTGTGGTGGTTTGCGCGGCACACCTCATCGATGGAGTCCGCCGGATGAAGCGACTGCACCCGCTCGCCCCGCTGCTCGTCTGCCTGTGCGCCTGCGGCGCCCCTCCTGCCGTGCCCTCCGGCCCGCTCGCCGACGTCACCGGCGCGGGCCCTGCCGGCGGCCAGGTGGACGTGCAGGCCACCGTCGCGGCGCGCCCGTACGTCGCCGCCGTCCGCCTCCCCGGCCGCGCCTCGTCGGCGACCGCCGGCGCCGACTACACGGTCTGGCGCACCGACGCGGCGGGCCGCCCCTCCGACGATCCCACCCTCCCCTTCTCCGTCGCCGCCGGCGGCGCCCTGCGGCTCGAGGCCCGCATCGCCAACCTCCCCACCGCGCCCGACGCCGGCTTCACGGCCTGGGTGGAGGACGACTGCGGTGGCCTGGCCACGCCGGTGAGCTGGACCGAGGCGGGCGAGGCGCGGTTCACCTGGCTGGCGCCGCCCGAGGCTGGCCCCTGCCTGGTCTCGGCCGCCGTCTCCCTCGACGGCGTCGCCGATCGCCTCCCGCTGGCGCTGCTGGTGGCCGAGTAGGGCTCAGCCGGCCAGCGCCGCGATCTCCCCGCCCGACACCTGGAAGAAGGCCGTCTCCGGCCCGGCCGCCGGCTCGATGAGCCGCCGGTCGGTGGAGGTGAGGAAGGCCTGCGCCGGCAGGCTGGCCACGTAGGCCAGCAGGAAGCCGTTCTTGGCCGGGTCGAGCTCGGACGAGACGTCGTCGAGGAGCAGCAGCGGCGGCCGCGAGAGGACCGCGCGCAGGTTCTCCACCTCGGCGATGCGCAGCGCCAGCACGTAGGCCCGCTGCTGTCCCTGGCTGCCGTAGACCTTGGCCGCCCGCCCGCCGATGGCGAGGAGCAGGTCGTCCATGTGCGGGCCGGCGGTGGTGTAGCCGCGCTCGAGATCCCGCGGCAGCCGCTCGGCCAGCACCTCGGCGTAGCGGCCGGCGATGGCCGCCTCGTCCCCCGAGAGGTCCACGCCGCCGCTGGGCCGGTAGGCCAGCTCGGCCAGCGGCGCGCCCGGCCCGGAGATCTCGGCGAAGGCGGCGGCCAGCCGCGGCTCCAGCTCCACCGCCACGTCCCGCCGGCGGCGCAGCAGGCGGGCCGCCGCGCGGATGAGCGGCTGGCGGAAGGACTCCTCCACCGCCGGCTGGTAGCTGGCGCGGTGGCGGATGGCGGCGTTGCGCTCCCGCAGCGCCCGAACGTACTCCCGCGCCTCGCCGAGCACGGCGGGCCAGCGGTTGAAGGCGGCGCGGTCGAGGAAGCGGCGGCGCCCCTCCGGCCCGCCCTTCACCAGCAGCAGGTCGTCCGGCGAGAAGCAGACCGCCGCCAGGCCGTCGAGGTAGGTGTCGAGCCGGTCGATGGCCTTGCCGTCCAGGAAGGCGGTGCGGCCGCCCGGGACCACCTCCACCGAGAGCACCCGCTCGCCGCCCGGGCCGTCCACCCTCGCGGCGACCACGCCCTTCGGCTGCCCGAAGCGGACCAGCTCGGTGAGGCGCGAGGCGCGGAGCGGCCGCAGCGTGCAGAGGAGGTAGACGGCCTCCAGGAGGTTGGTCTTCCCCTGCCCGTTCTGCCCGAGCAGCACCGTGAGGCGCGGGGACGGCTCGAGGGCCACCCCGGCGAGGTTGCGGAAGTCCTGGAGCGTGAGCGAGCGGAGGCGCACCGCGATCTTCCCGTGCGTCCCCCGCCCCGGCTCAGATCCGCATCGGCATGACGACGGCGGTGTAGCCGGCGTCCTCGGGCCCGGCGCCGCGGAGCACGCCCGGCGAGAGGTCGTCGGCCAGCTCCAGCTGCACGTCGTCGCTCTTCAGCACCGCCACCACGTCGGTGAGGTAGCGGGCGTTGAAGCCGATCTTGAGGGCGTCCCCGCCGTACTCCACCGGGACCTCCTCCTTCGCCTCGCCCAGATCCGGGTTCTGCGAGAGGACCTTGAGCAGCCCGGCCGCCAGTTCCAGCTTGACGGCGTGGGACTTGTCGGAGGAGAGCAGCGAGACGCGGCGCAGCGTCTCCAGGAAGCGCAGGCGGCCGATCTTGACGATCTTCTCGCCCCGCTTCGGGATCACCTGCTTGTAGTCGGGGAAGAGCCCCTCGATGAGCCGCATGGCCAGGACCACGCCCGGCCGGCGGAAGATGGCCGAGTTCTCGGCGAAGCCGAGGCGGGCCTCCACCTTCTCGGCGCCGGGCTCGGCGGCCTCGCCGAGGAGCTTCTTCAGCTCGTTGAGCCCCTTGCGCGGCAGGATCACGCCGCGCTTCAGGGCGTAGTCGCCGGCCAGCGGCTTCTCGGAGAGCGCCAGGCGGTGGCCGTCGGTGGCCACCATGCGGAGCACCGGCCCCTGGGGCTCGAAGAAGACGCCGTTGAGGTTGTAGCGGGTCTCGTCGCTGGAGGCGGCGAAGGCGGTCCGGTCGATCTGCTCGAGGAGCTCGGCCGGCGTCACGTCGACGAAGGCCACCTTCTCGAACTTGGGGAGGGCCGGGAAGTCCTCGGCCGGCAGGCCCACGATGCGGAACTCGGAGGGGCCGCTCTTCACCTCGAGGTAGTTGTTGCCGGTCTTCTTCAGGGTGACCTGCTGCTCCGGCAGGGCCCGGACGATCTCGAAGAGGTTCTTGGCCGGGACGGCCAGGGCCCCCTCCTTCACCACCTCCACGTTCGTCGTGTGCTCGGAGGAGACCGAGAGGTCGAGGTCGGTGGCGGAGACGTGGAGGACGTTCCCCTTCCGCGCCTCGAGGAGGACGTGGGAGAGGATCGGCATGGTGGACTTCCGCTCCACGATGCCCTGGGAGCGGGCCAGCGCCTTGGCGAGGTCGGCCGCCGTGATCTTCAGTTCCATCAGATCCCCCTCTCCTTCTTTCTTGTCGTCATCACAGCAGGGGCCGGATCGATGTGGACAACTGACCTGGGCCCGCGGAACGACGAGGGTTTCGCTTCTGGATCGTCACCCCGATCAGCGCGGGGTCGAGTTGGTGTAGCCCGCTGGGATCGGGGGTGTCAACGACGGCCCACACCCTGTCCCCACCCGGATCCGGAGGGGATCCACAGGTGATCCACACGCAGATCAGGGCTGCAGCTTCTGCGTCAGCGTCTGCACCGCCGCCTGGACGGCCAGATCGGCGGCGACCAGCTCCTCGACGCGCTCCTTGGCGGCGATGACGGTGGTGTGATCCTTGCGGTTGAACTTCTCGGCGATGAGCTGGAAGGTCTCCTTGGCCAGCTCGCGGCAGAGGAACATGGCCACCTGGCGCGGCAGGGCGATCTTCTGCTCCCGGGAGGCGCTGGTGAGCTTGGCCACGGTGAGGCCGTAGTGGGCCGCCACCACCTCCTGGATGCGCTCGATGGAGGGCTTGTAGCCGGGCGGCGGGATGACGTCGGAGAGGACGTCGCGGGCCAGGCGCACCGAGATGGGCTCGGCCTTGAGGGAGGCGAAGGCCGCCACCCGCATCAGGGCGCCGTGCAGCTCGCGGACGTTGGAGCGGATGTGGGTGGCCAGGAGCTGCGTCACCTCGTCCGGCAGGTCGATCTGCTCCAGCTCCGCCTTGCGCTTCAGGATGGCGGCGCGGGTCTCGAACTCCGGGACGTCGATCTGGACCCGCATGCCCCACTCGAAGCGGGAGCAGAGCCGCTCCTCCAGCCCCTTCAGCTCCTTGGGGCTGCGGTCGCTGGAGAGGACGATCTGGACGTTCTGCTCGTAGAGGGCGTTGAAGGTGTGGAAGAACTCCTCGGCGGTCTTGTCCTTGCCGGCGAAGAACTGGACGTCGTCGATGAGGAGCGCCGAGCACTCGCGGTACTTCCGGCGGAACTCGTCGAGGGTGCCCTTGCGCAGGGCGTCCACGAAGTCGTTGGTGTACCGCTCCGAGGAGACCACCGCCACGCGGCCGCCGGGGCGCTGCGCCAGGATGGCGTTGCCCACGGCGTGGAGCAGGTGGGTCTTCCCCAGGCCGGAGTCGCCGTGGAGGAAGAGCGGGTTCCAGGCGTGGCCGGGCTTCTGGGCCACCGCCTGGGCGGCGGCGAAGGCGAAGCGGTTCGACTCGCCCACCACGAAGGTGTCGAAGACGTAGCGGCTGGAGGGGCGGGCGTCGCCGCCGGGGGCGGCGGGGGGCGCGGCGATCTGGCCGGGATCAGGGAGCTGCCGGGCGGCGGCCGGGACCGGCGTGGTCAGGGCGGCGGCGCGCGGGCGGTCGTCCACGACGAACACCACCCGCAGGGCGGTACCGGCCACCGAGGGGAGGAACTCCTCGAACCAGGGGCGGTAGTTGTCGTCCACGAAGTCGCGGTGGAACTTGTCCGGGGCGGCCACGTGGAGGCGGCCGTCGTCCACGGCGGCCGGGCGCAGGGGCTCGAACCAGCGGGCGTAGAGGTCCGGGCGCAGCCGGGCGCGCAGGTAGGTGTCGATGCGGGCCCACAGCTCTTCCACGGGCGAGGCCTCCCGCGCGCTTGCTGGCACGTCCATGCGCGTCCCCCGGTTCACGGTTGCAGTCTCTTCCTGACGATGGAGGGCCCCGCCGCGGATCGGCCTGATCCGGGGCGCCGACGCGTCGCCTCAGGCAGCGAGGAGATGTTCGGAGCGTTGAAGCAGTGGCGCGGAAATTAGCCACGGTCGCACCACGGGATCAAGCGCGTCGATGAGGTACGCGCGAGCCGCGCGGAAGGAGGGCGGTTTCCCCACGTGAGGCGAGACCTTGACAGGTCGCGCCCGATCGTGGAGGTTGCCGCGCCATGAAGCGTACCTACCAGCCCAAGAAGGTGAAGCGGAACCGCACCCACGGCTTCCGGAAGCGCATGTCCACGGCCGGCGGCCGCAACACCCTGAAGCGCCGGCGCGCCAAGGGCCGCAAGCGCCTCACCACGAAGGCGCCGACCAAGTAAGCCAGCACGCGGTGAAGCTGCCCAAGGCCGCGCGGGTCAGGCGCCGCCGCGAGTTCCTCGCGGTGCAGGAGCGCGGCGCGCGGCTCTACGCGGGCGAGGTGCTGGTCCTCTCGAGACAGGGGGCCGGCGCCGATCGGGCACGGATCGGGATCACGGTGTCCTCGAAGGTCGCGAACGCCGTCGAGCGAAACCGGGTCAAGCGCTGGGTGCGCGAGGCCTTCCGAGAGATCCAGGCCGGGCTGCCCCCCGTCGACCTCGTCGTCATCGCCCGCGCCGGGTCCACCGGCATGGGCCTGGCCGGGGCTCGCCGCGCGTTGGCCGCGGCCCGTGACAAGCTGGGGGCGGGGAGGGCGACGTGATCGCCCGGGCCCTGGTCCTGCTCGTCCGCTTCTACCAGCGGTTCATCGGCCCGGGGCTGCCCCGGGCGTGCCGCTTCTACCCGAGCTGCTCGGCCTACGCCGTCGAGGCGCTGTCGCGTCACGGCGCGGCGCGCGGGTCGTGGCTCACCGTGCGGCGGCTCGGCCGCTGCCATCCCTTCCACCCCGGGGGCGTCGATCCCGTCCCCTGACTGACGCGGCCGACCTGGCCGCGAATCGAGGTCGCATCGTGGGTTCCGAGAACCGCCGCATCCTCCTCGCCACCGTCCTCTCGGCGGTCGTGATGGGCGTCTTCATGTTCTTCCAGCCCAAGCCGCCGCCGAAGCCGGCCGCGGCCACGGCGCCCTCCGGCCCCGCGGCGGCCGCGCCGAGCGGCCCGGCCCAGCCGGCCCCCGCCGCGCCCGCCCCGGCGGCGGTGCCCGAGGCGCCCGAGGAGCTGGTGACGCTCACCGGCCCGGAGTTCCGGGTGGTGCTCTCCAGCCACGGCGGCGCGGTGAAGCACGTGGAGCTCCTCGGCACCACCTTCCAGCGCGACGTGGAGGGGAAGCCGCAGCCCATCGACCTGGTCCACGTGGCCAAGGACCAGCCGCTGCCGTTCTCGCTGGCCGCCTCGCCGGAGCTGGGCGGCCCGGCCGATCCGCTGCTCGATCCCTCGGCCCGCGCCTCCATGCGCGTGGTGGCGAAGACCGAGAAGTCGGTCACCTTCGAGGGGCGCGTCGGCGGCGCCGGCGTGCAGAAGACCTACACCCTCACCGGCAAGCCCTTCGAGGTGGAGCTGGGCGTCAAGGTGACCGGCGCCCCGGCGGCCGGCACCGTCTCGCTCCTCGCCACCGGCTTCATGCCGCCCTCCACCTCCTCGGGCAGCATCTTCTCCGGCCCGGCCCTCGACTTCGTCCGCCCGGCCTGCCGCGCCAAGGAGAAGACCGAGCGCTTCGACGTGGCCGGCGACGAGGTGAAGAAGGTGCTGGCCGGCCAGGTGGAGTGGGCGGCGGTGGACCAGCACTACTTCACCAAGGCGGTCCTGCCGGGGTCGCCGACCGAGGGCTGCACCTTCCTCAAGGGGGCCGAGAAGGGGAGCGGCGCGGTGGCCCTGCCGCTGGCGGTGACGCCGGCCGGCGTCGCCGCCTCCTACACCCTCTACATGGGCCCGAAGAAGCTCGACCTCCTCAAGCCGTACGGCCGGGGCTTCGAGACCGCCATCGACTACGGGCCGGTCTCCAACTTCTTCGCCTTCTTCGCCCAGATCCTCCTCGGCGTGCTGCGCTGGTTCCACGGCCTCTCCGGCAGCTGGGGCGTGGCCATCATCCTACTGACACTCGCGGTGAAGGTGGTGCTCTATCCACTCACCGTCAAGTCGATGAAGTCGATGGGGGCCATGCGGAAGCTGCAGCCGGAGATCGAGAAGCTCAAGGCCAAGCACGGTGACGACAAGGAGAAGCTCAACCTCGCCACCATGCAGCTCTACCAGCAGAACAAGGTGAACCCGCTGGGCGGCTGCCTCCCCATGCTGCTGCAGATGCCCATCTGGTTCGCGCTCTACGCGGCGCTGCAGACCTCGGTGGAGCTCTACCGGGCGCCCTTCCTGTGGATGACCGACCTGACGGTGAAGGACCCGTTCTTCATCCTCCCCATCGCCATGGGCGTGACCTCCTTCGTGATGCAGAAGATCTCGCCGCAGCCGGCCGACAACGCCCAGGCCAAGATGATGCTCTACTTCTTCCCGGCCTTCTTCACGGTCATGATGCTCTTCGTGCCGTCGGGCCTGACGCTCTACATCTTCGTCAACAACCTGCTCTCCATCGTGCAGCAGCAGGTGGTGAACCGGATGCTCGACCAGGAGGCGCCGGCCAAGGCCTGAGGCCGGCCGGGCCGCGCCGCCGCACGCAGCACGCCGCACCAGGGAGAGGAGGAGCCACGCCATGAGGGACGAGCGCAGCGAGCTGCCCCCGCCGGCCCACGCGCCGGAGAAGGTGGAGAGGGCCCGCGCCTTCTGCGAGGCGCTCCTCGAGAAGCTGGGCGCCAAGGTGGGCGTCGAGGTGAAGGAGACGCCGGAGGCCATCGGCGTGGCGCTCACCGCCCGCGACGGCAACGAGGTGGAGCTCAACTCGGCGCTGGTGGAGGCCATCCAGGCGCTGGTGAACCGCGTCGCCAACCCGCGCGCCGAGGGGCGCAAGTGGGTCAACCTCGAGGTCGGCGGCTTCGCCGAGGAGGGCGACCCGGCGCTCAAGGGCATGGCGCTGCGCCTCGCCGAGTCGGTGCGGCGCACCGGCCAGGCGGTGGCGGTGGCGCCCATCAGCCCGCGCGACCGGCGGCAGATCCACCTGGCGCTGGTGGGCGTGGAGGGCGTCTCCACCCGCAGCGAGGGGGAGGGGATCTTCCGCCAGCTGCTCATCGTGCCGGACGCGCGCAAGAAGGCGCCGGCGGGCGGGTGAGCGTGGCCAAGGCCAAGACGAGGGACGAGAAGCTCTTCGCCGCGGCGGTGCTGCGGCGCTCCTTCGAGCTGCGCGGCGAGGAGTACGCCGACGGCTACCAGTTCGTGTACCAGGGCGTGCTGCGCGACCTCGGCGTCGAGGACGCCGACGTGCAGGCGTTCCTCGCGGCCAACCTGGCGGCGGTGGAAGCCGCCATCGGCCGCAAGGGCTGAGCGCGCCGCGCGGCGTCCCTCGCCGCGGCGCGCGCGCCGGCCTCACCGTCCCGCCGGGCCCGGCCCGGGAGGAGCGCACCATGGACCAGGCCTTCGAGCAGCTGCTCCGCGCCGGCGCCGACGCCCTCGGCCTCGCGCTGGACGACGGCGCGGTGGGCCGGATGGTGCGCTACGCCGACCGGCTGCTGGCCTGGAACCGCAAGGTGAACCTCACCGCCATCACCGACCCCCGCGAGGTGGCGGAGAAGCACTTCCTCGACAGCCTGGTGCTGTTGCCCGCGCTGGCCGGGCGGCGCACGCTCCTCGACGTCGGGAGCGGCGCCGGCTTCCCCGGGATGGCGGTGGCCTGCGCCCGGCCCGACCTGTCGGTCACCTGCTGCGACTCGGTGATGAAGAAGGTGGCCTTCGTGAAGGCCACCGCGGTCGAGCTGGGCGTGGACGTCCGCGGCGTGGCGGCGCGCGCCTCGGGGACGCCGGCCACCGACGGCCTGCCGGTGTGCGAGGCGGTGGTGAGCCGCGCGCTGGCCGACCCCGACCGCTGGGTGGAGCTGGGCGCCGGTTACGTCGCGCCGGGCGGCCTGCTCCTCGGGATGCTGGGGAAGGGCATGGACCGCGAGCACCTGGAGGCGCTCGGGCGGGCGCGCGGCCTCGTGCTGCTCGGCGTGGACCAGTTCGAGCTGCCCTTCTCGAGGGCGCCGCGCGCGGTGGTCCGCTGGGAGAAGCCGGCCGCCTGAGCCGGCGGCGGCCGGGCGTTCCACGTGGAACGCCGCCCCTCGAACGCTGAAAACACATCCGCCCCGAGACCGTGAGGTCCCGGGGCGGTGGGTGACGGACGTTGGCGTCGGTCGGACTTCGGCGGCTGCGCCCTGGGGCTAGGCCTTGGAGGCGGAGGCGGCCTGCTTCGGGGCGGCGACGCCGGTGAGGGCGCCGACCGCGACGCCGGCCATGGCGCCGACGACCGCGAAGAGGGAGGCGATGCCGGTGACGCCGAGGACCATGCCGAAGACGATGAGGGCGCGGACCACGAAGGTGGGCTGGACCGGGGTGCCCACGATGCCGCCGGCGAGGAGCAGGCCGGCGTAGCCGCCGTAGAGGATGGCGGGCAGGAGGGCGATGGCGAGGAAGGCGGCGAGGCCGACGCCGGCGCCGATGAGGGCGAAGAGCTTGTTCTGGGGCTTCGAGGTCGAGGTCGTCATGGCGTTCTCCGTGTCCTGCGTTGTCCGGGGCCGCATCGTCGGCCACCCGGGGACTGCCAAGAGCAACTGGCCTGCCAACCCGCGGCTCACCTGAACTCCACGGGTTGCGGGATCGGCTGTCGGGAAGTCCCGACGGCGGGGCGGGGGAGGGGGACGCCGCGGGGCCGGCGGGGATGTTCCACGTGGAACATGGGCGTCCGTGAGGCCAGGGAACGGAGCAGAGCCCGGGTCCGGACCTCCCCGCTCCCCGCGCCCGCGGGGAACGGGCCAGGGTGAGGGGAAGGACCAGGGGCGATCGGAGGTGGCCTCCCGCTGCTCGCGTGCTGCACGCCATGGCATGCGCGACCGGGCCTTCCGGCGCCGTGCGGTGCCTCCGCCGCTGGTCCTCGCGGCGCCGCTGCCTGGTCACCGCGGCCCCGTCGCGCCTCGGAGTGCCACGCGGTGCGGCCGGCCAAACTCGCTGCCGCCCTGCGCTGGCGCGCAGGCGGCAGCTTCAAACAGTGGCCGGCTCGCTCGAGGAGGACGTGGCGCGCCGGGGCATCCTCGGAGCGCGAGGCGCCGCTGCGGAGGCGGCTCCGGCACCGCCCGGGCCTTGCGGCCCAGACCAGCGAGGAGGTGAAGCGCCGTGGCATCCACCCGGTGCCCGGCTCCGCCGGGGTCGACGCGAGGTGGCGGGCGTCCACTGGAATCCGGTAGCAGCCTTGCCGATCGGCAGGGGCGGCTCACCTTCCCGAGCCCGAGCCCGAGCCCGAGCCCGAGCCCGAGCCCGACTCCGACCCCGACCCCGACCCCGACCCCGACCCCGACCCCGACCCCGACCCCGACCCCGACCCCGACC